>Ga0315281_10009697_pt1 | contig 13337 bp, 23 predicted proteins | sample YL17G07_0_MG_FD_204540 | JGI IMG/M metagenome (GOLD analysis project Ga0315281, IMG submission 204540) | Sediment microbial communities from Yellowstone Lake, YNP, Wyoming, USA - YL17G07_0 | ecosystem: Environmental > Aquatic > Freshwater > Lake > Sediment | place: USA: Wyoming | collected... | reverse complement strand
CGATGTTCTCGATCTCATTGAACTTGTCTTATGGATACAGATAAAGAACCATCGAGCTTATCTCTCACACCGGAAACGTAAACTGGCCATTGCCGAGAGGACATCATATGTATCGTTGTAGGGTTAATCGTACTGAAGATATACTCCAAATGCTCAATCCTCTTGGGAACCCTCAGCATGGCCTCAAACTCTGGCATTACGGGCAGCGTGTTATCTTCGTAATTCTTTCTATTTCGCAAAGTAAATATTTTCTTGCCCCAATCGACATCAACCTTCTTTAAATTGCATGCCTCAGATGGACGGCAACCATAAATTTTGATGAACTTTAGAATTGCTTGGTGTTGTACGGGAATAAACTCAAACACCTGCTCTTGTTCTTCTTCCGAGAGCCATGGGACGGCTTGCCTTGGAACACATACCGTAGGGAACTTGGGCATCTTAACCAAAGAATCAGAATGGAACCAAAGAAAGGCCCGAAGTGTAGCCCTAATTAATCGGAGGTACGATGAGGATAAGCTTTTGCCTCCTCCTGTCAATCCCGTAAACCAGTTCTGGACCTCGATAGTTCTTATATCCTTGATTGATTTCCCCTGGAAGTAAGGGAAGAGGTAATATTTTAAAATCATTTCTCGTTGCGCTGTTCGGGCAGATCCGCAGGGTTGATGTTTTTGGTATGTCTCCCACGCATTTTCAAAGATAAGTGGTCGGTCTTTTCCCCAATCCCCTGGGTTAAATCTCTTTTCCTTAATTTCTCTTGCAATTTGATTTAGAACCTCCCTGCACTGATCCGCATGGTAAAGTCTCTCACCATAGACTGACTTTTGAATGAAAACTTTTTTCTTATTCCAATCGAGCCAACAACGATAATAACTTCTCCCCTTCGGTAAATAATATCCCCCCTTCATTCCACACCTCCTGTAAAACGGAATGAAAGGAATTTTATCAACATCCGCAGACATTGTCAAAACTTCATTTGCCATCATCATTTTGGTCAAGTAAAATCTTTTCCCTACCCCTGATCCTCACCCTAAAATTCAAACGACCGAACGGTTATATTCTGTATCCCACTACTCGAAATAAAAATAAGATCTCCGTTTACAGAGACTAATGGATCGGCCCTTGAAACTTTCTGAATGATTGCGGGTAAAAATTCCCTACCTAAATCCCAAACCTTATCTTGCCCCTGGTCTGCTGCTGCGCCCATAAAGGCCCTCAATGTTTTTTTCACATATTCCAGAACCTCCGGGCTTTGATTTAAGCAAACAAACTGCATTGGTTTATCGATCAGTTTCAATTGAAAGTTATCAACAGATGATAGGGTGATAATAAATGGGGAACCATCAAAATTGAAGCCAGAGTACAGGCAGTCAACGTTCTCTGTATCGCCGCTTCCCCCGATAGCTTGCAGTTGACCAAGGTTGTCCTCTTTTACTTTCCTATAGGCCATTGAAGCCATCTCAGAAAACACCGAATTTCCACTCCCAAACGCTTCTAAGCTGTACTCAAATATATTGTGCATGAGGTCCCCCATCATCGCGCAGAAACTCATATTTCCAGTTGGAAGAAAGACCTTATTATTTCCAAAAACCGAATACCGCTTTGAAACGACTCTATGTTCACCTGTGATTTTGTCGTTAAAAGTTCTGTCACATCCAAATAAAAGCGAGTCTTTTAATACCATTCCGAAATAATAAGACATAGCTATTTACCTCCTGTTATGTGACCTGATATTTTATGTTCCCCGTAAACAATAGGGATCGGAACCCCTTGACGGACTTGCATCTGGAGGCCATCCCATCCATAAGTGGGACTACTATTAAGACCTCCTCCGGTCGAAGGTGCTGATGGTGCGGTGCAATAAGAATAAATTGCAGAGGCAACGTTGATAACAAGAATGACCAGGGAAGCCCACGAATAGGAACCTATTACTCCCCAAATTCCAATACCAATAGCTGCAATAATTTCGTAACCAACTTCTTGAATGATAAGAACCTTATCCCCATCATTTAATGGTTTCCCCCATTTGATCGGATGCAGTTTCTTGCCATTTACCCGAACGGTTATATTGGGAGGATCGTCACGAACTTCTGGATACTTCTGGAAAAGGGACTGGAATATCGCTAAAACAGTTTGGTTTGCCGAGGAGAATCGAATCCAGGTCGATTCATCGAAAAGTACCGGGATATATGTGACCTTTATTCGCATTTTTTATCCTCCTTAATTCTATAATATCCAAAGACTTTTCCCTTCCATACAGGATTGACCAGCGAATCTATTTTAGTTCCTATCTTCTGATAAGCGTGCACAAACTTGCTTTCCCCCAGATATATTCCTGCATGACTGGGATTTTCTTTACTATTAAAAAGAATCATATCTCCGATTTCTAACTCCTCATCCTTATCAAGTTTCCTAAAAAAACTGGCATATTCTTGTAAATAGAGTTCTGTCTTTCCATTCCAATCATCCACATAGGAATAGTCAGGTAACTTGAGATCGAATTCATTAAAATAATGAATCAAGACACCGTAGCAGTCTATCTTCTTCGGTCCACGTTCCCCGATCTCAAAACTCATTCCGAGTAGGTCTTGTGCGATCTTATCGCTTCGAGTTTTTTCAAAAAACATTTGACACCTCCTTTAAAATTCATTCCCCCCACCTCCAACGAAAACACGGGAAGTATGGCCCCAAGTTGCCTAAAGACTCAGGAGCCATGCCCGTGGCCGGTCTTGGAGGACCCGGCATTTCTTAATCCTGAAAAATAGACGATTTAAGGCCATCAAAGTAAAAACCCCTTACCAACCCCTACAAGAAGACCATCTTTCAAAAAACTATACGGGAAACTACCTTAATCGTATCTGTAGCAATGTTATTTTTACATATACAGACGGGAAAATTTAGTCATCGTGTGTTTTCCCGTTTGCCCTTAAATCTTCCATTCGGAAAATTTTATGTTTATACCGGGAACTAAAAGAAATGACCTGGATTCCCTTGTCGGATAAAATTTGCATTACCTGGATCCCCTTTATCCCCAACCAATTCGCAAGGTCTCCGACCGTCCAGATACCCTTATCCGGTAAAATAGCTCTCGGTTTCTTGGATTCCGACTTCTCCTGATTCATTTCCACCATTTTTCATCACCTCCATTTCGTCTGCTTGTTTGCAGATTAGATTTGCACTACAAAATTCCTTGAGTTTCTTTTCCTCACACCGATCGCAAGTGGGGTTGTCTCTGAAATCAATAAATCTTGATAAGGCTTCGCTTCTTTCCATGCCATTTTCAATGCCTGTCACCTGTCTCCAATAAAAAATAGCCTTTTCTTTTGCTTCTCTTTCAGTCAGACCAGTTGAAATTTTGCAACCCTGGCATAACCTGGATGTGTCGTGGCGTATCGTGGGACCCTCGCCACATAGAGAACATTTCTGGTTCGACATCACGACTTCCTCCTATAAATTTCTTCAAGCATTCTTTCCTGTGATTCACTCAAATCCCCGGCCTGTTCAAACTTCTTCTCAATTCGCTTAATCAAAGCCTTTTCCGACTTATTCAGCCTGGACTGGTCAATCCCCGAAAGAACCCACGCGAGTCGTTCTATCGTCATGCACTTTCCTCCTTATTGCCGTGGCCGCTCGTGCATAAGACCTCGACGAAAGCTTTTTTAATCTCTGGATTGACCTTTTCTTCTTCCGCCGTTTTCTTTGAGTCCTCGTTTCGAAGAAAAGATGACTTGCGATGGATCTGCTAAGCTCTTGCGCATATTTTTTCTTCAACTTTGTAATAGCCCGTTCAATATCATCTCCGTGAACTAAAATTTCATTCATAAAACCACCTAAAACTTTCCTTGACTCTTGAGGCGTGCAACCGCCTCCTGCACTTTTAGCTCAATCGCCTGAGTATCCAAATCGCTATTTCTCTCTGCATACCGATCGACAAAACGAGGCAGATCCACATCGGGCTTCTGTTCGGGATATCGCCGGGGGGGTGGTGTTTGAGTCGGATAATTTTTTAAAAAATGAGCCAGGAACCAACTCTTCGCATTTGTTACCCATTCACTTAGTGTCATCTTTTTTCTCCTTATTAAATTTTGGCGACCTGAGATGGGGGGGTAGGTGTGCCCCGCATCCCAGGCGACCACGGCCCGCTTGGAGTCGAGCCTATTTCTTGAATTTGAAAAGCTCGGGATTCACCGAACTGACTGGACCCTCAAGTTTTTGCCCAATAGCCTTCATAATTTTCGACCGATCCGCAACGATTTCAGGATTTAAATGAAATTTGAAACAGAGTTTGCAATTTATCTGCATGTCCGAGTCCTCGCCATATCGTTTGAACCCTGGAAAAAGTTTCTCGATTTCCTCGATCTCATGCGCCCGTGCTATCTTTAAAATCTCAGTGGCCTCACCATTACTAAATGGAGGTTCAAAGTCCAGTCCAAAATCGTTGCAGTACTTGACAAGGAACGCTTCAACTTCTTCCCGATTCTTTTTAAAAAATTGTTCATCCTCACGTTTTATCTGTTCAGTAGATTTCTCAGGTTTTTTTCGTCTCACTTTTTATTTACCTCCTTCCCAGAGAGCCAGTACCAACCATTGTCCTTGTATAAGTTAATCAGAATCCCCTCAGCGGGATGTCTCTCACAAAAACAGTACTGCCGGTAGGGATTGCCCCTATTTTCAAAACCCCCCCCACAAGGTGCTAACCGATTCGCTACGTCCCAAATCCCCCCGATCGGATCGGTAAAAAGAGTAATTCGAACAGGTTGTCCAGATCCCTTAAAATTATCCCAAGCAGTCGAAGAACTCTCTAAAAATATCTCAAGCTTTTCGTTCATGTTTAATCCTCCTTGTTTTTATCGGTCTTGGAAATTGCAATCAAGACAAGCCACCGGCCAAAACTGAAGGTGTGTATCGATTTTATTTCCTGTTCTTGTGAATTCAGAAACACCTCGATTTCTTCGCACAAAGTATTTGCATCGAGTATCACCGAGTCAAATTTTTTCACTTGACATTTGCTCATCTAATTTCACCTCTTTCCTCATTTTTAAATTTTAGGTCATCGAATTCATTCCACCTCGTCAAGATTTCCTCATAAATTCTGGATTTTAAATCATCTTCGACATGGATTTGTGCTCTGTTCAATTGCCGGCCTGCCGACTTGGAATAAAAAATTTCTGAGGGCATAGCACAGAAAAAACCCCCATCTTTTGAGATAATCTTGACTCCAATAATTTTGACCGGGCCAATCACGACATCGCACAATGCCACTACATCTCCACCAGTCCCAACTGCCTTCCTCATCATCAAAATTTGAAATTCCTCAATCATCTTAGACCTCACTTTTCCTTGAATTTAATATTTACTTTCCCTTTTTCGAATTTAATGATACCCTCTCGATACCCTCTCGATACCCTCTCGATACCCTCTCATCTTCTTAGTGGCCGATGGTTTCCGAAATCAACTTTCTCCAATAAACCAGTCAAGAAATCTCTTGCTTCTTGGGGTAAGGTGTCATCGTTATCTCTTAATTTGGAGATAATCCAGTGAACAAGCGGGTGAGGTCCACCCATTCCTCGCCGGTTCCCAAATACCGTCTCATCGAGTATGGTTGTGAGGCAAGGGACGATTAAAAATGTCGTCCGTGCCTCCAATCTTTCCAACCTCTCAACCACGTCTTCCAAATTGGATTTTTCGCTTTTTAAAATGCTCATCAGATACCTCCTTTTATTCTAAGGTGTCCCCCATTCAGGGGACAGTCCCCTGTTCAGGTCCATAGGTCGTTACCTGTTTGGGCAATGCGTTACCTGTTTGGGCAATCCCCCTATAAAGTTTTTTTATAGTTACCTTTCTTACCCTCAATAGAGTTGCCTTTCTTACCCTCAAACTTTTCTCGAACTCTTGATTAGAGTTGCCTTTCTTACCCTCAAATTGCCCTTTTTTAAGAAAATTAGAGTTGCCTTTCTTACCCTGTTCTTTATATATGCCAATAGAGAACATTATTTAACTCCCCCATGAGATGTAGAATTAGAAGAGGAGAAGGGAGAGGAAGGGGACGATCGCGCAAGCCCTCCCTTTTCAAATTCTCTCCATCGATCAGATATTTTGTAAATAGATGCGTCATGCCTTTCCTTGCTCCCCTGTCTTTCAATGTCAATAAAACCAAGCGAAACCAGTTCCCTCAGAGACTTTGCAAAATACTTCCGATTCATCCCCCGAAGTTCGCCCTCCTGGTAGGTAAAGGTGATGCCACCATCAAGAATAGTCCAACGATTAGAACCACGTTTGAACTTATTTTTCTCAAGCTTTACCTTCTGGTGGAACCAAAACAAAAGCCTTACAGAGTGCACACTTCTTAAACTACGAAAAGCGAGTGAGTTAAGAACATCATGCTCAACCTGCATTCGGAACTTGCCAGAATGTGCCCGCCTAATGTTACCTTCGAATGTATCTCTCATCCTCTTCGAGATGTGGTCAGTCTTCACTCCTTCACCCACATGTCCCCAGGTGAGCAATTTTAAAAAAGTCTTAAATTTGTCAATCCCATCATCAGACCAGGATGACAGTCCGGGAGTCGGGTGAACCTCTTTTATCGGCATCGAAAGGAGACATTGAAATCTGGTCCGCTCAATATCGTGCAACCATCTTAAAAGGGCTTGGTCGCTCTTCTTATTAAAACCGATGGTTGCCAGAACGGTATTCGTGAGCCTTGGACTGATCGGCTTTCCCATCCTCCGAGCCAGTCTTCGAAGGTCCGAGAGCTTTTGGATTATTTCCTTTTTCGTCTTATCCATGGCGAACGCTGTCAACCGTTTTCCTCTCCTCTCACTTATATAAGGAGAGAAATCGTCATTTTGGGTGGGGTGGTGTTCAACCCCCTTAAATCATTTGATTTTCTTAGCCACATTTTTAAGTTTCGTAACGACGTGTTTGTAATGCTCTCTAACGGTGTGGTCAGATTTGCCTTGTTCGCTTGCGATTCGTCGAAGAACCTCAGAGATAGAGATCCCTTCCCCGTCAACTTCCCGTATCGCTTGAATTAGCTCTTTTTCCTTAGCTGTAAGTGAAGCCCGCGAGAGGAAGTCGTCCAATGTCGGCGCATCAAAGGCGATTTCCTCTTCCCCTGATTTGTCGCTTGCTCCGTCATCCTCGTTTTCTTCAATGGCCATCACCACTTCATCAAGATGGGAAAAGGGCTTGTCGGACATCGGTGTCTCTTCGTCTACCCCCAAGCCATCACGTGACCATCCAGGCATATTGAGGAATTCGTTTCGAAGGTTAACCCTGCGGTGAAGTTTGTTCTTAAAGGCCCATATTCCAACAGCGACCGTACAGGATGGGCAGATAACACTACCCGATTTTTTACCATTTACGGTTTCTGTCAAATCAAAGCCACAGAAGGGACATGTGACATCATCATAAAAGACAATCTTCTCTCGATCGGTTAGGATATGTTTTCGCTCCCGATGGAGGTATCTGTTCAAAAGGTGCTCGAAATGGCCTTCGTCTTGTCTTTTAAATTTGGGCAGGATCTTGTAGAAAATCTCATAAACAAAACCAAGATGGTCCTCAACCCCCTCTCTGAATGCTTTTCCTAATTTTCGGGCGTGGGTCTCCAGTATCTTTAAAAAATGGTTGAACAGACCGCGATCTACAGACTGGAAGTGTGCAGGTAAATAATACTTGTGTGAAAGATAATTCCACTCCACAACTAAGGCATCGATCAGGAATTTTTGGTATTCAATGGGAAACTTTTCAAACAAAGCCATGCAACGTCGATAAGCCTCCGGGGTCTTATCGTCGATGTTACCATCTAAAAATTCAATGATTTCTTCCCCCCTCAATGCCCCGCTCTTCAAGACCGCACGGATGGACGTGTAGAATAACTGAGCAGAGATCATCAATTCACGAGCATCATTCAAGCATTTCTCAAAATCAGTTACAAGGGCTTCCATTTCTGGCTTCGTTAAGGATTTCTTAAACTTCCTCTCTAACCAGCGATCAAGAACTACAATGGCCTTTCCATAATTGTCATTTCCCAAAAAGTCACAGATAAACATCCATTCTTCCCAGGAGAAAAGGTTGTCAAGAGGTTCGTCTTGGAAACGCATCCAGGTAGATCTACGGTCCCTTATAAAAATCAAGAGGAAGCGAATCATCAGCTCATCGGCCAGGGTGTTCAATGCTTCTGGTGCACCATGGAGCACTTCGACATTGAGATTTTTTAAAAACCGTTTATAGCGGGTGCAGAATGGCCGGATCTGTTCGGTGAGATATTTGAAGGTAAGCAATTCAGGAAAGGTTATTTTGTCATTTTCCATCGTAGATACACTCTCTCTCCACAGGTTGTTATCCCCCAGGGACTGACCATGTCCCCGGGGGTGCAGTAACTATCCCCGATACTTGCGCCTCGGGGAGGGCGCAATTCTTTATAATTGCTCTTTACATCGATCACAGAAAACCACTTCCTCTTCATTCTCAACAATAATTTCATCCTCCGTCATATCTGCCCACTCTTCTTTAGTGGCACATTCCTGACAAGTAATTACTCCATTGTTCAAATGAAGTCCCACAATATCCTCAGTTTTATAACGTCCCATCTCTCTCACCTCCTTTCATTGGAATTAGGGGAGACCGGAGCCTCCCCCATTCCATTATCTAACTCTCAAACGATTAGGTTGGACCACCAAATTATTTACGTTCTGAACACAGGTTGGATGACCATACACTTCAATGTAGTTTCCCTTCACGGCCCCGTTGATCATGTCTGGCATTCCATTCACGAAAAGATGGGACTTTGCAACTGGTTTTCCACATACCGAACAATTCCCGTCCCACTTCCTTAGCCACTTCTTCGTCCATTCCATTCCTATTTCAAATGCTTTTTCATCTTTCGTCATTTTTTTTTCACCTCCTTTCTCCGTTAAGCCATAATGAGTCACTTTGTTGTAAAAAATTTATCTCGATAGCCACGACAAGTCTTTTCGCCTTACCCTCCATAGGCGACCGAACTTCATTGCTGGAATTTTTCCTGTTCTAAGCCGTCGATAAATTGTGCGCTGAGAACATCGGAAGATTTCTTGTAGTTCCTTTGTAGTGAGCAATTGTTCGTTCAAACTAACCTCCATTGATTGTCTCTGGTTTATGTTATATATCATTTATTAGTCTCTGTCAATTAAAAATTACACATGTATTTAAGATTTCACTTAGTCTCATTATTTCTTGACAAAAAATCTGTTTCATGTGTATAATATTCAAAAAGCTAAAATTACGAGGTAAGAAATGGAAAAGCCGAAAAGGGAGAGGACGGACAGAATCAACTGGTTTCTCGATTTTGTTCAGAAAGATTTAACTAAGTTACCTCCGGGAGACAGGGCTAAACTCTGTTTTGAGGCTGAAAATATCATGATAGATCGAAGCATCATGGAGGAAGCAATAGAGGACGATATAACTCAAATGGAAGGACATATGACTGAAGATCAAAAGCAGGGAATCATAAAAATAGAGACAATCCCCGGGCTTAATAATCTTGAAGAATATTTTAATATGCTTCAGGAGGTCCAACCAACACTACTGGATTATATCCACGATTGCTTATTTAACATCGTTTCGGAAAAGAAGGAATATTCCCATGCTAATTTTGGAGAGGGTCCTTCTCGGTTGGTAGTTAAACCTGATCCAAAATCCAAGAAGATTTTAGTTGCTTTCCGTCCAGAAACCCTATTTTTCGATGTCCCTAACAACTTGGCTAACATCGCCTTCCATAAGTTTGCTTACCTTATCAGCGATCTACCCACCGAATGGCTAAGGACTTGTGCGGAATTTAATTGTTGCAACTTTTTCTTTTATCCTTATAAGCGGGAAAAAAAATTTTGTAGCCAGGAATGCTCTTGGAGATATTTCGCAAGGCAGAGAAGAGAATCGAATCCAGAAGCGTACAAAGAATATCAACGAAAGATAATGGCCAAGAGATACAGGAAAGAACATCCCAAGGCAAAAATTATGGAAAGGAGAAGACGGTATAAGCCAGGAGACGAGATTGATAAAAAGTAGTACTTCCCACCATGGTCCGAACCACTTATTACCAAGGTCGTAACCAGTTTCATCCAAGGTCATAAGTGGTTCGGAAATTTCCCGTATCAGTAGGGGTATAGATAGGGTGTCAGTACAGTTTTTTCCGGTGCTTTAACCGTTCTTGTATCGGGCAAGTCTGGAACTCTCGAATCATTCTCGAAGGTCTCTCGAAGGTTTTCCGAGGATCGGATACAGTATCACGAACAGTTAGGGGAAGAGTAAACCCCATCCGGAGACGAAACACGGGGAAAATAGGGGTTCATTGATGATTTAGAAATCTTCGACCCTTTTAACCAGCCACCTTGTCTCTTCCTTTTCTGGCCATAAGGGAAGGACGTCTTTGAGTTCTGTACATATGGTTTGATTTCTAATCTTTTCAACTTGGTCTCCAAGGGCATAGTGGATTAGCAAGAAGCGAAGTTTAGAGGGGGACAAGGGTTCCAAGGAGAACCGGAGAGAGTAAGGGACCATGATTTTTTGGCTGTCCTCCAGCTTGCCCCTTTTCTCGTCAATGACTAAATCGAGTTTTGCCAGAACTGTCATCAGCGTTCCATCCAAAAGATCCTGGTCAGAGAGGATGCCCTTAGGAATATTACGGTAGAAGCACCGCTGGGGGTAGTATTCCGCTTCTCCATCAGGGTGGATCATCAGAACGAAAAACTCGACAATTCGTTGAAGTTCCATGTGCTCCGAAATTGCTACGATGACGACTGGAAAACCCAAGGGGTAAATCGTATTACCTATATAGGTGTTGAATTCTCCCATTTGTCCACCTCCATTGAGAAATTAATTACATTTCTTATACTACACCTGATTTAAGCCATTGGGAAGTTTTTTATATATGATCCGTAAAGAATCCCGCAGGTCTACACTTGTAGACCAGATGCTTGCATTTACCTACCCCAAGATGCACAGGATGACCCAGGGGGAGAGATCTTGCTAAAGACAAGGGGAAGGTTAGGTGGATCTGGATAATTGACCAAAGGTAAACAATTCGAGGTGCATATTATTTACTGTTATTTACCATTGGTAAACGTCATGTGCGAAGCTTTCCCAGATCGGGAAAGCCAAGGGTGGGAGTAGGGTTAGACAGAAGGTGAGCTGGCGGGTTTTGTTTCTAATTCATGGGTGAACATTTCCGGGGGTCCGTACTGGATAATCCCGCTCTCGATGAGTTGTTCCAGAAGGGTCTTTAGTACTGCTCTGGTCTCCTTGTCAAATGGGACAATAAAGTTTCCAAGTGCAAGACCAGTGGCAAGTCCTATCGCCTCGTGACACTCACACATCCCGCGCAAACAATTCTCGATTGAGTGCTTCATTGTCTCGTCTTTAATTCCATAAAGACTATCTACACCAAAATCTTTCGCGATACGATCCAAAATGCTATAAAAACCCTCTTCGCAACCCTTATACTCTGCATTCTGGCTAAGAAGTTCACCGGTGAAGCATTGCAGTTTCATTTGATCCTCTCCATCATCAAACATGTCCAACATTTTGCGATATTGTTCCATGGTATAATCCTCCTCTTTTGGCCATTGGCCGGTTAAGGTTAACCTCTTCATTACCTTTTCACCTCACCGATCGGTCAAAGTGGATCATCACCTCCCTTCTTGGGATAAGAGAAAAGCCGCCTATTTGATCTTCCTTCCCTGATCAGAAAATCTTTTTCTTAGCTCCTGGCAGTTAAGTGGACACCTTTCTCGTTTTTATTAAAGCCTAAATATTCAAGGAAATAAGGTTCTCTTGGCTCATATATCTCTTTTCCATTGATTAATCTGATATTACATATCGGATCTTCAATCTCGGAAATGGCGCCATCTCTTGTTTCTTCTAAATACTCTTTTCCGCATTCGGGGCAGGTATATCGGTATTCGTACCAATCCATGCCTTCAGGCTGACCTTCCCAGACGCCCTTGGGATAATTCAGGGCGCTGCCAACCTCAATACATGTTGATCCACATCCTCCTAATTCCTTTAAACACGGAATGATCTTTTTTTCTCATTTTCTTCTTACTAAAATAAAAAAGCCGTCCCAACCCCGGGGTGTCCGTGAGAAAGATGCTTGATAGGCAGGTTTCTCTCCCTAAGATCGAGACGGCATCGGTATGGTCTGAATAAACGAAAAGCATCTTTCACCCACGGACAGGGATATAATACGCACAGATTAAAAAGGATGTCAAGGTTTATTTTAGCCGGTTGGGTGGAGGTCTTTAAATCTCTGGACCCTCTTCCGCAGCATGGAGGGTTGCAAACGGAATAATGCGCCGATCTCTTTATAGGTGAAGTCCAGCCCCCTAAGTGCCTTGAGTGCATCATCAGCCAAGGTCCCAGCCTTAAGGCTCTCTTCGATGGCCAACCTATCTATCCCGTTGTATAAATTTTCCAGTATAGATTCTCGTGTGATTACTTCTGGAAGATTGTTACACCGGTTGTAAAATTTCTGAAGTTTCTGCCCTGCATCCATTGTCACACCTCCGCTAAAGGATTTTGGCTGTTTAGACCGATTTGTCACATTTTGGACATGAACAATGTCATTTTATATAGGTTTATGTAGGTTTTTTACTATAATTCAAAATAGTTTAGATTCACTATTAAAAAACAATGGGTTAAGGTATGGTAAACTGATCATTCACTTTAAGAAATATGATAAAATAAAAAGGGGGACTGCCTTTGCCAAGGTCTTACTTTCCCCTCCAGATTCATACGGGTGGGGTGTCTCATAAAAACCACCCTGCGACAAAATGCCGAAGTCCCCACCACCAAGGGTTTGCTGGTAGGGTGCATGGTCAAAGACAGGTTAACCTTAAGTATTCATTAAGAGTGCTTGATATTGTTAAGTTATATAGATCGGACATTAAGGCGAAGGTAGTCATAATTAAACATTATCAGACGTTTTTCTTATATACATTTTGGTAATCAAAACTTACCAAAACTAATCGACATAATTGTCGAACTTCCGAACCATTCAAAAGATACACCTGCGTTAACGTGAACGCATCCCTATGATTGGAGCCAGGCAGGAAGGGTCATTATAACTAAAAGTTATACAAGAACGGTCATTCTTTTTTAGTACACGCTACGATAAATGTGTACTAAATGTGTACCAGTTTTTAAGCCAATTCCTCAATGATATCAATATACTATATAGTACGCACGGTACTGAAATAGCACCAAGGTCAAACATAATCGGAAAAAACTTCAAGAATCGCCGGCTCTGTCATGGGTTTCTCCTTAACTCAATAGCCCTTTGATTACTTCCTGACCAGTTCAAGCTC
>Ga0315281_10009696_pt1 | contig 13337 bp, 15 predicted proteins | sample YL17G07_0_MG_FD_204540 | JGI IMG/M metagenome (GOLD analysis project Ga0315281, IMG submission 204540) | Sediment microbial communities from Yellowstone Lake, YNP, Wyoming, USA - YL17G07_0 | ecosystem: Environmental > Aquatic > Freshwater > Lake > Sediment | place: USA: Wyoming | collected... | reverse complement strand
TTCATGAAAGCCTCCACGTCAAGAATATCGAACCGGCGCGGCGACCGATAACGGCACCGCGACACACGGCCGGCATCGGAACGCGGAGAACGGGAACACGAGAGAGAGATATCGATACGGTGTCCAAAGCCCGCTCCTTTGCCAGAGCGGCAGATTTGGACGGGACACCGTCTTGGCGGTAAGCCACCGGGGATCTGCCTTGCCCCGATGCGTGCAGCCTACCGCAATTGAACCGATTCGGCAATCGCAGTTCTGCGTCGTGCTCTTTGCCAATTATCGCGTTTTGCGATAATATACTCAAATGCGCCTGATCAGCAATAAGGCTCTGCGCGAGTTCGCGACCCGGCAGCGCGAGGCCGGCGAGCCCTTGCAAGCGTGGCGCAAGCTGATCGAGCGCAACACTTTTGATGGCTATGCCGATCTGAGACGCGTCTTCAATTCAGTCGACAAGGTCGGCAACTATTTCGTCTTCAACATCGCCGGAAATCGCTACAGGCTGATCGCTGCGATCCACTTCAACACACAGACGCTTTACGTACGTGCGGTTTTGGCTCACGCCGAATACGATCACTGGAGACCATGATGGGCGCAATCGAGATCGACAGAATCGCCAAACGCTACAAAGCGCTGTGCGAACTAGTGCCGCTCAAGCCAATCACAAGAAAAAAGGAGTACGAAGCGGCGGTCGAGCATTTGAACCAACTGCTCGACGCCGGCGGCGCGAACCAGGTGCACCCCCTCGCCGGTCTTGTCGAAGCGCTCGGCGAACTGATCCAGGCCTACGAGAAACGTGAAACACCGATGGCGCAGGCAGAACCACGCGAAGTACTGCGCTACCTGATGACGGAACACGGACTCAGGCAGACTGACCTTGGCGGCATCGCCTCGCAAGGTACGATCAGCGACATCCTTTGCGGACGCCGCGGGATCAGCAAGGCGCTGGCGAAGAAGCTGGCGGCGAAGTTCCACCTATCCGCAGGAGTTTTTGTGTAAGGCGATAGCGGGATTGGCCCCTTGGCCTGTTACCCTTGCGCGAGCGCAAAGGCCTGCATTCGCGGCGTGGGGCAACTTGCGTTCTCAGCCAAACCTCACTTCGAGCGCACCGAATGCGCCAAAATCCGCTTTGACGCTGTCCCCCGCGGAGACCGGCACCGGCGTCAGGCAGGTGCCCGTGATCACCACGTCGCCGATGCGCAGGCCGTCGCCATAAGCGATCAGTTCGTTGGCGATCCAGGCAAGCGCCACGCGCGGGTCGCCCAGCACCCTGGCGCCGGAGCCCTCGCCGGCGAGCGCGCCGTTGCGATAGGCCGCAACGCTATGCTGCGCCAGATCAGCGGCACGCCAATCAGCGCGCGTCGCCGCGCCGATCACGAACCAGCAGGCACAGGCGATGTCGGCGATGAGTTGCGCCGCGCCGACGCGGGTGAAGTCGTTGTAGCGCGAGTCGGGCACTTCGATCGCGGGATGCAGCGAGGCGACGGCGTCGACGACCTCCGCGACGCTGTAGGCTGCGGCGCGCTTCGGTAAGGACCTCGCCATGCGAAAGGCAAATTCCGCTTCGGCGACATTCATGTTGTTGCCCGCCAGCGATATGCGCGCACCGCCTTCGAGTGCTCGCGCCGAGAGCAGAGCGCCCGCCATCGGCCCATCGACGCGAATGTGCTGTTGCCCGGCCGTGCTGGTGGCTGCGATCTTCCAGCCGACGACGCTCATGCCGGATAACTTCGCCACTTCGGCCTGGATGGCATAGCCCTCGGCGCGATTGGACGGCCGGCAATGTTCAGGCAGTTCGTCGAGGCGGGTGGATTGCTGCCAGTGCTGCCACAGGATCGCTGCGGCGGCGTGGATGTTCTGTTGATTCAACTGCCTTGCTCCCATTGAGAATTGTGAAAGCGCATGACAGGCTTTCCCCTCACCCTAGCCTTCTCCACCTCGCGCCGGAGTCGCTCGGATTCGGCAGGCACGCGACCGTACGCAGGTACGGTCGCGTGTCCAGCCTCATCCCCGCAAGCGGGGCGAGGGAACGCTCCCTGCACAGGCAATTATGATATGTTTGCGCGACAACAACGCCAAGAAATCGCCATGACTGCATTCACCGAATCCATCACCCTCAGCGGCCGCCACGCGGCGCTCGAACCGCTTGGCTACGCGCACGAGGACGCACTGGTCGAAGCCGTGCGCGACGGCGAGCTGTGGAAGCTCTGGTACACGACGGTGCCCTCGCCCGAAGGCATGCGCGCCGAAATCGAGCGCCGGCTCGGTCTTCAGAAAGCGGGGTCGATGCTGCCGTTCGCGGTGCGCAGTCTATCCACCGGCAAGATCGCCGGCATGACGACTTACATGAACATCGACGCGAAGCATCGCCGCGTCGAGATCGGTTCCACCTGGTACGCCAAATCGGCGCAGCGCACGCCGCTCAACACCGAATGCAAGCTGCTGCTGCTCACCCACGCGTTCGAGACCCTGGTTTGCATCGCGGTCGAATTCCGCACGGGTTTTTTCAATTACGCCAGCCGCCGCGCGATCGAACGCCTGGGGGTCAAACAGGACGGCATTTTGCGCAGCCACCAGCATTATGCCGACGGCAGTTTGCGCGATACCGTCGTCTTCTCCATCGTCGCGCAGGAATGGCCGGCAGTGAAGCGGCATCTCGAATTCAAGCTGGCCAAAAACAGCACGGATTCGAACGAAATTACCCCGTAGCCTGCCGTCAGCGCCACATCTCGCGCATGCCGGCCTTCAGATCCACGTTCACGGCCGGCGCGGGCATGGTCGCGTCCGCGCGGGTCGGCTCCAGTGGCACGCCCGTCAGTTCGAACGCTTCGAGGTCGGACTCCGCGATGAAGCGGCTGCGCGGCGCGTACACGCTGCGATCCCCGCCGTAGCCCTGTCCGCGTACGTAGAAGCGCAGCGGCTGCATCAGCACGAGTTCGTCGCGCGCGCGCGTCATGGCGACATACAGCAGCCGGCGTTCTTCCTCGATTTCTTCCGGCGTATCGGTGGCCATGTCCGACGGAATGCAGCCGTCGACCACGTTGAGGACGAACACGGCGCGCCACTCCTGGCCCTTGGCCGAGTGGATGGTGGAGAGCACCAGCCAGTCCTCGTCCTTCAGCGGCGGGCCGGCTTCCGCGCCCGAGGCCTCCGGCGGGTCGAGCGTGAGATCGGTGAGGAAGGACGAACGCGTGGCATGCTGCGCGGCCATGCGCTCCAACTGGTCGAGGTCCCCGAGGCGCGTATGCGCGCTGTCGTAGACGAGTTCGAGCACGGGATCGTACCAGCGCCGCAGCCGCTCGATCTGTCCCTGCCAGTGGCTCGCGCCGAGCACGTCTTTCATCGCCGCCACCAGCGCCGCGAACTGTGGGGCGGCGCCCGCCGGCGGCTTGAAGCGCTCGAGCAGCGCGAGGTCGCGGCCGTCGCGCTCGATGCCGTCTAACGCGCGGCGCGCGGTCGCCGGGCCGATGCCCGGGATGAGCTTTAGCACGCGAAAGCCGGCGCTGCGGTCGCGCGGATTCTCCACCCAGCGCAGCAGCGCGAGCAGGTCCTTGACATGCCCCGCCTCGAGAAATTTCAGCCCGCCGAACTTGACGTAGGGGATGCCGCGCCGGGTGAGTTCGATTTCCAGCGGACCCGAGTGCTGCGACGCGCGGAACAGCACCGCCTGCTCGCGCAGTTCCATGCCCGCCTCGCGGTTGGCGAGCACGCGCTCGACCACGAAATCGACCTGGGCGGTTTCGTCGGCGACCATCGCGATCAGCGGCCGGCCGCCGCCGATGCGGTCGGAATAGAGGTTCTTGGTAAAGCGCGCGGCCGCATGCTCGATGATGCGGTTGCACGCGGCGAGAATCGGCTGGGTGGAGCGGTAGTTCTGCTCCAGCGTGATGACTGCCGCCGCGGGACTGAAGAGGGCGGGAAACTCGAGGATATTTTCCACCCGCGCGGAACGGAACGAATAAATCGACTGCGCGTCGTCGCCGACCACGGTGAGGCCCGCGCCCTCGGGCTTCAGTCCGAAGAGGATGGCCGCCTGTAGCGCATTGGTGTCCTGGTATTCATCGACCAGCACATGATCGAAGCGCGCCGCGACCAGCGGCGCGATTTCCGCGACCGCCATCATTTTCGACCAGTAGAGCAGGAGATCGTCGTAGTCGAGCACGGCCTGCGCCTGTTTCATGTCGACGTAGGCGGCGAACAGACGCTTCAGCTCTTCCTCCCATTCGCCGCACCAGGGAAAGAACCGCGCGATCGCATCGTGCAGCGGCAGCTGGCCGTTGACCACGTTGGAATAGATCGCGAGGCAGGTCGCCTTCTTCGGGAAGCGGCCCTGCGCCTCCGACAGGCGCAGCTCGTCGCGCGCGAGATCCATCAGGTCGGCGGAATCGCCCCGATCGAGGATCGAAAACGCCGGGTCGAGGCCGATGCTGCCGGCGTGCAACCGCAGCAGCTTTGCGCCCACGGCGTGAAACGTGCCCGACCATTCCACCGCTTGCGCGGCGACCGGCGTGCGGCTGTCGAGCGCCTGCGCGCAGATGTGTTCGACCCGGCGCAGCATTTCACTCGCCATGCGCCGCGCAAACGTGAGGAGCAACAGGCGCCGCGGGTCCGCGCCGTTCAGGATCAGATGCGCGACGCGGGTCGCCAGGGTTTTCGTCTTGCCGGTCCCGGCGCCGGCGATCACGAGCAGCGGCGGCGTGTCGCGCGCGCCTTCGCTAGCCGCGATGCCGAAGCTGACCGCAGCGCGCTGCGCCGGGTTGAGGCCGTCAAGATAAGACGAAGGGGTTTTCACTTGCGCATTTCAGCGTGATTCTGCGGCGCCATCGGGATTGGCTATCTTCTGGACTGTACAAAAACACAGTTTATAGGGATAGCGTGCCGCTTACAAGGTCGGCAGCGCGTCCTGCCTGGAGTACAGACTATCTGGAGTAAAGACTAAGACTTGCCCTGCCGTTGCGGTTGAGATAGATTGCTCGGCAATTAGCCACTAATTCCGCTCGGATCCCGGCCATCTCCTGGAGAGGTGAAACCCAAGAATGGACATGACGCCGATTCCGTGTAGTCCGGGATCGCATTCCACCCAGTCTCCCCGTATATCGGCCCGCCACCCATGATGGCCGGCCGGATTGATCCACCTATCCCTTCGTTGCGCGCAGGATCCACAATTGAGAAAGTTTTCTAACTAACCAAGATGGACCAGTGGTTCATGGTTCAAATTAGAGAGCTTATGGATTTTGACGAAGAGTTGGCGGGGGCGAAGAATTGAAATTTCCTGTGGATGCAAATTCCATCTCAATCGCGAAACTCAAGAGCGAGTTCAAGTCCAGACTTTCTTACATCCATCTCGTAAGCGCACTAATTCCTGAAGCTGCCTCGCACCTCAAAGCAAAAGGCCTCCTCAACGAGACTGGCGCGTGGGTAGATACTGCTTCGGAAAAGGAGATTCGGAAAAAAGCCCGGACGGTGATTGGATTGCTGGACAAGTTGGTGACGGAATCGCAGAAACAGCTCCCACCAAAACAAGATTGGCGGGAAATCGCTGCTGAACACTGGCAAAGATTGGCCGCAAAGGAATTCTCCTTCACCAATGGCGTTGCCTGCGGATGGTTGGTTGAACGATTTGATTGTTCACGTCTTCATATTTCAGATGACATGCCATATCACGCTCGGATTGGCGTTGGCCATCACGCGGGCAATGCTGCGGTTGAAGAAGATTTCCTACTCCGAGACGCATTTTTCATGCTGGCAAAATGCCAACTGTCTTTGGCGCGCCTTGGACGATTTCGTGGTGAGTTGCAGAAAGAGTCCGCTGCAAAGAGCCGCTACAAGTTGGTCTCCATGTTTAATCAGAACGTGGCAACCTATGCTCGGTATGCTGTTTTCGGGTTCTACTCTTTCGTCGAATGTTTCGTAAACAGCGTAGGGGAGGATTTCATTGCTCGAAATCCAAACCTTTCTCCTGACACGTGCGAGATGCTGCGGGGCAAGAAAGATGGGCGTTTTTTGTCAATTGAAAAGAAACTGGAATTTTTTCCGGGCCTAATGCGTTCAGACGGTAAGCGCCCAATCGTCCTCAGCGATCCGAAGCAATTAGCCGAGCCATACAAATCGTTTGCCAGTCACGTCAAAGAAGTCCGCGATTCATTCGCGCATTTTGCCAAGAACAAAGCTGACATCATCGTGCCTCCGCAAACTTGGGAAAAACGAGCGAACGATGCTTCGACTGTATGTCTGTCCGTTGCACGTGGATTCTGGAACGCCTGCTATCCGCGTAGGCAGCTACCTCTCTATCTTGGAAAATTCGACGATGCGCAGCACATCAAAATCGCGGAGCAACGAGTAAAGATGGAGATCGAAGAGATTCAGGCACAGTAGTGTTTCGGGCAATGCCCGGCGCGCAATGGCTCGATCCGGAATGCGAGACTAACTCGCGCGGCCGTACCTGACATCTATCCTTCTTTCCAGCCGTTCTTCTTCAGCGTATTGCCACGGCGGAGGGATGTGTTGCTCATTGACCAATTTCCTGGGCGGGTATAACGTTGTTTCCCGGAGGTGGTGATCGTTTATCCCCGTTTCCAGATTCACTGTTAGGGAGAATGATGAAGAATGTCATTGCACCTTTCTTGCGCAACTTATTGCGCATCGGTTTAATACTCTTTCTTGGAATTTCTACCTGCCTAGCACAAGGCACGGCTTCTCCCGTATTGCCTCACAGCGAACCGGACGTATCAGACTCGAATCCATGCCTGTCTAGCTACAAGAGACCGGACAATACTTCGCTTAGCACCCTGAGAAAGAATGCCTGGATCAGGCAGGTATCGTCCGACACCGTCGTCATATATGTCCACGGAATTCTTTCCGATAATGTCGACGCCTGGCTGACTCAAGCTCAGCCGTGTGCCTACTGGCCCGACATACTGGCAGCCGACGACGAGTTCGCGGGAGCCAGCGTGTATTTGGCGGGATACTACTCAAAATACGACTCGGGTTCCAGTTCGATCGCGGACGCTGCCGGGGCGCTTTGGGTGGCGTTGTCCACGGTGCATGGCCCGTTGGGATTGGCCGCTACCGATTACAAGAACATTGTCTTCGTCGCGCATTCGCTTGGCGGCGTGGTTGTGCGAAAAATGTTAGCGTCATTTGGGAACCAACTCAGTGATCGAAATCTCGCAGTTCTGCTAGTCGCATCCCCCAGTAATGGGAGTGACTACGCAACTTTGATAAGTTGGTTGACGAAATATTTCCCCAATTCGTTAGCCAAGGAGTTGTCGAAAGACTCCGAAACCTTGACGGCCTTGAACGAAGCTTTCAGAACGTTTCAGAAAAGCAGGTTCAATGGAACTAAATTGCGGGTAATGGAATTGTTCGAGACACGTTTTCCGAAGTATCTCTGCCGAGCAGGGGGATTTTTTTGCGCGTGGACAACTGTCAGACTTCCATCGCTTGTGCCGGCAGATTCCGCCGGTCTCTTTGACTTGCAGCCCAAGCGCGTAGGCGACACTGATCATCTGACAATCGCCAAACCGCAAAACGCAAATGCGGAGTCCCATCTATACGCGCGTGCATTCCTGCAAACATTTTTGGCTGGCGAGAATGTCAGAACCTTTGCTTCGGCGCTGGGAAATGTCGTCGTTACCGGTGTTACGCGGAGGAAGCAATGGCAGAAATTCGGGAACAAGACCGACTTCGTATCCGCCTATGCGACTGAGCTTTGTTCTCAATCGCCCGCGACCGGCCAACGGCAACAATGCAATCCATGGATATACAGTTCCAGCAGCGCAACTAATCCTACGGAGGACGGCGATGTCGGCTTCATTCTGATCGCAAATGACTTGCGGGAAACGATACAGGGGAAACACAAGTTTGATGACGTTTTCCTGCCGAATACAGGCAAGGGGGACAAGTACGACGGCAAAGACGTATTTTCGACTCTTATTCGTACAGCAAGAGATACCAAGCCAGAAGACAAGTCTGGTCTCACTGTAATGACGAGCTATATTCAGCCCGTTATTTACTCTACATCGCAGTCCCTTTATCGGGGTCAAGCTACCGTGATTCCGTCGGCGGTCAACAGCGAATTTGTCGTTACCGTGCCGTCAAACGTATCCGATGTAAGAATCATTGAAACAAGCGTTTCGGGAACCTATAGCGTAGCGCTAATCGATCTTATTGAAGGCAAACAGCTAGGCGTCTTGCGGTTTACCGGCAGCGAAGAGAAAGACGGAAAGTTTCTGCTTCGCTTTCGGGTTACACCCCGAAAACGGTCCCTGTAACCCGGCGGATGATTTCAATCTAGTAGTGAAAGACCAAAGAAAGAACCAAAAGGGCCGGTTCGAATTGTTTGTTCTCTTTTTTGCAGTGTCATTTGTAAGGATCGCCACACGCGATATTAACGGGCGAGAAATTCCTGCAAGGAAAATGCGATTCCGGGTACTGCCTTTCGAAGCTTGCGATCTTCGGTAATCAACGGGGCATTCAAGCTTTGCGCCAGCGCAACGTATTGCGCGTCGTAGCCGGTAATGGCGTATTCCGCCGCCACGGCAAGCGCCGCATCCATCGCCACTTCGCATTGCGCTACTTCGATGAAGCGCTCGGCATGGCCCAGCAAGGCCCGAGACTGCGCGAGCGTCAGCACTCCGCGCCGCTGATAGGTCGCCAGCACGTTCAGCGTTTCATGCAGGCACAGCGCCGTGGTGCGCCAATCGGTATCCTTCCCGCGCAGCTTCTGAATCAGCGGTGATTGTTCGCATTTGATCAATGAGTAGATCAGGATATTGGCGTCGACGACTATCATCTCGATGGTCTTGTCTTATCCGAATCACGGCTCTTGCGGATGACCGCGACGACATCGCCGCGTGTGACCCGCCTTTGCGGTTTGAGCGGATCGGGGAGCAGGTCGGCGGCATCCCTGGCAGGAGCGGCCAATGCCTGTTCCAGCAAAGCCAAGGCCTGCCGCGTCATGGAGCGATGGTGGCGCGTGGCTTCATCTCTAAGCCTGCGGTGCAATTCCGGTGGGAAATCTTTAATCAATAGGCCTGCCATGGCATCCTCACAGCTATATAAACGGTACCGCAATGATAGCCTTTTGTGGCTGAAGCATCAACCCCTCTTAGCCGACAGATCGAGCGCGGAGAAGGCCAACCCCGATCAGCAGCAGCTGTGCTATGTTTGCGCAACAGATTGGTCATTCGTGAACCTGGAGAGAACCGCATGAAAATCCGCGCCGCCGTGCTCAATCAGATGCAAATTCCGCAGCCTTACGCAAAGACCAAGCCGATCAGCATCGAGACCATCGAACTGGACGCGCCCGGCGCGGGTGAGGTACTGGTGAAAATGGCCGCTGCCGGGCTGTGCCACTCGGATCTCTCCGTCATCAACGGTGACCGGCCGCGGGTGATGCCCATGGTGTTGGGCCACGAAGCGTCCGGCGTCGTGGAAGAGCTCGGACCCGGTGTCGTGGGATTGGAGCGCGGCGACCATGTGGCGCTGGTGTTCGCGCCCAATTGCGGCCACTGCCTGCCCTGCAGGGAAGGCAGGCCGGCGCTGTGCGAACCGGGTTTTGCGGCCAGCGCCGCCGGCACGCTCCTCGGCGGCCACCGCCGCGTGCATCGTATAGACAAGAGCGTGCTCAACCACCAGGCGGGCGTTTCCTGCTTCGCCGAATATGCCGTGCTGGCGCGCGGCTCCCTGGTGAAAATCGACCCCGAGCTGCCGCTCGACATCGGCGCGCTATTCGGCTGCGCGGTACTTACCGGTGTTGGTGCCGCCATCAATTGCGGGCAGATGAAGCTGGGCAGCTCGGCCGCGGTCGTGGGCCTGGGGGGCGTCGGACTGTCGGCGCTGCTGGGCGCGCTGGCGGCGGGCGCGCGCCAGATCGTCGCCATCGACAAACTCGATTCGAAACTGGACATCGCGCGCTCGCTCGGCGCCACCCACACGTTTCGTGCCGACGATCCAGACCTGGTAGCGAGCGTCAAGACTGCGACCAACAACGGCGTGGACGTCGCGATCGAGGCGGCGAGCGCGGTCGCCGCATTGGAAACCGCTTACAAGATCACCCGGCCCGGCGGCACCACGGTGACGGTCAGCCTGACGCATCCGACGCATACCTTCAATCTGCCGGCAACCAATCTGGTGGTCGAGGAGCGCACGCTCAAAGGCAGCTTCCTCGGCTCCGCTGTGCCGCAGCGCGATTTGCCGCGTTACATCGCGCTCTATTTCGCCGGGCGGCTGCCGATCGATAAGCTGGTAACGCATCGAATCAAACTCGACGAAATCAACCTCGGCTTCGACCGTTTGGCGAACGGCGAGGCGATCAGGCAGGTGATCGTCTTCTAAGCGCGGTCGGGTGCCTCCGCGCCGCCGGCCAGGGACGCGCGAATCCTGTCGCGAAAGCGCGCATACACACGCGCGGCGCCGATCAGATTCCATTCCAGCCAGAGGCACGACGCAGTGAACGCCAGACCGGCGGGCAGCGCCAGCGCCGGCCACAGGACTGCCGCGAGCAACAGCGCCAGGGCGGCGAAATGCAGCCGCATCTGGCCGCGCATCGCAGCTTCCGGAATCATTTGTTTCATATTGGGCGAGGTCATGCTGGTGCCGCCCTGCTGCTGCAAATGCAGCCAGTTGAGAAACGGCATGATCTTGTAGAGCATGCCGGTGATCACCGAGAGGAACAGTCCCGGCAGCGCCAGGACGCCGAGCCAGAGCGGCGCGCGCAGGTTCCCGCCCAACTGCGGCAGCGTCTCGAACACGATCCAGGACAGGGCGAAGACGAGCAGCGACAGCATCGCGCCGCGCCAGAACAGCAAAGTGGGATCGGCCTGGCGGCGCCGGCGGCGCGACTGCAGCATGAGCGTGGCCGCGGCATAAAAACCCGCCAGCAGCACGCCGACCAGCGCCACGCCGGACTGCCAGACCTGCGCCCCGGCGCCGGGAGCGACCAATTGCAGCGACCACAGACAGAGGAGCAGAAACAATCCGGCCGGCACAAGGCGCGTAAGCCACAGCGGATAGGACGGCGTCAACTGAAACATCGGCACGACCAAAAAGGAAACACCAATCACCAGCATCAGGGCCCAGCCGCCGAGCCCCCAGGCAACATGGACGTTGATCAGCGCAAGCAGCGACCAATCCGTTTGCAGGTGTTCCTCCAGGCCCAGCGTGAGCGCCAGGGTCGCGCCGAGCGCCACGGTCACCAGCAGGCCGAGCACGGCCACGCGCAGCACATGGATGCTCATGCCGCGCGCCGGCGTGCGCAGCAGCGCGATGGCCATGACCGTGAGGAACAGGCCCAGCGCCGTTACGAATACCGCCGCGGCAACCAGGAACAGCACCTGCTGCTCCAGCAGGAACGCCGACGCGAGGAATATCGCCCCCGCGGTGATCAGCGGATGCACGACAGCCGCCACCAGCCGCGGCCGCCAGATGTTGGCGCCGGCGACCACCGCGACGAATTGCAGCAAGGAACCGCACATCGCCTGCAGCATGAAGTCGACGACGATCAGATGCGTCATCGCCAGCGCCCCGGGCGACCAGCGCGATTGAAGTGTCTCCGGCCCGAGCAGGACCAGAACCAGACCGGCGGCCGCGCCGAACAGCGGCGCAGTGAGAAAAAACCGGTAGGGCACCGATATCGGCGGCGCCTGTTCGAACGACAGAACGGGCTGCATCAGGCTTTTTGAATGTGAACCTCGTTGGCGCCGTCGGCGCGGCGCTCGGAGCGGTAGCGGAAACCGTTGCGATCGAGGATCGCGTACAGCGGCAACGGCTCGCAATCCAGCAGCATCACCAATTCCTCGCCCGGCGCGAGGGTAGCCAGTTCGGCCAGCGCCCGCGCCAGCGGCTCCGGCGGCTCCATGCCGCGGCCATCGATCACGCGCGGTTCAGGCATGCCCTTTCTCGAGCATTGCGTCGATCGTTGTACCAAGGCGTTCCGCCTCGGCTCCCAGCGCCTGGTCGCACATCGGGTAGAGGATGTTCTCTTCCTTCATGTTGTGCTGCTGCATCAACATCAGCAAAGTCTCGGCGGTGCCGGCGTAGCCTTCGCTGTCATGGGCTTCGCAGGCCGCTGCCAGTTGCGCCAGCAGGGAGCGCATCTGCTCGTGCTCGTGACGCATCATCCTGGTCGGGCCTGCGCTCATGCCGGTTGCGGCCTCGAACGCGGGGAACAGCAGGTCCTCCTCGGCTTGGAAGTGCGCCTTCATCTGCTCGTGAAAACGCTCGAAGGCGGGCGCCGCCGCCGTCCAGTCGCCGCGCTGGGCGGCTTCCTCGGCAGCGACGAAAAGCGTGTCGCAATGCCTGTGGTGGGCGGGAAGTACTTGCGTGGGAAAGCTCATGGCGGAACCCTGAAGTGGAATAGTTTGCGTATCTTAGCAGCGGCCACGCGCCGCGAACTTGCGGTACATCAAGGTTTCCGGGGTGCCGCAGGCCGGCAGTGCTGCAACGCGCCGGGGCGGAGCACTCGCTCCGCGCGCCATTACTTCGTGGCGGCGTCTTCCGCGCGTTCCGTACTCTGCTGTGTCTGCTCCATCGCTTTGCCGATGTTCTGCTGCATTTGTTCCATGTTCTTCTTGCCTTGCTCGATTTCCTGCTTCTTCACCGCGGCGGCGGTTGCAGCGGTGCTCGCGGTTTCGACGCCGCAAGCGGCGAGCGCCGCAATTGCGAAAACGGCAATGATCGATTTCATGGATCCGGGAAAACCTGCCGGTCAACCGGGCGCGGGCTGCGGCGCGACGCGCTGCCAGCCACCCGGACATTCTTTGACGTAGGGGTAATAGCCCTTCGACTCGGCGCAGTAGTACCAGTAGGCTTGCTGCGGCGGCGCAGCAGGCTGCGCTTCGCCTTGCTCTATGTACACGGGCGGCGCGTCGGGCACCGGCGCATAGTAGTACGGCGGATAATAGTAGCGCGGGTAATACGCAGGCCCAAACCACAACGGCCCGCCCACCACCACGCCGAAGCGCACATGCGGTCGATGATTACCCCAGGCGTAGACTGACCCGCTCGACAAAAGCGCCAATAGAACCGTGGCCAAAGCCAGCATCGCTTTCGTCGGTTTCATGATCCAGCCCTCCGTTCCACGGACCCGCATCCGTCCCGATTTCAGAATAGCAAGTTCGCGTCGCCTTTGCTGTAACAAAGTGTTTCAGGACGCACCGCCTGCGCCCGACTGACCGGGACCAGGCGCCGCGCGCACTCAGCGCTTGCGTTCTCGCGCGTTCCAGTGGCGCTCCAGATTCTGCACCAGCTGTTCGCTCAAGTGGCAAAACCCCTGCTCGTAGGCATAGGCCGCCATGTAGCTGCGGAAAGTGTCCAGCGGCTCGGTCTGAATCCGGATCGCC
>Ga0315281_10009695_pt1 | contig 13338 bp, 12 predicted proteins | sample YL17G07_0_MG_FD_204540 | JGI IMG/M metagenome (GOLD analysis project Ga0315281, IMG submission 204540) | Sediment microbial communities from Yellowstone Lake, YNP, Wyoming, USA - YL17G07_0 | ecosystem: Environmental > Aquatic > Freshwater > Lake > Sediment | place: USA: Wyoming | collected... | reverse complement strand
AACACCGGTTCGAATCCGGTTGGGAGCACACTTTGTGAAATTCCTTCTCGATTGTGTCCTTGAAGCGCCTTCTCAACAACCTTGGATTATGACTCACCGCGGTCTGGGCGCCGGTGAGAGAGAGGCCGATTCCTGGCACAGGGTCACTTTCGGTGAGGTCCGAGATTTTGCCTTGAGGCTCGCCGCCTGGTTGCGGACGGAGAGGGAAATCAAGCCGGGCCAGCGGGTCGGCATCCTCTCCGAAAATCGCCTGGAGGTTGTCATCGTTCTCCTCGCAACACATGCCTGTGGAGCGATTGCCGCCCCCCTTTATCCCGGTTACAGTCCGGAACAAGTGGAGTACGCCTGCCATGCCTTTAACCTGGATTTCCTCTTCACCTCGAATCGAGCTCAAGAGCAAAAAATCAAGCCGTCACGACCGAAGCTTCTGTTCGAGTCCGAGATATTCCGAAATATCGTCACCTCTTATCAACCCTTGACTCCCGAGCAGCGCGCATCAATCGGCGACATGTCTCCTGCATTCATTGTTGCAACATCCGGGACGATCGGAGAGGCGAAGGGGGCCCTCATTCCCCACTATGGCATCTATCATTCGACGGAGCGCGTGATGGAGTTCGGCCTGCCAACCAAATGGAAACGGATCGTGTCCATCCTGCCTCTATTCCACTTGTCCGGCCTGACGGATCTTTATTCAACCGCCATCGTCCATGGGGAGATGTGGATGGTGGAGCGGAAAGAAGAACTTCTGAACGCCTTTCGGGATGCCAGGCCCTCACATTTCGTGTGCGTCCCCAACCTGTTTGTCAAGGTCAAGGAGACCATTGAGGCCCGGATGCGGCAGGGATCGATCTTGAAACGTTTCTTGTTTTGGTGGGCTATGGGCCTAGGCCGACGCAGACTTGCGGGGACAATCAAACTTTCCGACCGGCTCCTCTTGCCGATTGCCGAGCGGCTCATCTTTAAGAAGACCAAGGCCCTCTTTGGCGGCAAGATAGAAGAGTTTGGGACGACGGGGGCCCAACTCCCTCAGGAGACCTATGATTTCTACTGGTCACTCGGAATGCCGCTCATCGAGTCCTATGGACTGACCGAAACCGGCATCCTGACCAGCAATCGGTTGTCCGACTCACGTCAAGGGACGGTGGGTCGTCCCATGCCGGAGACCTCGATCCGTATCGCGGAAGACGGAGAGATCCAGGTCAAAGACAAAAACCGGGTGTTGGGCTATGTGAACGCCCCCTTTGAACTCACTTCGGACGGCTACTTTGCAACCGGCGATCTTGGCCGGTTTACGGACGAGGGCACTCTCCAGATTATCGGGCGAAAGAAAGAACTGATTATTTTGAATACCGGCGAAAATATAGCGCCCGTCAAGGTTGAGGCGGCGATTAAAAGAAGCCCGCGGATCGAAGATGCGGTTTGTGTGGGAGACGGGCGTAAATTCCTGTCCATTGCCTTAGTGCCGGCTGCCGGAAGTCGGTTGGACGATCCGGAGGGAGAGATCGAAAAATACAGCGAGGGTTTGGCGACTTTTGAACGGCCCAAGAAGTATTTTGTGATCCCCGAAATCCCAGCGAAGGTTCTTACCCCGACTCTGAAAGTGAAGCGCGCTCTTTTTGAACAATATTTTAGGGATAAGATTGATCGTTTGTATTCAGTAGAGTGATTTTCACAGGATGAAGGATTGGCTTTCCCAAAGGGTTCAACCATTGCACGGGTGGGAGCGCAAGGCCGAGATCTCTCGCTTGAGGGGTCCGGGTTTCTACTTTTTCGGCTCGATAGCCGCGCTGATGGTGATGTCGTAACTGTAAGGAACGTCATCGAACGATTTTTGAGGGGACTTGGTGTGGGCGCGGCCGGCGATGGCCTTGCCGTCGAAGGTGGTGGCCTCGAAGACCTGCTCGGTCGAGCCGCCCCCTTCGGGTTTTCCAAAGCGGCTATGCATGACCTTGAAGTTGATCACCTGTTTTTCGGTATTGAGGGTCTGTTCCACGCAGTGCAGCTTGCCCGCTTTCGCCAGGTCGCTGAGCGCGAACTCATCATGAACGGCCGCCGGCGGCACCGCGGTATCGCAGAGAAGGATCACCACATCGTCTTTTTGAGGATCGAAGAAACCTTTTTGGGCGAAGGCATAGGCCTGAGTGATCGGAGTCGGTTTGCCATCGACGATCAGCGAGCCTTGGACCTTGGTCTGGGCAAGCAAGGGCGTTGCCAATAGGAAGATGAAAACGGCAATACCACGAAGACCCGTTAAATTTTTATGGGACATTCTGCTCTCCTTATTTGCGTCATGATTCATAGAAACAATGGCTTCCTCAGATGCATGTGATGGAATCACTAGATTCATTTTTCATAAAAAACAACAGCTTTACGTTCCTCGAGAACGGGTTCGTTTCACCCCTGCCCCGAATGGTTCCTCCTGAGTGTCCAACTTCTTGCTGGGTCACCAACAAATTGAAGGAGGGGTGATGAATACCCAAACGAAAGTTAAGATCGGATTTCTCCTTGTCATGATTATGTTTTTTGCCTGGCCTGAATCGGTGTCGGCGCACGGTCGCTTTGGTGTGTCGTTAGGAGGTCGGGTGAGAGGGCCGGTGGGGGTCCACGCGAGTACACATGGGGGAGTCGGCGTATCGTTGCCGACTCCGGAGGTAAGCGTGGATGCCGGCGGCGTGTGTGGCGTTTCGGCAACCGCCGACCCGGGCGGGGTCCGCGCGAACTTCTCCGGACCGAACGGCGTCTCGGCCGGCGCGTCCAGTGATGGCGACTTTTACGGCGGCGTCAGCGAGGGTCTCCCCGGAGGTTCTTTTTCCGGTCGTGTCGATGAAGGCGGCGTTTCCGGAGACGTTATGGTCGATGACCTGTGAGATTCTTCGAGAAGCAAGTAGGACACCGCTATCCGATCCGCCTCTTAGCCGGATTTAACAAACAGGGCCATCTCTCATGAGGATTGCGCATTATCTGCTTTATGAGATAATCGTCGAGTGCAAATCACAATCGGGCAGGGCGTCATGAAAAATTTTCGGGTCGTCGTCGCCGTCCTGGCGGTCACGTTCGGCATCTTCGGATGCGTGTCTTACAAAGGCGCACAACCTGGGCTTCCTGCGGCGCAGACGGAGACCATCAACAACTTGGAGAAGAAGATTACGGAGTTGCAAGGCCAAGTCGCGTCCGCCAGCGATGAGGAGCTCAAGGCGCTGGAACAGGAGATCGCGGATCTCACGAAGGCGGCCGAAGATCTAAAAAAGACACTCTCCGGTCCCGCAGAGCCACCTCCCAGCGGAGGGCCTCCTGGTGCTGCGGACACAACCCCACCGGTTGTGATTGAAACAACACCGGCAAAGGACGCCACAGATGTGCCCGCAATCACAACTATTTCGGTCAAATTTGACGGGAAACTCAAGCCGGGAAGCGTGACCAAGGACTCGCTAATTTTTTCACCGGTGAGCGTTACGCCAGTTAGCGCCAGCTCCGTTAACGATACCAATAACCCGGAATTTATTTTTACCGTGCCGGCCACCGTCCTGGGCAAGACCTATAAGGTGACGCTGAAGAAAGACGGGGTACAAGACGAGGCAGGCAATGCAAGAGCGGAGGATTATACGTGGACTTTTGCGACCGCGACCCAACCTCCAGCTGTTCTCGGCAATCTGGGTAGTATCAAAACGCATATTCCGAACGTGGCATCAGAGACGCCTGCCATTTCTCCCGGTTGTGGTGGCGGTAGTACGATAGTCGGGACGGATACGGCTGGCATAATCACTGTGGGCGTTATCAGCGAGGGCAGTTGGAATTTAGGCTGCCAGATATCTTTTTCAGAGAAATACAAAACTCCCATCTGTACTGTTTTCATCATTGGGGTTGTGGGCGACCCCAACAACGGGATAAGAATTGTTGAAGAAAAATCTGATTTGTTACTCATACAGTCGTTTCCCAATAAATTCCAAGGTGGTGAAAAGGTCACTTATATCTGCCTTGAAGGAACCCCGTAGGTCTCATTACGAGGGACGTAGCTTACCCCGGATGAAGTGCCGCTCCGCTGACGTCAGCGCCGATCTTCTCCAGTCGGCGTTCACCAAATTTTGTCCCTTGGAAATGGGGCTCAAGAAATTGAATGGGGAAAAGGTCTGAAAAATCTTCCCTAAACGTATTTCGACCACGTCTTAGCGATCTGCATCGAGAAGTGAGATCGCTGTTGCAGGACTAAATGCTCCCGGTAGTTGGGCGCAGACCGGTCTTCCCCACCGCGGGCGCCTCTCCCTTCTTGGGAAGTGTCCTTTGAAACGACTTTCCTTCGCCCCGTAGCCCCACGGTTTCCCAGAGTGGCTGCGTGCATTTCCAGGGCGGCTCGGACAAGCGGCGAATCCTGCGCCGGCGTCGTTTGTTGATTCGTGGGTCCGTAGCCCGCCTGGGAGTCGTCGGGGACCGGAGACGACTCTTGCGGAAGATGGCTGATGACCGTGCAGGTATTGATAAAGACTCCCCCACAGTATTTATCGACGCGCGATTGCCTACCGGTTGCTTCGCCATCATGGTATCCGGCGGGCATCAGGCGGAGGCTGCCGCCTTGAGGCGTTAAGGAACGGTTTGGGTTCCTCCGACGCTGAAGTCTTGCCCGCAGACGATCAAGCAGCCGTTTTCTTGCAGGGTGCCGCTGTTGCTTGGATCCAATATAGCCGTCAGGCTAAGATTCATATCCACGTCGCACGGGGCGTCGGGCCCGAGCGTCAGCGCCAAGCCTTTCGAGCTGGCATTGAAATCCAATGTCTCTTGCCCATTGTCCTCGTCCGTGATCGTCCCCTCAAAACCCAGACGGCCATTATAAGTGGCGTCCCGAGTTTCGCCGCCGTCCAACTCTTCGCCGATCACTAAATCGACGCAGTCGAAAATGGCGGAGACGGCGGTCACATTTCCGGATTTGACAACGTCCGCGGTGAATCCACAGCTTCCGCTGATGCCGCCATTGACTTGGAACGGCAAAATTCTTGTGATGAACGTGGGAGGAACTCCGACCGCCGGCAACGCCTCACTCGCGCACGACGAGGCGGCGGACACCTCAATGAGGCCCTTGCCGCCGTCCACAAGGGACGGTGATAACGTGAGGCCGGAGACGGCCACATCGGGGGTCAGCGCACGAAGCGCGGTCAGAAGCGACAGCATGTTGTCGGGAACATCGCTCTGAGCGATCTTGGCGATCTGGAGCGGCTCGGTCGCCGTCGTGCCGTTGCCGCACCCGCCGCTTCCACCCGGATTGAACGCCGTTAAGGCCGCCGCGATGACAAAAATGACGGTTGTTTTTGCGCCAGGATGGGACATCACGGAGCCTCCTTCTTTGCGGGCAGTCTATCGCGAAGCTCCGAATGAATCTTCTGAAATCTGTCGTGCTGCCGTAGCATGAGAAGATGGACTCAGGACTGTTGGTTTGTGTATGCCCCATGAAGCAACCATCGGAGCCGCATGAAAGCGCGTTTTATTATCTTCATCTCCATCGTTACAGTCATCCTCGGCCTCGCGTCGTTTTACGTGGGAGCGCGGTTCATCGCGCATTCGCCGTGGGCCCGGGGTCACAGCGGGGCCGTTTGGATGGCGCTAGCGGTGTTTATTCTTCTCCAGATCCTCGGACCGTATCTGTATCGCGTGTTTCCGGATCACATCCACCGGCTCTTTGTGGTGCATTGGGCGGTCTACATGACGCTTGGGGTCTTCGCGTGCGTGTTCTTCTATACGCTGGTCGCGGACCTGTTGATAGCGCTTTTGATTTTCATTCTAGGACCGCGCATTGCTCTCGTCGCGGAAAGTTGGAGCTTTGTGGCCGTGGGCGCCATGGCGACGGCATCCGTCGTCATCGGAGCCGTTCAAGTCGCCAAGGGGCCTCGTGTCTATGAGGTGGAGATTCCGATCGAGAATCTGCCGAATGAGTTCGACGGATTTGAGATCGTTCAGATCTCGGATTTGCACGTAGGCCCAACCCTCGGCCGGGCATTCATCGAGCACGTTGTGAAGGTGGCCAATGATCTCGCGCCGGATTTGATCGCATTGACCGGAGATTTGATCGACGGCGCCGTGCATCAGCTCCGGAGGGTCATCGAACCCCTCGCGCAGCTCAGGGCGAAGTACGGGACATTTTATGTAACCGGCAACCACGAGTATTACTGGGGCGTCGAAGAATGGATCGCCGAGTTTCGAAGGCTGGGCGCGCGCGTCCTCGTGAACGAACATGCCGTCATCCGGAAAGATGGCGCCGAGCTTGTGATCGCCGGTGTGACCGACGACTCGGCGGCGCAAATTGTTCCCGATCAGGCCTCCGATGTCGCTAAGGCGATCGCGGGGGCCCCGGACCACGCCATCAAGATTCTCCTGTCCCACCGGCCGTCGGGTTACAAGAAAGCTGTCAGGGCGGGATTTCATCTGCAGCTCTCGGGTCACACGCATGGGGGGCAGTTTTTCCCGTGGAGTCTGATCGTGGCCCTGGCCTTTCGCTATGGCAAGGGACTGCATCGCTACGAAAAGTTCTGGATCTATGTCAGCCGGGGAACGGGCTATTGGGGTCCGCCGCTCCGGTTTGGCGTGCCGCCGGAAATAACCCTTCTCCGGTTGAAGCGCGCCTGATGGCTGCATACTCTCAGTGTAGAGTTGTCTCGCGCTGGAGTTTTCTATAGCCTGAATCCATGACCTCCACCCTCTCCGACCTCTTCAAGGTCCCCGTCGATGTCCGTGATTTGCATTGGCACGACGACTTCTACACCCAAGTCGTGAACGAGAGTTTCGTGCCGGGAGATCCGGATGCGATGGTCGGGCCGGATCACTTTCCCTACACAATCCTCTTCACACCGCCGGAGCGGACATCGCGGGCCGTGCCGCTCAAGACGCTCATCGAGGAAGCGACGGTCAACGGCACGGGCATTGTGTTGAATCCGAGGGCCAACGGAGCGGATTGGGTCTTTGGGTACGGCAATCTCTGGTCCTATCGGGCGTTCGGGTCTTTTTTCATCCCGTCGGAAACACCGATCGAATCCGGACCTTTAGTTCTTGAGAAGGATACGAAGATCTTAGTGGGATCGCCGTCCGAGATGTTTTTTCCAAGCTATGCCCGCCGCGTAATCGGCGACTACATGGCGCAGGCCTTTCACATCTCGAATCCGGGGGTGGCGATCCTGGGACCGTTGGGCGACGCCCCCGCCTCGGTGGCTTTCACCATCTTTCGCGAGGATTTCCCGTCCGAAGAGGCCTACGAAACGGCCATGCGGCGCATGACCTGGTTTCTCCCCTCCCACTATGTCATCACCGGTCTTCCGAAGAGCCAGGAGATCGACTATACGCCGTTGTAGGATTTACTGGGTCGTCCAACTCCATTCGGCGGCCGGAACGCCCGAACCGTCTTCGCAGAGCAGGCCTTCGAAGTGAGCACTGTAGACTGTATTCGCCAAGAGATCGGGATGGTCACAGCGCAGCTGGTCGCCCGACTCTGTCAGCGAGAAAACGCATTCCAGCACATTGGTCGGGACATCTTGCGGGAAGATCTGAAGGGTGGATGCCGCAATCGAGGTCTGATCGATCGGACACGACAACCTCAATTTGATTTCGGCGTCGACGCCGGCCGTGATGCCGTGATCGCCGCTTCCCTCGCCGTTGCGCGGCGTGACCTCCAGGACGAAATTTCGTGGAACCTTCTTTGTGGGACGACAAGAGCTCATATCACTGTCAAAATCGTCGAGGATGCCGTCCAGATCGCAGTCGCGTTCGTCCTCGTCGAGAATGCCGTCGTTGTCGTCGTCATCATCTAAGAGATCCGGAACTCCGTCGCCGTCCTGGTCGTTCTGCGACGCGGGCTCTCGCGAGGGCGTTGCGAGGCCGCCCTTCAAGGTGATGTGGTTTAGAGTGAGCGTATCGCTGCCCGGAGAGAGATTCATGACGGGTGAGGGGAAGCGGTCGGGGGAATTGTTGAATTCCATCGATGAGATGGTTTGCCCGCCCGATTGAAAATCGAGTCGATAGGCCTGGGGTGTAAGCAACGTCAGCCTAAAGGAACAATCGGCGGCGACGCTTGCACCGAGAGATTGGTTGTTCGAATCGGTGGCGACGACCTCATCGGCCCCGCATACCGGTACGGAAGAGATTCCGAGCGCGGGGATACTCGAAGAGGAAACAGACCCTATCACGGTGCGGTTGGGATTCCCCGCCTCCGCTCCGCCATCGGCGGACCCGCAGCCGTGCCACAAGAGGCCTCCGGCGAGCAAGAGTATCAAGATTCGGATGCGGCGTCTTAAGGCGTATTTCATGATGCATCGCCTCCTATCTGAGTGACGGGATACATCTGGATATTAAGCAATACAACGGTATCGGGATGTTCTTCTAGAGAAATAAACTTTAGGATCTCCCTCCGGAAGGTCTGAATCTTGATCTTGAGCATGGGTAATTTTTCGTGAGGGATTCCCAATGTGAGCGAGCTGATGTCGCGCTGAGCTGATGGAATGATGGGCAGCATTTCCCGCGACAGCCCCAAGAGATGCTGGTGATAATTCATGAGCGTGAGCGAGGCCACTTCCGGTCCGGTTGAGATCAAAGCGTTGGTCTGCTTCCAGCTTCGGGCCCCCGTCTTTTCGATCAGTCCCAATTTCTCCAAAAGAACAAGGGACTTTTCCGCCTGGGCCGGCAAGATGGGCGGATTGATTTGATGGGCGAGCCATTCCGGGGTTCCGTCGAATTGAGGCGAGGTGATCAGCTCTCGAATCACCGAGTGGTACCAAGTCCCGTAAAACTCGTATTGCACCTTTTCCAAGGGCCTGAGGTGACCGAACTCCCGCGACTGAAGGAGTCGGCGGTAGAAAAGGTTTTTTTCGTCGTGCGTCTTGGCCTGCGTGAAGAAGACGAGATTCCGAAAAAACTCCTGCTCTTCTTTGTTCAGCCGGAGGCCCGTGAGAAACTTCACAAGAGACACCTCCGTCAGGTTTCTCTCGCCATCCATGACGAGCTTGAAGAAATTGGGCGACTTGAAACCCGCCCTCTTGGAAAAGGCGCGTAGCGAAAAGGATCGGTACACCTTCTTTGTCTGGGCGAACCAATCCCTCAGGAAGACCCGGTAGTCGCCGTACTCATAGAGATTGATTTCTTTTTTCGTTCCACGCATGGACTCATTTTTACTCGGCTACGGGCCCAAGTGACAAGGAGTTTCGAAGGATCTCGAATTCTTTTGTATTCACTTAATATTATATCTACCTGTTTTTAGGAGACAATTTTTGAATGGTTCTATAGAGGGGATTCATATTTGTATTCACAAAGGGAGGATCTATGAGAATTGCAAGTGCATTTCGCATGACGGCTTTTGTCCTCTGGGGGGCGACGGCGATCGGGCTTGGCCTCGGAGCCGGCGGCTGCGGCAGTGGAGGAAGTTCAAAGGGTTGTGACCCGGTCGCCCAAACCGGCTGCGACGCGGGACTGACGTGCGCGGAAACCACCGACGGCAAGGACGCGTGTTTTGCCCCCTTGCTCGTGCGAGGCATGGTGACGGATCTCACGACCGGCGGCGCCGTGGCGGGCGCCCGTGTGGTGGCCTTGGACGCCAACGGCTCTCCCGCCAGCACCGTCGCGACGACGGACTCCGTCGGCAACTATGAACTGAACGTCGACGCGGTCCGCAATTCCGACGGCACGCCCGCGGGCAATATCACGCTGCGCGCGGATGCCGCGGGTTATCAGACGTTCCCGGGTGGAGTGAGGCAGGCCTTGCCGATCGACGTCTCCCATCCGACGGAATCCGCCTTGGTCTTGGTCGTTCAGTCGTCCTTGACCAATGTCGGTCTTCTTCCTTTAGAGGCGGGGGCGGGAACCGGCGCCATTCATGGCAAGGTCGAGGTGCCCAAGGATCAGGCGGGCGTTCTGGTCGTGGCCGAGCTGGGGCCGACGCAGGGTTTCAGCGCCATCGCGGATCGAAACGGCGACTACAAGATCTTCAATCTTTCGGCGGGCAGTTATTCGGTGAACGGGTACGCCCATGGATCGAATTACGACGCCGGCGCGGCGACGCTGGCCGCAGGCGAAGACAAGGAAGTCGATCTTTCGCTCAACAGTCAGGCGACGGCCTCCTTGTCAGGCAACGTCCAGATCGTGAACCCAGGCGCCGGCAACGCGACCTCGGTCATCTTGGTGGTGGAATCGACCTTCAATGAGGCCCTCGTGCGGGGCGAAAATCCTCCGGGCCTGCGCGCGCCGGATGGCGGTATCGCGCCGGATATCACGGGGGCCTTCACGATCACCGGGATTCCGTCGGGCCGCTATGTGGTCTTGGCGGCCTTTGAGGACGATTTCTTGGTCCGTGACCCCGATACCTGCATCGCGGGGACGAGCATCTTGCATCAGGCCTTCGCGAGCGGCGACACGGTCGATCTCACCGACGGCTTCAAGATCACGGGCTCGTTGGACGTCATTGCGCCGGGGGCCAGCGGCCCCGAGGCCGTGTCTTCGGCGACGCCGACGTTTACCTGGAAAGACGATTCCTCCGAAGATCATTACCATCTGATCGTTCTGGACAGTTTTGGCAATACCGTCTGGGATACGGTGATCCCCGGTTCCAGCGGTAGCAATCCGGTTGTGGCCTACAACGCCGACGGAACGGGGGCGGGAACCGGAGCGGCTCTTCAGTCGGGCCAGTTCTACCAGTTCCGGGTCGTCTCGACGAAGACCACCGGCGGCGGCGGAGGTTCCACGTGCGAGCTCTCTCAAACGGAAGATCTCAAGGGCGTCTTTTCGGTTCCCTGATCCAGATTCCTCTTGAAGAGGATCGGCGGCTGTCGCAGATTCGATGCGATGGCCGTTGAAGCCCTGACATCAATCGATTGCAACGAGGCAGCGCGGCTCATCGCCGCGCTGCCTTTGTTTCAGCAGTACGATTTCAACTTTGAGAGGGCGAAGGCGGCCCTTGAGACGGCGCTGAAGGATCAAAATCAGGAATGTCTTGTGGCGCGGGAAAACGGCAAGATCGCCGGCGTCGCCTGGTTCGTGAAGGACGGAGGCTTCGCGCGAAGCGGCTACTTGAGGCTCATTGCCGTGGCCCCGAAGCATCAATGCTCCGGCGTCGGGAAAAAGCTCATCGCCGAACTCGAATCACGCTATTTGACGCACAACGGCATTTTTATTTTGGCGACCTCCACAAACGTCCATGCCCGTGAGTTCTACGAAAGGCTCGGCTACAGAAAGGTCGGGGAAATTCAAGACTTCGTGAAAAAAGGCCTTACGGAGGTCATTTACTATCGATCAGCTGGCGTCCCAGGCCGGGCTGAAGATTAAAGATCTTTGAGTGGACAATTAAGGATCGTCTGGGATACTCGCGGTCACTTAATCAAAAAGAGAACAACACTATGGCCTTTTCCGCACAAAGAAATGTGAGCAAGCCGGAGCCGTCGGAATTGAAAAGAGACTTCGGTTTTTTTTATGAAACGGTCGCCATCGATACGGAGCGGCAAAATCTGACGACGTTGGACCCGCAATTGGCTCAGTTCGTGAAGCCCAGCGATTTTTTCTACGTTCACGACCTGACGAATCGACTTCATGCCTTTGTCCAAGGGAGCGGCGTCCTCGATGGAACGTTGGTCGCTCAGATTCTGCACACATCGGCGACGCTTGCGGTGAACGAGCTCGACGAGCCGATGCTCTTGGGGGATCTCGCCAGAAAGCTTAGGTTTCTTGCCCCCAAAGAAGAGCAGTATCTCCATAATGGACCTCTTCGAACCGTCAATCTCTGCGAGGAAGACACGCACTGCGACCGGAACGCCGACGCCCACGTCAAGGCCACTCTTTTCGGGCGCCCGAGCGTGACCCTCATCGTGAAAGATGGGCGGCTGGTTCTGGGCCGCTGGCAAAAGGTCGCTTTGATCGAATTCGACGGCCCCCGTCACAGGGAAGTGATTTTCCAACTCTCCGGGCGGTAGTTCGTCCGTTCATTTCGAACTCAAGAGCTCGCTCACCGTCACGAATTCGAATCCCTTTGATTTGAGATTTTGAATAATTTCGGGCAACGCCTCGGCCGTATGCCAACCGCGTCCGTTGACGTGCATGATGATGATCGAACCGTTTTGAGCCAGGGCCGTGACGCGTTTTACCAAGGATGTTTTGCCCACCGTCGGACTCGGATCGCCGCTGATAACTTCATACTCGATCGTCGTCATGCCCAGTTTCCTTACCGTTTGCAGGAGAAGATCGTTGTACTCGCCGAAGGGCGGCCGAAAAAAGGCAGCCGTCCGTCCGGTTAGGTTTTTTATAATTTCCTGCGTCGTCCGAAGTTCTTCCACCATCTTTTGTTCCGTCAACTGCGTCATGTGAGGGTGCGAGTAGCTGTGTTGACCGAACTCGAACTGGGGAAAGGCCGCGAGGATTTGGACCGCTTCCGGAAATCTCACCATCCACTTGCCGCTTAAAAAGAGGGTCGCCTTGGTTTGAGTTGCGATGAGCGTCTCGAGGACGGCCCAATCCACCTTCATGTCGTGCGCGGGACAGGCGTCGAACGTCAACGCGATCTTAGGGGTTTCGCGCGTTCCGTGCGTCACGGCGTGAAGATCCTGCATCTCTTCGGCTGAGGCTCTGACGCAAAGCGGCATCAGCAAAAGGGAAGCGAGGATAAAATGTCTCAATCTGTTCATTTGCTCCGCAACCTTTCCCACCGGTTACCGACAGGGTCGTCAGAGAGTCGGAGTGAAGCTGAAGAAAGCTGAGAGGATTTTGCGATGACGACTCCGGTAGTTCTCAATCCTGCCCTCGCCATGACGGAGCTCTCGCTCGGGGGCTGCCTTCTTTCCCCCGGCGCGACGGCGACGACTCTCTACATCGCCGACACGCAATTCGAACACCTCAGTAACCGCGGATTCACCCACAATCCCTTGATCAAGTGGCTCCTGCCTCCGGCCGACCGGAACGTGATCGCCACCCAAACCGCCGCCCTCTTCGTAGACGAGCTTTTGCGCCGCGTCAAAGAAGACCATCCGGACCATCCGAACAATCCCCTGGCGATCGAAGTGAAAGGCGACGTGGCCGACACGCCGCTCAAGAGCGAGATCGAGCGGCTGAAGGAAATCATCCGGCGGCGAAATATACCCGTCGAGGGCTACACACGGGGCAATCACTCGAGCGGCAATGTCTTCGGCGTCGTCAATGTGTCGAGCCCCCATTATGAGAAGCTCCGAAAAGTCCCGATCATCGGGCGCTTCTCGTTGGACGACCAGTTGGAGGGGGCGGCCGAGGACCCCGGCGAGATCCTCAATCAGCAGGCCACCATGGAAATGATGCACCGAATCCTTCATGGGCATCGCGAGGAGATGCGGGGCCCCAAGAGGATCACGACGGCCGTGG
>Ga0315281_10009694_pt1 | contig 13339 bp, 12 predicted proteins | sample YL17G07_0_MG_FD_204540 | JGI IMG/M metagenome (GOLD analysis project Ga0315281, IMG submission 204540) | Sediment microbial communities from Yellowstone Lake, YNP, Wyoming, USA - YL17G07_0 | ecosystem: Environmental > Aquatic > Freshwater > Lake > Sediment | place: USA: Wyoming | collected... | reverse complement strand
GCTTTCTGATTGGCCGGGGCGTTTTACCCCTCCATGGTGTCCATGAGCACGATGATGGAAGAAATCGCGCAGCAACCCGCAGCCTTGTCGGGCCTGCGGAAGTACTACACGAGCCCGGGCGCGATTCCCACCAAGGAGCTGAGGAAGTTGGTGGCTCGCTGGCCGCCCACGGTGGTTTTCACCGGCATGGGCTCGTCGCTGTTTGCGGCGTACCCGGCGCAGGCGTTTCTGAACTCGCTGGGCATCCGTGCAATTGTCTGGGAGACGGCGGAACTGCTCCACCACCACTTGAAGTTTCTCGGGCCCGACACTCTGCTGGTCGCGGTCTCGCAGTCGGGCGAAACGGTGGAGATCACCCGCTTGCTCGAGAGCCTGCCCGACAGGATGGGCGTCGTGGCGGTAGCCAACATGGAAGAGAGCGCACTGGCGCGGCGAGGCGGCCCGCTCCTGCCCATGATGGCCGGTCCCCAGGGAGCGGCCAGCACCAAAACGTACACCTGCGCCGTAGCCGTTTTGATGTATCTGGCCTTGGCTATTGCCCGCAAGCCTCCGCGAACCCTCACCCAGGCACTGAATCTGGCCATCGAGGCGCAAGAGAAAATCCTCGAGCGCGCTGACGTGCTCACCCCGCCCACGGCAGAGTTCTTTGATGCGCCGCCTTACGTGGCGTTGATGTCCCGGGGAGCGGACTTGGCCTCGGTCTATCAGGGCGCGCTGATGTTCAAGGAGGTGACGCGGTTCGGTGCCGAGCCCATCAGCGCGGCGCAGTTCCGCCACGGCCCCATTGAAATCATTAACCCCGCGCACCGCTACGTGATTTTCGCCCGCCAGGGCAAGACCGGGAAATTCCTGCTCAAGCTTGCTGACGACATCCGCGCGCAGGGCGGACGAGTGCTGCTGCTGACCGACCTGCCCTTCGAAGACATCACCAACGTTCGGCTCATTCAGGTCGAGCCGATGCGCCTGGGCCTGGGTACGTTGGTGGACAGCCTTCACATTCAGCTTCTGACGCACGAGCTGGCGCTGCGCGCCGGGCGCGACCCAGGCAAGTTGCAGATCGCCGAGGACGTGACGCGCGTTGAGTAGCGCCAGGCTTTCCCCCCCAGCGGCCCCGTGAAAGCTAGCGACGACAGGTGGCTTCTTGCGCCAGCGTGAGCGCGGAATGGAGGGCGCCGTAAGTTTGGGCCCTATCCTCGAGCGAGCTCAACTGGATAGGGGGCGGATCCGGCTGGAGGCGGTGAACCACCTTGTCCAGGATGGCCAGCAGCAGCTCGGGCGCACCCTTGACTATGCCTCCCCCCAAGACAATCAAATCGGGATCGAGCACGGCCACCACATTGGCCACGCCCACGCCGAACATGGTGAAGATCTTCTCGAGGACGGCGCGGGCCTCGGGATTCCCCTGACGAAAGGCCTCAAAGACGAAGTAGGCATCGCGCCCTTCGCGCAGGCCGGCGGGTGCGCCTGTTCCAGATTGCGCTCGCAGTTTGCGTCCCTCCGCGGCGATGCCGAGGCCGGAGACGTAATTCTCAAAGTAGCCTGTGTCGCGGAATTCCTCGGCCCAGCGCGGCCACTCGATGTTCATCCGGAAGACCTCGCCAGCCGAACCCGTGCGGCCGCGGTAGAGCTTGCCGTCGATAAAAATTCCCGAGCCGATGCCGGTGCCGAGCGCCATGAAAATGAAGTTGTCCACGCCGCGCGCCACGCCCCGCCAGTGCTCGCCGATGGCGGCCATGTTGACATCGTTTTCCATGAAAACCGGCACGCCAAATTCCTTTGCCAATTCACGTCCCAGGTGGATGTCTTTCCAGCCGGGCAGGTTGTTGGCGAAAGTTACTACGCCGCGCACCGGGTCCACCGGACTGGGCACACCCATGGCCAACGCGCGCAGCCGGCCGTGACCGACCTTCTCGGCCATGCCTCGGATGCCCTCCTTAATCTGGCCGATCATTTTCTGGGGACCGTCCTCGGGACGAACTTTCACCGTCGCTTCGCTGAAGATCTCGCCGCAGAAATCGGCGAGTGCAAAGTGGAGGTGGCTGGCTCCGAGGTCGATCCCGACGACGTAGCCGAAGTCGGCGCGGATGCGGCCTTCATTTCTCCGTCGCGCTTTGAATTCAAAGTTGACGTGCTTCATGGCTTTGGAGTGCCGTGGCTCGCCGCCGCTTTTCCCCTTGGAGAGCTTCTCCGCTGCGCCTAATCCCTTGCGCTGAACCGGGAGCGAGCTCCCCATTATGGGCCTTAGCCTATACCATTGTCGAATCCAGCGAAATGCCCCGGTGGGGTTTCGTCAGGCGGGTTGATTTCGCGTTCCTTAGCTGGGAGAATTGCCACCACGCAGGGCGAAGGAGGAAGCGATGAAGTGGGACGAAGTGAGCCGCCGGGCATTCTTGAAGACCGCGGCAGCAGCGGGACTTTCGGCGGCGCTGGGCGAGTTCGGGGGCAACCTGGCCCAGGCGGCGGAACTCGCGGGTGAAATCCCGGTACGGACTCTCGGGCGCACGGGCTTGCGGGTAGCCATGATCGGCCTGGGCGGCTATCACGCGGGTCTGCCCGATAAAGAGGAAGACACCTGCGCCATCATTCATCGCGCACTCGACCTCGGCATCAACTTCTTCGACAACGCCTACTGTTACCAGGAAGGCCGCGCCGAGGAGCGCATGGGCAGGGCGCTGGCAGGGCGCCGGCAGAAGATCTGCTTGATGAGCAAGGTGGACCAGCGCGACGCCCGGGGGGCGCACGAGCAGTTGGAGAAAACTCTGCGCCGCCTGCGCACGGATTACCTGGACGTCTGGCAGTTCCACGCCGTCTCGCGGCTGCAAGAACTCGACATCATCTTCGGCCCGGGCGGCGCCATGGAAACCGCCGCGCAAGCGAAGAAGGAAGGCAAGATCCGCTGCCTCGGCCTCACCGGCCACGCTGATCCCGCGGTCCACCTGGAGGCCCTCAAACGGTATGCGTTCGACACCATCCAGATTCCTGTCAACGTGGTGGACCCGCACTACCAGAATTCCCGCCAGACGGTTCTGGAGGAGGCGGTGAAGCGCAACTTGGGCATCATCGCCATGAAGAGCCTGGGCTTCGGCAACATCCTGCGGCTGGGCATCGCGCAGGCGGCGGAAGCTTTGTCCTGGACGTGGAGCCAGCCCATCAGCGTGCTGGTCTCCGGGTGTGACCGTCGCGAGGTGCTCGACCACAACGTCTATCTCGCCAAGACCTTCCAGCCCATGCCCGAAAGCAAGCAGGCGGCCTTGCTCGAACGGACGAAGCTCCGCGCGGCCGCCGACGCCGAGTACTGCAAGATTTGCACTAGTTGAGCGAGCCCGAGTCCAAACGCGCTGGGGCGGGAATTCGTGGCGGCGGGAACACTCGGCGCTTATCCCGATGGAACGTAGCGGGACCGATGGGGCGCCGCTACAGATTCTCAATGAAACCCCGATGGCAGGCTCGTTGGGACCTCACGCCGCGCGAAGCGATGCGCCTGCAGGAATGTCTGCGCGAGCGCGTGGTGCTCGAGGACAAGTTCCCCTCCATCCGCTTCGTGGCGGGCGCGGACCTGGCGTTCGACCCTGCAACCGAAATCGCTTTTGCCGGCGTCATTGTCTATCGCTTCCCGGGGCTGGAAGAGGTGGAGCGGCGCAGGGCGCGGCGCAAGCTCCGGTTTCCCTACGTTCCGGGGTTGCTTTCCTTTCGTGAAGGCCCCGTGTTGCTCGCCGCCTTCGCTCGCCTGCGCACCGAGCCGGACTTGATCCTCATTGACGGGCACGGCCTTGCGCACCCGCGCCGGTTTGGCATCGCCTGTCACCTCGGGGTGCTTTTCGACAAACCCACCATCGGCTGTGCCAAGTCGCTCCTGGTGGGGGAGCACGCAGAGCCCGGCGCACGCGCGGGTTCCACCGTTCCGCTTGTCCTGGGTGGCGAACGGGTGGGCATGGTGCTGCGCACGCGCGAAAACGTGAAGCCCATCTACGTTACGCCGGGGCACCGGGTTTCGGTGGATTCGGCGGTCGAGTTGGTGCGGCCGTGTCTGGACGGCTTCCGGATCCCAAAGCCGACGCGAGAGGCAGACCATTACGTACGCGACCTGCGCCGGGCGTACCAGCGAGGACTGTAGCGGCGGGTTTATCCCGCCAAAATGTGTCTTCGGCGCTCATAGAGCGCCGCTACAGGCGCCGGATGCTATAATCGTCGGCATGAAAAACCTCGGTCCTTCCAAGCCCTCCGGCCCCCCCACACCGCTCCGCGAGAAGGCGCAGTTTATGTCGTCCTCGGAGATTGACCGCACGCTGGTGCGCCTGGCGCACGAGATCGTGGAGCGCCACAACGGCGCCACCGGCTTGGTGTTCGTCGGGATTCTGCGTCGGGGCGTGGCGCTGGCCGAACGCTTGGCCAAAAGGATCTCGGAAATCGAGAGAGTCACCCCTCCGGTGGGGAAGCTCGACATCACCTCTTACCGCGACGACCTCTCACCCGTTGATCGGAAGTCCATCATCCAGCAGTCTGACTTGCCGTTCCCCATGGAAGACAAGAACGTCATTCTGGTGGATGACGTCCTTTACACGGGCCGCTCGACGCGCGCGGCGCTGGACGCGCTGGTTGACCACGGCCGGCCCCGGTGCGTCGAACTCTGCGTCCTGATCGACCGGGGGCACCGCGAACTCCCCATCCAGGCCAACTACGTGGGCCGTGTAGTGCAGACCACCGCGAGCGAATCCGTGGAAGTCCACCTGCGCGAAGTGGACCGCGAGGAGCGCGTGGTGCTGTGCGAGAAGGGACCCAATGATGCGTCCCAAGTTCCGGCGGCGTGAATTCCTCTCAGGGCCTGCGCCCGGCCAACTCCTCACGCAGGATTAAAATCGTCGCTTCGGGCCACCCGGCAGCGAAAAGCGCGGCGCCAGTGCCGTTCCAACTTAATGAGCCTGTGCATTAAACCGATGCACCTCCAAGAAAAGCGCGCCAATTCGCTCGCGGAGAGTCGCCCCGAATAGTTGGAACGGCGCCAGGGGTCAACTGCACCTTGTCTGAGGGCGGACGGCGAGTCAAGGGCCCTTGCCCGAACCTCTCGAGACTTTGATGACTTTGCCTGTTTGCGCGTCGAGATCAACGCCACAATATTGGGCAGTCGATTTGTAGAAGAAGATATAGGTCCAGACGAACTTTTTTGTTTCCTTGTCCCAGTTGATGACGGCGGCCGGGTCCTTCGTTTTGTTCATGGGAAACTGAGCCGCGGCGGCCGGGAGGGCCTTCTCGACGACCCAGTCGCTGTCCACGATGTTTGCCGGAACCGGCGTGTCCCCATAGACGACCCGAAATTGCCTGAGCTCCGCCTGGCTGCCGCCTTTCCAGATGTTCTCCTTGCTGACGTTCCCCCAGGGGTCAACCTCCATATCGAGCCGATAAAGCTGATCGGAAGGGCTTAGGAAGGTAAGAAACCAGTAGGATGGGACCCCCTGGTTGTTGATGTATTGGCCCACCCCGCGCACCAGGTAGGCATCGCCATGCCACTTCTGCGCGGCCCTCAGTGCCTTTTTCCAAAGAGTCTTGAAGGTGTACTCCGGCGGGGCTCCACCCTCACTCATCACCTTGCCGTCGGCAATAGTGCCGAGGGTCGGTATGGGAACACCATTGACCACGTTTCCGGTTGATGCCTGCTGCTTTGCGGCCTGTGATCCTCTACGGCTGGCCTGGTCAGGGGGCTGGGAAGCGCTTCCCACGCCGCTACATCCCATAGTGATACAAGCGAGCAGGAAAAGAAAACCCGCGACCCGCGCTACAGCAAAGAGTTCACGCGGCGACCTGTTGGGAATCTCCATCCTTGATAGCTCCTTATCTAAGACGCATTAGGGAAGGCGATTTCAACTCTCCAACCCACCGGCGGCGAATTCCACTCCCCCACAGGAACTTCCCCCGAGGAAGAACACCGTTGCGGCGTTTTTGATTCTACTCTTGCCAAAACAACTGCGCCCCGACCAGCCGGCCCCTTTACTCAGGTGGCTCACCGCCCCTACAGTATGAAACTGTCAAATGCCCTAAACAAGCGGCTTCAGGTGGGATGAAGGGCGCTGCCCTACTATGCGGCCCTCCCTGGTTCCCCTCGGCGGCCCCAGAACTTTTGTCATAGCCACCGCACACGGCCGGCGCCGTGGCGCCGCTGGGGGTTCCTCTGCCCGCCGTCCAGGAACCCTGGCGATGGTGTACAATTACCGGTTGAAGTCATGAGATAGCGGAGATTCCGGTCGGAAGGAGGACCTATGAAAACCAACCCCCGATGGCTGAGCGCACCCATCATTCTGCTTCTGGTCTCGATATTCCCTTCTGTTCTCGTGGCGGGCACCTCGGGGCCTGCCAAGCGCGCTTTGACCCAGCTCTTGTTGGGCAAGGAAGTGAAGGCCTTGACGCAACTGCCGGCGACGAAAGAGGGCGTGAATATCTACTTCACCCCGCCGGAAGGAAAAAACTGGGACCAGCGCGGGCTGAACCTGAAAGACCTGACCAAGTGGCTCAAGGAACGGGGCGTCGGCGTTGAGTCCGACGAAGTGGTTACGATCACCGACGTCAAAATCGGCGGGGACGTGGTTGAAATTCACCTGGGCGGCGGCGGGATGGGCCGACGCGGCAGCAAGCATGCCCAGGAAACCACCCCGGGCTTCAAGCGCGCGGGGGGCTCGCGCATCAATTTCAGGTACGGACGCGACCTCACCGACGCCGACCTCCAGCCCAATGCCTTCCTCGACTTCGTGGGGCGCGTCCTGGACGTCGGCCCGATTCGCGAGGAAGCGGCCAAGCGCGATCTCCCGCCGGAAGTCCGCCGCGCCATCGAGGCCAAGACCGTCACCGAGGGCATGACCTACCAGATGGTGTTGCTGAGTTTTGGCGAGCCGGAACAGAAAAAAATCAACGACAGCCAGCCCGGGACGCTCTCCGAAACCTGGTACTACATGAAGGACGGCCAGCGCTGGGTGCTGGAGTTCACTAACGGCAAGGTGACCAAGGTCCAGAAGTACTAAGGCAGCCTCACCCCGTGGCAAGGACCATCTCGTCTGCGTGGAAAAGGGGGCTGGCCGCTGTGGCGGCGAAGGCCACATCTCTAACAGCCGGCGGCGAGGACGCCGCTGCTACGGCGCTGGGGTGGCGACGGTCGCCATCTTTTCTGAATCTGCCGTGAGTTCTTCTACTTCCACTGATACACCCGGACGTAATCCACCGTCATGGTCTGAGGGAAGACGGTGGAGGCATCGGGGCTACCGGGCCAGTCGCCGCCCACCGCGACGTTAAGCAGGATGAAGAAGGGATGGTCAAAGACCCAAGTCGTGCCGGCGGGGAGGTCGGCCGGCGTTACAGTCTGGTAAAGGATGCTGTCCACATAGAACCGGATTTTGCTCTGCTCCCACTCCACGGCGAAAACGTGGAAGGCGTCGGCGAAGCGCTGGCTGCCGGGCAGGGTGTACGCGCCCGTGAGGCCTGAGTCCGAGTACCCTGGTCCGTGGATCGTCCCGTGAACCGTGGAGGGCTCGCGCCCGATGTTCTCCATGATGTCGATCTCGCCACAGAACGGCCAATCGACCTGACCGAAGTCGTTGCCCAGCATCCAAAAGGCCGGCCAGAGTCCCTGGCCGTAGGGGATCTTGATGCGGGCTTCGACGCGGCCGTAGGCCTGCTGGAAGAGGCCCGCCGTGGTCATCCGCGCGGACGTGTAGTTACGCCGCGTTATGCCGTCCGGGCCCGTGTAGGTCTCCTTGATGGCCTTGATGACGAGCATGCCGTCCTGAAGGTAGGCGTTCTGGGTGCGACTGGTGTAGTACTCCAGCTCGTTGTTACCCCAGCCGTCCTCGCCGACGCCGATATCGAACTTCCATTTGGTGGCGTCGGGCAGCGAGCCGTTCGCGCCGTCAAACTCATCGCTCCAAACCAGCGTCCACTGCTTTTCGGTTGGAGGCGATGGCGAAGTCGCCGAACTCCCTCCACAACCGGCCAGCAACAGGGCGGGAATCGCCACCAGAACCATGCCTGTGCGTTGGTAGGCCATGAGATTGTTCCCGGGTTTGCCCCGCCCAATTTGCACCCTTGAGTATAACTCAATATGCCGGGGCGCCGCGTCTCTTCCCCTTCGCCTCCTGCCGACATCACAAACCGCCCGCGGCGCGCGAAACGCGACGCAGGCGCGAGCCGACGGCGTTAGAATCTGTACGGGAGGTGTTGCGATGAAACTCTCGGTCAAGGCGTTCGCATTCACTGCCGGCCTCATTTGGGGCGGCGGTATTCTCCTGGTTAGTCTGGTGAATCTCGCGGCTCCGACTTACGGCCAGGCGTTCCTAGAGTTGTGCGGTTCGATTTATCCGGGGTTCCACGCCAGCCAGACCGTCGGGAGCGTGATAATCGGCACGCTCTACGGCCTGGCCGATGGAGGCATTGGCGGGGCCATCTTCGCCTGGCTTTACAACTGCTTCGCTTGTTAGCCTGGTAGCAAGTAGCGCATCTATAAGGTTGTCGGCTCCGTCAAGGGGAATTTCGTAGTCGGTCCTGGCGGTGGTTAGGGTCCTGTGGGGTGGCCAGGTTCCACCATACATCTATTCGACCCTTCGTGCGGGCCATGATGGCGGCGGCTGACTCCCTTCTCTGGGGCGAAGGGAGGCCGGGAGCTCAAGCAGAGTTTCGGCCATGGTTAGGCCAGCGCTACATCCCCGAGCATCCCGGCGTGCGAACCGCGCCGACAAAACTCCTCGTAATCGATCTGATCACGCAACATGATATAGAGCCGGATGATCAGCTTGCGCGCCACCGCCACCTGGGCCGAAGCGCGGCCTTTGCGAAAGGCCAGCCGCCGGTAAACGCGCTTCAGACCCGGAGCGCAGCGGCTGGCCGACTGCGCCGCTTCGCGCTGCTCCGCTTCCTGCTCCAGCCGCTTATCGAGTTCCTCGATGCAGGCGTCCAGTTGCTCGAGCAACGGCCCGATCTTCGCCGCGTCGCCCACCACCAACTGGTGCCCCAACTCGGCCAGCATCGCCATCTGCTGCGTGCGCGTGTGAAAATCACAGCCTATAATCAGCAGGTCTCGGCTCCTCCTCGCTCAGAGTTCCTGGCTTCTTTCTTCCATCGTCAGTCTACTCTCCCCGTCGAGGAGCCGATGACCTTATGCCATCAGAGTTGTCATGTAACTCTGCGGCTTTTCTTCACAGCCCCGGCAGAGGCGACAGACGTCGCCCCGAAACGCCAAGTTTCTGGCGCCCTTACAGGGCTGACTTTGAAGAGTTGATGGTTTGCCCGCTTTCCCCCGCGCTGGCGCGCGGAGTTGCGTTATTGCGCCCCTGCCGGGGCTTAGAACAAATCAAATGTAGAGGCGGCTTCCTGGAACGGCCGGGACAGGTTATGCTGCCGTTTTCTGTGGCGGCCCCGGTTGACGCGCCCTTCAAATCCACGGTGGGTTTTTCCCGATCACACAAGCTCACGGTTCGACGGGATAAGCGCGTGAGGCCAACGGATTCATTGCGGTCTCAACAGCGCTTCGGTAGCAGCGTCCAGGAACTCGGGCAGGTCTGCGGGAACGCGCCCCGTTACGATCTGCCCATCAATGACGGCTGACCAGTCCGCGTTGTAAGTGCCTCCCATGATTCTCACGGCGTCCTTGCAGGCGAGCCAGCCCGTCACCTTCCTGCCCTTCACCAAATCCGCCGCCGCCAGAGGAATCGGACCATGACAGATGGCTGCGATAATCTTCCCTGCCGCGTAGGCCTGCTTGAGGAACTCAACCGGCTTTCCGGCGGCCAGCATATTCCAAGGGCAGAAAGCACCCGGAATCTGCACCAAGTCAAAATCTTCCACCCTTACCTCGGAGAGCTTTCGCACCTGATAATCGCTGAGGGGAACTTCTTGCAGGGGAACCGACAATCCAAAATTGCCCTGCACCACCTCCAGGCCCAACAGGGGAGGCCGGGAGCGCAGGGGGGGCGGAAAGGTGGCGAGCGTAACCTTCGCGCCGCGATAGATGTACTCCAGCACGGGAACGGCAAGCTCGATGTCCTCGAAATCTTCGCCGGCGATCAGCAGGATTCTCTTGTTCGCAAGGATCGCTTTCCGCCCGGGCACAAAACCTGGGTCAAAGGCGCTACACAGAGCTGCCACAAAAGCTGGTGTATCCACGGTATCCCGGGCGGTAATCAGCCGGCCATCTTTCACGACGGGTGCATCTTTGAATGTACCGATCCGTTTCAACATGAACCCGACCAAGCTGTCACCAGTGCATTCCTTTCCGTTCATGAGGCCCGCGGCGATTAGAGGCAGCGAGCCGGCGCCAATCGCTCCCACCACCGCCCCTTTGTTGTACGCCGCTTGCAGGAAGGCGATCACGGCGTCTTCGGTCACCATGACATCGGCCGAGTGCCCGCCCAGCACCACCAAGGCATGGTATCCCCCCGGGTCCGCTTCGCGGAGGGGACGCGCGACATGGCGCGCGTTCATCACCGGGATGGGATCGACGCTCAATCCCCACATGCCCTGGACGCCCTTGGTGCTGAGGTTCGGCCGGGTGAACTTCCATCTGACCCAATCCACCAGAAGAAATTCGGCCTTGCCGCCAAATTCACTCAGGTAAGACGCCAGGTAGTACGCCTGGAAGTCGCTGAACTCGCTGGCGACAATGACCCCGATGGTCTTGCCCGCTAGAGGTCCGGCGAGCTTCGTTTTTCCGGCCAGCTCGCCCTCCCACACGGTGACTCCCGCCTCCTGCCGGATGGTGACGCCGGTTTTCTTGGCGATCTCCAGAAAATCCGAAGCGCCGGGCGCTCTAATGGCAGACAAGAGCATGAGGCCGGTTACGATGGCGGCGCTGCCAAAGCTGCTTAGCTTCGTGTCCATTATGGTTCTCCTTTCCTTGCTCCGAGGAGTGCTCATCTTGACGGCCTATTGTGGCCCAAGTTGCGGGCCTTCTCCAACCGGTTTTGCCTCGCCGCGAACTGACGTGTCGAAGATTACGGCAAATTGGTGGCTTCTATTTGCCGCGGGTTTGAGGGTAGGGCAGCAAGCGGCGCAGCCCGCCGCGGCAGGCTGCATCTTTCCCCGGCGCGCGTGTTAAGAACCGCGCAGTTGGAAAACAACTCCGCGCTACACACGGCAGGGTGGGGTGCGGACTCGCATCCTTCGGGAATCTCAACGCGAGCGCCTGTCGGAAGTCTCGCCTTCTACCGCCGCGCCGTCATTTGCCCGGAGCAGTTCGCCAAGCCGCGGGCCGCAGATCAGCCCTAGCTGTGGATGAAGTACGCTCCGACAAAGCCCCCGGCCGCCAGCAGGACCCAAAGCACGACCAGCAAGGCACGGTAGAGCGCTCGCGGCTCTTTTTCGACGACGAACGTACGCGCCAAATGATCGCCCAGACGCTGGCGGAGTTTGGAAAAGATGGCAATGAAATACCCCACCAGATACAAAAACAGGCCGTCAATGATTCGCAGGATGTTACGAATCAGCGAGGGCCCGAGCCCGCAGGGAGCGCCGTTTTCATTGATGATCCTGACTCCGGCGATGGCTTTGCCGAGCGTGAGCCCGAGAAGTCCTTCGCAAAGCCAGTAGTAGATGAACCCGACGACCACGACCACGGCTAGGGTGACCAGCGCGCCCGTTCCGCTGAGGTCGAATCCGCTAGGGGAAATCCCTCCCCATTTTGATCCTGCCCACATCCCCACCGTGGCAAACAAGGCCAGCAGCAGAATCGTGTCCAGGATGAGCGCGATGAGCCGGTCGCCCAGGGCGGCGACGCGATAGCCGGCGACGATCCGCTCGACTCCGGTCAGGGGCGCCGCCGGGATTGGCGCGGGGGGGATTGCGACAGCGGCCGTCGCGGGAGCCTCCGCAGCGGGTGCGGGCGGCGCACTCGCCACGGGAGGGCCGGGCGAGCTCGAGGCCACGAGCGGCCCGCCACACGAGCCGCAGAATTTGGCATCGTCAGCATTCGGTGAACCACACGCAGCGCAGTTCATACTTTGCCTCCAGGGGTGATCGGCGCGTAGTATACATCCCGAGGTCAAGACGGGGAAGCGGTTTGGGCGGGAGCGAGCCAAATCGATGCTTGAGCGGCAGCCAGCCCTGGCGAGTGTTCTGCCTCGCCGTGGGTTCGTCCGGTGTAGCGCAACGTTCGCGTTCCAACGTTGCGGCCCTTCCAGCGCGGCGCGCCCATGCCGAAACCAAATCCTGTGCTGGCCTCACGTCAGACGCCGTTCGGCCTGGAAAAGCCACAGGGCCGGACCGCGGGTCCTGCGCTACCTGCTCGTACCACGGCCATCCTGGCCGTGATTGGCCACGGGCAAGATGCCCGTGCTACATTCCCCACGGTGCTCAGAGGTTCCGGCACGTGATTTTGAAGGTGTACGCGTAGCGACAGGGGCGCTTTGCCGGGGGTTCAATGACCAGGCCGCTGCCGTATTGTTTCCAGGTTATGGGATCGTTCAGACCCAGCATCTCCACCTTCAGCACTTCTTTGCCCGCCAGAGAGGTCAGCCTGAGCTCTTCTTCCGGCCATTCCAGTGCGATCGCATAAAGCGTGTTGCCTTTGCGAGTGAATCGAACATCACCGTCTTTGTAGGTATCCCAGGAACGAGAGCCGTAGATCGCTTCACCGTTCACTCGCAGCCACTCTCCAACGCGACGAAGACAACTCTGCATCACCTCGGGGATGGTTCCATCGGCCTTCGGTCCAATGTTAAGTAGGAGGTTGCCGTTCTTGCTGACCACGTCTACCAGGTAGTCCACGACTCCATTCGGGCTCATGTACTCGCCGTCTTTCGTGCGGCGATTGTAGCCCCAGGACGTGGGATCCAGCGCATCGCATTCTTCCCACTTCTTCTCTATGATGCCGTTCACCCCCGTCCGCTCGGGAGTGGCGAAGTCGCCCACCATCTTTCCGTCGGTGTCCAGGCCCCAGCGGTCGTTGGCGACGACTTCGGCGGGATCTTCGGAGTGGTTGTAGAAATAAGCCAGCACTTCCTTGCTGTTCCAGTAATCCGCCGGGAGGGGCTTCCCTTGCCAGTCCTTGATGGGACCCTCCGTGACGTCACCCCACAGGATGCTGGGATGATACAGGTCCACGAGTTCCTTGATGGAGTTGTTCATGTAATCGACCCAATCTCTGCCGGGGTAACGCGGGTCCCAGAAGGTGTACGTGGTGTTGTGATAAAAGCCCATCTTCAATCCGGACTGGCGGACCGCTTTCAGCAGGTCGCCCGCCAAATCCCGGTGGGGACCCATCTCCATGGCGTTGCGCTGGGTGTACTTGCTCGGCCAAAGCGCGAACTCGTCGCCATGCTTGGCGGTAAGCACCACATAGCGGGCCCCCGCGTCGCGGAAAAGCTGAGCC
>Ga0315281_10009693_pt1 | contig 13341 bp, 10 predicted proteins | sample YL17G07_0_MG_FD_204540 | JGI IMG/M metagenome (GOLD analysis project Ga0315281, IMG submission 204540) | Sediment microbial communities from Yellowstone Lake, YNP, Wyoming, USA - YL17G07_0 | ecosystem: Environmental > Aquatic > Freshwater > Lake > Sediment | place: USA: Wyoming | collected... | reverse complement strand
TGGGCGTGCTTTCACGCAATCGTTGCGTCTCTGCGGGCACTCGAAAATGACGAGACGCTCCTGGTGCAGTCCGGCAAGCCGGTGGGAATTTTTCGCACGCACGAACATGCGCCGCGCGTGCTGATTGCCAACGCCAACCTCGTCGGCCACTGGAGCAATTGGGAAAAATTCGGCGAGCTCGAGCGCGCGGGCCTGATGATGTACGGCCAGATGACCGCGGGAAGCTGGATTTACATCGGCACGCAGGGAATTCTGCAGGGCACGTACGAAACGTTTGCCGCTGCGGCACGAAAACATTTTGGCGGCAGCCTCGCGGGCAAGCTCGTGGTCAGCGGCGGCATGGGCGGCATGGGCGGCGCGCAACCGCTCGCGGCCACCATGAACGGCGGCGCGTTCCTCGGCATTGACGTGGACCCCGAGCGCATCAAGCGGCGGCTGAAGACCGGCTACTGCGACGTGATGGTCACCCATCTCGACGAAGCCCTGCGCATACTGAAAAACGCCGTGCGCAAACGCGAAGCCGCGTCCGTGGGGCTGGTGGGCAATTGCGCGGACTTGATTCCGGAACTGGCGCGGCGCGGCGTGGTGCCCGACCTGCTCACCGACCAGACCAGCGCGCACGACCCGCTCAACGGCTACGTGCCCAACGGCATGACGCTCGAGCAGGCGCTCGAATTGCGACGCAAGAATCCAAGCGAATATCAGAAGCGCTCGCTCGACGCGATTGCTGCGCACGTGCGCGGGATGCTCGCGCTGCAAAAGCTCGGCGCGGTGACGTTCGACTACGGCAACAACATCCGCACATTCGCTTTCGAAAACGGCGTCAAGGATGCCTATGACTTCCCCGGCTTTGTGCCGGAGTACATCCGTCCGCTGTTCTGCGAGGGTCGCGGGCCGTTCCGCTGGGTGGCGCTGTCCGGCGAGCCTTCGGACATTCATCGCACCGACGCGCTCGTGCTGGAAATGTTTCCGCACGACGAAATTCTCTGCCGTTGGATTAAGCTCGCGCAAAAACACGTGAAATTTCAGGGGCTGCCGTCGCGCATCTGCTGGCTGGGCTACGGCGAGCGCGACAAATTTGGTCTGGCCATCAACGACCTGGTCGCGCGCGGCGAATTGAAGGCGCCTATCGTCATTGGGCGCGACCACCTCGATTGCGGCTCGGTGGCCTCGCCCTTCCGCGAAACGGAAAAAATGCGCGATGGCTCAGACGCCGTGGCCGACTGGGCGCTGCTCAATGCCCTGCTCAATACCGCCAGCGGCGCAAGCTGGGTCAGCATCCATAACGGCGGCGGGGTAGGCATCGGCTATTCGCAGCACGCGGGACAAGTGATCGTCGCCGACGGCACGAAAGAGATGGCTGCGCGAATCGAGCGGGTGCTGACCAACGATCCCGGAATCGGCGTCGCCCGCCACGCCGACGCGGGCTACCCCGAAGCGATCGAATTTGCGAAAAAGAGCGGCGTCAAGATTCCGAAGTTGTAGCTCACGTCCCGTCCGTCCCACGAAGTGGCGGACGTCACCGACGAAGGCGCGCTCACGAAGGCCTGAGCAAACATGTCAGAGACTCTGCTCATCACCGGATGCAAGCAGCTCCTCACGCTGCGCGGGCCTGTGCCGCGGCGCGGGCGGGCGCTGCGCGATCCCGGAATGATCAAGGATGGCGCGTTGCTGGTGCGCGATGGCCGGATCGTGGCGGTGGGCGCGCGAAAAGCAATCGAGCGCCGCAAGGATGCGCGCCGCGCGAAGAAATTCGACCTGGGCGGTCGAGTTGTTCTGCCGGGCTTCGTGGATTCGCACACGCACCTCGTGTTTGCCGGAAATCGCGCCGAAGAGTACGAGAAGCGCATTGCCGGCGCGACGTACGAGCAGATCGCCAAATCCGGCGGCGGAATTCTCTCCACCGTTCGCAAGCTCCGCGTTGCAGAGGCGGGAGCGCTTTATGCTCGCGCGCATGATTGGCTGCTCAGCTTTGCCGCGCACGGCACCACTACGGTCGAAGCCAAGAGCGGCTACGGCCTCGACGCGGCCAGCGAACTGAAGATGCTTCGCGTGATGAGTGCCCTGCGGCGTCACGCGCGGCTGGACATTGTGCCCACGTTCATGGGCGCACACGTGGTGCCGCCGGAATTCAAGAAGCGTCCGGATGCGTACGTGGACCTGCTGGTGCGCAAGCTAATTCCCTACGTCGCCCGGGAGGGACTCGCGGAATTCTGCGACGTTTTTTGCGATCGCGGGGCTTTTACCGTCGCGCAGGCGCGGCGCATCTTGACCGCGGCACGTGTCTGCGGTCTGGGGCCCAGGATTCACGCTGAGCAGATCGCGCACACCGGCGCCGCTCGCCTCGCAGTGGAATTGCACGCTGCCAGCGCGGATCATCTTGAAAAAGTGAATGCAGCGGACATCCGCGCTCTTGCGGCATCCGATGTCACTTGCACGCTTCTGCCGGGCTGCTGTTTTCATCTTGGCCTCGAACACTACGCGCCCGCGCGCAAATTGATGGATGCGGGCGCGATTGTCGCGCTAGCCACGGACTTCAACCCGGGCACGAGTCCAACGCTGAACATGCAGATGGTACTCTCGCTGGCGTGCACGCAGATGCGCATGTCGCCCGCGGAGGCCATCGCAGCGGCCACTATCAATGCCGCCCATTCCTTGCGCCGCGGGGACCGCATTGGCTCGCTCGAGGTTGGCAAATTCGCGGACATCGCCGTGTTCGAGGTGGAGGACTACCGCGAAATACCGTATTATTTCGGAGTGAACCACTGCACGCTTACCCTGAAGCGCGGCACGGCGCTGCACGGCGCATCGAAAATGCAAAAAGGATGACCCACTGGATTCGATGAGACGAATTGTTGAATGCGTGCCGAATTTTTCCGAGGGGCGTGACGCCGCTCGCGTGGACGCGCTGGTGGACGCCATGCGCGCCGTGGCGGGCGTTTATGTGCTCGACCGCGAAATGGATTCCGACCACAACCGCTGCGTAATTACGCTGGCGGGCGAGCCGGACGCGGTGGCGGAAGCCGCGCTGCGCGGCGTAGGCAAAGCGCTCGAGCTGATCGACCTCACGAAGCACAACGGCGCGCATCCGCGCATCGGCGCAACCGACGTGGTGCCCTTCATCCCCATCGAGGGCGTGAGCATCGAAGACTGCGTGCAACTCGCAAAGAAAGTCGGCCGAGAAATCTGGGAGCGCTACCGCATCCCGGTTTATTTTTACGAAGCCGCGGCGCAGCGCGCGGAGCGCACCAACCTCGAGAACATCCGCAAGGGCCAGTTCGAAGGCCTGGCGCAGGAAGTGATGACGAATCCCGATCGCGCGCCGGACGTCGGCGAGCCGCGCCTGCATCCCACCGCGGGCGCGACAGTGGTTGGCGCGAGGAAATTTCTAATCGCCTACAACATCAACCTGAACACGCCGGACGTGGAAGTCGCCAAGAAAATTGCCAAGGCCATTCGCTTTTCCACCGGCGGCCTGCGTTACGCCAAGGCCATGGGCGTGGACCTGCGCGCGCGCAATCTGGCGCAGGTGTCCATCAACATGACCGACTTCGAGCAGACGCCGCTGCACCGCGTGTTCGAAATGGTGAAGCGCGAGGCCGCGCGTTACGGCGTGATGATTGTGGGCAGCGATATTGTCGGCTTGATCCCAAAGCGCGCCATCGAACTCACCGCGGACTTTTATTTGCAACTGGAAAACTTCTCGCCAATGCAGGTGCTGGAAAGCCGGCTGGCCGCTTCGCTGGCGGGCGCGCCGAATGCCGGCGGTGAAAGCGCGGGGAAACTTGCATCGCTGGCGCAGCCATTTCTCGAAGCCGTGGCCGAGCCATCGGCGACGCCGGGAGGCGGCAGCGTCTCCGCGCTCGCTGGAGCGCTGGCGGCAAGCCTGGGGCAGATGGTCGCGGGGCTCTCGCGCAAAAAGAAATCGCAGGCCGCGTTCGTGGACCAGCTAAGCTCGGCAGTGGATGAACTGCGCACGGCTGCCGCCGCGCTCGCGAACGCCATCGACCGCGACGCCGCCTCCTACGAGGCTGTACTTGCGGCATTCAAGCTGCCGAAAGAATCTCCCGCGGAACAGGCCAGGCGCGAGGAAGCCATCCAGCAGGCCACCAAGGGCGCGGCCGAAGTGCCCATGCAGGTGGCCGAATCCGCGCTGGCCGTTTATGAACGGCTGGCGCAACTGGAGTCTATTTCCGGCGCGGCCATGATTTCCGACCTGCGCGTCGGGCGGCTGATGGCCGCCGCGGCAGTGCGCGGCGCGCTCGAAAATGTGGCCATCAATCTGGAATCGCTGGCGGACCCGGCGTATGCGGCACAGATGAAAGCGAAGTCCGCGGAATTGGAAGCGCGGCTCGCGGAAAGCCCGGTGGCGGCAGGATGAAATCGCACACAACCCCGCACCGGGAATGGGGTTCAAAGTAGTGATGCGCAAACACAAAACGTTCCTGGTGGCAACAGTGCTGGTCTTCGCGGCCGTGATGTCGCCCGCGCGCGCGGCGGCCGGCACCGTGCAGCCGGACATCATCGGACTCTTTCCCAAAGACGTCGGCGAATTCGCCTACGCGGACCTGAAGTCGGCGCGGAAGTTCGCCTGGTACGCGCAACTCAAGGAGCAGATGCTGCCCAGCCGCTTCCGGCAGTTCGAAGCGTTTCTTGCGTCGGCGGGGATTGACCCCGAGCGGCAGGTGAACGAAGTGGTGTGGGCCGTGACGCGGCCCAGCGAGGAAACAGGCGAGCAGATTGTCGGCGTGGCACTCGGACAGTACGCGCCGGAAAGCGCGGAAGCCTACTTCAAGCAGCAGAAGTTGCCCACGGCGAAATTCCGCGGCTATACGCTATTCGCTTTTGGCAGCGGCGTGGGGCCGAGCGATATTTTCTTTTTTTTCGTGGACTCCAACACCGCGGCCTTCGGACATCGCGCCATCCTCGAGAAACTGATCGAAGTGCGCTTCGGCGCCGAGGAAAGCCTGCTGCGCAACGACAGCATGTATCCGCTGATTGAAGAAGTGAACGGCCGCGGGCTGGTGTGGGCCGTGCTCGACCAGGGCTACACCCGCCTGGCCATGCAGCAACTGGTGCCGGAAGCGGCGCAGTTACCCGACGCGCCCAAGCTCATCGCCAGGATGCGCGCCCTGACAATTTCCATTTTGGCCGACCGCGGGATCGATGCGCGCTTCCAGGCGGTATGCGAAACGCCGGACGACGCCAACCTGTTTGCGTCCTTGCTGCAGGCCGGTCTGCTGTACCGCCGCTACCAGGAGAACCCGAACAACCCCGACCTGGCAAAGACGCTCGATGAAATCAAGGTGACGCCACGCGGCGACCGCATGAACGTGCAGATGAGCCTGTCCGATGAAATGATGAAGGCGCTGCTGCAGCGAAACACTTTTGCGGTCAAAATGTGAAGTGTTGGCGGGAGATTTCACAGACCACGCAGACTCATCCTCACAATATTTCAATCTACGCAGAGAAAAAGGCAGGATTATTCTTTCGAGGAAGCCGCGGGGACATTTTTGACCAGGGTCATGCGCTGCGTGCCGGCGACCGTCTGATACTGCACGCGGTCCACCAGCGTCATCAGCATGAAGCCAGAGAGCTCGCCGGACGGAGCCTCTTCGGCTACCGCATCCAGAAACGTGTCGAGGCCGGCGGTGGGCAGCGCTTCGCCCTGGTGCTCGATGATCAGCTCGATGCGGTCGTCGAACTCGGCCATCACCACGCCGAGCGTCGGGGTATCGCTGGAAAGCAGCTTGAAGGTGCTCTGGCAGGCTTCCTGCGTGGCGCGCATCAGGGCTTGCACGGCGGCATCATCGAGTTTCTTGCGCTGGCCGAAATGCTCCGCGGCAGCGACCACGCCGAGGACCAGGTGCGCGTCGGGAGAGAAGCGGAATTCAGCCCGGGTGAATTCCTTAGCCATGGCTCTCCGCAACCCGGAGGTCGCACGCTTCGCGGCAGTCGGGACAATAGTAGAGGCCGTCTTCGCAGAGCCGGACGCCGAATTCACCCTTGCACATGTAGCAATATTTGTCGCACGTGCAGGCGCGCTCCGGCTGGTCGCACTGCATGCACACGACTTCCTTGCCTCGCATGGCGTCCTCCATCCCGACTATATTCCACGCGGCACACAGCGACAAGACGCAATTTATCCGCGCGCTGGGCCGCGACACCGCGCGTTTCCTTGACACTCTTTGGAACGCATGCTATTTTCGCCTGCTTGCCGCAATTGCTGAGATTCTTCTGTGACGACTCCGGCCACGTCTGAACTGCGAAAAACCGCGCTCAACGCCACCCACCGACGCCTCGGGGCCAAGATGGTCGACTTTGGCGGGTGGGACATGCCCGTCGAATACACCGGCATCATGGCCGAGCATCGCGCGGTGCGCACAGCGGCCGGCTTGTTCGACGTGAGCCACATGGGCGAAATCGTGGTCCACGGCCCCGGCGCGCTCGAGCTGATGCAGAAAGTCACCTGCAACAATGTGCAAAAGCTCGCCGTGGGGCAAGCACAGTACTCCGGCTTGATGACCGAAAAGGGCACGTTTGTAGACGACCTGCTCGTTCACAAAATGTCCGACACGCACTACTACCTGTGCGTCAACGCCAGCAATCAGGACAAGGATTTCGCACACATCGTCCAGCACAACACCACCGGCGCGCAGGTGGAAAATGCCGGCGAATATTACACGCAGATTGCCCTGCAGGGGCCCAAGTCCGCCGCCATCCTGCAACGCTTCACACCAGTGCCGCTGGCCTCCATCAAGTACTACCACTTTACGCATGGGCTGGTGAGCGGCGAGGAATGCCTGATCGCGCGCTCCGGCTACACCGGCGAGGACGGCTTCGAACTCTACTTCGCCCCGGAGCACTCCGAAAAAATGTGGTTTGCGCTGCTGGCCGGCGGCGAGCCCGACGGGCTGATTTCCTGCGGGCTCGGCGCGCGCAACACGCTGCGCCTGGAAGCCGGCATGTGCCTCTACGGGCATGAAATTGACGACGACACCACAGTGTGGGAAGCCAATCTCGGCTGGATCTGCAAAATGGACAAGGGCGAATTCCTGGGCCGCGCTGCCCTGGCCAGGCAGAAGGAAGAAGGCGTAAAGCGCACCCTCGTCGGATTTGAAATGACCGACAAACTGATCGCGCGCGACGGCTACCCGGTGCTGCAAAACGGCGAAAAGGTGGGACAAGTCACCAGCGGCTCGCCCGCGCCGTTCCTGAGCAAGAACATCGGCATGGCCTATGTGCCGCCGGCGCTCAGCGCGGTGGGAACGCAAATCCACATTGGCATTCGCAGTCACCAGGCCGCGGCGCGCATCGTGCCGCTGCCGTTCTACAAGCGCCCCTAGTAAACGGCCCGGCGCACTCACGAGGAGCGACGATGTACCCGACAGACCGCCGCTATACAAAAGAACACGAGTGGATCAAGCTGGACGGCGCAACCGGCACCGTCGGCATCACCGACTACGCGCAGCACGAGTTGGGCGATGTGGTGTTTGTCGAGTTGCCCAAGATCGGCGCGAAGATTGCCGCCGGGCAGTCGTTTGGCACCGTGGAATCCGTCAAGGCGGTCAGTGAAATTTATTCGCCGGTTACCGGCGAGGTCGCCGAGACCAACGCCGTTCTTGGCAACGAGCCGGAGAAAATCAATCAGGACCCGCACGGCGCCGCGTGGCTCATCAAGATCAAGCTTGCCAATCCCTCCGAGGTGAATTCCCTAATGGATGCCGCCGCCTACCAGGCGTACATCGCGGAGAAGCAGAAGGAAACCTCGGCCTGATGCGCTACCTCCCGAAAAGTGATTCCGAGCGGCTCGAGATGCTGCATGCTGCCGGCTTCGATTCCTTCGATCAGTTATTCCAGGCCATTCCGGAGGCGTTCCGGCTGAAGCGCCCGCTCGCCGTCCCGGGCCCGCTCTCGGAAATGGAAATCATCGAATACTTCCGCGGCCGTGCGGCGGAGAATTCGCGCGGCTACACATCGTTTCTTGGCGCCGGCGTCTATCACCATCACCGCTCGGTGGTGGCCGACGCGCTCTTGCAGCGCGGCGAGTTTCTGACCTCCTACACGCCCTACCAGGCGGAAATCAGCCAGGGTACGTTGCAGGCAATTTTTGAGTTTCAAACGCTGATGTGCCAGCTCACCGGGCAGGAAGTGGCTAACGCTTCCATGTACGACGGCTCGACGGCGCTGACCGAAGCAGTGCTCATGGCCGAGCGGCTCACCGGACGCCAGCGCGTGTTGATCGCGCGTTCGGTCCATCCCGAGTATCGCCAGGTGCTGGGCACCTATGCAAAAAACACCGGGCTTCGCGTGGAAGAGTTTGGCTTCACGCCCAGCGGTCAAGCGGATCTCGACCAAGTGCGCAAGGCCGCAGGCGATCAGGTCGCCGCGGTGGTGGTGCAATCCCCGAATTTCTTCGGAGTGTTGGAACAGATTCCGGCGCTGGCGGAAATTGCGCATGGCTGCGGCGCGCTGCTGGTGGTTGGAATTGCCGAGGCGGTGTCGCTGGGCATCGCGCGACCTCCCGCGGATGCCGACATCATCGCCATGGAAGCGCAGAGCTTTGGCCTGCCGCCCAGCTACGGCGGGCCGTATGCCGGCGTAATCGCCACGAAAGACAAATTCGTCCGGCAGATGCCCGGGCGTCTCGCCGGGCAGACCACGGACCACCAAGGCCGCCGTGGATTCGTCCTCACGCTGGCCACGCGCGAGCAGCACATCCGCCGCGAGAAGGCCACCTCCAACATCTGCACCAACCAGGCGCTGTGCGCGCTGGCCGCGACGATTCATCTTTGCCTCCTCGGTAAGCAGGGTTTGCGCGAACAAGCGGAGCAGAATGTCGCCAAGGCGCAATTCGCGCGGGCGCAACTGGAAACCATTCCCGGCGTGCGGCGCGCCTTCAGCGGGCCCGTGTTTAATGAGTTTGTGATGGAATTCCCTCGCTCGGTGAAGATGATCGACGCCGATCTGCTGAAGAACAAAATCATCGGCCCGATGGCGCTGGGGCGTTTCTATCCGGAACTTACCAAGCGCGGCCTGGTGTGCGTGACGGAGACGACCACGCGGGACGAAATCACGCGGCTGGTCGAGGGCATTGACCGGGCATTGAAAGTGCCAGTGTGAAACTGTAGAGGTCCAGTTCACAGATGAGCGACAGGATTAAAAAAGCGGGACGCCACGTCAGCCAGCATGAAGGGCTGATTTTCGAAAAATCCTCGCCGGGCAAGCGCGGCATGGAGCTGCCACCGCTCGACGTGCCGGCCGCGGACGTAGCCAAAGCGCTGGGCGCGGAAAACGTGCGCGCGGGCGTTGATGGCTTTCCGGAGGTCAGCGAAATCGAAGTCGTGCGCCACTTCACGCGCATTTCCACGTGGAACTATGCGATTGATTACGGAATGTATCCGCTCGGGTCGTGCACGATGAAGTACAACCCGCGGGTCAATGAATTCGTGGCGCGGCTGGACGGCATTGCCGACGAGCACCCCTACCAGCCCGTGGAGCTTTCGCAGGGATGCCTGCGCATCCTGAAGACGCTCGAAAACATTTTGATCGAAGTCACCGGCATGGACGCGGTGACGCTCCAACCGGCCGCCGGCGCGCAGGGTGAGCTCACGGGTCTGCTCCTGATTCGCGCCTATCTCGAAAGCCAGGGCAACCCGCGCAAAAAAGTATTGATCCCCGATTCCGCGCACGGCACGAACCCGGCCACAGCGGTCATCGCCGGCTATGCCGTCGAGAACGTCAAGTCCGACACCAACGGTGGAATTGACATGGCGCGCCTCGCGGCAATCGTCACCGAAGACGTCGCCGCGCTGATGATCACCAACCCCAACACGCTCGGAATTTTTGAGCGCAACATCAGCGAGATTGCGAAAATCCTGCACGCCAGGGGCGCGCTGCTGTACATGGACGGCGCGAACATGAACGCGCTCGCGGGCATTGCCCGCCCGGGCGATTTCGGCGTGGACGTGATGCACCTGAACCTGCACAAAACGTTTTCCACGCCGCACGGCGGCGGCGGGCCCGGCGCGGGGCCCGTGGCCATGAAGAAGATTCTCGAACCGTACATGCCCACGCCCGTCGTGGTTGAAAAGGATGGAAAGCTGGCTTACGACTACAACCGTCCGAAGTCCATCGGGCGCGTGAAAGCATTTTACGGGAATTTCGGCGTGCTGGTCCGCGCGCTGGCCTACGCACTGGCCTACGGCCCGGGGATGCGGCAGGCCTCAGAAGATGCTGTGTTGAATGCAAATTACATTCGCAAAATGCTGGAAGACGTATACGAGCTGCCTTACAAGCTGCCGTGCATGCACGAAGTGGTTTTCAGCGACGCGCGACAGAAAAAAAACGGCGTGAGCACCATGGACATCGCCAAGCGCCTGATCGACTACGGCTTCCACCCCTACACCACCGCGTTCCCGCTCATCGTCCACGGCGCGCTGATGATTGAGCCGACGGAATCTGAGTCCAAGGAAGAATGCGATCAGTTCATTGACGCTATGCGCTCGATTGCCGAAGAATCCGCCACGACGCCGGAGCTGGTGAAAACCGCGCCACACACCACGCGCGTCGGCCGCCTCGACGAAGTCTCCGCCGCGCGCAAGCCTATCCTGCGCTGGAAGCCATAAATCGACACCCATCCTCTTTTCTTCTTTTCTTATTTTCGCTTTATCGCGGGAAGCGCACCGAGCTGAGCATGTTTTGAAACGTCTGGTCGAACGCGTCGTAATCGCGTTCCGGGGCGACGCTCACGAAATACACCAGCCCGTCCGGGCGGAGCACGGTGACCAGCCAGAGGTCTTCCTTGCCCCCGGCCGGAGAATCATTCGTCAGATAAGTGGACAGCGCGCGTTCCCCGCCGATGCGCACCCGTTCATGCCGCCGGGAGATACGCACAGCCGGATTGGAATGGCGCAGGTCGTCAATCAGTTGATCGGTGGCGTCCTCGAGCGACACCTGCGCGGACCGATCGCTGTGCACTTCGAAAATGTTGACGATGACGCCGTACGCCAGGGCGGCGTTGCCGCGCCCGTCGTCCATAATGCCGCCTTCCGGCGCAAACGTCACCGCGCCTTGCTGTCCGTAAGACTTCCAGTTATCCGGGTAGGACATGCGCAGCAGGCCGTTCTGAAAGTTCTGGTAACGCGCAGAAGGAAGCTCCGGGCGTCCGGACCGTCCGGTGCCGCGGTTGTCGCTCGACGCGGACGCGCTTCCCTTCCCGGGTGCCGGCAGTGCCAGCACCATGCCGCGGATGGAACGAAACTCCGCTGAATCGGTTCGGTAGTTGGGCGGAGCGCCGCCGAGTTTCTCGATTTCACTGTTGACCCCGCCGACACGATTTTCCGGATTGGGGTGGCTGCTCAGCCACTGCGGCATTCCTCCACCTTTCGACTGCGCTTGTAGCTTTTCAAAAAACTGGGGCATCCCGCGCGGGTCGTAGCCGGCGTCGTACAAAATCTGAGTGCCCATCAAATCCGCCTGCCGCTCCGCATCGCGGGAATATTTCAGCAGAATTGAATTGGCGGCAAACCCGGCGCCCAGTTGTGTCAGGACCGCGCCAATCGAATTGCTGCCCAGCATGCCGCCAAGAAGCGCCAGGGGCACCTGCGCGGCGTAGGCCTTGGAAGCCTGGTTGGTGCCGTGGCGAAGCGCAGCGTGGGAAATCTCGTGGGCCATCACGCCCGCCAGCTGCGTTTCGTTGTCCGCATTCTCGATCACGCCGCGATTGACGTAAACAAAGCCGCCCGGCAGGCAGAAGGCGTTGATGGCGCGATCGTTGACGAGTTTGAATTGATAAGGATATTTCTCGCCGGGAGCCTTCGCTGCCAGACGCCGGCCGAGTGTGTTCAGATAATTCTCAATGCGCGAATCGTTGACGATGGCCAGTTGCCGCTCGGCGTCTTGCGCCACCTGGCGGCCCATCTCCACATCCTGCGCCGGAGAAAACAGATTCCACCCGGGCTTAAAGTGGGTGCGCTCGGCCTGTGCCACTGGCGCCCAGGCCAGGGCCATCACCAGAGCCAGGGCCACCGCCTGCTGCAATCTGCGGGAAGCCAGCCGGGGCGCCGCGTAGTTGCATGCACGATTGTTGCTCATCGTCGTCTCCCTGTTTCCAAGTTTCGTTTGCTGCACCCGAGCGAACCGGCTGGGCTCCCGGCTCACTCGATTAGATGACTGCGATGCCGCGAGGGTCGCCAGGTGTCCGCGAACTGGACTTTTACCAATCAGGATTATCGCACAGGAGGGAGACAGGCAGGGCGCGCCGGCTTCACGCTTCGAATCGGCGCGCCTCTGCTCGGGAATTATCGTTGCGTGTCGTGACGCCGGCGGGACGCAACCGGCGCTGGAGAGGGCGGCGCCGACGCCGACGCAGGCGGCTGGGCTTCGCGAGCGTTGGCCTGCGCGGGGATCTCGATGGCGCGCCCGCCCCACGCGGAAATGGCCTGCGCGGCGAGCACCGGGGCCGTCGGCACAAGCGGCACCAACGCGCTCTCGCCCGTGCGCGCAAACGAAAGCTGCTGCGTAACGGGGTCCCAATCAATCGAGAGAATGTCCCCCACCATGATTTGTCCGGTGGAGAGCAGGTTGGCCAGCGGATAGACCACGTTCCGCTCGATGGCACGTTTCAGGTGCCGCGCGCCGTACTTGATGTCCGTGCCTTCGCGGAGCAGGAACTCGCGCGCGGGGCGCGTGAGGCGGAACACAAACTGGCCGCGCGCGGTGTCCAGCACGCGCCGTTGCACAAGGTTCATCTCGATATCCAGCACCTGCTCGAGCTGCGCCGGGCGCAGCGGGTGGAACACCACCACCTTGTCGATGCGGTTCATGAACTCCGGCGAAAACTTGCGCTTCGCCGCTTCGGTTGCCGTGCGCTCCACTTTGATATCCATCGCGTCCGAGGGCTTGTCGGATGGCTGGACAAATCCCAGGCCGCCGGTCATCAGCGTGCTGATTTCGCTGCCGCCGAGGTTGGAGGTCATGAAGATGAGCGTCTGCGAAAGGTCCACGCGGCGGTTATCGCCGAGCGTCAGTGTGGCCTTGTCGAGGATGCCCAGCAGCAATTGCCACAGCGCGTCGGAGGCCTTTTCAATCTCGTCGAAGAGCAGCAGGCTCAGCTTCTGGTCCTCAGTGTGGAACTGCGAGAGCGTTTCCTGCGTGATCAGCGGATGCGTCTCGCGGTGTCCGAGGTAGCCCGGGGGCGAGCCGATCAATTTGGCAATTTCGTGGGAGTGCTGGAATTCGGCGCAGTCCACCTTGATGACGGAGCGCGGGTCGCCAAACAGAATTTCGCCCATGGCTTCCACGATGCGCGTCTTGCCGGAACCCGTCGGGCCGAGGAAG
>Ga0315281_10009692_pt1 | contig 13341 bp, 9 predicted proteins | sample YL17G07_0_MG_FD_204540 | JGI IMG/M metagenome (GOLD analysis project Ga0315281, IMG submission 204540) | Sediment microbial communities from Yellowstone Lake, YNP, Wyoming, USA - YL17G07_0 | ecosystem: Environmental > Aquatic > Freshwater > Lake > Sediment | place: USA: Wyoming | collected... | reverse complement strand
CGCAGGCCACAGCTGTCGCCCATGGCGATCGACGTGTCGGCGGCCGCCCTGACGTGGACGATCGTGTCGCCGATCAGGAACGAGACGATCACTTCGTTGCCGAGTGGCTCCACGGTGTAGACGCGGGCCGGGAGGACACCCGGCTCCGATGCGGCGACGATCGCGGCAGCCTCAGGGCGGAAGCCCAGCTGGACATCGCCGGCCGGCGCGGTCGGGCCGACCGCGATCTCGGCGCCGGGGCACCGGAAGACTCCCTCGGTGACGGAGCCGGAGAGGATGTTCATCGGCGGCGAACCGACGAAGCGGGCGACGAACGTGTTGGCGGGTTGCGCGTAGAGCTTCGCGGGGGTGGCATGCTGCTGCAGCTTGCCCCGGTGCATGATCGCGACGCTGTCCGCCATCGTCATCGCCTCGACCTGGTCGTGGGTGACGTAGAGCGTCGTGACCGCCAGCTCCTTCTGGAGGCGCTTGATCTCGGTCCGCATCTGGATCCGCAGCTGCGCGTCGAGGTTGGAGAGCGGCTCGTCCATCAGGAAGGCCGCTGGTCGGCGGATGATGGCCCGCGCCAGCGCCACCCGCTGCCGCTCGCCCCCGGAGAGCTGGCGCGGCTTCCGGTTGAGCAGCGGGGTGAGCCCCAGCAGATCGGCGACCCGCGCGACTTCCGCGGCCTTCTGCGCCTTCGGCACCTTGCGGATCCGGAGGGGGTACGCGATGTTGTCGGCGACGCTGAACTGCGGGTAGAGCGCGTAGCTCTGGAAGACCATCGCGATATCGCGGCCACGGGGCGGCACGTCGGTCACGTCACGCTCGCCCAGGAAGACGCGGCCCTGGCTTGGCTGCTCGAGGCCGGACATGATGCGGAGCGCCGTCGTCTTGCCGCACCCGGAGGGACCGAGCAACGCGAGGAACTTGCCGTCGGGAACCTCGACATCGAGATCGGTCAGGACGGTGACCTGGCCGAAGGTCTTGCCGACGTTCTGGTAGCGGATCCTCATCGTCGTCGCTCCCCGAACAGGGCGGCGGTGCGACCGTCGCCCATAGCGGTCCGAGGCGACCGGACCACGGCCGCAGGTCGGGCGCAGGGGCCGTCGACACGGTCGCGGTCAACGCTCGCTGCCTGCACCAGGGACGCGCCTCCTCTGACGACCACGAAGCCTCTCATCGCAGAGCGGGGTCGAAGACAACCTGCATCGACGCTCCCGACTGCGCCATCGCCAGCGCTTCCGGAGCATCCTCGAGCCCGTAGCGGTGAGAAACGATGCCGCGTAGATCGTAGCGATCCAGGTTCGCCGTGAGAAGACGCATCGAGGGTCCGTAGCCCGTCGCGATCTCGCCGCCGATGCCGAGGATGGAGACGTTCCGCGTGCAGATCGCCGAGTTCGGATTGATGCCGACCGGCCCCATGTCGACGAAGGTTCCGGCCTCGACGACGACGCCCCCGGGCCGAACGATCTCGAGGGCCTCGACGAAGGTGTCCGGGACACCGCTGCAGTCAAGCACGACATCGGCGCCACGGCCATCGGTGGCGGCCATCACCGCCTCCTTGCGCTGGCGCAGGTCGGTGACCGAGGCGTCGAGCGCAAGATCGACGCCGAACGGCGCCGCCTTCTCCAGCCGGCCCGCGAGCAGGTCGGTGGCGATGATCGTCCCGGCGCCGAGCAGGCGTGCCTTGAGCAGGTGGCAGAGGCCCAGCGGGCCGACCCCAAGGACCGCGACCGAGATGCCCACCGGCTCGACGTTGTAGAGACCGAGCACCGCGAGCGCCTTCTCCACGCCGTGGGTGACGGCCATCACCTCGGTCAGGACGGCGACCTCGTCGGGGAGCGCATCCGGAACGCGGAAGAGCCGGCTCCCGGGCAGCAGGTACATGTACTCCGACCAACCGCCGAGCAGGTAGGGCGGCCGGGAGCAGCCGAGGCTGTTGCCGTAGTCGTTCAGGTCCCGGCAGAGGTAGTACGGCAGGTCGTTGCGGCAGTAGGAGCAACGGCCGCAGGGCACGTTGGCGCCGGGGACGATGCGGTCGCCGACAACCAGCGTGCGTCCGTCGCTGTCGCGGACCTCGCCACCGGTCGCGACCACGATGCCGACGTTCTCGTGGCCACAGATGAGCGGGTACTCGATGTCGCGCTCATGGTCGGTCCCGGCGTACTGCTTGCTCTCGCCGCGGAAGGTGTGCTTGTCCGTCCCGCAGATGCCGGAGAGCAGCATCCTGATCACGACGGCGCCGGGCTCGGGGTCCTGCACCGTGAACTCCCGCACCTCGAGCACCCGGGGCGCGACGGTCACGACAGCGCGAGCGGTCGTCACATGGCCCTGCCTTTCGTCGTGGTGCGGGATGGAGGGGACGCCATCGTGTCAGCCGGCCCTGAAGACTCCGGCGGCCGTCATGGCCACCTCCAGCGCCCTGGCGGCTTCGACGATGCTCTCCCGGACCGGCACGAACGGATCCTCGTACTCGATGCTGATCGTCCCGTCGAAACCCTTCGCCGAGAGCGTGCGGACAAAGTCCGTCCACCAGGCCACGTCGCGGCCACGACCCACCGTCGCGAAGTTCCACGGCATCACGGCCGGAACCCCGGGCCACCGGCCGTCGAGCATGCCGTTCAGGGCCTTGTTCGCCGGAATGTCGAGGGTGTCCTTGCCGTGCGAGTGGCCGATCCGGTCGCCGACGGCCTTGACCACCTCGATCGCGTCCATCCCCTGCCAGAAGAAGTGACTCGGATCGAGGTTCACGCCGAGGTTGGATCCGACGCCGCGGATCATCCCGAACGATGCCGTGTTGTAGACGTAAGTGCCGGGATGCAGCTCGAAGCAGATCAGCAGCTCCGGATACTCCCGAGCCGCGAACGCCGCCATCTCCGTCCAGAATGGCAGGACGATCTCGGTCCACTGCCACGCCGAGACCTTCTCGAGGTCGGGCAGCCAGCCGCCGGCGCCGAAGTGGGGGGCGGTGCGATCACCGGGACCCGCGCCGGGGCAGCCGGACATCGCGACAACGCGGTCCACGCCCAGGAGGGCGACGAGCCGGATCGTGTCTTTCAGCGCCGCCGTGTGGCGGGCCGCGTACTCGGCGTCCGGGTGCAGTGGATTGCCCGACACGTTGAGGGCGGAGAGGCTGTAGCCACGGTCCGCGATCATCGCGCTCCAGCGACGCCGCTCGTCAGCGTTCGCCAGGAGCAGGGGCAGGTCCGCGTGGCTGGCAGCGGAGTAGCCACCGGTGCCGATCTCGATCCGCGTCACCTGGGGTGCCGCTCCCCTGAGCCAGTCGAGGATCTCGGGCAGCGGGCGATCTGCCAGGGCGTCGGTGAACAGACCGATCTTCACGACTGGGTCCCTCCTCGGGTGTGGGTCATCGGGTCGTCGACGGGACGGCCCTCAACGTGTGCGGTCACGATGGCGGTCGAGAGCGCCAGGTCGCGGACGGCGTCCTCGCCGGAGGTGCGCGGTGCCCGACCCTCCGTGATGGCCGCGTGGAATTCCAGCAGTTCGCGGCGGAAGGCTTCGTCATAGCCCTCGACGTGGATGGTCTCGCTGCTGGCGGACGAGCCCTCGGCTCCATCCTCGAAGGTGAGCAGGGTCGGCGCGCTCCGGAGGAACGGCGACGGGAACTCCAGGATGGCGCGCCGGGCAACGCCGTCGAACTCCCACGTCTGCCGGTAGCGGCCCATCCCGGGCAGGTCGACCCAGGAGGCGACGCACTCGACGTCACCGAACTTCAGGACTGCGGTGATACCGGACTCGCGGATGCGCGCGAACTCGACCCGATCGGGATCCCCGAGCAGGCCGCGCACCGCGTTCAGCTCGTGGATCATGCTGTCGAGGATCCAGTCGCGGTAGACCCGGGCGACCAGGGGATCGACGGGCCCGAGGGCCACCCGGACGCGTGCGGCGTCGTCCGCTTGCAGCTCGGCAATCATGTCGGCCGGAATGTCCGACGCCATCCGCAGCGGATAGTGCGAGACGTACCCGTCGAGCGGCGACTCCTGCGTCGTCAGGCGGCTGTGCCGCAGCGCTCCGAGCTGGGACATTTCGCTGGCGAGCCGCTCGTAGGCCGGGTCGTAGCGCTTCATGTACCCGACCATCAGCGTCCGGTTCGTCGCCCGGGCTCGCACCACCATCGACTGACCCTCGGCGACAGAGAGCGCCAAGGGCTTCTCGGTGAAGACGTGGAGGCCGGCGTCCATGGCCGCCTCGGCGATGGGGGCATGGCTGCCCGCGATGAGCACGAGGACCGCGTCGAGCGGCCAGGTCAGCAGCTCGCGCCAGTCGGTGGTCCGACGCGGGACGTCGTAGGTCCGGGCGACGGCGTCCAGCCGGCCCGGCGAGAGGTCGCAGACCCCGCTGATCTCGAACTTGTCGGCCAACTCGCGCAGGTAGGGCAGGTGCATGACCTGGGCCACGAGCCCACAGCCGATGACGCCGACCCGGATGCGATCAGCCATCACCGTGCTCCCTCCTGCGATGCCCTCGCACGCCTCAGGCTGGCCGCTCAGGATGGGACCAGGGGGCGTGTCCGGCGTGCGCTACGGCGGACTCTAACGATCTGCGCATGCCAATGCAAGCGCTTTCATCCTGTGCTGCAATCGGTCATGATGGCGCGGCGTGAGCCGGCCACGGGCCCTGGTGGTGGCTCATCGGACCGGATGCCCGACCCGCCCGATGGCACCATGCGCTGGTGCCCATCGAGCACCAGCGCAAGAGGAGGAATGCGACGGTGGCACCGAGTCGGAGCGGCGCTCGACGCGAGGGTGGCCCGATGCCGGCAAACCGGTCATTGACGCTGGCAGACGTGGCCGCCCTCGCGGGCGTCTCACCGGCGACAGTCACGCGCGCCCTCAACGGGCATCCCGCCGTGCGCCCGGAGACTCGCGCCCGCGTGGAGGCCGCCGCAACTGCGCTCGGCTATGTGCCGGATCTCGGCGCCCGTGCGCTCGCGAAGGGGAGGTCGCGGACGATCGGGCTCCTCATCCCATCCAGCCGGGACGGCTTCTGGGGCAGCGTCACCGAGGGCCTGGAAGCGCGAGCGGCCGAGGCCGGCTTCGCCACGCTCCTCGCGGCGTCCCACAGCGATCCCGACCGCGAGCGGGCGATGATCGAGCTCTTCCTGGGCAAGCGGGTCGACGGGATCGTTGTCGGCAGCGCGGCAGGCGCAAGCTGGACGAGCCGCCGTCCGTTCGCGCTCCCGATGGTTCTCGTCAGCTGGGACGCGGTCCTCGGCCCGGAGCTGATGGCCGCGGCGATCACGGACCCCATCCCCGATGTCCTGGCCCGAATCCGCGCGCGAACCCACAAGAGCTCCCTCGCCCACGTCTACACCGACGACGTCGACGGCGCCGAGCAGGCAACGCGCCATCTGCTGGCGCTCGGCCACCGCCGGATCGCATTCGCGGGCCTGCGACCGGTCAGGCCAGCGGTCCTCCGACTCCTCGGGTTCCGTTCGGCGCTCGCCGACGCGGGCCACGGCCCGTCCCTCATCCTCGAGTCAGCCGCGTCGCTGGAAGGCGGGATGGAGGCCGGCCGTCAGCTGCTGGAGGCGCACCCCCGTCCGACCGCCGTTGTCGCGTTCGACGACATGGTCGGCGTGGGGATCATCCGGGCGGCCCACGCACGCGGCCTGCGGGTCCCGGACGACCTCTCGGTCGTCGGCTTCGACGACGTGGCGATCGCCGCCTTCGTCGAACCACCCCTCACGACGGTCGCGCAGGACAAGCCACAACTCGGCAGCCTCGCCGTCGACGTGATCCTGGCGCGGCTCGAGGGTCGCGCCAGCAGCATCGATACGGCGCTACCCGGGCAGCTCGTGATCCGCCAGTCGACGGGGCGCTGCCCGGGTGACCAGGACCCGGCGTAGGCGGGCGCCGCCCGCGTCAGACCGGCCCGAGTCAGACCGGCGTCAGATCCCGAGCGAGCGCAGGAAGTCCCGGTTCCGGCGCTGCGACGCGTGGAGCGTCTCCATGGTGTCCTTGGCGAACAGGAAGCGGTCCTGCTCGATCACGAGCCACCCGTCGTAGTCATGGCGCTGGAGCGCAGCAATCACCTCGCCGATCCCCGAGTCGCCGTTGCCGAGCTCGGTGAAGGCGCCGCGGATCAGCGCCTCCTCCATCCCCTTCCCCTCTCGCTTGACGGCGTCCAGGACGGCGACGCTGCAGTCCTTGACGTGCACGTGCCGGATCAGCGGGTGGTAGGTCTCCACGAGCTCGACCGGATCCGCGCCACCGAACCGGGCGTGACCGGTGTCGAGGCAGAGCCCGATGCGGGCGGAATCCATCATGTCGAGCAGGCGGTGGGTTTCGTCACGCGTCTCAAGGTAGGTTCCGGCATGGGGGTGGATGACCGGCTCAAAGCCCGCGTTCCGCGCGATGTCCGCGGACCGGTGGAGGTTGTCGATCAGGGTCCGCCAGCCGGCGTCGTCGAGCCAAGTCTCCGGATGCTCGTCGATGCGGCCCGCGTACAACATGCGGTCCTTGGCATCGAAGCCATCGGAGAGGATCGCGAGCGTCGTCGACCCCTCGGGCGCGCCGTCCCGGACGAGTTGCAGGGCCCCCTTCAGCCACTCGCGGTCCTCGGCGGCGGTATCGTCGCGCGTGAAGCGCTGCGGCAGGAATGACCCGACAAGCTGCAGGCCACGTGATGACAGCCGTTCCTTTACCTGTCCGGCCGTGCCGAGGTAGCCGGGAGGTCCCAACTCCGTTCCCTCGAAGCCGAGGTCGACCATGATGTCGAGGATCCCCTCGGCCTCGGGCATCCACGCGTCGTCGACGATGATCTCGTCAACGCCGAACGAGACCGGAGCGTTCGCGACGGACATGCGTCCAGCCATATGAATCCTTTCGGGGCGCCCAGTTGGCGGTTCCTCGTCGTCATCCGCTAGGTGACCGGTCGGCCAACGGCGGAGGCGGGGAAGCCAAGGTCCAAGCATACGGCTACGGCTATGGCGGCGGGCGGGCGATAGCCGGGATGAGCGGGAACCCCACGCGGCGAGGCAACATCTCGCTATCAAGTAGTACGCAGTCTCTGGGTCAGCCACAAACACCGGCGGAACGGCGGCGGTTCGCTAGAATGTGCCCCTCCCGAGCGGGAGTAGCTCAGTCGGCAGAGCGTCTGCTTCCCAAGCAGAAGGTCGAGGGTTCGAGACCCTTCTCCCGCTCCACGTTCCCCGTCTGCGCTCAGGGCGACACCCTGCCTGGTCGCGGGAACCTCATCTCGGGTCCAGGCGGACGTCCCGTAAAGCCCGGCCTCCCGGAGCGCCGCACCGCGGTCCGTCGACGCACGCGGACGAGGGGGCGGGTGCCGGGACCGGAGCCAGCCATGTCTGCTCGCCGCCCATAGGTGGTGGCTGCTGGCAGACGGTCGCGCCCCGTGGCACGGAGCGCGACCCAGGTCTTGAGCGGAACCGGCATTGTGCCCGGCTCAGGCGAAGGCGACCGTCCTCGCGCCCGCGACGATCTCCTCGACCACCTTGGCGGCGCCGACGATCTTCGCCCCCTGGGCGAGACTCTCCTCGCCGATCCCGCGTGGCTTGGTGCAGGCGCCGCACAGCCACACCTGGCCGCCGTTCGCAACGAATTCCCGGTAGAGGTCGGCGAGCGCGGGAAAGCCCGTGAAGGCGACCCCGGCGGTGCCGCCCTCGGTACCGAGCCAGACGGCGTCGATGGTGCAGAGCACGATCGCTTCCTGGCCGGCGGTCACGGCGATGTTGGCCGCGATGAAAGGGAGGATGGCCCGCTCCGGGTCCTCTTTGCCATGCGTGCAGTTGAAGATCAGTTTGTCGCTCATTTTCCTCTCTCCACAGTGATCACGAGGCGACCATCGCCGCGTTTGTCAACCGAGTGAACCGTGTGACCCATCATCCGGGCCAGCGGGGGCAGGTCCTCCTTCGCCGCCGGATCGCCCGCGGTCACGGCGAGGCGGTCACCGACCGGGATCGCTCCGATCCGCCGCCGGAACTCCGAGGCCAGCCCGTCGGCGCAGCCCATCGTGCCGGCGTCGAACTCATGGGTCCCCGTCGAGCTTGCTCCCCCCGGGCCATCGGCCGGCCGAAAGCCGGAGCAGACGAGGTCGATCTCGACGATGCGGCCGTCCGAATCCACGTCGAGATACGCCTGCTGCTCGATGACCTCGCGTTCACGACCCGCACCCACGAGGAACCGGTAGCGGGCGGAGGTCCGGTCGGAGAGCCGCTGGATGAGCATCTCCTGGATTTCGACCGCAGCGTGGTCGCCGAACCATTCGAAGTACTTGGCGCAGGCGTCGGCCGCGCCGGCGACCTGCCCGGAGCCGGAAGGGATCAGGTAGCGGAGGCGAACATCACGAGCCAGGACGTCGAAGAGGCGCGCGTAGTCACGCGCGGCGATCGCGCTGACCAGCCGCCCCGCGGCCTCGCGAGCCGGGTCGAGGCCGTCGATATCGACGAGCTGGCGGATGGTCGTGGGCCCGGGTGCATCTGTCGTCATGGGCCTGCCTCCTACGCGTGTGGACAGGAGGAACCGTACCGATCGCGATGCTCGATGTCGTCCGGTGATCGCCCTACGAATCGAGCGGTTCTGCGGATTCGAGCAGGCCCTGCTGCATCGCGAACAGCGCCGCGGTCGACCGGGTCGAGGCGCCGATCTTCGAGTAGATCCGTTCGATGTGGGTGCCCGCGGTCTTCGGCGCGATCCCGAGCGCCGTGGCGACCTGCCTGTTCGAGGCGCCGCGGGCAATCAGCACGAGCACCTCGACCTCGCGCGCGGTGAGGCCGGCGGGGCCGGTCTGGCGCCTGCCGCGGCGCTGCCCCGCCGCCGCCAGGACAGCCTCGACCGCGTCCGCGGCCAGTCGTCCGGCGCGGACCTCGGCGCGGAGCTCGTCGCCGGCCGCCCGGTCCGAGAGGCTGTGCCGGTGCGACCGAGGTTCCCGCATCGCCTGGAAGACGTCAGCCGCAGCGAGGATCCGCCCGGCGACGGGGATCGAAGGACCCGACAGGGCCCGGTGGTACCCGGAGCCATCGAGCCGCTCCGTCGCGAACGAAGCCATCGCGCCGATCCTCCCGAGGGCCGGCGGCCGGGCAAGCATCCGGGCGGTGTAGTACGCGTGCATCCGCATCCGCTCCGTCTCGTTCGGGGTGAGTGCGCCGGGCTTGTCCAGGATCGTAGCCGGAAGGCCGTTCATGCCGAGGTCGTGGACCAGGGCGGCCCGCCGGATGGTCGTCACGTCGCCGGGCGGCAGGCCGGAGAGCTCGGCGGCGCGGGCGGCGAGGCCCGCGACGGCGCGCGAGTGGCCGGCTCGAAACGGCGAGCGCAGGTCCGTGAAGTCGGCCATCGCCTCGAGGGCAGCGTCGAACTCGGCGTCGCCCAGCCGTTCCTGCAGTTCCGGGACGCCGAGGATCGATGCATCCCAGTCCACGACGTCATCGAGTCCGGCGAGCACCTCGTCGGCCGCCCCGGTGAACGCATCCACCACGTCCGGCGCGAATTGCGTGCCGCGCCAGGCCCGGGCCAGCTCAACCGCGGCGTCAGGGCCGTGCGTTCGATGGATCACCTCGATGCTGTCAGCGACGTGGAAGAGCCGGACGGTCGGTGCGGTCTGCTCGCCGCCGATCCCGTCGGGCACGCCCTTGCCATCCCATCGGGTGAAGACCTGCTTCAACTGCTCGGCGACGGCATCGCCGAGCCCGATCCGCTGCGCCATGACCGCCGTCGAGATGCAGTGCGACAGGAAGCCCCGCGCGATCGCCGAGCCCCCCGTCGCAACGAGCGTCGCGCCGAGCCGAAGGCGGTGGACGAGTGGGGCGCCCGCCCCGACCCGGCGCAGCGAGTAGGCCATCATCGGCAGGCCGGCCCGGTCGACGCCGAAGCTGTCGCGCCGGTAGGCGATGTCGTCGCCGAACCAGTGCGCGACCTCGGGGGTGTCCGCGACGCAGCCGACCCAGGCGAGCGTCACGACGTAGAAGAGATCCTTCCGGGCCGCGTCGTCGATACCCATCCGTGCCCCCAGCCGGGAGGCGATGAGCCAGGATCGGAGCGCGTGCTCCATCGGCAGACCGAGGCCGAGGTCGGTCGCGAGCGAGAAGGCCGCGACCAGATCCGCCAGCCTGACCCCCGGGTCGAGTCGGCTGGGCGTCATCGGCTGGGCCATTCTCGGGCTGGAACGCACGCCCACAGTATCCACATCCACGAGAGCGCCCTGGTGCCGGGTGGCGGGCGGGCGCCTCGCGGCGCGGTCGGCGGCGCCTCAGGCCGGGCGGCGCTCGCGGGGGAGGCAGACCTCGAAGCAGGTCTCCCCGGGCCGGGACGTCACGTTGATCCGCCCGCCGTGCCGGGCGACCACGTTGTGCGAGATGTGGAGGCCGAGCCCGGTCCCGCTGCCCGGCGGCTTGGTGGTGTAGAAGGGCTCGAAAATCCGGTCCCGGATCTCGGGCGGCATCCCCGGCCCGTTGTCGCAGATCTGGACGACGACATCGCTGTCCCGTGCGAACGCCTTGATCCGGATCTCGCCCTCCCCGCCCATGGCGTCGATCGCGTTGTCCAGGATGTTCGTCCAGACCTGGTTGAGCTCGCTCCCGAGGGCCTCGATCTCCGGCAGGTCCGGCTGGTAGTCGCGCACGACGGTGATCCCGGCCTTGAGCTTCGAGCGCAGGATCACCAGCGTGTTGTCGAGACCCGACCGGACATCCAGGCGCTGGACCGGGGCCTGGTCCATGTAGGAGTACTCCTTGACCGCCTTGACGATCTCGGAGATCCGCCGGGCCCCCATCGCGACCTCGCCCACGAGCGCCTGGACGGAGCTGCCGGCGGCGAGCCAGGCGATGATCCGGCCGAACCCGGTGCCGGGGAACGACGCCACGATCCGCTCGAGATCAGCCCTGTTCCAGCCACCGGCGACGAGCGCCGGCGCGAACTCGCCGGCCTCGGCGACGCCATGATCGGAGAGGAAGGTCTCGAGCTCCCAGGCAAGGTCGCTCGCGTCGAGCGGGTCGAGGGCGACCGGCGAATCGGCATGACGCGCCACGTCGGCACCGAGCTCCGCGATGAACACTGCGTGCTCCTGGTCGTCGACCACGGTTCCGAGGGCTCCGGTCGCCGCCGACCAGCGGGCCAGCTCGTCCTTCAGGAGCCCCGCGCTCCGCTGGACAGCGGCCGCCGGGTTGTTCAGTTCGTGGGCCAGGCCGGCCGAGAGGGTCCCGAGCGCCGCGAGCTTGTCGCGCTCCCTGAGCATCCCCTGGGTGTTGCGCAGGCGGCCCATGACGGTCCGCAGCATGGAGAGGGTGGCCGATGGCCGGGTGTTGAGCAACTCGACGATCTCGTCGCGCGCGATCCGGATCACCCGCGTGGGGGTGACAGCCCGAACCGAGGCGTTGCGCGGCTGCGCCTCGAAGATCGCCATCTCGCCGACGATCTCCCCCGGCCCGAGGACCGCGATCGGCACCTCGGCCGACTGCGACTTCTTGACGACCTGGAGCTCGCCGGTGACGATCACGAAGAGGGCGTCCCCCGGCTCCCCCTCCTCGGCCAGGAGCTCACCGCTGGCCAGCTCCAACGGGGAGCCGCTCTCGGCGATCCAGCACAGGTCGTCCTCGGAGAGTTCGGCGAAGATCGGGACCCGGTGGAGCAGGGCGACATCGACGTCGTCGAGCTTCATGCCGAGTGGCTCACTGGTCTGCCAGGACCTGGTGGACGAACCGGACCGCCATCGCCCCCTCACCGACCGACGACGCGATCCGCTTCACCGAGTTCGAGCGGACATCGCCGGCGCACAGGATCCCCGGAACATTCGTCTCGAGAAGGAACGGCTCGCGGGCGAGTCGCCAGCCCTCGGGGCGCCCGCCGGCGGGTGCGAGGTCGGCGCCGGTGACGACAAAACCGGCCTCGTCACGCTTGACCAGTTCTTTGAGCCAGTCCGTGCGGGGCGCCTGGCCGATGAAGACGAACATCGCCGCAACCGGCAGCCGCTCGGAGGATCCGGTGACCTTGTCCGCCACGTCGATCGCCTCGAGCACCTCGCCTCCGTGCAAGGCGGGCACGGTGGTGTTGACCAGGACGGTGATGTTCGCCGTCGCTCCAATCTGGTCGACGAGGTAGGCGGACATCCCCGACCCGAGCGTGTCGGCCCGGACGATGACGGTGACGTGCTCGGCGAAACGGGCGAGGTAGACGGCGGCCTGGCCGGCCGAGTTGCCGCCGCCGAGGACCGCCACGCGCGTGCCGCGGTAGAAGGGAGCCTCGGTCGTCGCGCCGCCGTAGTAGATGCCCGAACCAGCCAGGCGATCCGCATCCGGAAGGTCCAGCTTCCGGTACTCGACGCCGGTCGCCACGAGCAGCGCCAGGCAGCTCACCTGCGACCCGTCAGAGAGCTTGACCACCTTGTACGGCTGGTTGACGGTCACGCCCACGACCTCCTGGGGCGTCAGGATCTCGGCACCGAGCCGGGTCGCCTGGGCAACGGCGCGGCGGGCGAGATCGGCGCCCGAGAGGCCGGCGGGAAAGCCCAGGTAGTTGTCGATTCGCGAGGTTGTCCCGGCCTGGCCGCCCGGCGCCTCGCGCTCGATCATCAGCGTCTTGAGCCCCTCGGAGGCGCCGTAGACGGCGGCGGCAAGACCCGAGGGCCCGCCACCCACGATGACGAGGTCGTACTGCGGAAGCGCCGCGTGCGTGCGCATGCCGACGCGCTCCGCGATCTGGGCGTTCGTCGGGGAGACAAGGTGCGTGCCATCGGCGAAGACGACCAGCGCATCGCGAGCGGCGTCCACGCCGGCGCTGGCGGCGAGCTGGGATGCCTCCGGCTCCGTCTCGGCGTCGAGCCACTGGTAGGGGATCTGGTTCCGCGCCAGGTAGTCCTTGATCTCGTGCGCCCGGGGCGACCAGCGGTGGCTGATGATCCGGATCCCCTCGTACGGCGGACGGAAGTTCGCCTGCCAGTCGCTGAGCACGTCGTCGAGGACCGGGAAGAGCTTGTCCTCGGGCGGGTCCCAGGGCTTGAGGATGTAGTGGTCGAGCTGGACGGTGTTGATCGCGGTGATCGCGACCTCGGTGTCGGCGTACGCGGTGAGCAGCACCCGCTTCGCGTCCGGGTAGATCTCGCGCGCCGCGGCGAGGAACTCGACGCCGCTCATCCCCGGCATGCGCTGGTCGGAGAGGAGAAGCGCAACGGCCGAGCCGCGCAGCTTCAGGCGCCGCACCACGTCCAGCGCGGTCGTGCCGCTGTCGGCGGCGACAATCCGGTAGGCCGACCCGAATCGGCCCCGCAGGTCGCGCTCGACCGCCCGCAGGACCTGCGGATCGTCGTCGATCGTGACGATGACCGGATTCTCCACGTTCGCCTCCCGCTTGCTGCATGCGCCCATCGGCGCCGCGGACCGATGCCCGG
>Ga0315281_10009690_pt1 | contig 13341 bp, 14 predicted proteins | sample YL17G07_0_MG_FD_204540 | JGI IMG/M metagenome (GOLD analysis project Ga0315281, IMG submission 204540) | Sediment microbial communities from Yellowstone Lake, YNP, Wyoming, USA - YL17G07_0 | ecosystem: Environmental > Aquatic > Freshwater > Lake > Sediment | place: USA: Wyoming | collected... | reverse complement strand
GCTCCCGTCGCCGGTGCCCGCACTGCTCATTGCCGTGCTCTGCGCGCTGCCCGGCATGTCGGTGGCCCAGGAACATCGCATTCCCGCTGCGGTGGCGCAGGCTCTCAATCTCGCCGCGATCCCGCCATCGAGCGTCGCGATTTTCGTGCAGGAGGTGGGCAGCCCGCGTCCCCGCCTCGAGGTCAATGCGGCGCAGCCGGTGAACCCCGCTTCGCTGATGAAGCTGGTCACCACCTACGCCGCGCTCGACCTGCTCGGACCGGCGTTCACCTGGAACACCGCGGCTTATGCCAACGGCACGGTGCAGGGCGCGAACGGCGAGCTGCTCGACGGCGACCTGGTGCTCAAGGGCGGCGGCGATCCGAAATTCACCATCGAGAACCTGTGGCTGTTCGTGCGCGCGCTGCGCAGCCGCGGCCTCAGGGAGATTCGCGGCGACCTGGTGCTCGACCGCACCTATTTCGCGGCGTCCGACCACGACCCGTCGCAGTTCGATGCCGAGCCGCTGCGGCCGTACAACGTCGGCCCCGATGCGCTGCTGGTCAATTTCAAGTCGTTCCGCTTTTCCTTCGTCCCGGATGCCGAGCGCCGCACCGTCGCGGTGATCGCCGAGCCGCGGCCGGCATCGCTTTCGCTGGTCAACGCGGTGAAGGCAGCGGACGGGCCGTGCGGCGACTGGAAGGAACGCCTGCGCGCGGAGTTCCAGTCGAACGGCAACGCGGCGCGCGCGGCGTTCGCCGGCGCCTATCCGCTGTCCTGCGGCGAGCGGCACTGGCACGTCAGCCTGCTTTCGCATTCCGGGTATGTCGGCGCCGTGTTTCGCCAATTGTGGGAGGAGTCGGGCGGCATCCTGCGCGGCGGCGTCCGCGACGGGAGCGTCGCGCCGAACGCCCGCCTGCTCTACAGCGCGGAATCGCCGCGGCTGTCGGAAGTCGTGCGCGACATCAACAAGTATTCCAACAACGTGATGGCGCGGCAGCTCTATCTGACGCTTTCCGCCGAAATGCTGCGCCAGCCCGGTGCGGCGATGCGCTCCGCAAAGGTGGTCGAGACCTGGCTCGGCCAGCGCGGCCTCGATTTTCCGGAGCTGGTGATCGAAAACGGATCGGGCCTGTCGCGCGCGGAGCGCCTCGGCGCGCGCCACCTCGGCGAACTCCTGCTGTCCGCGTTCAACAGCGCAGTGATGCCGGAGTTCGTCGCCTCGCTGCCGCTGGTCGCCAATGACGGCACCATGCGCAAAAGGCTCAACGAGAAGACTGTTGCGGGGCAGGCGCATATCAAGACCGGCAGCCTCGAAGGCGTCAAGGCCGTCGCCGGCTACGTGCTCGGCAGCAACGGCAAGCGGCATGTCGTGGTATTCGTCGTCAACCACCCGAACGCCGCGAACGGACAGGCGGCGCAGGATGCGCTGCTGCAGTGGGTGCACGGCGCAGGTTGAGCCATGTCAAACAAGGACAGGTGATTTGGATTAGAATTTGTCTTACGTGTTGCTTCAACATTGGAGATCGCAGCCATGGGAGACCAGGAAATGACTACCGACGTGACCCGCGAAAAACTGATTGCCGACTTCAAGGTCGTGATCGCCGACGCGGAGGAATTGCTCAAAGCCACGGCCGCCCAGACCGGGGACAAGGCCGCGGAAATGCGCGAGAAGGCAACCGAACACCTCAAGCGGGCGAAATTGCGCCTGATGGAAGAGCAGGACAAGATGCTCGCGCGCACTAAAGAAGTCGCCGGCGCGACCGACGATTACGTGCACGATCATCCGTGGCAGGCAGTCGGCGTCGCCGCCGGTGTCGGTCTCCTGATTGGGCTGCTGATTGGCCGTCGCTGAAACGCCGCTTCCTGCCACGCGCGCCCGGCGCTTGGCCGCGCTAGTGCTGCAGGCGCCGTTTTCGCCGGCGATCACGTGAACGCGGATTTTCCCCTGCGTCCTGTCCGCAGCACGAGCCAACATGCCTGATACCGGCGGAGCAGCCGAAACCGGCCGTCGAAGGCTCGGCAGTTCGCTGCGCAATCTTGCGGCCGGCGCGCTCGGCCTCTTCGCGGCCCACGTCGAACTGCTCGGCGTCGAAATCCAGGAGGAAAAGGGACGCGTCGCCGAACTCGCGGTGCTCGGCGCCTGTGTACTGGTGCTGTTCGGCATGGCGCTGTTGCTTGTCTCCCTGCTCATCGTGGCGGCGCTGTGGGACAGCTACCGGCTGTCCGCAATCAGCGGGCTCGCGGTTGCCTACGTCGCGCTCGGTGCGTACGCAATCGCCGGCATCCGGCGCAAGCTCGCTGCACATCCCAATCCCTTCAGCGCCACGGCGGCGGAACTCGACAAAGACCGGGAAAGGCTGAGGCCGTGAGCGGAAAGCCGGAACAACTCGCGTTGCGCAAGGAACTGTTGTGCCTCCGGCTCGAGGGACATCGCCTCGAAATTGCGTCGGAACTCGCCATCCTGCGCAATCCGCTGCGCAACGCCGCGATCGGCGCCAGCGTCCTCAAACTGTTGCGCTCGCATCCGATCATCATCACCGGCGTGAGCGCGCTGATTGCGCGCATGCCCAGACTCGGCCTGGTCGCCACACTCGGTACCGGCCTGATCGCCGCGTGGCAGGTGTTGAAACTGTATCGCGTCTGGCGCAGGTCCTAGCGGCAGCAAGACCGCAGCCCTCCAGTCCGCCCGCTCCAATCCTCCCTCCTGGTGTGCAGCGCAAGATATCAGCGCCGCGCCGCGCCCGCTATACTCCGGCGCACCGTGCCTATGCTGTCCGGCACTTCACTTCGAGGGAGAACAAACCATGGGCATTCGACTGATCAGGATCGGCGTCATCTATTGGGTCATCGGCATGGCTCTCGGCGCATACATGGGCGCTACCAATGACCATACGTTTCGCCCCGTGCACGCGCACCTCAACCTGCTCGGCTGGGCCTCGCTTTGCCTGACCGGCCTCGTGTTTCATGTTTTTCCCGAGCTTGCGAAGGCCGCTGCAGCGAAGATCTTCTTCTGGTTGTACAACGTCGCGGTGCCGGTGACCATGGTCAACCTTGCGATCTTCCAGACGGGCAACGCTGCGGTGGGTCCGCTGCTCGGCATCGGCAGCATGCTGATCGTCGTGGCGGGGGCGTGCTTTGCGTGGACGGTGCTTTCGAACCTGCGCAGTCAGTAGAACCTGCCGTCCTTGTGGGCGGCGACGATCCCCTTCTCCGTTTCGACCCACCGGACGTCGTCATCGGGGTAGAACGCGTTGTCGCGCTCGATGCGCTCGCCGATTTCGAGGTAGCGCGCCGGCCGTGCGGAGCGGTTGGCGAAGTGATGCGCGTCGCGCTTTCCCGCGGGAAAGCCGGCGCACATTCCCGGCCGCAGCACCTGCTCGCCGGCATCGCTGATGAGCGTGAGTTCGCCTTCCAGCACCCAGACGAATTCGTCCTCGCTGGTGTGCCAATGCCGCAGCGCCGATTGGCCGCCCGGCGCCAGCGCAACCAGATTCACGCCGATATGCGCGAGGCCGCAGGCATCGCCAAGCTTGCTTTTGACGCGGTCGCCCATGCGCGCCGCGAACGGCGCCGGATACCCCGATCCGGAAACCGTCTCCACCGTCTCCGGATCGATTGCGGGCAATGCGAGCGGTTTGCTGGTCATCTGCATTGCTCCTCGTGGCCATTTATCCCTAAGCACGCAATTCAAAATGAGGAAAACGGGTTCTCCAGAGATCGTCGATTGCGCACGGATGGCCTCATCATCCGTGCGTTAGCGACGATCCGCACGGACGGATTTTTCGTCCGTGCAAGGTTTTCCAGACACCTGCGCGCAAGCGCCCAAAGTCAAAGCCCGAGACCCGACCACAATTCGTCGACGCGCCGTTTCACCGCCTCGTCCATCGCGATCGGCGTGCCCCAGTTGCGGTTCGTTTCACCCGGCCATTTCGCGGTGGCGTCGATGCCCATTTTCGACCCAAGGCCGGCAACCGGGCTCGCGAAGTCGAGGTAGTCGATCGGCGTGTTCTCCACGATCAGCGTATCGCGCGCCGGATCGACGCGCGTGGTCAGCGCCCAGATCACTTCCTTCCAGTTGCGGATGTCGACGTCGTCATCCACCACGACAATGATCTTGGTGTACATGAATTGCCTGAGAAAACTCCACACGCCGAACATCACGCGCTTGGCATGGCCCGGATACTGTTTTTTCATGCTGACCACCGCGAGCCGGTAAGAGCATCCCTCCGGCGGCAGGTAGAAATCGGCGATCTCCGGAAACTGGCGCGTGAGCAGCGGCACGAACACTTCGTTCAACGCGACGCCCAGCACCGCGGGTTCGTCCGGCGGCTTGCCGGTATAGGTGCTGTGGTAAATCGGCGAGCGCCGCATGGTGATGCGCTCGATGGTGAACACCGGGAATCGCTCCTGCTCGTTGTAGTACCCGGTGTGATCGCCGAAGGGGCCTTCCAGCGCGGATTCGTACCGAATCCGCGCCGCAAGGTCCCCTTGCCCAGATTTACGATCGCCTTCGGCGATGGCCGATTCGTACCGAATCGGCTGCCTCGGTCCCGAGGGCCCAGATTTACGATCGCCTTCGGCGATGGTCTCTTCGTTGCCCGTATCGACAGGATTGATGAAGCCCTCCAATACGATTTCCGCCGACGACGGCACCTGCAGGTCGGAGCCGATGCACTTGGCGACTTCGGTGCGCGAGCCGCGCAAGAGGCCGGCGAACTGGTATTCGGACAGCGAATCCGGCACCGGCGTCACCGCGCCGAGAATGGTCGCCGGGTCGGCGCCGAGCGCCACCGCGATGGGGAACGGCTCGCCAGGGTGCGCGATGCAGTGATCGCGGAAATCGAGCGCGCCGCCGCGGTGCGCGAGCCAACGCATGATCACCTTGTTTTTCGCGATCACCTGCTGCCGGTAGATGCCGAGGTTCTGCCGGGATTTCTGCGGCCCGCGCGTCACCACCAGGCCCCAGGTGATCAGCGGCCCCGCGTCTCCGGGCCAGCAGGTCTGGATCGGCAATTTCGCAAGGTCGACTTCCGCGCCTTCCCAGACGATTTCCTGGCACGGCGCGCTGGTCACCACTTTCGGCGCCATGTGCATGACGTGCTTCACCACCGGCGTCCAGCGTTCCCAGAGGTCCTTCCACCCCTTGGGCGGTTCGGGCTCCTTGAGGAACGCCAGCAGTTCACCGATTTCCCGGAGCTTCGGCAGTGGATCGGCTTCCGCTGCGGCGCCCATGGCGAGGGCGACACGGCGCGGTGTGCCGAAAAGATTGGCGAGCACCGGGATCGAATGCCCCTTCGGTTGTTCGAACAAAATGGCGGGTCCGCCCTGCTTCAGCACGCGGTCGCAGATTTCGGTCATCTCGAAGCGCGGATCGACCTCGACCGCAACGCGCTTCAGTTCGCCGAGCTTCTCGAGCTGCGCCAGAAACTCCCTGAGATCGCGGTAGGCCATGTGCGGTGGGCGCTGATCGGCGGCGGCGCGATCAAATGACCGGATTCGCCGCGCCGTCCATCGGCACGATCGCGCCGGTGAGATAGCTTGCCTGCGCCGACGCCAGGAACAGCGCGACCCGCGCCACCTCGTGCGGCTCGCCGTAGCGCCCGAGCGGAATCTTCGCCCGCCCCCTGACCTGCGCTTCGGCTTCGGTGATGCCCTGCCGTTTCGCTTCGATCTCGAGCGATTCCTTCACCCGCCCGGTCATCGTCGCGCCGGGACTGATCGCGTTGATGCGGATGCCCTTCTTCGCATAGGCGACCGCAAGGCCGTTGCTCACCAGCATCATCGCCGCGTTCGCCGCGCCGCCCGGAAGGTGGATCGGATTGGCGACCTTGCCGCCCATGCCGATGATATTGACGATGGTGCCGCGCCCGCGCGCGGCCATTCCAGGCAGCACCGCGTCGAGCGGATGCACCATCGCGAAGAACTTCGCATCCATCGCATCGTGCCACGCCTGCGCATTGAGATCTTCCGGAGCGTAGCGCTTCGCCGCCCCCGCGGAATTGACCAGCACGTCGATCGGCCCGAGTTCCTTCTCCACCGCCGCGGTCATCGATTTTGCGTCGTCGCTCCTGGTGAGGTCCGCACGCACGGCGAACACCCGGTGCCCTTTTTCGGCCAGGCGCTTTTTTGCGTCGTCGAGGTTTGCGTCAGAACGCGAGGCAATCGCGACCCTGGCGCCCTCCGCGCAGAATGCCTCCGCGCAGGCAAAGCCGATTCCCTTGCTGCCCCCTGTCACCAGGACCACTTTTCCGGAAAGATCCAGATCCATTGTTTGCCTGCTCCCTGTCGTTTCCTTAGAGACCGGTAATGCGCCACTGGTGATCGGCGACGATGCCGAGAAAAATCGTCAGGCCCAGCCAGTTGTTGTGCAGGAAAGCCTTGAAGCAGCCGGTGCGGCCGCGCTCCCTGATCAGCGTGTAATGATAGAACGCAAGCTGCGCGGCGACCAGCAAACCGCCAAAATAAAAAAACCCGTAGGCGAGCCGCAGCCCGATCCAGATCAGGATGCCAAGCATCGCCGCGTAACAGCACATGACGAACGCGACATCGAAGCGCCCGAAGGTGATTGCCGAGGTCCGGATGCCGATCTTGACGTCGTCGGCGCGATCGACCATCGCGTACTCGGTGTCGTAGGCCATTGCCCAGAAGATGTTGGCGAGCAGCAGCACCCACGCCAGCTCCGGCACCGCATTGGTTTCTGCGGCGAAGCCCATCGGGATGCCGAAGCCGAATGCAATCCCGAGATAGGCCTGCGGAATGGCAAAGAAGCGCTTGGTAAACGGGTAGCTCACCGCAAGGAACAGCGCCGGCACGGCGAGCAGCATGGTGAGCCGGTTGAACGGAAGCAGCAGGCAGAACGCCAGGGCGGCCAGACCCGCCGCGAGCCACAGCGCCTCCTTCACGCTGACCGCGCCGCTGGCGAGCGGGCGGTCGCGCGTGCGTTCGACCTGCCTGTCGAAATCCCGGTCCGCAATGTCGTTGACCACGCAACCTGCCGCGCGCATGAGTACGGTGCCGAGCGCAAACAGCACGAGGACAAGGACGTGCGGGTTCCCCCCGGACGCCATCCAGACCGCCCACATCGTCGGCCAAAGCAGCAGCAGGATGCCGATCGGCTTGTCGAGCCGCATCAGGCGTTCGTAAGCGGTAAGGCGGGCGCGGAGGTTCACGGTTTCAGGCGTGCCGCATCAAGTTGCGGCGCCGGGCATAGGGATTCGGCGCCGGCGATTCTACTCCCGATCAGCGCACTCGCCGGCGCCGGCGCCGGACCGTGAAGCCCGTTCATGTCCGAAGGTACTCGGCGCGCGCGCCAAGCCAGCGCGCGACATGCGCGGTTGCGCGTTCGGGATCGCGCTCGAGCAACTCGTCCGCCGCGCGGCTTGCGGCCTCGATCAGCGCACCGTCCACGGCGAGATCGGCGAAACGCAACAGCGGCGCGCCGCTCTGCCGGCTGCCCATGAACTCGCCGGGTCCGCGCAACAGCAGATCCAGTCGCGCGATCTCGAAGCCGTCCTGCTTCTCGAACACGATCTTGAGCCGCGCGCGCGCGGCCTCCGACAACGGGCTCTGGTAGAGCAGAATGCAGACGCTTTCTGCGGTGCCGCGGCCAATGCGGCCGCGCAACTGGTGGAGCTGCGACAGGCCGAAGCGTTCGGCGTGCTCGATCACCATCAACGACGCATTCGGCACATCGACCCCGACCTCGATCACCGTGGTCGCGACCAGGAGCTGGATGCGGCCGGCGGCGAACCCCTCCATCACCGCCGCTTTCTCCGCGGGCGCAAGGCGGCCGTGCACCAGGCCGACCTCGATCTCGGGAAACGTCGCGGCGATCGCCTGGTGCGTGTCGATCGCAGTCTGCAGCTGCAACGCTTCCGATTCCTCGATCAGCGGGCATACCCAGTAGGCCTGGCGGCCGGACAGGCACGCCCCGCGCACCCGGCCGACCACTTCGTCCCGCCGCGTTTCCGACACCAGCTTGGTGGTGACCGGCTTGCGCCCCGGCGGCATCTCGTCGAGCACCGAGACATCAAGGTCCGCGTAATAGCTCATCGACAGCGTTCGCGGAATGGGGGTTGCGCTCATCATCAGCTGATGCGGCGACACGCCCTTCTGCCTGAGTCTAACGCGCTGCCCGACGCCGAAGCGATGCTGTTCGTCGACGATTGCAAGACCGAGCCTGGCGAACTCGACCGTGTCCTCGATCAGCGCATGGGTGCCGATCGCGAGCCCGGCTTCGCCGCTTGCCACCGCCTCGGCGGCAGCCTGCTTTTGTTTTTTCTTCAGGCTGCCCGAGAGCCATGCGATCGAAACACCGAGCGGTTCCAGCCACCCGGCAAGCTTGCGGTAATGCTGTTCCGCAAGGATTTCGGTCGGCGCCATGAATGCGGCCTGGCGCCCGCCGTCGATGCATTGCAGTGCCGCCAGCGCCGCGATCACGGTCTTGCCGCTGCCGACGTCGCCCTGCAGCAGGCGCTGCATCGGGTGCGGAATTGCGAGGTCCCGCCCGATTTCATCCCATACCCGCTGCTGCGCGCCGGTAAGCCGGAACGGCAGGGATTTCAGGAACCGGGCGACGCGCGGCGCCCCGCGCGGCAATGCGACGGAAGTCTTCTTGCGCCGCTCGCGGTAGGCGTGCCGCAGCGACAACTGCTGCGCCAGCAGCTCGTCGAACTTGACCCGCCGCCACGCCGGGTGCGTGCGCTGCGCAAGTTGCTCGAGCCGCGCATCCGGCGCCGGATGGTGCAGGGCGAGGATCGCGTCGCGAAACGGCAGCAGGCGCTCGCGCGTGAGCAGCGCCGGCGGCAGGCTCTCGTCGAGCGCCTCCTGGTCGAGCGCGGCCTCGATGAACTTGCGCAGCACGGCCTGCGATACGCCGGCGGTCGCCGGATACACCGGCGTCAGCGCATCCGGCAACGGCTCGCCGGGCGACACCATGCGGTAACGCGGATGCACCATCTCGGGCCCGAGATGGCCCTCACGGACTTCGCCGAACACGCGCACCATTTTCCCCGGCGTGAACTGCTTGACCTGGCTGCCGTAGAAGTTGAGAAAGCGCAGCACCAGCATGCCGGTGTCATCGCCGACGCTGACCACCAGCGTGCGCCGCGGCCGGTACTTGATGTCGCACTGGAGCACGGTGGCTTCGATCTGCACCGCGGCGCCCGGCGGGGCGGCGGCGATGGTCGACAGTACGGTTTCGTCTTCATAGCGCAACGGCAGGTGGAGCACAAAGTCGAAGCGCCGGTGCACGCCGAGTCTGGCGAGCTTGGGGATGAGCGACGGCGCCACGCCTGGCAAAAGCGCTGGCAACGGCGCCTGCAGCGGCGGCGGCGCCTCTGCGCGCGGAGCCGATGCCGTAGCCTTGCTGCGGATCACGCCTCCCGCCTCACGCGCCACGCACCACCAGTACCGCGTCCACCTCGATGAGCGCGCCGCGCGGCAGGGCGGCGACGCCGATCGCCGCGCGCGCCGGATACGGCTCCCGGAAAGCTTTCGCCATCGCCTCGTTGACCTTCGCGAAATTCGCAAGATCGGTGAGATAGACCGTGACCCTGACGGCGTCGTCGAGCGACGCGCCGGCGGCTGCCGCAACCGCCTTGAGATTGTCGAACACCCGCTGGATCTGCGCGTCGATGCCATCGACCAACTGCATGCTCTTCGGGTCGAGGCCGATCTGACCCGACAAATAGATCGTGTCGCCCTCGCGGACGGCCTGCGAATACGGCCCGATCGCCGCGGGCGCGTCCGAGGTGCTGATGGTCTGTCGTTTCATGGACCTGGTCTCTCCATCGGAAATGAACTGGCGCCCGGATCGCGAAAACCGGGCCCCACCGGAAGCGGCGTAAAATGGAATCTCGCAAATCGCGGTCCAATCTTAAATGAGCAGCGACTTGATCGCCAGTCTGGAGAAAATGCTCGGCAGCCCGCGCGACGGCGCGCTGCTCCGGTTTTCGCTGGGTGGCGAGTACCTCAAATCGGCGGAGCCGGCAAAGGCCGCGGCGCATTTGCGCGAAGCGGTGAGGCGCGATCCGGGCTATTCCGCGGCGTGGAAGCTCCTAGGCCGCGCGCTCGCCGATTCCGGCGCGAACCTCGAAGCGCTTGCCGCCTACAAGGAAGGCATCGGCGTCGCGCAGAAGAAAGGCGACAAGCAGGCGGCGAAGGAAATGGCGGTGTTCGCGAAGCGTCTCGAAAAACAGCTTGGACTGGACTCAGGTGCAAGTGATCGGCCAAGCTGAACCGTGCTGAACGCTCGGGCGCTGAGCGACCGGCAGGATTTTCCCGATCCCGAAGCCTTGAGCGTCAATCGCCGAACAGTCGCCGCGCCAGAAGCGCCTGTATGTCGCGCCGGCCGTCGACAATCAGATACACATAAAATTTGTGCTCGACGATTCGGTAAATCAGCCGGTACGGTTTGAAAAACGTTTGCCGGTATTCGCGAATGCCCAGCGCCAGCAGCTCCTTGGGGTGGGAATCGCGCTCCGGAAAGGTGGACAGGCTTTGCAGTGCTTTTTCGACGCGGTCGAGAACATGGGCCGCGTTCCCTGGAGAATCGTGTCCGGCGATGTAGCTGTAGAGCTCCCCGAGGTCGTGTCCCGCGTGCCCGGTGAGCAGCACCTCATACTGCATCGCCTCTATGCCTTCTTTTCGCGCAGACGTTTGATCACATCCGCTGCCGGAACGACTTTGCCCTCCTCGATCTGCCGGTTGCCGAGAGCAAGTATCTTCAGCAGCGCCATCGTTTCCTGGTCTTCCTCATACGAGGCAACGTCCTGGATAACCATCTTGGCCTCGCCGTTCTGGGTGATCACCAGCGGCTCGCGCAATTCCGTAAGCCAGCGGACGATCTCGGCGGCATTGGCCTTAAGATAGCTGATCGGCTTGATCTGGGTCGAGTATTTCATTGGTGGCACCCCATTCCGGAATGGAGACCGAATTTAGTCCATATTCAGTCCGCTTGCAACGGAGCCGGCGAAGCTCTTCAAAGCTCTGAGATGTGAATCATCTTCACCTCAATCCCAACAACAGCTGCAGTCAGCTAACGATTCGCTGGTCCCGCTGCTCCAGTTCGAGTGTCATTGGTCCCTACCGCAATGACAGCATGCATCAATACCCGCTCGACTAACTCCCTATCAAGGACCGGTCTGTTGACAACCGCTACATTGGTTGTCCCTTGGCGCCTCCACGTTCACATGAAACGTACCCTTGCGTTGCCCAGTTGGCCGCCATTCAACGCGCGGAACAAGTATGACCACCCAAAGCGACGTAACAAATCGATAGGATTGGCGCGTTCAGCGTCGAGGCTGCCGCCGTATATCCGGCGTCTGAAGTCGATTCAAATGGACGCTATACAGCAGCGATTAAGCTGCAGCCAAGAATTTTCGAAGATCGTCGAGCCGATGACCCCAGAAAATCACCAGCGGCGTGGTCTGCGCGTTTATGACGTATTGCGGTTTGAACACCCCGCGCAACACCGCAGCGCTTACTATCTGCGTACCAAAGTCTTGTTGCCAGCTCCTAGCGTCGACAACGATTTCCTTGTTTAGCCGCTTTCTGCTATTGATTTCCGAGTTTGACGATTTTGCCTCAATGGCAAGAGTGCGTCCTTTCCTGAGTCCAATTACAAAATCAGTGTTGTGCTCTCCGAGAGTACAATGCCTCATAAACTCTTTGGGACCCGGGCCATTTGCGAGAAGTGTAACGTGCATTTTCGGTGTTGGAACCTTGACCCAATTTGTGCCGCTCAAAAGCGCCTCGATATCGTTTTCAAGTGCGTCCTTTTCATCACCGCGCCTTTTCGTCTGGACGGCAGCGATGGCGGCCGCAACCGCTGATGCGAATTTGGCCTTGGAAAGCTGTAGCGCGGTAGGAGTTCGGCCCGCGGCGATCCATGGAAAGCGCTTCGGGTCCAAAGATATTTTCAACAAACTTACAAGTTCTTCAGCAAGGAGAGGGCTATTGCGAAGCGCCGTTGCAGTAAGCGACGCGTTTAGCAACGTATCGAGGTCGTCCTCAGATATCGGCGGTGCCGCTAAATACCGCAACGCCTTGAATTTCTCTGGGTCCCCAACAATTTTCGCGAGCAGCTCCTGATCTGGAGGTGAGGAAAGAATTACGGGTAGGCTTGCGACGATATTGTCCGCAGCCCTTTTTGCGCTCGGAAACTCATCAAGGTAGTCATTTAGCGGCCCGGCCAATCGCCGCCGCCTAAATTCTTCCTTTTCCCGTGCGCAGTCCGCCTGTATTTCAGCCGGAAGCCACTCTTTCGCCGGTATCGGAAAGCTCGGCATCGTTGTTGTTCTCCCTCAAAAGAATGGCGGGGGGCGGAATTCGAAGGCGCATTATCTCGGACGGCTCAAATTTGATGAGTCCGCCCGCATATGCGCGCCCGTTTGCGACGGACACATTGGCATTCAACCAAGTGGCCAACGCGTCCAGATAGTCCTCGCTCAGGTTTTCTCGCGGATAAACCGCGTGTGCAACGTTGATAAGCCGCGCCCCCGCCAGGTTTACCGCAAACACTGGAGGCCGCCTACCCATGTATGTCACAATGATCGGCGCCGGTGGCTTTAACTCAACTCTCCACCAAGGCTCACGGTGTGTCGCGATATACCCGTTTGCCCCGCCTTCTTCTTTGGCCCAGACCAGAAACGCTTCGACCTCCTTGCGTTCCTGTTCGGTCAACTCGTTAAGCGACGCCGGCAAACTGACGACTCTACGAAGGTGCGTCAACGACCGAATTCTGTGGTCGGGCGATCTCGTAATGTCGGTAGCTTTGGTCACGCACGGAACCATGAATCGCTTCGGCACGCTTGGTGTCGTTGGCCCGGCTATCCAGACCTTGTTGAGCCCAGTAACCTGACCGCGACTTACCTTGAATAATTCGCCGAGTGCGACAAAGCCATTGGTTTGCGCTTCACTGACTGGGCCGAGAAATGTGCTCCAGCGTGGCTCGCTGTGCGCCTTCTTGACCGACACCTCGCGGCCACCCTTTAACGAATTCAAGTCAAATGCGTGGAGGATTCTCTTGAAATATATGTTTGTGTGCTCCGCACCCGGAGCGAAGCAGGTTATCGCCGCAGAAACCATTGCATCGTCAAAGACTCTGATCTCTGGCGAAACGGTATACACAGCCTTCCCGCCAAGCCCATTGCTCAGGAGGTCACGGAGCGCTTTTCCATAATTAACGTCCAGCCATTCTGCCGCTGTTACGAAACACCCTTCATCACCTTTTCGCGCGAGTTCGACGACCTTGAGAAAGAAGTGTAGATGCAGCCCTGCAAGCTGACTGTGGCCATGACCAAGCTTCTTCAGGCGGTCCGAATACCATGTCTTCCACTCGGGACTGACGTCGTGGTG
>Ga0315281_10009689_pt1 | contig 13342 bp, 15 predicted proteins | sample YL17G07_0_MG_FD_204540 | JGI IMG/M metagenome (GOLD analysis project Ga0315281, IMG submission 204540) | Sediment microbial communities from Yellowstone Lake, YNP, Wyoming, USA - YL17G07_0 | ecosystem: Environmental > Aquatic > Freshwater > Lake > Sediment | place: USA: Wyoming | collected... | reverse complement strand
GCGCGCGACCGTCCGGATGCTCGAGCGCGCCGGCAGGCGGGTGACCGCGTGCAAGGAGCAGACGTGCTGTGGCGCGCTGCACGCGCATTCCGGCGACGGCGAGACCGCGCGCGACCTTGCGCGCCTCAACATCGACGCGTTCTCGGGCACGGATGGCCCGATCGTCGTGAACGCCGCGGGCTGTGGCGCCCAGCTCAAGGCGTACGGCGAGCTGCTCGCGGGCGATCCGGCGTGGCGCGACCGCGCCCGCGCGTTCAGCGCCCGCGTCCGCGACGCCTCGCAGGCGGTACCGCCCGCGGCCGTCGCGGGCGCCGCCCCGCGCGCGATCCGCGTGGTCTACCAGGACGCCTGTCACCTCGCGCACGGCCAGAAGATCCGGCGCGAGCCGCGAGCGCTGCTCGCCGCGGTGCCGAACGCCACGATCGTCCCGATCGCCGACGCCGAGCGGTGCTGCGGGAGCGCCGGCATCTACAACATCACGCACCCCGAGGTCGCCGGCGAGCTCCAGCGGCAGAAGGTCGCCGCGATCCTCGCGGCGCGTCCCGACATCGTCGTGTCGGCGAACCCCGGCTGCATCCTCCAGGTGGCCGCGGGACTGCGCGAGGCCGGCTCGGACGTGCCGGTGGTGCATTTGATGCGGTTTTTGGACGATCCGAGCGCCAGCTTGGGCGCTTTCGAGGGCTGAGGAGCGCGGGCCGACACAGGAGCCCCGCGATATGCGAAAATGGTGTCACCGAATGAGCGTTTCACGTAGCACCTACCGTCACCGCCTCAGCTCCGAAGATGTCCGCAAGGGCCGGATCCTCATCACGAAGGATGCGTGGAAGCTGTTCCCCGAGCCTGGTGCACCCGTGCACCTGCGCATCGGCGCGCGGCGCTTCGACGCGGAGATCCAGGCGGAGAAATGCATGTGCGTGCCGCCGGAGCACGAGCACTACCACCTGTTCTGCCGGGACCTGAAGGGCCAGAACGGCTTCAAGAACGGCGCGCTCGTCGTGATCGCCAAGGATTCTGACGGGGGCTACCGCTTCGTAGAAGAGCGCGGGTAACATCGTGACGATGGCCGGTCCGTCGTACGTCCTGATCCACGTCTTCGGGACGGTCCGCGACGAGCTCGATCGTGCAGACCGCGGCAAGCGCAGCTACTCCGGCTGGCTGCGTGAGTTCGTCTCCGATACGCCCCAGCGGCTCACCGAGATCGCGCGGCTCGTCGACCTCCTCACCGAGAACGGCTGGAGCCTCGCCGGATCGCCGTACGACTGCGACGTGATGCTCGAGCGCGCGATCGACCGCGCGACCGCGGAGCAGGAGCTCCGCCGCGCCGAGGTCTGGGACCGTCTCCTCCAGGTCTGCTCCGCCGACGACGACGGGCACGCCATCTGGCGCGCGCATCCCGAGGGCAAACCCTCGCAGCCGCGCCGTCGCCGCCGCGTGCGCCGCCCACCGACGAGCCGAGAGCAAGGCAACTAGCCGGGGGTGCCGCACCCCCTAGGAGACGAGCTCACCGAGCTCCACGTGCATCTTGGCGGCGCCGTCGACCCTGCCGCGATGTGGGGCATCGCCCACGCCCAGGGCATCCGCCTTCCCACGAAGGACTACTGGGAGTTCGTCGACCTCATCACGGTGCACCCCAAGCGGCGGAAGTCGTTCGAGGACTTCCTCGAGCTGTACCACTGGACCGAGCTCATCCAATCGAGCCCGATCGCGCTCGAGCAGTCCGTGTACGAGGTCATCGGCGGCGCCTACCGCAAGGCGAACATCACGACGCTCGAGCTGCGTTACAACCCGCTGAAGCGCAATCGCGGAGGCGAGCAGGACCTCGACCACATCATCATGGCCTCGATCCGCGGGCTCGACCGCGCCGCGCTCGAGTATCCGGTCAGGGTCGGGCTCATCTTCTGCCTCGATCGGACGTTCGACCGCCGGATGAACGAGATCGTCGTCGACAAGGCGATCCAGTACCGCAAGCGGGGCGTGATCGCGATCGACATCGCCGGACCGAAGAATCCGGATTTCCGCTACGCGGACTACGCCGCGCTGTTCAGGCGGGCCCGGAAGGCCGGGCTCGGCATCACCGTCCACGCCGGAGAGGACGAGGACTGGCAGTCGGTCGACGAGGTCTTGACGCACCTCGAGCCCGATCGCATCGGGCACGGCATCCACGCCGCGCAGGACCCGGCGCTCTGCAAGCGACTCGCCGAGCGGGGGATCCACCTGGAGATCTGCCCGTCCTCGAACCTGGACACGAAGGTCGTTCGCGACCTCGACGAGCTGCGCGAGTTCATCGCGGTCTTTCGCAAGCACAAGGTCCACTTCAGCTTCAACACCGATGGCCCGGAGATGCTGCAGACGACGCTGCGCGATGAGCTGAAGCTCGCCGTCCGGGCGAACCTCGTTTCGCGGGACGAGCTCGCGCAATGTGGTGAGTGGGCCCGCGAGGCCTCGTTCCTGCTGAAGGGCGGCGCGTGATGGATCGCGAGCGGCGGGCCTGGCTGCGCTTCCTCATCGTCATCGCCGCCGCCGCGCTCGGCGAGACGCTCGGCCTCTGGCAGCGGCTGCCGTCGAGCGACCTGCTGCTGCCGCTCCTGTTCGGCGGCGCGGCGTTCTACCTCACGACGGGGCTCGGCGCGCCGCGCCGTCGGAGCAGCGAGAACGTGCGCTACTGGCGCGGCCGGCGCATCGACGAGGACTGACGACCGTCCTTCGCCGGAAGGCGAAGGCGGCTCCGTCTACTTGCCCCCGTCTTCGTCCCGCTTCGCGGGCGCTCCCGCCGCCGCGGTGAGTCCCGGCTTCACTCCCGGCTCCGCCCCGAACGACGCAGCGCGGATCGAGTCCATCTCCGCGGCGTTGTCGTGTCGCATGACGAACGGCGCGAGCGCCCAGACGATCGTCCGCAGTGGCTCGGGACCGGGGTTCGCCTTGCCGAAGCGTTCCGTCACGAACGCCAGGTACGCGTTGGGGGCGACGAGGAGCTTGACCTCCGTGCGCTGCGTCGCGCCAGGCGGCGCGCACGCGATGTGAGCGAGCGTGAAGTCGTGCTCGCCGCTCCCGTCGGTCACCCAGGTCACGACCGCGTCGCGCGGCTCGACCGTGATCGCGCAGACATCGCACACAAGGTCGTACTCGCTCACGTCGGTTCGACGATAATCGGACTCGGATGAGCGAGCGCTACGGCAGCTGGGGCAAGGTCCTGCGCGTCGACTTGACGACCCGGACCACGTCCGTCGAGGAGATGGACGAGGCGACATTCAGGCGGCATCCCGGCGGGCGCGCGCTCATCGCCCACTACCTCCTGACCGAGCTGCCGGCCGGCGCGGACCCGCTCGGGGCCGAGAACATCCTGGTCTTCGCGATGGGCGTACTGACGGGAACGCCGCTCTCGGGCGCCTCGCGCCACGCGGTGGGGGCGAAGTCGCCACTCACCGGTGGCTTCGGCGAGGCCGAGGTCGGCGGATTCTGGGGCGCGGAGCTCAAGCGTGCCGGGTGGGACGCGATCGTGGTCACGGGCGCGGCGAAGGCACCGGTGTACCTGTGGATCAAGGACGACCAGGTCGAGATCCGCGACGCCTCGCACGTCTGGGGTCTCGAGATCATGGAAACCGAGGAGAAGCTCAAGGCCGAGGTGGGTGAGCGGCTCGCCCGGGTGTGCGAGATCGGGCCGGCCGGCGAGAACCTGGTCCGCATCGCCGGCATCGTGAACGACTACAAGGACATCGCCGGCCGCGCTGGGCTCGGCGCGGTGATGGGCAGCAAGCGGCTGAAGGCCATCGTCGTGCGGGGCTCGCGCAGCGTGCCGCTCCACGACGCCGCGAGGGTCAAGGAGATCGGTCGCTGGGTCGCGGACACGCTCCAGGAGAACCACTGGGCGTTCCACAACTTCGGCACGGGCATGGGCCTGGACGGCTACACGCGCGTCGGCGGCATGGCCGTCCGCAACTATGCCGGCGGTCCGTTCGAAGGCGCGGCGGACATCAGCGCCGAGGCGCTCGTCGCGAAGGGCTACCGCGTGAAGATGGAAGCCTGCTGGGCCTGCACGGTCCGCTGCAAGAAGGTCGTGAAGATGGAGCAGCCATACCGGATCGACCCGAAGTACGGTGGCATCGAGTACGAGTCCATCGCGGCACTCGGCGCGGACTGCGGCGTGGCTGATCTCGCGCTCCTGTCGAAGACGAACGAGCGCTGCAACGCGCTCGGGCTCGACACGATCTCGCTCGGCGCGACCGTCGCGTGGGTCATGGACCTGCGCGCCAAAGGCCTGCTCCCAGGCGCTGAGCTGGACGGGCAGCCCGTCGAGTTCGGGAACGGCAAGGCGATCCTTGCGGCGGCCGACGCCGTCGCCCACCGTCGCGGTCTCGGCGACACGCTCGCTGAAGGATCGGTCCGCGCCGCGCAGACCCTCGGCGGCGCCGAGTACCTCACCGCCGTACGCGGACAGGAGCTCGCGATGCACGACCCGCGACAGCGGACCGAGTACGGCAAGCAGGTCCGGGTGAGCTACGCCACGAGCCCCACCGGCGGCGACCACATGAACTCGAACCTGCCGTCGCGCTCGGCGAAGAACACCGTCGGGATGTGCTTCTTCCTCCGGTACGACGATCCGAAGCTGACTGACATCTTGAACGCGGTGACCGGCTGGGGCCTCGACGCGGCCGGCCTCGCCGACATCGGTGAGCTCTCGCTCACCCTCGCGCGCCTGTTCAGCAACCGCGAGGGCTTCGCCGCGAGCGACGACAAGCTGCCCGAGCAGGTCATGAAGCCGCACGTCTCGGGTGTCCTGTCGCGCGTGCGCCTCGACGCCGAGGACGTCGCGGACCAGGTCCGTGCCTACTATCGCAGCCGCGGCTGGTCCGACGACGGCATGCCGACGCCGGCGACGCTCGAGCGGCTCGGCATCAGTGAGTACGCTCGAGCCTGACTACGACTTCCCGGCGCTCGCGGAGTCGCAGCTCCCGCTGATCAGGCGGTGGCTGCTCGAGCCGCACGTGAGCCGCTGGTGGGCAGATCCGCCGCGCGACGCGTATCCGGACGACGAGCTCGAGAAGTACCGCTCCCGGATCCGCGGCGACGCCGACCCGACGCTGCTCTTCCTCATCCGGCACCGCGGGCGACCGCTCGGCTTCATCCAGTGCTACCGCATCGGTGATCACGGCGCGTATGCCGAAGCCCTCGCGCTGGATTCGCCGGCCGCGGGGATCGACCTGTTCATCGGCGAGCCGGCGGACGTCGGGAAGGGGCACGGGCCGAAGCTCATCCGGGCGTTCCTGCGCGACGTGGTCTTCGCGACGTACGACGTCGACGAATGCGTCATCGGTCCCTCGGTGAAGAACGCGAGCGCGATCCGCGCCTACGAGAAGGCCGGGTTCCGGTCCTTCAAGGATGCGCGTGTGCCCGACGAGCCGGACCCGGAGCACCTCATGCGCATCCGGCGGGACGAGGTGTAGGCCGCGGTCTCGGCTAGTGGGTGGGTCCCGCGATGGCGCCATCGAAGATCGATCGGTCCTGGTCGCCCTCCACCTCGAGGTAGCCCGCGGCGCCCTTGTTCAGCGCGCGCCCGAGGGCGTGGTCGACCAGGAGGTACCGTCCCGGCACGTTCACCTTGAACTCGACCGCAGCCGCGCCACCTGCCGGCACGAGCGTCGTCTGCACGTTCTCGACCGGCTGACCGAACGCGCCTTCGGGGTAGACCCGGTCGAATATCTCGCCGATGACGTGGAAGTTCGACGCCAGGAAGCCGCCGACGCCGAAGAAGATCCGGACCGTCTCGCCGACCTTCGCCTTGAGCGCGCCCGCGCCGGTGAGGGCGCCGACGCGGCCGTTGAACAGCACGTAGTCGGCGTGCTCGGCGATCAGCTTGTCCATCGAGAAGTCGTGCTGGCCCGCGGTGCCGTACGGCGTCGACGTGTAGAGCTCGGCCTGCATCACGTAGTACTCATGGTCGACCTTCGTCAGCCCACCGACCGGCTCGATGAGGATCATCCCGTACATCCCGTTGGCGATGTGCTGCGGGATCGGGGCGGTGGCGCAGTGGTAGATGAAGATGCCGGCGTTGAGCGCCTTGAAGCTGAACGTCGCATCCTGACCCGGCGCGACGATCGAGGCGTTCGCGCCTCCCCCGGGCCCGTTCACCGAATGGAGGTCGATGTTGTGCGACATCGCGCTGGCGGACGCGTTCTTGATGTGCAGCTGGATGGTGTCGCCGACGCGAGCGCGGATCATCGGGCCGGGCACCGTCCCGTTGAAGGTCCAGTAGGTGTACGTCTGGCCTTCGTCGAGCTTCGCGGTCACTTCGCGCGTCTCGAGCTCGACGACGACCGTCGCCGGCGTCGTGCGGGTGATCGGGGGCGGCACGTCAGCCGCCGGACGCGAGATCTCCTGGACGGTCACAGGTTTCGCCGCCGCGGGCGCGGCCACGGGCCCGCTTGCGGCCGGTGCGGCGGTCATGTCCGGCATCGCCGGCATGACCGTTGGCGCGGCCGGAGCGACGATCGGCGCGCCGACCGCCGGAGCCTTGGTCCGGCTCGCCGCGCCGAGCACGACGACCGTCGAGACGAACACGGTGGCGACGAGGACCGCCGTGAGCACGAGGTTGCGGTAGGCGAAGCCGGCGGCGTCGAACTGCGGCGCGTCGGATCGGGTCATGCCGGCGCGGGGCGTTGCCATCGGCTGGACATTATTGCCCCCCCGACGCCCCCGCCCGGGCCGGAAGTCACCTCGCGGTGGGCCGAACGGCACCAGTCGGTCGCTCCCGGTCCGGCCCGGCAAACGGGCGTTCCCAGGACGAGGTGGCGCAGACTCGGTCGGTGCGCATCCTCCTGACCGGCTTCGAGCCGTTCGCCGGCCGCGGCGTGAACCCGTCGTGGGAGGCCGCGCAGCAGCTCCAGGGCGCCACGGCGGGCGCGGCGCGGATCGAGGTCCTGCGCCTGCCGGTGGTCTGGCGTGAGTCGGTGGCCACGATCGCACGCGAGCTCGACCGCGAGCCCGCTGAGGGCCTCGTCATCGGTGGCCTGTCGTTCGGCCGACCGGCGATCAGCGTCGAGGCGATCGCGCACGCGATCGGCGACGTGCCGTGGCAGGCGGACAACGCGGACCGCGCGCTCTCCGCGGAGCGGTCCGACGGCGACGAACACGGTCCCGATGCGCTGCTCGCGACCGCGCCCGTCCGCGCGATCGCGCAGGCCATCAACCTGGCCGGCATCCCGGCGCACGTGTCGTGGGACGGCGGTGCGTACGTGAGCAACGCCACGCTGTACGGCGCGCTGCGCTACGCGGCGGACCGTGGGCTGCGCCTCCCGACGACGTACCTGCACGTGCCGGCGACGCCCGAGATGACGACAGGCACCGCGACGCCGTCGCTGCCGCTCGAGCTCATCGTGAAGGCGCTCAGCATCGGCTGCGAGGTGATCGCGACGCACGAGGGTCCCGACGCACCGCTCCGGCGGTGGCCGAGCGCGATGGCGCCGTTAGCGCGTTAGGAACGCAGCGACCGCGGCGGCGACCTCATCGGTCGCATCGCCGATGACCTGATGCTTCGCGCGCACGGTCTTCACCTCGAGGAAGTCACCGAGCGCGTACTTGTAGCTCTCGATCTGCTTCGGCGGGACGAGGTCCGACTCGGCGCCGACGACGAGGAGCGTGGGCAGCCGGCATCGCTCGAACAGCGGAGGCGGGGTCGCCATCTCGCTCCACATGGTGATGGCCGCCGCGCGCGAGAACGGCAGCCGCCATCGCCCGTCGTCGCCCTGCGCGAGCTGCTCGGCCCACAGCTCCCAGTGCTCGCGCGGCGCGTATGGCGCGAAGCCCGACGCCATCCGCTGGTCGATCGCCTCCGCGACCGACGCGTACGACGTGTCGGCGAGATTCGCGTCGGCGCTCTCCCTCGCGCGCTTCGGACCCACGTGCAGCGCGGGATCGAGGAGCACGAGCTTCTCGACGCGCGACCGGTCCGCGACGACGAGCTCCACCCCGAGCCGCCCACCGAAGCTGAAGCCGATGTACGGGGCGCGCGAGATGCCGAGACCGTCGAGCGTCTCGCGCAGATCGCCGAGGTGGACCGAGAGGTCCCATGGCGGATCTTTCGCCGAGGCGCCGTGGCCGCGCAGATCCGGACAGACGAAACGGAAGTCCGGCAGCCGCTCCGCGAGCCGGCGGAAGCCGAGGCCGGAGCCGGTGACGCCGTGGACCGCGACGACCGTCCGGCCCGCGCCCGGACCGAATTCGTGCACGTGCAGCCGCACCCCGCCATCATGGGCCAACGCCGCGGGGCGGGGAGGTGACGCGTGGGCCTGCTCGACGGAAAGCGAGCGATCGTCATGGGCGTGGGCAACCAGCGCAGCATCGCCTGGGGCATCGCGACCGCGTTCCAGCGCGAGGGCGCCGAGCTCGCGTTCAACTACGCGACCGAGCGGCTGCGCGAGAACGTCGAGAAGCTCGTCGTGACCCTCCCGGGCCACGACCGGATGCCGATCATGCCGTGCGACGTCTCAAAGCAAGAGGAGATCGACGCGTTCTTCGCCACGCTTGACGCGCGGTGGGGCGGCGCCGACATCCTCGTGCACTCGATCGCATTCGCCGCGGTCGAGGACCTGCGCGGCCGGTTCCACGAGATCTCGCGCGACGGCCTGAAGCTCGCGATCGAAGTGAGCGCGTTCTCGCTCATCGCGCTCACCCGCGCCGCGCTGCCGCTGTTCGACAGGGCCGGCGGTGGCTCGGTCATGTCGCTCACGTACAACGCGGTTGATCGAGTCGTCCCCAGCTACAACTCGATGGCCATGGCGAAGGCCGTCCTCGAGTCGGCCACCCGGTACCTCGCCGCGGATCTCGGCCCGCAGAACGTCCGCGTGAACACGATCTCCGCCGGGCCGCTGAAGACGCTTGCCGGCAGCGCGGTGAAGGGCATCAGCGCGGCGCGCGACCTCATGGCGGAGAAGGCGCCGCTGCGCCGGAACATCACCCAGGACGAGGTCGGGAATGTCGCGGTGTTCCTCGCGAGCGAGATGTCACGCTGCGTGACCGGCGCAACGATCTTCGCCGACAACGGCTTCAACGTGCTCGGGGTCGCCGACTGACGCGGTCTAGTTCTTCGCCGCGGACCAGATCCCGTCGATGCCGTCGCCGTTCGCGTCGCCCGGCTTGAAGTCGCCCGCGTACAGGTAGAGCGGCTGCCCGTTGGAGGTGACCTGGACCGTTCCGTCGGACCAGGTCACCACGCCGAGCGTGCCCTTGAGGCCGTTCGGGGCGGCTGGCACGCCCGACGTCGTGAGGAGCGGCGGCCAGATCTGCGCGCAGGCTCCGCTACACGCGGTCGACTTCGGCGTGTCGTTCTTGTTCGTGTACAAGGTCAACCCGTTGCTCGCGGCGAGGACCTTGCCCAGCTTGGCGCTGTCCACGAGCTGGAGCGGCCCGCCCGGCGAGGCGGCCTTCGGGGCCGGCGTGCCGTACCCGTAGTAGTCCGCGTAGCCACCGGACGAGGAGTCGGCGCTCGTCGCCTGCGCGCCCGGCGTGGCGTACGCCGCGGGCTGGGACGCCGCCGAGGCCGCCGACTTCGGCGCCGCGACCCCGGACGCCGTACCGCCGCAGGACGCGAGCGCGATGGACAGGAACACGAGAACGGACCGGCGCATCTGGACCCCTCCTGTCCCGTGTTACGGACGGGCCCGACCGGCGGATGTCCCGCCGGCCGGCATTCAACCGAACCGGAACCCTCGGAGCCAGTGCAGCTCGTCGCCGATCGTCGTCGCCGGCCCGTGTCCGGGGAACACGCGGGTGTGGGGCGGCAGTGCGGCGACGCGTGCGAGGCTCGCTTCCATCTGCGTCGCGTCGCCGCCCGGCAGATCGGTCCGGCCGACGTTGCCCGCGAAAAGCACGTCGCCGCTGAACACCATGCCTTCCTGCGGCAGGTAGAAGCACACCGAGCCCTCGGTGTGCCCGGGCGTATGGAGGGCCTGGAGCTCGAGGTCGCGCAGGTAGGTGAGCGGACCCTCGGCGATGAGGTCATCCGGGACGCTCTTCGGCGGCTGCAGCTGGCTGGCGGGCCGGGTCGCCGGATCGAGCCGGTACGCGTCGGCGGCGTGGATCGCGATGCGCGCCCGCGTCGCCTGTTGGACCCGCGCGTTGTCGAACACGTGGTCCTGGTGCCCGTGGGTGTTCAGGATCTCCAGGAGCCGCAAGCCGTGGTCGCGGATCGTCGCCATGGCCTCGCGCTCGCCGCGCGCTGGGTCGATCAGGATCGCGTCTCCCCGGCCGTCGGCGACGACGTACATGCCGTTGTCAAAGGGCTCGACGCGATGCGCGTACAGCTGCACCGCGAGAGCCTAGCTCGCGCTCCCCGCGCTATCGTGCGGACGAATGCGCGAGATCGCGGTCGAGACCACCACGCCGCCGATCGGCATCACGGAGGGCCGCCCCGCGGTCCTCGCCGCGAAGCACATGGTGAGCTCGTGCCATTACCTCGCCTCGCTCGCCGGCCTGCGGATGTTCCCGCGCGGCGGCAGCGCCATCGACGCCGGCGTCGCCGCGGGCATCGCGCTCAACGTGCTCGAGCGACATCTCACCGACTTCGGCGGCGTCGCGCCGATCATCGTCTACCGGCCCGGCATGGCCGGACCGGAGAGCATCGACGGTCTCGGCCGCTGGCCCGCGTCCCTCGATCTCGACGGCTATCGCGCCAAGTACGGTGACGACATGCCGGTCGGCACGCCGCGCTCCGTCACGCCGGCGGCGTGCGACGCATGGCTCACCGCGCTCGCGCGTCATGGCCGCCTCACGCTCGCCGACGTCCTGGCGCCGGCCATCGAGCTGTGCGACGGCTTCCCGGTGTACCCACGGCTCGCGCGCGCGATCGCGATGCTGCAGGACCGCATCCGGCAGTGGCCCACGAGCGCGGCGGTCTTCCTCCCGAACGGCAGGCCGCCGCAGGTGGGGGAGCTGCTCGTGCAGCGCGAGCTGGGCGATCTGTTCCGCCGTCTGGTGAGCATCGAGGCCGCGCACGCGTCGCGCGGGCGCGCCGTGGCGATCATGGCCGCGCGTGACGCGATCTACACCGGCGACATCGCGCGCGAGATCGTGCTGCACATGCAGCGCGAGGGTGGCGCGCTCTCCGCGGAGGACCTCGCGTCGTACCGCGTCTCGGTGGAAGCGCCGGTCCACTCGACGTACCGCGGCATCGACGTGTACGCATGCGGTCCGTGGTCGCAGGGCCCGCTCGTGCCGATGACGCTGAACCTGCTCGAGGGCTACGACATCGCCTCGCTCGGTCCGGGCACCCTTCCGTTCCTGCATCGGTTCACGGAGGCGATGAAGCTCGCCTGCGCGGACCGGGAGGGGTTCTTCGGCGATCCCGACCAGGTCGACGTGCCGATCCGCGGCCTGCTCGACAAGGCCTACGCCGACGAGCGCCGCAAGCTCATCCGCGACGACCGCGCGTGGCCCGAGCTGCCGCTGCCCGGCGATCCCTGGAAGTACGAGGGCCGCTCCGGCCCGGCGGGCTACGTCCCGCGGCTCGCCGAGGGCATCGGCGCGCCGGACACCTCGTACGTCTGCGCCCTGGACAGCGAGGGCAACGCATTCTCAGCGACGCCGTCCGATCCCGGGCTCGGTGCGCCGCTCATCCCGGGCCTCGGGATGATCGTGTCGACGCGCGGCGCGCAGCTCTGGACGACGCGGGGTCACCCGTCCGCGATCGCGCCCCGCAAGCGGCCGCGGCTGACCCCGAATCCGGCGCTCCTCATGAAGGATGGCGCCGCGCTCATGCCGTTCGGCTGCCCCGGCGAGGACGCGCAGTCGCAGGCGATGGTCCAGGTCGTGTGCAACGTGGTCGACTTCGGGATGAACATGCAGGCGGCGATCGAGGCGCCGCGGGTCATCTCCAGGAGCTTCCCGTGGACGTTCTTCCCGCACGCGTACGAGCCCGGGGTCTTGCAGGTCGAGGGCCGGGTCCGCCGGGACGTGCGCGACGGTCTCGCGCGGCTCGGGCACATCATCCGCGACATGCCCGACTTCACCCCCGCGAGCGCGGGCGTCTGCGCGGTGCGCCGCCTCGAGAACGGCGCGCTCGAGGGCGGCGCGGATCCGCGGCGGGAGAGCTATGCCGTCGGCTGGTGACATCCGCGCCTGGCGGGCCGAGTTCCCGATCACCGAGAAGTCCATCTATCTGAACAACTGCTCGCTCACGCCGCTCCCGAAGCGCGGCGCCGCGGCCCTCGAGGAGTACGCCCGCACGTGGACCGAGCTCGGCGGACGCGCCTGGTACCAGCACTGGGTGGGTCTGCTGGACGAGCTGCGCGCGGACTTCGCGCGCGTCCTCGGCGCCGATCTCGACGAGGTCGCGCTCGAGCCGGCGGTGTCCGCGGCGCTGGTCACGATCGCATCGTCGTTCGACTACAGCAAGCGCAACAAGGTCGTCGTCGCGGACATCGACTTCCCGACCGACGGCCACACCTGGCTCGCCCTCGCGAAGGCGGGGGTGGAAGTCGAGTTCGTCCACAGCCCGGACGGCGCGACCGTGCCGCTCGAGCTGTTCGAGCGCGCCGTCGACGAGCGCACCGCGCTCGTCTGCACCGGCCACGTCTACTACACGAGCGGGTACATCCAGGACGTGAAGCGCCTTGCCGAGATCTGCCACCGCAAGGGCGCCGCGCTCGTGGTCGACGCCTACCAGTCGATCGGCGCGATCCCGTTCGACGTGCACGCCTCGGGTGTCGACTTCCTCGTCGGCGGGACGCTCAAGTGGCTCATGGGCGGACCCGGCATGGCGTTCCTCTACGCCCGCCGCGATCGGATCGCCGGCGCGAGCCCCACCGCGCTCGGCTGGTGGGCGATGCGCGACCCGTTCGCCTTCGACGTCCAGCACCTCGACCTGTCGCCCACGGCGCGGCGATTCGAGTACGGCACACCGGCCGTGCCCGCGGCGTACACCGCGCGCGCCGGCATCGGGCTGCTCGAGGAGATCGGGATCCCCACCGTCCGCGAGCGCCACATGCTCCTGTCGCAGCGCCTCGTCGATGGCGCGCTCGGTCAGGGCTGGCGGCTCGGCTGCGTACCCGAGGCCGAGCGCCGCACGCCGATCGTGACGCTGCGCCACGCCGAGCCCGCGCAGGTCGTCGACGCGCTCCGCGCGAAGGGCTGCATCGTCGACTTCCGCCCTGGTCTGGTGCGGCTGTCACCGCACCACTTCAACACCGAGGACGAGATGGATGCGACGCTCGAGCTCCTCGCGCCGCTCCGCGAGAAGGTGTCGGCCTAGCCCCCTCTAACCACGGATCCGCGCGACCAGCGCGAGCAGATCGCCGCCGTCGTCCGGCGAATCGCGTCCCGCCGCGCGGGCCTCCCCGGCGAGCACGTGCGC
>Ga0315281_10009688_pt1 | contig 13343 bp, 8 predicted proteins | sample YL17G07_0_MG_FD_204540 | JGI IMG/M metagenome (GOLD analysis project Ga0315281, IMG submission 204540) | Sediment microbial communities from Yellowstone Lake, YNP, Wyoming, USA - YL17G07_0 | ecosystem: Environmental > Aquatic > Freshwater > Lake > Sediment | place: USA: Wyoming | collected... | reverse complement strand
GCCTGGCAGGGAAAGAAGATCGTGCAGATTTCTGACGTTCATCTAGGCCACATCCTGGGTGCAGATTTCCTGCGCGGCTTGGTCGAGCAGGCCAACGCGCAAAATCCTGACCTGGTGGTGATCACCGGCGACCTCTTCGACGGCGCCGACGGACAGTTGGAGGAACTTGTCCGCCCCCTCGACGGCCTCCGGGCTCCTCTGGGAATCTACTTCGTGACGGGGAACCACGAAACCTACCTGGGCGTTGACCGGGCCTATGCCGCGCTCAAAACCACGCCGGCTCGAATCCTGAGCGACGAGATGGTGGTCGTCAACGGATTGCAGATCATCGGCATCGCTTATCCCGAGCGCGGATTCTCCAGAGACCTTGGGGAGACGTTGCGCAAACTTGTCACCTTCGATCGCCAGGCGCCTTCCGTACTCCTCTACCATAACCCCACGGGGATCGCGCAGGCGAAGGCGGCGGGAGTCAGCCTTCAGCTCTCCGGGCACACCCACAAAGGGCAGCTCTTTCCCATTCAGTTTATCTCGCGACTGGTTTATGGTAAGTTTTATAACGGCCTGCATTCGGAGAGCGCCTTCACGATCTACACCTCGAGCGGTGCCGGCACTTGGGGTCCAACCATGCGCACCGGCAATCATCCCGAAATCGCCGTCATTCGCCTGGAAAGCCCCGGGTAGGACGGCAAGTGACGAGAGGCATGTGGAAAGTGGCAAGTGGCGAGTGACGAGTGACAAGTGACAAGCAAGTGCTAACCGGGAGAACCGTCAGCTGCCGGGCTAAAGCCCGGTGCTAGGTGGCGATTGCGGTCCGCAGGGTTTCGAACTTGACGCTGCCGAGGCCGCGCTCCTGGGCGAGCCCAAGGTAGGGAAGTTTCTCCGGCTCCAGGTCCCAATAGGCTTTGGCGGTGTAGGCGTCGAGGGCGACGGGGTCGGTCGAGGCGATGAGGGTTTTCTTGAGCGCCGTGTCGCTGACGTTTCCGCCCGTCGGCCCATTGCGGAGGAGCACACGGTAAGCATCCATGATGGTTAACGTCGGGCGCATGAAGTCGGCCAGGTCGGCCAGGCTTTCGTGAATCCGCTGGTGGAGCCGGTGCCGCGGCCCGCCCAGGATGCCGTACCAGTTCTTCATGCCCAAGGTGACGCCGGTCAGGCTGTGATGCTTTGCGATGGGGAGGTTAATCATCTTGTCGGCGGCAAGGAACGGCTCGAAGACGGGCCAGGCCGTCAGCACGTCTCCACGCAGATCGACTTCGCGGAACTTCCTCTCCTCGGGCAAAACCACCTGCGCGCCCTCGCCGTGCGCCGCCGCGGCGATGCCCGAGCGCTCGAAGCAGCGCCGGGGTTCGTTGCAACTCACGTCGGTGACAATCACCGTCTTCGCGCCTGCGTCCAGGCACAGGCGCACCATCTCTCCCACAACCTGAGGATTGGTGTTTGCCGCTTGCTCGGGCGTGCGGTCCCAGGCGATGTTCGGCTTGACCACGACGATATCGCCGCGGGAGATGAAGCGCTTGATCCCACCGATACTTTCGATCACCTTCCGAAGCAACAGACGCGGATCGTCCCCTTGGGCGACGACCATTTCCGGGAGGCTCTGGTCGTGGGCTACGGTGAAGTTCCGGGTCAGGCTGGCGACGAGCGGCTCCTCCGGGCGGTGACTGCGTCCTTTGAGCCAGTAGCCGAAGCCGGCGGTAGCTGCGGCCAGACCTCCCAGGCGCAGAAGCTGAACTAAATGTCGGCGGCGGTCGGGGTCTTCGCTCGGCATCGTCTCGAACCCGGAACGGGGCGCGGACGGTTTGGCAACCGTATTGCCATCCTGTCCGAACCAGATGGATCAGCAACCGGCGTTCCAATCCGGCGAAGGTTCTGCACCGAGGAGTCTTTCGGTCATATTGTCACTGATCGGCTTCAGCGCCGTGATCGCGCAGATCGTCCTGATGCGCGAACTCATCATCGTTTTCTATGGCAACGAGCTTTCACTCGGCCTGATGCTGGCCAACTGGCTTCTCTGGACCGCGGTGGGTTCGAGCCTCCTGGGGCGGCTGGCGGGACGCTTCCCGAGCCCGCGACGGTTGGTGGCGGGGCTGCAAGTGGCGGTCGCTGTGGTTTTTCCACTCACAATCTTCGCGGTGCGCGCCAGCCGAAGCGTGTTTCAAACCACCCCTGGCGAACTCCTCGGCCCGTGGCCCATGCTCCTCACTTCGCTCGTCACGCTGAGCGCGGTTTGCGCGGTCTCAGGCTTCCTCTTCGGTGCAGGCAGCAGGCTCTATGCCCACCAGACGGGCTTGCCACTGGCGGCAGGGACGGCGTCGGTCTATCTGCTCGAAGCGGCGGGTTCGGGCGCTGGAGGGATTCTGGCCAGCCTGTTTTTGATCCGCTACCTCGATGCCTTCGCCATCGCCTTCGTCGTGTCGCTGCTGAACTTGCTGGCCGCAGCGCGTCTGTTGGTTCTGTCGCCGCGGTCTCGCCGCGTCGTCATGGCAGTGCTCCTCGCAGGATTCGCGCTTCTGGTCTTTCCTGTCGTTAGCCCGCGGTTCGAGTCGGCGTCACTCGTTCGCCTCTGGCACGGCTTTGGCCTGATCGCCTCGCGCAACTCGATTTACGGAAACCTCGCGGTGACGCAATCCGAAGGTAGCCGTAGCCTTTACGAAAACGGGCTTGTGGTTCTCACGGTTCCCAATCCGGAAGCCGCCGAGGAGGCGGTCCATTTCGCGTTGCTCGAGCACCCGGCGCCGAAGAGCCTGCTTCTTATCGGCGGAGGCGTCAGCGGCAGTGTCGCGCAGGCGCTCCAACACGCGAGCCTGGAGCGCGTGGAGTATGTCGAACTCGACCCGGCGATCATCGCGCTGGCACGACAGTACTTTCCAACGGAATGGTCGGCCATCGAGGCCGACGCCCGCGTGAAAGTCCACAATACCGATGGCCGGCTTTTTCTGAAGACGACAGATTCCAGCTTCGACGTCATCATCGTCAACCTGCCGGACCCGCAGACCGCGCAATTGAATCGGTTTTATACGCTCGAATTCTTTCAGGAGGCCGCGCGGCGCCTGGCTCCGGGCGGGGTTTTCGCATTTCAGGTGACGGGGGCGGAAAATTACATCAGCCCCGAACTGGCGGAATTCTTGCGCTGCCTGAACAAGACGCTGCGCGCGGCGTTCCCCGAAGTGACCACGATGCCCGGCGCGACGGTTCACTTTTTCGCCGCCACACGCGCCGGGGTTCTCGCCACGGGGCCGGATGCGTTTGTGGAACGGTTGAGAGCGCGGCAGCTTCGCACGCAGTACGTGCGTGAATACCTCATCCCGTTTCGAATGTCTCCCGACCGCGTGCGCGATCTTGAGGAGCAGATCGCACCTCAGCCCGCGACACCGGTGAACCGCGACTTCGCTCCCATCGCCTACTACTTCGACGTGGTGCTTTGGGGATCGCGTTTCCAGCGCGGGGCGAGCGGGAGGTTTGCCTCGCTGGCGCGGGTGCAGTTCATAACAGTGCTAGCGGGGGTGACAGTGGCCATGCTTGGCCTGGTGGGTTTGGCGCTCGCTGGTGCAGCGGTCGGCGCCCGCCCCGATGTGATCGGGGACCGCCGTCAAGGTTCGCCGCTTATAGAGCGGCGCTACAGAATCAGTGTCGGCTTTTGCGTTGCTGCCATGGGCTTCACGCTGATTGCACTCGAGATGCTCCTGTTGCTCGCCTTCCAAGCGATCTATGGCTACGTCTATCACCAGCTTGCAGTTCTGATTGCGGTGTTCATGGTGGGGATGGCCGTGGGAACGTGGTGGCAGTTGCGCCAGCTTCGCCGGACATTGGGGAACGAACAGGCATCCGCCGTTACAAGTGGAGCAAATCCCGGAGAAAGGCAAGGCGGCCCGGCGAGTCGCGCGGAAATGCGGACGCTGGCGCGTCTGCAACTCGTGGCGGCGTCGTCAGCGCTGATTCTCTACGGGGTGTTCGAGCTCCTCGCGCGTGTCACGAGCGCGCCCGGTTTGGTTCTGGTAAGCCACGTGGCCTTTCCGGGCCTGGCTTTACTTGCGGGGATGTTGGGTGGATACCAGTTTCCGCTCGCCAGCCGGGTCTATTTTTCGGATGGTTCGCGACGCAGTGCGGGCGCGCTCTACGGACTGGACCTCGTCGGCGCGTGTGCCGGCGCCGTGGCGCTCAGTCTCTATCTTCTTCCGGTGTTCGGATTCCTGAAGACCGCACTGCTTATTGCGGTGTTGAATCTGGCCCCTGCCGTCCTCGCGGCCCTTCCGGTCCCCGCCGAGCCGGCTCCTCCAGGCTAGGGGGCTCGAGCTGTGTGTGCTCACCGAAGACCAGCGCCGTAAACATAAAGATGTCCGTGTCCTCGTCTTTCCAGGCGTTGGGAGGCAGGCCCGCCTTCACGCAGGTTTGCTCGATAAACGTCATTCGGTCCCATTTCTGCTCGACGGGTACCTGCGGGAGCAGAAGACCCTCCTTGTCGCCTTTCCACACGACCAGGCCGTGCTGGCCCACCCTGATCTGCTTGAGGTCCGTGACTCGTCGCAGGGGTGAGAGGACCGAAACATCGTATACGAGGTCACTGAGCTCGCGGAATTCCACGGGCCGAAAGCGCGGGTCTTCGAGCGCGGCCGCGGCGGCGACGTCGCGCACGGTTATGAAGAGCGGTTTCATGGGGGCGATATATCCGATGCAGCCGCGCAACTGGCCGTGCTTGGTCAGCGTAACAAAAGCGCCGCGGTCCTGCTCGAGGACTGCCAGGTCGTTGCTCGTGGCCTGATAGACCTTCCTTTCTTTCACTGCCGCAAGGACCGAGGCTTTAGCGATTCTCATCAGCGCGTCCTTTTCCGCGCCGCTCAAGGAGAACGCCGCGCTCTTCGTGCCCCGTTTGGTTTTTCCGATGGTGAACGCGGCGGCGCCGTAACCGACCACGTGGCTCTTGTCGCCGGTCACGTCGCCGGAGTTCGCGTACTTCAGGACTTTGGCTTGGTTGGCGCCCAGTCGCTCAGCGGCGATCATGGCGGCGACGATCGGCCCTCCCCCACAGGCCTCCCAGATGCGGCGCTGGAGGTTCTGCGACAGGTTGAAGTAATCCCACTCCTCGAGGGCATTGAGCACTTTGTGATCCAGTCGCACCGCGTCGTCATAAGGGTGATAGTGCGACAGGTCGGAACTGGCAACAATCAGAGTTTCTCCTTGTGGGGCCGACCCTGGCTGTCGGCCTTGTTGAATGATCTTTGCCAGCGCCACACCGAGCGCGCGCTCCGTCTCGTAGTTCTGGTCGCCCATGACGATGGGCACCAGCTTGAATTGCCCGAGCGTCCGCTGTAGGAAGGGAAGCTCGACTTCCAACGCGTGCTCTCCCCGGCCTTGCACGATTCCATGCCCGCGCCCTGAGATTTTGATCAGTGAGCTTTGCGCGGCCAGTTTTTGTGCGAATTCCTTGTCGACCGGAATATTGCCCAGCGGGGTCGAGTAAGCGTCGCCGTCGTAAATCGAGCTGAAAGGAAAAGCCTCGATATGACAGGGCGCGATCACCACCACGCGCTCGAACCTCCGGCCTTTGAGCAGCGCGAACGAGTGCGCCGCCACCTGTCCGGAAAATTCATATCCTGCGTGCGGGGCAGCAATCGCCACGAGCATTCCCTCCACCGGTGCTACCCTCGCCTTCCCCAGAAACCCGTCAACCGTCTTCTCCAGTTCTTTCGCGTCGCCAGGATAGAACGCGCCGGCTACGGCGGGCGGCCGGACCTTCAGGTCAGCGGCCTCATTGAACGGGACCAGGGCAAGGCAGATGAGCAGAAAAGGAGTAGCTCTTCTCATGGCATGACCCTTACCAGAAAACTGAACGGAAGAGAAGCGACGGAGTTACCAAGGCGCCGAGATTCAGGCCACGGTACAAAACCACATGCCTCATGCACTTATGTCCACACGCCGGGGATCGGTTCGCGGCAGAACTGGCACTTGCCGCCCTTGATGTGCATGGCGCCCACGGTATAGCCGACGCGCTCGACGATCACCTTGCGGCACTTGGGACAGTAGGTGCTCTCGGCCGGATGACCCGGCACGTTGCCGATGTACGCGTAATGGAGTCCCTCGGCGTCCGCGATAGCTTTGGCGCGCTCCAGCGTTTCGAGTGGCGTGGGCGGAAGATTCTTGAGCAAATACTCCGGATGGAAGCGCGAGAAGTGCAAGGGCACGTCCGGCCCCAGCTCGGACTTGACCCAGCGCGCCAGCGCCTTGAACTCCTGGTCGCTGTCGTTGAGCGTGGGGACCACCAGGTAAACGATCTCCGTCCACATGCCCTGCTTGCGCAAGGTGACCAGGGCGCTGAGCACATGCTTCAATTCGCCGTTGACGACTTCTTTGTAGAACTTCTCGGAGTAGGCTTTGAGGTCCACCTTGACGGCGTCCACGCGCGGGCAGAGTTTCTTGAGCGGCTCCTCGTGAATGTAGCCGCCTGTCACGACCACGCTCCGGACGCCCTCCTGGTGGCCGGCGTCGGCAACGTCAACCATGTACTCGTAGAAGATCACGGGCTCGCTGTAGGTGTAGGCGATCGTCGCGCATTGGTTCTGCTTCGCCAGGGCTGCCACTTTCGCGGGCGGCGCGTAGGTGCTCCGCACTTGCTCGGGGCGCACCTGGGAGATCTCCCAGTTCTGGCACATCTTGCAGTTCACGTTGCAGCCTGCCGTGGCCAGCGAAAATGCCATCGCGCCGGGCAAAAAGTGGAAGAAGGGTTTCTTCTCGACCGGATCGATGTGCGCCGTGACCACCCGCGAGTGGACCAGGGTGTAGTACGTGCCGCCGCGATTCTCCCGCACGCCGCAGTAGCCGCGCTCGCGGTCGTCAATCACGCATTCACGCGGGCAGAGCTTGCACTTGATTTTCTTGTAGGGCTGCTTCTCGTAGAACTGCGCCTCGCGAATAAACTGCGCATCGGAGTCGGCGGGCGCCGCTGCAAATACGCGTGCCACTAGCGGCGCCCCTCCGAAAGCTCCGGCGCAAGCCGCGAAGCAGGGGAGGGAAGCAGTTCTTAGAAAAGACCGCCGGTCATAGACCGGCGCTACAGCTGAAGCCGGCGCCACGTCAGATGTTCCCTCGTCCTTCGTACTTTGTCCTTCGTAATTCACCCTTCAGCTTTCACACTTCATACTTCCACTAATTCGATTGTCCTTGGATCATTGGTTCCCAGCCTATGATTCGCGTCCGCAGCAGTCGCGATGTAAGTCGGCTCGCGCTTCATCTCTTTGAGCGACTTCATGCCCCTTTCGGCGCGTTTGCGCTCGATGATCTGCCAGCCGGTTTGGTCCAGCGCCACAGGGTCGCGCGCCACGAGCAGCCCGTTGTAGGCCCACGTCCACTGCGGCATGAAGGATGGCCCGCCTTCGTATTGCGCGGTGGTGGCATCGCAAATATGGAGCCGAACCTTTTGGCGCAACGGAGGCAGCATGTTGACGTCGGCAACGTAAGGATCACCAACGCTGAGGTGGTACTTGTTGGGGTTGTGGATGGCGCCGAACACGTTTTTGAGCGCCATGGTTACGCCGGCGATGCCGTGGTCCTTGAGCACGGGCAGATTGATGACCGCGTTACAAACCTGGGTGAGGGTTCGCGATAACAGACTGCCCGCGCTGCCGAAAGTAACCAATTCGTCTTCATAACCCAGAGTGTCGTTCCCGAAGCACCGCACCCCCTGGCCTTTTTCGCTGATTCGAAACCGCGCGCTCTCGAGATCTGAGTTGAGCCGGTCCCAGATGACGATGTCTCGGACGCCCACCTGCTGGAGCCGCTCCGCAATCGCCTCGACCAGCGGCACGCTGGTCGAGATGCCCTTGCCGGCAAGACAATTCACCTTCAGCCCGACGACTTCTCCCGGGCGCGCCACGAGCTTCCACGCTTCGCTCGCATTCTCACGGCCGTAGAAAGCCTGGACGGCGCGATCGACGAGCTTCAGCAGCCGGTCGGAATCCATGCCGGCCCCGGGCTTCCTCAGTTGCGGGTCGCGGGAGATCACCACGCGGGATTTCCCCTCCGGATCCGGCGAAGGAGGCGCGGCCATGCTCCCGCCCCGTGCGCCCATCAGCGCGGCGCCGGCAAGGCAAAGGAAATCGCGACGGTTGGTTCTTGGGCTAGTAACGGAGCGAGGATGGTCGGATCTTTCCGGCGACACGACGTGCGCACCCCGCAGCCTTTCTAGCACGTCGCGGGCCAAGTTGCGATGGGGGAACCGGACGAAGTGGACAATTTGTCCACGCAAGAATCGCCCTCGTATGCCCCTCCACTTGGCGCATCGACCTGCCATCAAACGCTATTCTCCCGCTGAGTCATCTAGGCGCTGTGCCGACCCGACGCGCGCCTCATGCCCGCGGCCGGCTGGCCGATTATTCAGGCCATGGTGTGGGTGTGAAAACCTACGCCAGGCCCGATATTTTGGTGCGATAACTCCGGCGTGGAACGTTAACGATGTAGCTGTTATGCGCTCTGTATACGCTGCGGATTGGTTCCGCTTGCAGGAGAAAGAGCATTGTGGTACCGTCTCGACGGGGGCATTGGACTCACATTCTTGCGGGCGGAATCTGCCTATGACAACTCTACACCAACTCGTGAGCGTGTACGTGAATGAGGCCGACCAATGGGAGCACCGGCCTTTGCATCTTGAGATTCTGAATTTCCTGCATAAGTCGGGCTGCGCGGGAGGAACGGTTTTGCGGGGCGTGGCCGGTTTCACGGCTGGGGCGCCAGCGCTGACGCTCCCCTCCGCCGGTTCGGAAGGCAAGCTCCCGGTGGTAGTGCAGTTCATTGATGTTCCGGAAAAGGTAGCTGAGATCTTGCCGGCCTTGCAGGCCATGGTGGGTGGGCGGCTGATGACCGTGCAGCCGATCCAGGTTCTTGCCCCCGACCGTTAACGCAACGGACGAATGGGCTGCACCACGGAAGATAATGTCGCCACACAGTAGTGTGGGTGCAGGCCGCCCCCTGGACGTTTGCGGCAACAATCCATCCGTTCGACTTTCCGGGTCGACGTCGATCCAATTCACCCCACCCGGACACCTCCCCGCCTGCCGATCTTTCCTACTGGACCAGCCGCCGGATGGTCAGGAACTTCACCTTTTGCTCGGCCTCGGTGGTGGCCATCGGGGAATAGTAGTAGTAAAAACTCGCCTCCACTTCCGCCTGAGTCCCGCGCGGGATCGGGAATGAAAACTTTTCAGTTCGGGTCTCATTCGGCGCCAAGCGCGTGTCCTTCACCACCTGAGCGGCTTTGACGAACACAGCAGACTCGCGATCGAGAACAAAGCCGCTGCGGTCTGAAACCGTGCGCGTGTATCTCGTCTGCTCGCGGAACCGGCGGCCACCGTAAGCATCGGCGCGCAGCTCCATCAACAATTGTCGCAGCGGCGAGCCCGTCGGCACGTAGTGTCCCGCTCCCTGGTTGGTCACCTTCACCTGAACCCAAAGTTGGCCCCCTTCTCGTGTAGTGATGAGGTCTGCCTTAATGGCCTTGTTCAATTGTTGAATGGAATGGCTGCCCGGAATTTCGTGCAGGTTGATGCCCGACATCGTTGAGCGTTTGACGCGCGGGTCAACCACCTCGCCCGCCACGGTGTGCATGTGGCACCATTGGCAACCCTGCTCGTTCTTCGCGTAGGTGCTTTCCTTCCACTCCGAGTAAGTGGTCAGCACCGCGAAGCCCGTCGCGTTGCGGTATTCGTGGCAGGTAATACAGGCCAACGACGAAGTATGCACGGCGGAGAAACGCGTCCCGTGCGCGGGGGAAGTCAAATCCTTCGTTGGCCCGCTCTTCACCAGAGAGAACTCGACCCGCGCTTTCGGGTTCCCGCCGGTCTCCGTGACCTCCTGGATGGAATGGCAGTAGTCACACGTGACTCCCTCCCAGCTTACCTTCTTGATCAATTCAAGGTCCCCGGTCTGGACGGCCACCGGAGAATGGCAACCCAGGCAGACCTTGCGACTCTGAGCGCCGAAATCCGACTCGGCAAGTTTCAGGGCGTCCTGGAAGAGCCGGCTCTCCATGGCTGTCGCGTGGGCCGACTTCTTCCAGCCGGCGTGGATGGCGCGGTGGCAGTCCCCGCAAAGCTCGGCACTGCTGGGTGGCTTGAGGTCGCTTGCCGAGGCGGTGACGCCGATAAAGAATAGGAATAGAGCGCATACTACAGGTCGCACCAAACACCTCCCCCGAAGTTTGGAGAATCTGGAACCGCGGTCTTGAGTTGGCGGTAAACTGTGTGGATCATCACGGCAACAACGATCTGACGAAGGCAGATTGTACCTCAACGAGGAACAAATGGTCGCCGGTGTCGCTCAGTCATCGGTCATTTTGTCCACTCGGCCTTAACGCCATGCGCTCAACTCAACGAACCGCCACGTCGTGGTTCGTCCTCTTCGAACCGCTCTTTGTACTCCATCTTTTCCCCCATGGCGCCTTAGCCGCGCGGCAGTTGGCATCGCGCTCTCCAGGAAGTCTCTTCGATTTATTGCTACCCCCCATCGCGATTGTGGTTTCCTGCCACTTTCTCCGACATAAGCCTAATTCCCGAAATCCGCTTCGATGTCAAGCGAGCACCCAGAGCATTCCAGAGTGCCGAAGCTTCTTCCTGAAGGCTGTGCGTTACCGACGAGCAACAAAGCACACGAAAAAGCAGCGGCCTGATGTCCGCGACGTCATCGCGCGGAGCACTCCGTTTTCAGCTGAGGGAGGACACAGGGAGTATTGTTCTTACTGGCCTCAGTGAATGGCAACCCTTAGTCCGATACGAACCTGGAGGGGCGGGCCGATAGTCCTGACTGGAGTGCGCCCGACGTCGTAGCGTTGATTGAGCAGGTTTTCCGCGGCGGCGAACGCCTCCACGCCGTGTCCCAGCGAACGCGAGGCCAGAGCGTCCAATTCGAAATACCGACCGAGCTTGAGCCGGTTCTGGTCGTCGTCAAATTCCGCGCTGGAGAATCTCGCCTGAAGGGCGGCCGTCATCCAGCGGCCGCGGGAGTAACGGGACTGGAAGGCGAGAACATGGCGGGGGACATGAGGGATCAGCAACCCTTCGAGCGCAGGATCGGCCGGGAACCTCAGCACGGTCGTGCCCGCAAACTGGTAGCCTCCGGAGAGCGTCACCGCGCCGGAAATGCGCGCGCTGAGGTCCAACTCCACGCCGCGCGACCGCGTGCTGCCCAGGTTCTGGCGCTGTCGCGTGATCAGGCTGGGCTGAACGTCCAGGGTCACGTTGGCGACGGGTTGCGAAAGCTCGCTCCAGAAGAAGGTAGCCCGCGCGGTCAATCTCCGGTCGAAGGCCGCGGCACTCGCTCCGACTTCGCCGCCCTTGAGCCGCTCCGCCTGCAGAGCAGGATTGGCGAGCGTCAGGACGTTGCCCACCCGGAACGAGCGGTAGAGTTCGTTGAGCGTGGGAGCGCGGAAGGCGCGGTAGGCCGAAGCGCTGAGTACCACATTTTCCGTCAGCGTGTACAGGACGGCGAGTCGCGGGCTGAACGCTTGCTCCGTGCGCAGAGGGAAGCGAGTCGCCTGAGCCGGACCGGGCGCCGCGTGGGGCCGGCTGTCGAGAAAGCCGCGAGAGTTGCTCCAGTGGTCGTAGCGCAGCCCGGCTTGAATCATCCAGCGTGGCGTCAGGCGGATGATGTCTTCGCCAAAAAAGCCCGCCGAGTGCTGCCGGCCTCCTGCGCTTTGGGCGATGGAGGGCTGGCCCCCTGTCAAGACCAGCTCTTCGCTCCTCCCGCGGACCTCGTGACCATCGAACCCCGCCACCAGGGTCTGGCGGGATCCGACCGTCCGTGACCACTGGCCGAAGGTCCCGACCTGTTGCGCGGGAACTCGTTGGATGCGTGTGAGCGTTTCACTCGCGCGGTCCAAGGCGACTGCAGAGAAACTTTGGTCATAGACCTGCGGACCACCATAGGCGCGGATCGAAAATGCCCCCGCCGCCTCGGATTGCCAATCGCCGCCCAGGGCGAACTGGCGGAAGTGGGTTCGGTTGGTCTGGAGTGGCGTGCCGTTTTGACGCGATTCCTGCAGAACCGAGCCCCGCGCGAAGACGCGCGACCGCTTCGAGGTCTTGCGCTCGAGGGTCATCTCTCCCGTCAAATGCTCGGAGCCCGCGCGCGTATCGACGCCGCCGCGATCCCGGTCGTCGACTAGGACGTATCCATCCGTTCGGAATTTTTCGGCAGAGAGACTGGCCAGCCACTTGCCTTTGCGAAGGTAGGTGGCGAGCGATGCCTCGAGAGTTTGCTCGCTCCCATAGGCGGCTTCGAGCCACAACGAGGAATTCTGAACTCGGCGCGGAATGATATTGACGACGCCGCCCAGGGCGCCCGCCCCGTAGAGATCGGAAGCGCCGCCGCGCACCACCTCGATAGAGCCAACGGAAGCTCTGGGGATCCGATCCCAGTAAACCCAGCCTCCAAAGGGATCGTTCAGAGGGATGCCGTCCGAGAGCACCAACGCGCGACTGGCGCCGCTCGCACCCACTCCGCGCAGCGAGACGCCTTGTGAGGTCGGATTGGCGGTCCGGCTCCCCGTGCGGCGGAAGAGCGCGAAGCCTGGCACCTGACGCAGCGTGTCATCGAGCGTCGGCGCGGCGCTCGCGGCGAGGTCTTCCGAGGTCAGCACGGTGACGCTGGCCGCCGTCTCGCTCACTCGCTGCTCGGTACGAGTCGCGGTGACCGTAATCCGTTCGACCGGGGAGAGCGGCTGGAGAACAATCTCCACGGGAGATGACGCTTGCGCATTCCACCCCCGCTGGACCGTAGAGAATCCGGATGCGCGCACGGTGATGGTGGCCGTCCGAACCGGGACGGAAACAAATGCGAACTTTCCTTCGCGATCGGTAGTCTGAACCTGCCGGTAACCCGTTCCGGTCAAGATAACTTCAGCCCGCGGGACAGAAGCTCCACTCTGATCGTGCACGAATCCCTCCACCTGTGGCGTTCCCGCGGTTGAGTTCGCGGCAAGCGGGGCACTCGCGGACAGCAGTCCGGCAAGAAGGAGACAAGCGATTCCGCGTGCAGCCATTTCAACCTATGCGCAAACCATCAGTCTACTGTTTCGATGGAATCGCAGTGAAGATTCCTCATTGCGAGAGCCAGTGCCGTTCCAACTTATTCCGACTAATCTCCGCAAACCCGATGTCGTGTCGATGCTGTGCAAGACGGAAGTGGAATAAATCGCCTTATCAAGTTGGAACGGCGCCAGTCTGAATCGCGGGACCGGAGCTGACCGAGATTGCGGACCAGAGCCCGCGGAAGTTTACCTCACCGCGCCGGGCCGGGAAACTGGGCTCGGGGGAAGCAGTGAACTCCTGGATGGCGCGCCCCTCGGCCGACCGCCTCGC
>Ga0315281_10009687_pt1 | contig 13343 bp, 9 predicted proteins | sample YL17G07_0_MG_FD_204540 | JGI IMG/M metagenome (GOLD analysis project Ga0315281, IMG submission 204540) | Sediment microbial communities from Yellowstone Lake, YNP, Wyoming, USA - YL17G07_0 | ecosystem: Environmental > Aquatic > Freshwater > Lake > Sediment | place: USA: Wyoming | collected... | reverse complement strand
CGCCGGAAAACTCAAATCCTCCCCCGGCAGTCCGATGACGCCCAGCGTGCCGTCCGGCCGCAGCGAAGAAAACGCCTGATCGTAGGCCGCTTTGGAACCCGAGGTGACCAGGGCCACGTGCGGCCCGCCAATCTTTTTCATCTGCGCCGCAAAATCCCCCGCCGCGGCATTCACCGCGTGCTCCGCCCCCAGCGTGCGCGCCAGCTCCAGCTTCTCCTCGCTCACGTCAATCGCAATCACCTCGGCCTGCAGGCAACGCGCAATCTGCACCGCCAGGTGCCCCAGCCCGCCCACTCCAAATACCGCCACGCGCTGCCCCGCCTTCACTCCCGCGCGCTTGCTCGCCCGGTACACCGTCAATCCCGCGCAGAACAGCGGCGCCGCCTCCTCCGCCGTCATCGCCTCGGGAACCCGCGTCACGTGGCTGGCCTTCGCTTTCATAAACTCCGCGAACCCGCCGTCCACCGTAACTCCGGTGATGGCCTGCCGCGAGCAGAGATTTTCCAATCCCTCCTTGCACATCCGGCATTGCCCGCAGCTCCAATAAATCCAGGCCACTCCGACGCGCTCCCCCACGGCTATTTCGCCAACGTCCCCGCCCTTCTCCACCACCCGCCCAACCACTTCATGGCCCATCACCAGCGGCTTTTTCACCGCCACCGCGCTCAGCAACTGCGGCCAGCCGCCATCGGCCAAATGCAGATCGGAATGGCACACCCCGCACCCTTCCACGCGGATCAATACTTCATCCGCCCCGCATTCCGGCCGGGCCACTTCTTCAATTTTCAATGGTTGTTTGTATTCGTGCAGAACCGCAGCTTTCACCGAGGGCCTCCCGTCGAGTCCCTCATGCTATCCGACTTCCCGATTTTTCGGAAATGGCGAAAACGCGCTACTCCGCCAGCCCCGGATTGGGAATCATCCGCCAGAACCACACCACCAGCACCGCGTAGTACGCCAGCACCACTCCCAGGCTGGTCAGGAAGGTGAACAGTTCTTTTCCCGCTCCGTGAAACGACCTCTTCCATCGCAGACCGCAAGCCACCACCATGGCCACCGCCAGCAGCGCCGTGATCCCCGCCACCAGGCTCACTTCATTGTTGGGCCATTCCGGGCGTCTGGCCAGGCGCAACACCAGCCCCACGGCCCCGCCCAGCAGCCCGGAAGCGTAGGCCAGCGCCAACCAAGCCACCGGAGCCAGCATGCCAATCATGTACGCCCAGCGGTCCTCCATGTAGAACAGCATCAGCAGGATGGCCATATAAATAATCGCCTGATAGAGATGCAGCAGGAAAAAATCCGGTTCCAGGTGAGTCAGCAGGAGAAAGCAGATCACCTGCAAACCCGCCAGCGTTGCCAGGTCACGGTACGCTTTCATAGGCGCCTCCCATTTCTTCTTGAATTCAAAAGACTTCCCCCTGTTCTCATCCAGCCTAATCTTTCGGCAGGACCGTGGAAGCCTCGGAACCCAACAATTCTCCGTAATCATAAAAGGCACGCCTGCTGCCATACCTCAAGGCCCCTACATCCCTGATTTAGCAGGAGATAATTTGCCGGACTGCAATCCCACCGCCCCGACTGCGTCAAATTCCTCTCTCCCAGCGGCCTATTTCCCTCCCCGTGCCCTCGCGCCATGCCCCCTGCCTCTTAGGAAACGCCCGCGAAAACATCGCAATTGCAGCCGGTTTTCCGCGCCACCTCCTTTACACTAGAGGGCCGGTGGCGGTCTCTCTCAACCCGCCCCTTCAGGACGTGCATCTTTGAACCGATTGGCAACCAAGCTTATCCTCACCGCGGCGGCTTCTTCTCTTCTGGCGGCATTCTCCCCGGCGCAAGTCCCGGAGCAATCAGCGCCGGTTCCTTCCTTTCCGGCTCCCGCCGCGCCTCCGCAACTTCCGCCGGTCCCGCTCCACAAACTTCGCTACATGATCACCGACGGCGATTCCGACAGCCAATACCGCCTGTCTTCCGGTCAAAAATTTCTGCTGGCCCTGCATCATTCGGTCAGCCTCGAAGGCCATGGCGGAAATATCTTCCTGAGCGCCATTCAGCAGGCCGCCGACACCCAGCCGCACTACAAACAGGGATGGGACGGCTACGGCCGGCGCATCCTGGCCTCGGAAGCCTATAAGACCTCCTCCAGCCTCGTGACCATCGGCGCGCTTTCTTCCCTGATGAAGACCGATCCGCGCTTCATCCGTCTCGGCCGCGGCACGTTTCGCCAGCGCATCTGGTACGCCGCCCGCCGCACGGTCATCACCCGGCGTGATTCCGGCGGCTCCACCTTTAACCTTCCCTTTGTGCTCGGCCAGCTGGCCGCCGGTTCGGTGGCCGTCGCCTACTATCCCGACCGCGATCGCACCGCCGTCTCCGTCTTCGAGAGCTGGGGGCTGCATCTTCTCTACAACAGCGGCTTCAACTGCCTGCGCGAGTTTTCTCCCTTCCTCGTGCGCATTCTGGTTCCGCATAGACGCCACAAAGCGGATTCCACCCCCGCGGAAAGCCCTTCTTCTCTTCCCGGCCATCCGCCCAACCCCTGAAATCTCCGCAAGATGCCCGCCATCCCGGGTGACTCAGGTCACGTCAAAAACCGCAGGACTGCGCTTTTCAACTCATACTCCGGCCCTCATAAACCGCTCCCTTGCCCCTCATTCGGCTTATTGGCTCCAGACGCAACGTAACTATTTTTGTTTCAATACCTTGTAGAGACAAGACCGCGGCATCGCCGTTCTTCTATGGCGCGCAACTTGCTCTCTAATCTTCGGCAAGCTTCGTTCCGAATCCCGACTCATCCAATACCCGTCCACGCTTGCCCTTCACCCCGCGCATCCCCGCATGCTGCGGCGCATTACTTGGAAGAGGTGGTGGTCAAACCAATGGGCCTCGTTTTCGGGCTGGATCTGGGCAGCGTCAGCATGAAGTGGGCCGCCGCTGCGTGCCTGCACGACGAAGAACCCTTTCGCGCGCTGCTTGCTGGCGGCGCTGGATTCTCGCCCGTCCCGGCCTCCCTCACGCAACCCCTGGGGCTGCATCTGGCCGTCTCCCGCTATCAGCGGATTCTGGGCAATCCCGCTCTCTGCCTCAGCGAATCGCTCGAAGCCCTGCACCGCGCCGTCCCCCGCTCCGCCATCGCCGCCATGCGCATCACCGGCGCCGGCGCGCCCCTGGCCTCCACTCTCACGGGAGCCTCCGCGGAAAACGAATTTACCGCCATCGCTTGCGGCGTCGCCCGGCTCTATCCCGCCGTGCGCACCGTTTTCGAAATCGGCGGCGAAAGCTCGAAATACATCCGCCTGGACGCCGCCAACGGAGATGCCGGCCCCTCGGCGGCGGTCATCGCCGACTATTCCACCAGCGGCGAGTGCGCCGCGGGAACCGGCTCGTTCCTCGACCAGCAGGCCAGCCGCCTGCTCTACAACGTCGAGCAGATCGGCGCAGTCGTGAGCGCAGCCAAACGCGCCGCGCAAATCGCCGGGCGCTGCTCGGTCTTCGCCAAATCGGACATGATCCACGCGCAGCAGCGCGGCTACTCCACCGCCGAAGTCCTGAAAGGCCTGTGCGAGGCGGTGGCCCGCAATTTCAAGAGCAACATCGTCAAGGGCAAGCCCGTCATTCCGCAAATCGCGCTGATCGGAGCGGTTTCGCAAAACGCCGGAGTCGTCGCCGCCCTCCGCGAAGTTTTCCATCTCTCTCCTGAAGATCTTCTTGTCCCGGAACTCTTCGCCTGGCTCGGCGCCATCGGTTGCGCCCTGCGGGCTCTCGACGAAATTCGCCATCCCTCTCCCTCGCGCCCGGCCTCCCCCGCGCGGTTCCGCGCAGCCGCCGCTCCGCTCAGCGACGCCACCGGCCTTCCTCCCCTTTCGCTCGATGGCGTCCTCCTGCTGCGCAATCGTCCCCAGGCTCCTCTTGCGGATCTCCTGCCCGCGCGCGGCGCAGAAAAAATTCCCGCCTGGATGGGCATCGACGTCGGCTCGGTCAGCACCAATCTCGCCGTGCTCGATGAACAGGGCCGCCTGCTCCATCAGATCTATCTGCGCACTTCCGGGCGGCCCATCGAAGTGGCCGGCGACGGCCTGCGCGAAATCCAGTCCCTGCTCGGCGACCGCATCGAAATCTGCGGCGTGGGCGCCACCGGCTCGGGGCGCGAACTCATCGGCGAACTGCTCGGCGCGGACACCATCAACGACGAAATCACCGCCCACAAAACCGGAGCGCTCTTCGTTCACCAGCACATGGTGCGCGGATACGCGCCGGGTTCCATCCCGCAGGATTCCGCCAACGGCGCGGTGGACACCATTTTCGAAATCGGCGGCCAGGACTCGAAATTCATCTCCATCGACCACGGCGTGGTCGTGGACTTCGCCATGAACGAAGCCTGCGCCGCGGGCACCGGCTCGTTCCTCGAAGAGCAGGCCGAGCGCATGGGCATCTCCATCAAGGAAGAATTCGCGCGCCTGGCCCTGGCTTCGCGCTCGCCCATCCGCCTCGGCGAACGCTGCACCGTCTTTATGGAGCGTGACGTCACCTCCTGGATGCAGCGCGGCGCAAAACTCGAAGACCTCGCCGCCGGCCTGGCCTACTCCATCGCTCTGAACTATCTCCATCGCGTCGTGCGCAACCGCAAAATCGGCCAGGTCGTCTATTTCCAGGGCGGCACCGCCTATAACGACGCCGTCGCCGCGGCCTTCTCGCAGATTCTCGGCCGCCAAATCATCGTCCCTCCGCACAACGGCGTCATCGGCGCCATCGGCATGGCCCTCATCGCCCAGGAACTCTGCCGGGAAAAGCCCGCCCCCTTGGCAATGGCCGCGGCCGCCGGCGGCGCCAGCCGCGGAATCGTAAGCGAGCGCGCGTCTTCCTCCTCCTCCTTTCGCGGCTACGACCTCAACCGCACCCGCTACGAAGTCCGCGAATTCACCTGCAAGGCCTGCTCCAATTTCTGCGAGATGCAGCAAATCCGCGTGGACGGCAGAAAAACCTACTGGGGCGACAAATGCTCCGACAAATTCCGCAAACCCGTGCGCTCCTGCCGCCAGCCGGTCATTCCCGATCTTCTGGCGCTGCGCGACCAGCTCCTTCTCGCCGGCTACTCACAGAAGGAAAACGATTCGTCCCCGGCCAGCGCAGCGCGGGCCCGCATCGGCATCCCCCGCGCCATGTACTTCTACGACCGTTTCCCCTTCTGGCGCCGCTATCTGCAGGAACTGGGCTTCGCCGTCGTCGTTTCCCGCCCCGTCGAGCGCCAAAGCGCGGACTTCTCCGTCGCCGAACCCTGCTTCCCCGTGCAGGTGGCTCATGGCCACGTGCACGCCCTCTTCAACGGTTGCGCCGGCGAGCCTCCCGCCGATTACGTTCTCCTCCCCAACGTCCTCGATCACGAATCCCCCGACAGCACCGTAGCCTCCTATCTCTGCCCGTGGAACCAGACGCTGCCTTTCGTCATCCGCGCCGCTCCCGTCATTTCCGAGCACGCCGCGCGGATTCTCGCGCCCACGCTCTATTTTCGGCTGGGCGCGGAGCATGTAAAAAAACAGCTCGGCGAAACTTTCGCGCGCCTCGGCGTCCGCCGCAAATCCAGCGACGCCGCCGTGAACGCCGCTTATGCCGAACAAGCCTCCTTCACCGCGCAACTGCTCGAGGCCGGGCGCGCGGCCACGCAACTCCTCGAACGCAGCGCCGAACCCGCAGTGCTTCTCGTCGGACGTCCCTACAACCTCTACGACCGCAACGGCAATTGCGATATCCCCCGCAAGCTGCGCTCGCTCTACGGCGTCAACGTCCTCCCCATGGATTTCCTTCCCCTCGACGAGCAGCCCATCGGCGACATCCACCCCAGCATGTTCTGGAATTCCGGAAGGCGCATCCTCGCCGCCGGCCTTCTGGCCCGCCGCAATCCCCAGCTGCACATCATCTATCTCACCAACTTCAAATGCGGCCCGGACTCCTTCATCAAACACTTTCTGCGCGAAGCCGCCGGCGCGCCCTATCTGGTCCTGCAGTTCGACGGCCACGGCAACGACGCCGGCTATCTCACCCGCTGCGAAGCCTTTCTCGACAGCAAAGGAGTTCTGCGATGCCCGCCGCCCAGCTAGCTTCCCGCATCCCCGCATCCCATCCCCTGTACGGAAAAAAAGTCTGGGTGCCGCGCATGAGCAATGGCAGCGCGCGCATCTTCGCCGCGGCTCTGCGTTCCCTCGGCCTCGACGCCGCTCCCCTTCCTCCTTCCGGCGCCGCCACGCTCGAACAAGGCGCCCGCCATACCAGCGGCGATGAATGCTATCCCGCGAAAATCACCATGGGCGATTGCATCCAAATTCTCGAGCAGCCCGGCTGCGATCCCCGCCAGACCGCCTTCTTCATGGCCACCGGGCAGGGCCCCTGCCGCTTCGGGCAGTACATTCACCTCATGAAATCGGAATTCGAAAAAATCGGATACCACGGCGTAACCATCCTCGCTCCCACTTGCGAAACCGGTTACAGCGATTTCGGTCCCGGCGCCGCTCTCTATGCCCGCAGCGGATGGCGCGCCCTGCTCTCCGCGGACCTGCTGCTGAAATACCTGCTCAAGATCCGTCCGTATGAACTTTCCGCCGGCGATGCCGATGCCGCCCATGAAGATAGCGTCGAAGATGTCTGCCGGTGCATGGAAACGCCCTGGCCCAGCCCGCGCATCCAGATGCGCAGGCTGCGGGAAAGCCTGCTTCGCGCCCGCCGCCGTTTCCGCCAAATTCCCATCCGTTTCGAAGCGGAGCGCCTGCTGATCGGCGCCGTCGGGGAAATCTTCTGCCGCCTGAATTCCTTCAGCAACCAGGAGTTCGTGCGCGCGCTCGAACGCGCCGGCGCCGAAGTATGGATGAGCGACATCAGCGAATGGATCTGGTACGTCAATTCCGATGAACTGCGCATGCACCGGCTGCACGGCAGAACATTTTCCGCGCGCGCCCTGGGAACGCGGCTGCGCTCTTTTTTCCAGAAGAAAGACGAGCACGCTCTCCGCTCCCTCTTCGCCGAAGATTTTTCCGGCTACGAAGAGCCGGAAACCCGCGAAGTCCTGCGCTCCGCCGCGCCCTATCTCCCCGCCGACGGCGCGCTCGGCGAAATGACCGTCAACACCGGCCGCGGCATCTGCCTCGCCAAAAAAGGTGTGGACGGCATCGCCGACATCAGCCCCTTCACCTGCATGAACGGAATCGTCTGCGAGGCCATCTATCCTCAAATCAGCAAGGACCACTCCGGAATTCCCATTCGCAATTTCTATTGCGACGAAACCCAGGCCGGCCCCGAACGGGACATCGGTATTTTCCTGGAACTGGCCCGCGGCTACCGCCGCAGAAAGCCCTGGCCGCGCTCCCATCCTCTTTTTCCCGCCGCCGAGGAACGAGCCGCTGGCGCTTCCTGACCGGCCCGCTCCAGCCATCCCGAACAAAAAAAGGGCGCAACCCGCGGCTGCGCCCTTTCTGGAGAGTGCCTTTATCTCTTTTTTAGGCAGTCTTCACATCCACGTGAATTTTCTTCACCGTCTCCAGCTTCGGCAAAGTCAGCTCCAGAATGCCGTTGCGCAGAACGGCCTTGACGTGTTCGGCCTTGATCTCCACCGGCAGCCGTACGCTGCGATAGATCTCGTTCATGGACTTTTCGCTGTACACCGGGGCCATTTCCTTCTTCTCCCCCTTGATCTCCCGTTCCGCTTCGCGCTTCCCGGTGATGGTGACCCGCGACGGCTCCACCGTGATGTTCAACTCCTTCTCGGTGAATCCCGGCACTTCCGCCTTGAGCAGGAGCGCATCCTCGGCTTCAAACAGGCGCACGTAGACCGGATGAATGATCTCCGCCTCCGATTTGAACCAGTTCTCCATCTCCCGCCCGAAGAGCGGACTTCTCCCGCCCAGCAATTCGAACGGCCGGCGCGCGACCATGTCAAAAAACTCCTGCACGCGCGTGGGCCACTCCTCCACCTCCGCGAACGGCACCGGAAGCAGGCTGCCGGACTTCTTCTCGTTTGTCTCAATCATGGAATCCCCTCTTTCTTCGGGGGTTTTCGGTCCGTGGACCGCGCACGCCTCCCGCGGCATTTCGCGGCAGGCACTCCCCGCGTTCTTCCCGGGACGTATCGACGGGCAAGTGAGCGCGGGAACACCCTGCTGCTTTGCGCCCCCGCAATGTAGGAGCATTTCGCGCGCCAAACATCGCTCTTATGGAAACAGCAGACAGCGATGGAAGTTAGCGGAACTCCTCTTTCACAAACGGTTGGGGCTGCGCATTTTTTCACGCTTGCGCTGGGAGATTTCGCCCTGCTTCGATAAGAGACGCCGCGCAAAAAAGGCGCTGACGATTAATCGTCAGCGCCTTCCTGGTTTTCTTTTCTTATTCCGCCGAAATTTCCGCTTCTTTTCCTGACGGAATATCGTCCCCGCCGCCCCATGACTCATGGACGGCTAGAACTTCCGCGTCTCCTGCCGCGACCACCGCTCGATCACCACCTTGGACTCGGTGTAGAACTCCACCGCGTCGCGCCCCTGCCCGTGCAAGATCCCAAAAAAACTGTCCTTCCATCCGCTGAACGGGAAATAAGCCATCGGCGCCGCCACCCCGATATTGATCCCGATATTCCCCGCCGGCGCCTCATAGCGAAAACGCCGCGCCGCCGCGCCGCTGCCGGTAAAGAGCGAAGCCTGGTTGCCATACGGACTGCGGCGCAGAAATTCAAACGCCTCGTCCATGGAGTTGGCATGGACCAGACTCAGCACCGGCCCAAAAATCTCCGTGTGCGCCAGGCTGCTGGTGGCCGAAAGCCCGTCCAGCACCGTCGGCTTCAGGAAATGCCCTTCCTCGTGGCCGCCCACTTTCGCGTTGCGCCCGTCCACCAGCGGCTTCGCGCCTTCCTTCACGCCCGTCTCGATCAGCGATTCGATTCTCTGCTTGCTCTCTCGGGAAATCACCGGCCCCATTTGCACTCCGGCGTCCAGCCCGCTGCCAATCTTGATCGCCGCCGCGGCATCGGCGATGGCGTCGCGAAAACTCTTCTGCGCTTCCCCGATCGTCACCGCCACGGAAACGGCCAGGCAGCGCTGCCCGGCGCAGCCGAAGGCGCTGTCCGAAATAATCTGCTTGGCCAGGTCCATGTCCGCGTCCGGCAGCACAATCACGTGGTTCTTGGCTCCGCCCTGGCACTGCATGCGCTTGCCGCTGGCCGCCGCACGCATATACACGTGCTTGGCCACCGGCGTCGATCCCACAAAGCTGATCGCGCGCACCTGCGGGTGATCGCACAGCGCGTTCACCACGTCCTTTCCACCATTCACCAGATTGGCCACGCCCTTGGGCAGCCCCGTCTTTTCCAGAAGCTCGTAGGCACGAATCATCGTCAGCGGCACGCGCTCGGAAGTTTTCAGCACAAAGGTGTTGCCGCAGGCGATGGCATAGGGAAGAAACCAGAACGGGATCATCGCCGGAAAATTGAACGGCGTGATCGCCGCCACCACTCCCAGCGGCTGCCGGATCATCGTTTCGTCCACGCCCGGCGTCACGTCTTCCAGGTTGAACCCCTGCATCATCATGGGAATGCCGCAGGCCACTTCCACGTTTTCAATGCCCCGGCGCAGTTCGGCCTTGGCTTCGGGGAAAGTCTTGCCATTTTCCACGGTGATGATTCGGGCCAGTTCGTCGATGTGCTCTTCCAGAAGATTTTTCAGTTTGAAAAGATACTGGATGCGTTCCCCGGGCGGCGTGCGCCGCCACGCCGGAAACGCCGCGGCCGCCGCCTGCACCGCTGCGTCCACGTCGGCCGCGGTGGATAGCGGCGTGCGCGCGAGAACCTCCGTGGTCGCCGGATTGCTGACGCTGGAATATTCGCTGGCGCTCGAGCGCTTCCAGCTTCCTCCGATGTAATTCTGCAATTCGAGTATTTGCGGGGTGACGGCACTGCTCATGGATGACTCCGGGACGCGCACAGAGAAACGTGCGATGGCGGCGAACCGCGAAAGAGTAACAACAATTCAGTCTACCAAATATTTACAAGATTTAAACATCGCCGCGGTGAGTTTTTCCGCTCTCAGGAGACCGCGCCATCCTCGCCGCCGCTCGCCTTCCACCGCACCTTCCAGGAAAACCAGGCCACCACGGCGATCATGCCGATCCAGCCCAGAATTTTGACGAATCCGCCAATCTGGCGGTCGTGCGCGAGCAGGCCCCACTGCCCGAATAGGTTCGCCCAGTCGTGCCCTTCTCCGTCCTCCGAACCGCCGCCAACGCTGACCAGGGGCAACGCTTGGTCGCGGGCATCCGCCATGTACACCCCGATATAAGGAAAATTCTCAAAAAACCAGAAGCTCGCGAAAGTGAATCCCGGTACATCGCGCGCCCAGAAAAAATAAACCGCGCAGAGCAGCGGCGCCAGCAACTCGCCCAGCGTTCCGCCGAGAATCGTGATCGTGCGGCCGAACCAGCTGAAAAAAAGATGCCCGGCTTCGTGAATAACCAGGTTGACGAGGTCCGGAAACAGGAAGCCGCTGCGGTTGCTCGCGGCATACACAAGAAACAGCCCGTACGCGGACAGCCAGGCGATTCCCGCGCCCCGCGACACCGTTTTCCATTCCCCAAGTTGTTCTTCGAAGAGACTCACACGAAAAGAGTAGCAATCCGCTGCGCCGCGGGGAACTGCTCCGCCGGCTCCAGTTTCCCCGCAGACACCCGCCCGCGCCTACTGGCCGCGCGTTTGCCGCGCCCGATACGCCGCGCCCAGCAGCGGCGCATCCTCGTTGAGCACCACGGTCACCGGAATGTCGCGCATCAACTCCTCGAACTTCTCCTCGCGGTCGCAAAAGTTTTTAAGAAACGTCCCGTCCTTGATCTTCTCCAGGATCTTCGCCGCGATTCCCCCGGCCACGTACACCCCGCCCAGCGCCAGCACCTTCAGCGCCAGATTTCCCGCCTCCGCTCCGTAAATCGCCGTCCACAAATCGAGCGTCTCCACGCACACCGGACAGCTTTTTTCGAGCCCCCGCCGGGTAATCTCCGGCGCGGCCGCGTCTCCCGCCGGCTCATCGAACGAATCGTGCCGCACGGACGAATCCAGAAACTCGTGCAGCGTGCGGAAACCGCGCCCGGAAAGAATCAGCTCCCAGGTGACATGCGCGGTTCTCTTGCGCATGAAGCGCAGCAGTTCGATCTGCTGCTCGGTATGCGGCGCGAAGTCGCTGTGCCCTCCCTCGCTGGGCGCCACGCGATACCCCTGGCCGTTCCATACCAGCAGCGCCTGCCCGTGCCCCGTTCCCGCCGCCAGCAGCGCCCGCGTTCCTCCCGGCTGCGGATTTCCTTGATTGAGCACGCACAACTCGTCCGCACGCAGATGCTCCAGGCTGTGCCCGGTGGCCTCCAGATCGTTCATCAGCAGCACATGCTCAAACCCGAATGTCTCCTGCAATTTCCGCCCGTCCACAATCCATGGCAGATTCGTGGCGTGCACCCGGTTCTCCACCACCGGCCCCGCCACTCCGAATCCCGCGCAGGCAATCCGTTTCTTTCCGCACGCCGGCTCCGCGTGCTTCAAAAACACGGAGACCATCTCCTCAAAACCAGCGTATTCGTGGCTCGCATAGCGCTGCTGCACTACGGCAGCCAGCCGCCCGCCCCGCTCCTCGAATACCGCCAGATTCGATTTCGTTCCGCCAATATCCCCGGCCAGAATCACTCTCGGCTCTCCCTCGACTCGCGCCTAGTAAACCACGAACCGGCGCGAATTGCGAGACTCCCCGCTCCCGCCTCCCCTAGGAATTTCCCCTCATTTCCAGTATGTTTAAAGTTCGGAGTTTTTCTCAGGAGGAAAGCATGGCCAACGACTGCTGCGGAGGAGGCGGAGGAGGAAAAACCCCCGACCCCGAACCCATCAAGCCCGGTACGCGCATGGTACTGTGCGTAAAGTTCGGCAAGGAGATGCCCGGTCTCGACCGCGTGCCCTGGAAGGGCGCCATCGGCCAGCGTGTCTACGAAAACGTTTCCAAGGACGCCTGGAAACTCTGGGTCGAGTACTCCAAGATGGTCATGAACGAGTACCGCCTCAATCCCATCGACCCCAACTCCCTCAAAATCATGGAAGAGCAGATGGAACAGTTCTTCTTCGGCGAAGGCGCCAAGCTCCCCGAAGGTTACGTGGCTCCCAAAGCCAAAGGCTGAGCCTCCGCGATTTCTTTCTTGCCCGCAAAAAAGCCGGCTCCCCCACGGGCGCCGGCTTTTTCTTTCTCCCTATAACTTCCCAAATTAACTTCCCTCGCGCCCCGCGAATTTCTTCCCGCTCGCCGGATGCTCCACCGCCAGCCGCTCGCCCATCGTAAACCGCAGCTTCTCGTGCGCCCGCCGCAGCGCTCCTTCCGCTTCCTCCGCCGTTGCTCCCCGCGCAAATAAGAATCCCAGGTAACTCGCCCCCTCCGGCCACGCCGCCAGATAGTCATGCACCCGCGCGGTGATCTGCAGCTCCGTGATCCCCGCCGTGGCCCGCGCCTCCTCTTCCCCTTCCACCTTTTCCAGCACCCCGCTCCTGGCCACCGGAATCATCATCACCCCGCTCGCCGCGCTCTCCCGCACCCACCCGCTCCCCGGCAATCCCGCCGCATGCCGCAGCAGCAACTCCTCCAGAAACACGGGTTCCGCGCCGGCCTCTCCCTCCGGCGCAAACCGCAGCGCGCGCGAACACAGCCCCCCGATGGGCCGCGGGGCCACCTCCAGCGGCCACACTCCCTCTTCGTTCACGCGAAACTCCGCGTGTACCGGCCCGTGCGTCAGCCCCAGCGCCCGCACAGCCTCCTGCGCCGCCCGCTCAATCGCGCGCTGCTCCGCTGCGCCCAGCCGCGACGGCGTCACGTAAATCGTCTCCTCGAAGTACGGCCCTTCCAGCGGATCGGGCTTGTCGAAAATCGCCAGCACCCGCAGCGCACCTTCCGTCAGCAATCCTTCCACGGATACTTCCCGCCCCGGGATATAGCCCTCCACCAGTATCCGGTCCAGGTTCGGCTCCCGCGTCGCGCGCATCTCCGGCGATTCCAGCAGCCGCCGGATGCGCCCCACGGCCCCGAAAAACTCCTCCCGCGTGTTCGCGCGAATCACGCCCGTGCTCGCCGAAAGCGAAAGCGGCTTCAGCACGCAGGGAAACGAAATCCCCGCCAGCGCCGGCTCCGGAGTGGGCGTCAGCGGCAGCGCGCGAAACCACGGCACGCGCATTCCCGCCTCGCGAAACACTTCCCGCATGCGCAGCTTGCTGCGGCAGGCCTCCACCGCCAGCGGATGGTTGTGCCATACGCTCAACCCCCGCGCCGCGTACGCCGCCGCCGCCACCGGCCGGTCTCCCAGCG
>Ga0315281_10009686_pt1 | contig 13345 bp, 12 predicted proteins | sample YL17G07_0_MG_FD_204540 | JGI IMG/M metagenome (GOLD analysis project Ga0315281, IMG submission 204540) | Sediment microbial communities from Yellowstone Lake, YNP, Wyoming, USA - YL17G07_0 | ecosystem: Environmental > Aquatic > Freshwater > Lake > Sediment | place: USA: Wyoming | collected... | reverse complement strand
TTCGAGTTGCGGCTTGGTATCCACGCGCGCTTTGCCGGTCAGCAGCAGATTGCGGCTCGACTGCGACGAGTCCGTGTGCTGCGCGCCCTGGCGCACCATGATTTTGCCGTTGAACACCGCATGCGCGGCGCCATCGACTATGCATTTGTGCAATTGCCGGCTGGTGCCATTCGGCTTTGCGTGGTCTATGCAGGTATGAGTGTCCGCGAGCTGGCGGTCGGCGATCAGCGCGAGCCCGTCGACCGCACACTCGCTGCCTTCGGCCGTATGCAGCACGTTCAGGTTATAGCGTGAAATGCGCGCGCCGAGCGCAACACTTACCGACTGATAACGGCTTGCGTGCGCGAGCGACACCGCGCAGTTGGCGATATGGAACGCCGCGCCGTTGTCGCGCTGCACGCGCACATGGCTTATGTGCGCATCGTCCGCCAGCACGATCTCGCTCACGGCATTGGTGAAATACGCCGCATCCGTCAATGCGACATAATCCTCGATTATCGTTGCCGAGCTGCCGGGCTCTGCAACCACCAGGCAGCGCGGGTAGCTCGCCGCTTCCTGCTGCGTCGCGATGAACAGCAGATGCACCGGCGGCGGCGCCAACACGCCGCGCGGCACGATTATCAATGCCCCGTCGCGCAGGAAGGCCGTGTTGAGGGCGGCGAATACGTTACCCTGGAATTCGGCATGACGGCCGAGGTGAGTCTCCATCTGCGCGCCATGCCTGGTCACGCCTGCCGCGAGGTTCTCGACCACAATGCCGGCCTTGTTGAAGGAAAGCTGCGGCGCGTAAACGCCATCGACGAACACCAGCCGCGCGCCGGCCTCCGGGAGCACCAGGTCGTCGATCTTCGTGGCGTCGAGCAGCGGCGCGCTGCGTGCCGGCTGAAACGGGATCTTGGTGAGCGACGAAATATCGGTGAAACGCCAGTCCTCATCGCGCGTGGTCGGCACCGTCAAGGCGCCGACGCGGTCGACGGCCTCGGCACGCAGGCGATTAAGCCACGCGAGCGTGGGCGACGAAAAAGCGACGGATAGTTCCGGCTGCCCCGTTAACAGGCTTGCCAGATAGCTGTTGGAAATCGTGACACTCATGCCGTCGCCGTGACGCCTGTCTTGTATTCGGCGCTGACCCAGTCGTAGCCGCGCGTCTCGAGCTCGATCGCGAGCTCCTTGCCGCCTGTTTTGATGATGCGGCCGCCATCCATCACGTGGACGTAATCGGGCACGATGTAATTGAGCAGCCGCTGGTAGTGCGTGACCAGCACAATCGCATTGTCCTTGCCGGCTAGCTGATTCACGCCGCCGGCAACGACCCTCAGCGCGTCGATATCGAGTCCGGAATCGGTTTCGTCAAGAATGCCGAGCCTGGGCTCGAGCAGCTCCATCTGCAGAATCTCATTGCGCTTTTTCTCGCCGCCGGAGAAGCCCTCATTGACGCTGCGGTCGAGAAAGTCCGGATTCATTTCGAGCAGTTTCATTTTCTCGCGCACGAAATCGTCGAATTCGAGCGGATCGAGTTCGTCCTTGCCGCGCTGTGCCTGCACCGTGTTGTATGCGAGCCGCAGAAACTGGCTGTTGGCCACGCCCGGTATCTCGATCGGATACTGGAAACCCAGGAATATCCCGGCCCGCGCGCGCGCTTCCGGCACGAGCTCGAGCAGGTTCTTGCCCTCGAACGCGACCGTGCCGCCTGTCACTTCGTATGCAGGATGACCGGCAAGGACCTTGGCGAATGTGCTTTTGCCCGAACCGTTGGGCCCCATGATGGCATGTATTTCGCCGCTTCTGACCGTGAGATCGATGCCTTTGAGGATTTCGATACCGTTCACGGTCGCATGCAGACCGCGCACTTCGAGCAGCGTACTGCCGTCCTGATAAATCATCCGACGCTTCCTTCGAGTTTGAGACCGAGCAGCTTGGTCGCCTCGACCGCGAACTCCATCGGCAGTTGCTGAAATACGTCCTTGCAAAATCCGTTGATGATCATCGACACTGCTTCCTCGGCGCCGATGCCGCGCTGCGCGAAGTAGAACAGCTGGTCTTCGCCGATCTTCGACGTCGACGCCTCGTGCTCGACTTGGGCGCTCTGGTTGTTGACCTGAATGTACGGGAAAGTGTTGGCGCCGCACTGGTCGCCGATCAACATCGAATCGCACTGCGAGTAGTTGCGCGCGCCGGCCGCAGTGGGCGCGATCCTGACCAGGCCGCGGTAGCTGTTGTTGGAACTACCAGCGGAAATTCCCTTGGCTACGATGGTGCTGCGAGTGTTCTTGCCGAGATGGATCATTTTGGTACCGGTATCGGCCTGCTGGTAATGATTGGTGAGCGCGACCGAGTAGAACTCGCCGACCGAATTGTCACCGCGCAACACGCAGCTCGGATACTTCCAGGTGATTGCCGAACCGGTCTCGACCTGCGTCCACGAAATCCGCGAATTGACGCCTTTGCACAGGCCGCGCTTGGTGACGAAGTTGTAAATGCCGCCGACGCCTTTTTCATCGCCCGCATACCAGTTCTGCACCGTCGAGTACTTGATGTCGGCGTTATCGAGCGCGATAAGCTCGACCACTGCCGCGTGCAGCTGGTTGGTGTCGAATTTGGGCGCAGTGCAGCCTTCGAGATACGAAACCGACGCGCCCTCCTCGGCGATGATCAGCGTGCGCTCGAACTGCCCGGACTCCTGGGTGTTGATGCGGAAGTAGGTCGACAAATCCATCGGGCATTTGACGCCCTTGGGGATGAAGCAGAACGAGCCGTCGGTAAATACCGCCGAGTTGAGCGCAGCATAATAATTATCGCCGACCGGCACCACGGTCCCGAGATACTGCTTTACCAGATCCGGATGCTGGTGCACCGCTTCCGAAATCGAGCCGAAAATGATGCCCACTTCGGCGAGCTTCGCCTTGTAAGTGGTCGCCACCGAAACGCTGTCGAAAATGACGTCGACCGCCACGCCGGCCAGCTTTGCGCGCTCGTTCATTGGCACGCCCAGCTTTTCGAATGTGCGCAGCAACTCCGGGTCGACTTCGTCCATGCTGGCAAGCGTTTTTTTCGGCTTCGGCGCCGAGTAATAGCTGATGGCCTGAAAATCGATTTTCGGGTAATGCACGTTAGGCCACTTCGGCTCATCCAAAGTGAGCCATTTCTGGTAGGCCTTGAGCCGGAACTCGAGCAGCCATTCGGGCTCGCTCTTCTTGGACGAAATCAGCCGGATGGTGTCTTCGCTCAACCCCTTTGGCGCGACATCGGACTCGATGTCCGTGACGAAACCGTGCTGGTAGGGCTGGTTGATCAGGTGTTGCAGTGCTGTGCTCATTTCAATCTCAAACTTAAATTCGTTAACCGCGAAGGTCGCAAAGGTAAATCAAAAACAGTTTTTTCGTAGACGTCGATGTCCCTTCGCGTCCTTGGCGGTTCAGGATTTCGCCGTTTCTTTGAGGCTGAAGCTTTCGCCACAGCCGCAAGTGGCGTCGACGTTGGGGTTGTCGAACTTGAACGTCTGCTTGAGCCCTTCCTTGACGAAGTCAAGGCGCGAACCGTCCAGAAACGACAGGCTGTCGGAATCGATCACCACTTTCGCGTCATGCGCCTCGAACACCTGGTCGCCCGGGCGCATTTCGTCGGCATAGTCAAACGTATAAGCAAAGCCCGAGCAGCCGACCTTTTTCACGCCGACGCGCAATCCCACGCCCTTGCCCCGCTTCGTTATCTGATGCTGGATCCGATTTGCCGCACTTTCAGTCAGTGTGATCGCCATGTCCGTCCCTGCCAAAATCAAACCGCAATCGCGGTCAACCGTTTCAATCGTGTAATGACTCCCTGCAAAGCGCGCAGGCATTCCTCGACCTGCTCCGGTTTATTGTCTTTGCCAACGCTGAATCGGACCGCACCGCGGGCGATTTCGGGAGCAACACCCATCGCCAACAGCGTCGCGGACGGTTCAGGATTCGCGCTCGAGCACGCCGCACCGCTCGCCACCGCGAATCCGGCCTTGTCGAGCTCGATCACCAGCGTTTCGCCGTCGATGCCCGAAAATGCGAAATAACTCGTGTTCGGGATGCGCGCCGAGGCGGCGCCGAATATCACCGCACCCATGCCGCCAAGCCCGCGTTCGAACTGGTCGCGCATCGCGGCCAGCCGTGGCGCGAGACCGCCCGTGCGCTGGGCCGCGAGCTCGCAGGCCGCGCCAAAACCAACAATGCCCGGCACGTTCTCGGTGCCGGAGCGCAGACCCCGCTGTTGGCCGCCACCGCTGATGAGCGGCTTCAATTCGATGCGCTTGTCGAGCACCAACGCGCCGACGCCTTTCGGGCCGTAGATTTTGTGCGCGGACACCGTCAAAGCGTGCACGTTGAGCGCGTTGAAGTCGACGTTGATTTTGCCGAGCGCCTGCACCGCGTCGGTATGCATCCAGGCACCCGCCGCGCGTGCTATTTCCGCAACTGCCGCCACGTCCTGGATTACCCCGGTTTCGTTGTTGGCCAGCATCACCGATACGATGCCGGTCGGCTCACCCAGCGCACGGGCCGCGGCGGCGAGATTTATGCGCCCGTCGCCATCGACCGCGAGCTTGCGCAGTTTCCAACCGGCCCGCGCAAGTTCCTGGGCGGGATTGGCGACGCACGGATGCTCAATCGCGCTTACCGCGACCTGGCTCGGCTTGAGCATCCCAGCGGCGCCCTTGATAAATGCGTTGTTCGCTTCGGTACCGCCGCTGGTAAAAGTCACTTGCGCCGGCTGCACACGGATCAATGCCGCCACCTGCTCGCGGGCCGCGTCCACCGCCCGGCGCGCCAGCGTGCCGAACTCGTGCCGGCTCGACGCGTTGCCGTACTGCTCGCGCAGGTATGGCAGCATGGCCGCCAGCACCTTGTCGTCAACCGGCGTGGTTGCGTTGTGATCGAAATAGACGTGCGTCATCGCGGAAACGAAAACTCAGGCTGAGACTGTAGTGCGCTCGCGCTTGGGCCGGATATCGCGCATGTCGTGCACCTGCGCCACGCCGTTTTGTTTGGCTTTCTGCTCGTCAACCAGCTGCTTAAGCGTGACCGAGCCGAGAAAGTCGAAAATGTGCTTGTTAAGATTGGCCCACAGGTCATGGGTTATGCATTTTTGATCGTCATGACAATTTTCCTTGCCGCCACACTGAGTCGCGTCGATGGGCTCATCGACCGCCAGTATGATGTCGGCAACGGACATCTCCGGCATGTTTTTGGCCAGGCAATAGCCGCCGCCGGGACCACGCACGCTGTCAACGAGTGCGCGGCGACGCAGCTTGCCAAACAGTTGCTCGAGGTACGACAGCGATATTTTCTGGCGCTGACTGATTTCCGCAAGCGCCACCGGACCGCTGCCTTGACGCATAGCAAGATCGACCATTGCCGTCACTGCAAAGCGCCCTTTAGTTGTCAGCCTCATGGTAAACCCCTCTTAAAAATCATACACCTACAGCAGTAAATCCAATACACGAGCTAATTTGTCAACTATACAATACCCGATGGATTCAGTCAACAATTTTGTTCAAATAATTAGGATCGAATTTGTCGTGCTTGCTTACCTCCGCACAGTCCGCGCCCAGACGCACGAGCTGCTCGATAATTTGCTCGATCCGCCGGTCGGTATTGACGCTATGGTCGATTAATTCGTGGATCGCCCGCGCAACCGGGTCATTCATGTCGCTGCCCACCGCGTAGGCCGAAAAACCGGATTTGGCGTCGACTTCCTTTTCAATGATGCGCGCGGGAATACCGATGGCTGTTGCGCCCATCGGTACGTTTTTGACTACTACAGCATTGGATCCGATACGCGCGCCCGCGCCGACCGTGATCGGACCGAGGATCTTGGCGCCGGCGCCGACAACCACACCGTCGCCCAGCGTCGGATGTCGTTTGCCCTTGTGCCACGACGTCCCGCCGAGGGTGACGCCATGGTAGAGCGTGCAGTCGTCGCCGATCTCGGCGGTTTCTCCGATCACTACGCCCATGCCGTGGTCGATAAAAAACCGGCGCCCGATTTGTGCTCCGGGGTGAATTTCAATGCCTGTCAGCCAACGCCCGAGATGAGAAACGAGGCGCGCCAGCCATCTCAGGCGCAAGCCCCACAATTTGTGCGCGAGCCTATGCACCAAAAGCGCGTGAAACCCAGGGTAGCAAGTCACTACTTCCCACGCGTTACGTGCTGCTGGGTCGCGCTCGAATACGACGGCTACTTCTTCCTTGAGCTTGGAGAACATGATTGATTTTATGGAGATAATCTCTCAGGATACGGTAACCCAGTAATGCATTCAACTATTGAATGAACGTAAAAGACTGGCGGTGATATCGGAACCTAGCCAGGGCGGTCCTGGCGGGTGCGGCAGACACCGCTAACGCCAGGATTGACATACGTTCGCCCGCAATAGATAATGAGAACCGTTATCATTCACGAATTGAGCTTGGCGATGCTGCAAATCTTTGTGATCACATTACGCGAAAGCATAGAAGCATTTCTGATCGTCGCCATCACCTTGGCCTATTTGCGCAAGACCGGCCGTACGCCGCTGTTGGCGGCTGCGTATTGGGGTACCGGTGTCGCGGTTGCGTTAAGCATAGTGCTCGGAGTGGCGCTCGCCGAAGTCGCGGTCCAGCCGCTATGGGAAGGATTGCTTGCAGCCGTGGCCGCGATACTCGTGCTGGGCATGGTGATCTACATGATGCGCGCCGCCAAACACCTGCGCACCCAAATCGGCGCCAATATCGAAAGCGCGGCGCAAAAGCCGGGTTCCGGGGCATGGCTGGGCGTGTTCGCGTTCGTGGTGCTGATGGTCACGCGCGAAGGCATGGAAACCGCTTTCATCGTCAATGCGCTGGCGCTGCAAACCAAATCGGTGCAAATGCTTATCGGCAGCGTTCTAGGCATCGGACTGGCATCGGCGGTGGCGTGGGCCTGGTCGCGTTACGGTCACCGCGTCAAATTGCATCTATTCTTTCAGGTGACGTCGATTTTTCTGCTGCTGTTCGTGGTCCAGCTGCTGATCTACAGCTTCCACGAACTGACCGAAACCAATCTGCTGCCGATCAACAATGAGTATTGGCACGAGGCAACCGAACCCTACGGTCCCGAAGGCGTGTATGGGCAGTGGCTGTCGTTCGGGTTGGTGCTGGTGCCGCTCACGTGGCTCGCCTGGTCCTGGTGGCAGGACCGGCACCCGGCTCCCGCCACGGCGTGATGATCCGGCCTGCCGGCGGTGCAGCTATTTTCGAAGCAATTCGTCGACCGATTTCAGGAAACCCCGAAGAATATTGACCTCGTCGACTTCGAACCGATTGCGCGCCAGCAGGCGCCTCAACAAACGCAGCAAGCGTTTTGAGTTCGCCGGGTCCAAAAAACCCGTAGCACGCATGGTCCGTTCGAAATGTTCGCGCAGTAACTCCACCTGCCCGATCGTGGCCGGCGCGAATTCCTGCGCCGGGGGCGTTGCTGCAATTGACAGGCCCATGCGCAACTCATAAGCAAAAATCTGCACGGCGGCTGCGACATTGAGTGACCCGTAACCCGGGTCCGCCGGAATATGCGCCCACAGCTGGCAATTTGCCGCCTCTTCGCTGGTAAGTCCGGCAGTTTCGTTGCCAAAAACGATGGCCACCGGGTGCGATGCGGCCTGCGCCAGCACCTCGCGCGCGGCTTCGCGCACCGTCAGCGTTTCGTGACGCAATTCGCGGTGACGTCCTGAAGCGGCGACGGCGAGCACGCAGCCTTCGAGCGCCTCCGCGAGACTGGCGCAAATGCGCGCCCTGGCCAAAACGTCGATGGCGCCGGTCGATCTCGCGTCGGCTTCGGCATGCGGAAATTGGCGCGGATTGACCAGCGCCAACTCGCTCAATCCCATGGTCTTAAGCGCCCGCGCAGCCGCGCCGATATTGCCCGGGTGGCTGGTTCGCGCCAGCACGACGCGAATATTTTTGAGCGGATCGCTGTTATTCACTACAATACCGGCCTTTCCGTCCGCCTCGTTGCGGTCACGCGTAACGGCCACGAACTGATCGCTGACCGCTGAAAGCTTTTCTTATGCATCCCATGCTCAATACTGCAGTGAAGGCTGCGCGCCGCGCCGGCGGTATCATCAACCGCGCCTCGCGCAATCTCGACATTCTGTCGGTGACGCAAAAAGGAATCAGCGATTTCGTGTCCGAAGTCGATCGCGAAGCCGAGCAAGCCATCATCAAGGTTCTGCTCGATGCCTATCCGAGTCACTCGATTCTAGCAGAGGAAAGCGGCGCCGCCGGCAAGTCGGAGTTTCAGTGGATCATCGACCCGCTGGACGGCACCACCAATTTTCTGCACGGCTTTCCGCAGTACGCGGTGTCGATCGCGCTCGCGCACAAGGGCGTGACGACGCAGGCGGTGATTTACGACCCCACGCGCAACGATCTGTTCACGGCCACGCGCGGCACCGGCGCGTATCTCAATGACCATCGTCTCCGCGTCAGCAAACGCATCAAACTTCAGCAGTGTCTGCTCGGCACCGGTTTCCCGTTCAAGGAGTTCGAGCACGTCGATACTTACCTCGCGATGTTCCGCGATCTGACACAGAAAACAGCCGGCTTGCGCCGCGCCGGCGCCGCGACACTCGATCTCGCCTATGTCGCCGCAGGCCGTCTCGACGGCTTCTGGGAGTTTGGGTTGAGTCCGTGGGACATGGCGGCCGGCAGCCTGCTTATCACCGAGGCGGGTGGCCTGGTTGGCGACCTCGAAGGCAACAGCGGTTATCTCGAATCCGGCAATATCGTCGCCGCGAATCCCAAGTTGTTCTCGCAGCTGATCCAGACATTCGCGCCGCACCTGACTGCCAAGCTCAAATCGTAGACACGGGACGGCTGTCCCACGCCGTCTCTTCACCGTTCTCTCTTCACTCTTTACTCGCCACGCGCAGCCCATGATCACCACCACCGGCATCACCATGCAGTTCGGCGGCAAGCCCCTGTTCGAGAACGTTTCGATCAAGTTCGGCCAGGGCAACCGCTACGGCCTGATCGGCGCCAACGGCTGCGGCAAGTCCACGTTCGTGAAAATCCTTGGCGGTGATCTGGAGCCAAGCGCGGGCAACATCGCGATCGACAAGGGCGAACGGCTCGGCAAACTGCGCCAGGACCAGTTTGCCTACGAAGACATGCGCGTGCTCGACGTCGTGCTGATGGGGCACGCCGAAATGTGGCGGGCGATGCAGGAGCGCGATGCCATCTACGCCAACGACGAGGCCAGCGAGGACGATTACATGCGCGCGGCCGAACTCGAGCACGAGTTCGCCGAATACGGCGGCTACACCGCCGAAGCCCGCGCGAGCGAACTGCTGAACGGAATCGGCATACCGCCCGATCAGCACAACGGCCCGATGAGCGCGGTGGCACCCGGATGGAAGCTGCGCGTGCTGCTGGCGCAGGCGCTGTTTGGCGATCCCGAAATCCTGCTGCTCGACGAACCGACCAACAACCTCGACATCAATTCCATTCGCTGGCTCGAGGGCGTGCTGAACGCGCGCTCGAGCACCATGATCATCATCTCGCACGACCGGCATTTTCTGTCCGCCGTGTGCACCCACATGGCCGACCTCGACTACGGCGAGATCCGCATTTATTCGGGCAATTACGACGACTTCATGCTCGCCTCGACGCAGGCGCGCGAAGGCCTGATCGCGGAAAACACCAAGGCCAGGGAGCGCATCGCCGACCTGCAGGATTTCGTGCGCCGCTTCTCAGCCAATGCGTCGAAGGCGCGCCAGGCCACCTCACGCGCGCGGCAGATCGAAAAAATCAAGGTGGAGGACATCAAACCGTCCAGCCGCCAGTATCCGTACCTGCGCTTCGACTTTGACGAGCGCGACCGGCTGCACCGTTACGTGCTGGAGGTGCAGAAGCTCGCCAAGGGTTACGACAGGCCGCTTTTCCGCAATTTCAATATTCGAGTCGAGGCCGGCGAGAAAATCGCGATCATCGGGCCCAACGGCATCGGCAAGACCACGCTGCTGCGTTGCCTCGCCCGCGATCTGGTACCGGACAGCGGGTATATCAAATGGACCGATAAGGCGCGCCTCGGTTACTGTGCGCAGGACCACGCCGGCGAATTCGGCGCCGATGAAACGCTGGCGGAATGGCTGGCTGAATGGAGAGGCCCCAACGACGACGACCAGACCGTGCGCGCGACGCTCGGCCGCCTGCTGTTTTCCGGTGATGACGCGAAAAAACCGCTCAACGTGATTTCAGGCGGCGAACAGCAGCGCATGGTGTTCGGCAAGCTGATATTGCAGAAACCCAACGTGCTGCTGATGGACGAGCCCACCAACCACCTCGACATGGAGTGCATCGAATCGCTCAATTCCGCGCTCGAAAAATTCAAGAGCACGCTGATCTTTGTCTCGCACGACCGTGAATTCGTGTCCTCGCTCGCCACGCGCATCATCGAGATGACGCCCGCCGGCATTAACATCTTCGCCGGCAATTACGAGGATTTCCTGGCGGCGCAGGACATGGCCGCCTGACAGCGCGCGAAGAACGGGTATTCGCTACTCAGGCAATGCCGGAATTTCCACTCATGCCCTTCAGGCGTGGCAGATTCAATGCCGGCGGCTTTACGATCTTGCGATCGCGCAAATACTTCGCCATCAGATCCCAAATGGGCTCGCCACCGGCTGTTCGCGCTTCCTCCGCCACCGGCGCCCAGCCGGCAACCTTGTATTTTTTCTCCGCCTCGATGGGCCGGCCCCTGAGCGTCATTTCCGATATGCGGCCACCCATTTTCGCGTACGGATCGCAGGTATAGCGAAGCCCGCCGACGCGCACCATGTCGCCACCCTGCTGGTAGTACGGATCCGGATTGAACAGATTGTCGCAGACGTCCTCGAGGATGGTCTTGATCGTCGCGCCTGTCATTTCAGTAACCGTGGTGTAAGGATAGGTAATCGCCGTCTGGTCCATCAGGTGCTCCATCAGAATCGGCTGGCCGGGCAGGAGACTCGTGCCCCAGCGAAAACCCGGTGAAAATGCAATCTCGGCGTCCTTCACCGCCATCAGCCCGTCGAGGATCAGTTGGTCGAACGTGCCGTTGAAGTTGCCGCGGCGGTAGAGCAGACCCTCCGTCACGGCCAGCTTCTCGGCAAGCCGGGCCTCGTACGGCGCCCGCACCCTGCGGATCAGCGCTTCCATGTCTTTGTCCGGCGGCAGCAAATTGGCGAATACCGGCAGCAGCCGATAGCGGAAGTCCGCGACCTCGCCGCCTTTCACTTCGAGGTCGAGCACGCCAAGAAATTTCCCGTTTGAACCGGCGTTGGTAACGAGCGTTTGCCCGCCCGCGTTTTTCACCACCAACGGTGCCGGCACGCCATCGTGCGTGTGCCCTCCGAGAATGGCATTGATACCCTGCACTCGCGAGGCCATTTTGAAGTCCACGTCCATGCCGTTATGCGACAGCAGCACCACCGCCCGCGCGCCTTTGGCACGCGCCTCGTCGACTGTGCGCTGCATCTCTTCTTCCCGGATGCCGAAGCTCCATTCCGGAACGAAGTAGCGCGGATTGGCGATAGGCGTGTACGGGAAAGCCTGACCGACGATGGCCACCGGCACGCCGTTCATTTGCCTGATCACGTAAGACGGGAAAACAGGGTCGCCGAAATCAGCGGTCTTGATATTCTGCGCAAGGAATTCGATCCTGCCTTTGAAATCGTTGTCGATGATTTTCTTCACGCGCTCGGCACCGAGCGTGAAATCCCAATGTCCGGTCATCAGGTCCACGCCCAGCAGCTTGCAGGCGTCAACCATGTCCTGGCCGTTGGTCCACAATGCGGTTGCCGAGCCCTGCCAGGTGTCGCCGCCGTCAAGCAGCAGCGCGCCGGGGCGCTCCGCGCGTACGCGCTTTACCAGAGCCGCCATGTGCGCAAAACCGCCGACCTTGCCATAGGTGCGCGCGGCCTGCGCGAAATCGAGATGGGTAAAGGCATGCGCAAGCCGCGATCCGCGCGGGATACGGAACGCCTTCAACAAGCCCTCCCCGACCAGGTGCGGCGGCCTGCCGCGCGCATCACCGGCGCCGATGTTGGTGTCCGGCTCGCGAAAGTACGACGGCAGCAACTGCGCGTGACAGTCGGTAAAGTGCATGAGCGATACGTTGCCGAACTTCGGCAGGTCGTAAAAACCGGCATCGCTGTCTGCGGCCAGCGCGCGCGGACTGTCGAGCGCCAACCCCGAAGCGCCGGCGACCGCCAGCACTTCCAGAAATTCCCGCCGGGTCATGCTCATACGCGTGGCTCCAAAAAATTGGCCTGGATAACCAGGCCTGAATTACTGGGGAACAGCCTCAAAAATACGCAATGGCCATTCGTGCCGGGGCATCGAAGCATGAACGGCCGCAGCTGCGGGCGCGTCAGCAGTGTTCACCCTTCTATACATCGGAGCGAACGGTATCTTTGAAACCGCTTCTAACTGTATTTAAAAACTATTTCTTGTTGACGGGCGATTGCGGATCAACCAGGAACGCAACCATATGAGTGATCTGTTCCGGCGTGAGATGGCCGGTGGCGCCGAGACGGGGCATGTTGGAACACGGGAAATACGCCCAGGCGTTGTAGATTTTTTCGTAAGTATACTTCGCAATGGCTTCGGAATTTCCGCGCTGCGCGCCATAGCCGGTCAGGCTCGGCCCGACGTTGCCGACGTTGATCTCGCCGGGCGCGAGCGCGTGGCAGTTCTGGCACAGGCCGCCGTTTTCCTTGCGTGCTTCGAGTTTGCCGAATTGTATACGGTCGCCGGCGCCATCGTGGGCCAGCACATTGCCGCGCTTCCAGTCGCCTACGAAATTGCCGGACGGCGGATATTGGATCGACGCGCGCGCCAGATTGATAACTTCAGCGGCTTCCTCCGGCGTAAGTTTCATCTCGCCTATCTTGCTGCATATTCGCTGTGAGCGGTCCTGCGCCAGGCGTTTGAGGTGAGCCGGCGCGGGCGCGGTGAAATCCTCGCTCACCATTTTTTCGACCATCTGCCACGTCGTTGCCTCATCGGGAAACGTCGCGCAGCCAGCGGCGATCATTACGCTGGCGCCGATCACGGTCCATTTCAGTTTATTGATTCGCATGTTTCCCCCCGCTTAGCGCTTGAAACCCGGCACCTTGATGACCGCGCCGTTGCCCTGATAGTGCAGATACGTGGTCAAGGCAATCGAGGTGTCGGACACATACTTGAGCTCGGGCAGGCGCATCTGCCAGAAACAGTCGTAGAGCCGCCACTGCATGGTGCGCACCACGAAGTGCGCTCCGCGATAGGCCGGCCAGGTCGCAACGACTTCCTGGATCTGCTTCTGATCGGTCATGTTGACCAGG
>Ga0315281_10009685_pt1 | contig 13346 bp, 14 predicted proteins | sample YL17G07_0_MG_FD_204540 | JGI IMG/M metagenome (GOLD analysis project Ga0315281, IMG submission 204540) | Sediment microbial communities from Yellowstone Lake, YNP, Wyoming, USA - YL17G07_0 | ecosystem: Environmental > Aquatic > Freshwater > Lake > Sediment | place: USA: Wyoming | collected... | reverse complement strand
CAGGTACTGCGAGCGCAGCATGATGCCGATGCGGTCGTAGACGGCTGGGATGTCGGCAGGCGCCGGCGCGGCCAGGAACTGCCCGCCGGACCGGTTCGCCAGGTCCTGCAGGTAGGGCACGTTGATGTCCTCGCCGACGCCGATGGCGAAGAAGGGGACGCCGGAGGCCGTGGCCTCGCCGAGCGATTGCTCCATCGTCGCGGCGCTGCGGTTGCCGGACTCCTGCCCGTCGGTGAGCAGCACGACGACCTTGCGCGGCAGGGGCGCCGCCTTCGCCGCCTGTGCGCCGGCGACAACGGCGTCATACAGCGCCGTCGAGCCGACCGCCTGGAGGCCGTGCAGCGTTGCGGCGAGCGCCTGCTTGTCGGCGGTCAGCGGGCTCGGCGGGCTGACGCCGTCGGCGAAGGAGATGACGATGGCGCCGTCCTTGGGCAGCAGGCTGTCGACGAAGCTGATCGCCGCCTCTTCCGTGAGGGCCAGCGGGGCGCCCTCCATGCTGCCGCTGGTGTCCATGACGAGCACGACGGCGAGGCCGACATCGGCGTTGACGGCCGCCTGCGCCGCGACGACGGGCACGGGCCCGCTGTCGTCGGACGCCGCGAAGTTCGCCGTCGCGAGCCCGCCGATCGGCGCGCCTGCGGCGTCATGCACGCTGACGACGGCGATAACGTCGGGGTAGTTGGCGGCGATGACCTGCGTGACGTCGATGGTCGCGGGCGACTGCGCGCGGGCGGGGAGAGCGGTCGAGAGCGCCGCGCAGAGGCCGATTGCCGCAAGCCCTTTTAAGAACCGTCGCATCGGCGCGCCTCAGCGAATACCACGCTGTCCGAAACGACCGGACAACGCTGTTCTCAGACTAGGAGACGGGTGTCATCCTGTCAAGGCGATCTGCCGCGCGAGAAGAGGGTGCGAAGGAAGCGGAACACGAGCGCAGAAGAGCGACGCCCGCGGCCGGCGAAAAAGGAGAGATCAACGCCGTTCAGGGCTATCCGCCAGATCTCGAAGATGTAGCCGATGAACGCCCCGTAGACCACCATCAGCATGAGGACGTGGTTGAGCTCGACCTCCGGGCTGACGATTGTCGCCCCGATCTCGAAGCCCACGCCTATCGCTGCGCCCACACCGAATCCGTTCATCCCTTGATATTATCGGCCGGCGGCGTCTCCGCGTCTGTTCGCGGTCTCCCCTATTTGTCGCCGTCGACGGGCCTTTGCTGGATGGTCGCCGTCGCGCTATGCTCGATATAACCATCGCAAGGGGAGAAGCGTGGACGGACGAAGGCCGGCGCTGCTGATCCTGCTCCTGGCGCTATCGACGGCAGCGGCCTGCGGCGGCAGCGACCGCATGCCTGCCGAGACGCCGTCCGCCGCGCCCACGACGACGCCGACGCTTACGCCGACGCTAACGCCGGCGCCATCGCCGCGCCCCTCAGCGACGGCAACGCCGGGAGAGACGGTCGATGCGACGGAGCCGCGCGGCTTCCCCATCGACCCGTCGACGAAGCTGGGGCTGGTCGTCGGCGAGTCGCCGGAGCGGAGCATCGCCTGGGGCGCCGGGCCCGACGCAGCGTCGTACAGTCGCGACGGCCAGCCATCGGACGACCCCGATCGCGCGAACAACAGCGGCTGGGACTGTCGCGTCCACGTTGAGTACGAAGGGCAGCCGGCCGCCGACTGGTACGTGCCCACCGGCACACCCATCCGCGCCACGATGGACGGCACAGCGACCCTGAATATCGTCACCGTCACCAACGCCTTCGATTACTACGGCGCCGCCCGCGGGCCCTTCATGGGCAACCCCGACCGGACGCGGGCCGCCGTGGCGCCGTTCCAGGGGCTGAGCGGCGGCAAGGGCGTGTTCGTGCGCGTGGAGAACGACGGCTTTGTGACGGACTACGGCCATCTCGGCCCGGCGCCGACCATCGCGGGGGTCGCTCCGACGTCGTTCCTTGAGGGCTACGGCCCCGGCTCCGATTACGCCACCCTCTTCGCGCCGCTACGCGACTTCCGCGTGTTCACGACGGTGGCGCGCTGGGCGGTGAAGCGCGGCGACGTCATCGGCTACAGCGGCGACACCGGCTACAGCGACGCGCCGCACCTCCACTACACGATCAGGCGCGCCGGCGCGTCGTCGCTGCTCTGCCCGACGGCGGAAGCAGGCTTCGAAGACGGCGGCTGGCTGCTGAGGTAGGGGTGCACGGCCGTGCGCCCGCCTGAAGACGCCGAGGTTGGAAAGCCTCGGCTACGATGTCATATGGGGATGGGCACGTTCTAGTCGCTCCGCGCGAAGGAGATCGTCAGGCGGTCGCCGTCCATCTTCGCCGAAACCGCGCGACGGCCCGCTAGGACCCGCGGCAGAAGCACCTGCCGCTTGTAGATGCCGACCTTTATCGATAGCTCGTCGCCGCGCTGCGCCAGCGATATTTCCTCCCGTTCGACGAAGGGCATGCCCAGGCTGAGCACGTACTCGCTGTCGCCCGCGCGCACCTCCTGCGCAACCGCCGGGTAGTAGATCCGCGTCGGGTCGTCGTCGCCGAAGAGGCGTTGCGCCAGGTCGCGCAGCCCGTCTATGCCGACGACCTCGTGCTCCAGCAGCGGCGCCGTGAGCACCGGCAGCGGCGAGAATGCCTCCTCGATCTGGCGCCGGTACCGCTGCTGCGCCGTCTGCCAGCGCGCGAAGAAGCTATCGGCGACCGCCGACGGCAGCAGCCGGTTGCAGACGACGGCGTCGGTGACGTAGCCGTAGAGATTGAGGTACGTGAAGCTGCGCTGCGCCTCCTTGATGACCATCTTCTCCGGGTTTACGACCAGGCGGACCGTCGAGACCTCGCGGTCGGAGAGGAGGTCGTGCAGCTCCGCCAGGCGGCTGGCGAGCTCTTCCGCGGCGTCGAAGACGGCCTTGTTGGGCACCGGCATTCCCGTCAGGCCGCGCACGACCGGCCCGGCAATCTTAGCCAAACGCCGCTCCACCGGCAGCACCTTGTCTATCCACCAGCGCGCCGCTTCCGGGAAGCTGAGGAGGGTCAGCGCCTGGCCCGTGGGCGCGCAATCGACGATGACGACATCGAAGTTGCCGCTCTCATAATTGCGCGTGATCCAGAGGAGGCTCGCCAGTTCCTCCATGCCCGGCAGGACCGCTACCTCCTCCGCCTCCATTTCGCGCATGCCCTGCCAGACGAGGAGCGCTGTCAGCCACTCCTGGACGATTCCCCACCACTTCTTGATGTTGAAGTAGACGTCGCTTTCCTGGGCCCACAGGTTATCGGCGACCTGTGTTGGCTCGGGGCCCAACGGCACGTCGAAGGAGTCGGCCAGGCTGTGCGCCGCGTCCGTGCTGAGGACGACCGTGCGATACCCCCTCTCGGCGGCGCGTACGGCGGTCGCGGCGGATACAGTCGTCTTGCCGACGCCTCCCTTGCCCGTGTACAGGATTATCCGGCCCATGTTTTTGTGGAGGACCCGCTAGATTGGTTTGGCGACGTCTTCGAGCGTCATGCCACGGTAGATCTCTTCGAGCTCGAGCTGCCGGTCTCCCGAGACGCGCATGAAGATGGCGTTGGCCTCCGACAGCACAGCGCCTTCCGACGAGCGGACTTCGGCGCGGACCAGGACCCAGCGCCCGCGGTTCTTCTCGATTATCCCCACAACCGTCACCGGCTGGAACAGGGGCACCGGCTCACGGTACCGAATGTTTATCTTGCCGGTGACCGCCCATATGCCGTGGCTCATCGTCACCCAGCCCATCGCCTCGTCGAGCATCGTCGCGACGAGGCCGCCATGCATGAAGCCCGGCCAGCCCTGGTGCTCCGCCTGTGGCGTGAAGGGCGCCTTCACCTCTCCGTCCTCCATCTTGAACGAAAGATGGAGACCCAAAGGGTTGCGCTTGCTGCAGCCAAAGCAATAATGCGGGTTCTCTTCCTGCATGCCTACTCCCGTAGCCGGCGCCGCTAGTCGATGGCGGCGAGCGCTTCGCGGTGGTCGCGCGGCTTCAGCATCTCGCTGCGAGTCGTATAGCGGATCACCCCGTCCTTGTCGATGACGACGGTGAGGCGCTCCGCCAGCCCGAGCTCTTCGTTCCAGCAGCCGTAGAGTCGCGCCACTTCGCCCTTCATATCGGAAAGAAGGGTGTGCTTGAAGCCCATCGCTTCTTTCCATGCCTTGAGCGTCCAGTGGGTATCGCGGCTGATACTGAACACCTTCGCGCCCTTCGCCTCGAATTCCGAATAGTCATCCCGGTAAGCGCAAAGCTCGTCGGTACACACCGACGAGAACGCGGCCGGGTGGAAGACGAGAATGACCGGGCTGCCGCGCTGGTCCGACAGACGCACGTTCTTCCCGTTTTCGTCCGGCAGGGTGAAATCGGGCGCCTTCTGACCTACTGCTATCTCTACCATCGCAACCACCTCCTCTTGGAATCCTTCCCTCGAAAAGGGCCGGCTTATCGGGCAGCGACCGGCTTTCTCGCTAGCCGCCTTGTTCCGTCAGATAGCGATGTATGCCTTCGGCGGCTCGCACGGCGTCGGCGATGGCGGTGACGACGAGGTCCGCGCCGTGGGCGCAGTCGCCGCCCGCGAATACGCCGGGTCGACTCGTCGCGCCGGTATTCATATCGATGGCCACCTGGCCCCACTTATCTGTCTTCAGGCCGGCACAGTCTCTTACCGGCGCGCCGTCGACGCCGAAGCCGAGGGCAAACACCACAGTGTCGGCATCGACGAGGAACTCGGAGCCCTCGACCGGAACGGGGCGTCGACGGCCGCTGTCGTCGGGCTCTCCCAGCTCCATCCGCCGGCATTCCATCTTGCGCACGTGGCGCGCAGCGTCGCCGAGCAGCCGGACGGGCGTGGCGAGGAAGTGGAACTGCGCCCCTTCCTCCCTGGCGTTCTTTCTCTCCTCGGCGCGACCCGGCATCTCCGCCTCAGTGCGCCGGTAAACGCAGGTGACCTGCTCGGCGCCGAGCCGGAGGGCGGTGCGCAGGCAGTCCATCGCCGTATCGCCGCCGCCGATCACAGCGACGCGCTTGCCGACTTCGACGGGCTTCCGCATCCGCTCCGGCAACTTCTCCGACGGCACGTTGGCGCGCACGAGGAAGTCCATAGCCCAGTAGACGCCGCCAAGCTCGTTGCAGGCGACCTCATAGTCGTGGTCGAGGCCGTGGCCGGGCATCGGCAACGGCGTCTCTCTGGTAGCGCCGTAGCCGAGGAAGACGGCGTCGAAGCCCTTGTCAAGAAGACCGTCGACGGTGACGTCCTCGCCGACCATCGTGTCCGGCTGGAACTCGACGCCCAGTTTCCGGAGAAAGGCGATCTTCTCGTCTACAATCGCCTTGTCCATCTTGAAGCCGGGGATGCCATAGAGGAGAAGCCCGCCGGGTTGCGGCCAGGCGTCGAAGACGGTGCAGGCGTGACCCCTCTTCGCTAGCTCTTCGGCCACCGTCAGACCGGCAGGGCCGGCGCCGACGACTGCCACGCTCTTGCCGGTCGGCGGCGGCAGGTCCGGAATGGGCGGTCCGCCGTGCTGTCGCTGGTAGTCGGTGATGAACACTTCGATGCGGCCAATGGCGACGGCGCGCGAGCTCTTGGCAAGGACGCAGCTTCCTTCGCACTGGCACTCTTGGGGGCAAAGGCGGGAGCAGACCTCGGGCATGGGGCTGGTCTCGCGCAGCTTGTTGGCGGCGCCTTCGATGTCGCCGCTCTCGAGGAGGGCCAGGTACGCTGGGATGTCGTTGTGCAGGGGGCAGGCCTTCGTGCAGGGCGCGGCCGGACAGCGGATGCAGCGCATGGCCTCCAGGCGCGCCGTCTCAGCGTCCCACGGTATGTACGACTCCCGCCAGTCGGTCACGCGCACTTCCGGTGGCCGCTTGGTAATGGGCTGCGCCGGCAGCTTCATGCGGGCTTTGCGATCGAGGGGTTCTTTCTTCTGCTCCACCACGAGAGATTCCTTCCCGGCTCACTGATAGCACTCCCATCCTTAGCTTAACCGACTGAACTGAACGGGGGCAAGGCAAATGGACGTTCGTGCGGAACGGTGACAGCGGGGAGGCGCGGCGAGCGAAGCGAGGCGCGCAACGCGGACGCGATCAGCGCGCGTCCCACTGCCGTCGCGAAGGATCGATGGTAGACCGACGCAACATGATGCGTCGGTATCTTGAAGCAACGCGGTGTCTGCGTTCGCCGGAGGCGAACGCAACCGCCAACGCTGCTACGCGTGGCGACGTTGTAGGCGCGGCGAGCGAATGCGAGGCGCGCAACGCGGACGCGATCAGCGCGCGTCGCACTGCCGTCGCGAAGGATCGACGGCAGATCCACGAAGCATTACGCGCCGACCGCCTTGACAAACGATCGCCCATCTTCTAAATTGAAAATGATACCAGGTATCACTGAGACTTGATGTTCAGCGCACGCACCATCAGATCACTGCTCGCAACAAAGGGCTATCGCCTCACCGCCGGACGCCGCGCCGTCGTCCAAGCCATGCTTGGCGGCGACGACCTGTTCAGCGTTGCCGACATCCAGCGGCTCGTCCCGCGCCTCGGGAGGGCGACGGTCTTTCGCACCATGAAGTTGCTCGTCGACCTCGACCTCGTCTGTCGCGTACGGCTCGAGGATGGCAGCCTGCGCTACCGGCTACGCGTAGCGCCACAGCACCATCACCACCTCGTCTGCACCGGCTGCGGCAGCGTCGAGGACTTCTCCGACTGCGACGTGGACGCCATGTCCGAAAGCGTCGCCGGCCGCACGAAATACGAGATCCAGGGACACCGACTGGAGATGTACGGACTTTGCCCGGCCTGCCGCCTTTCCAAAGCATCTCCATGAGCGCCTGAAAGGACCCGCCGACATGCTACCTGCCGTTCGTCTCCGCTCGGCCGCGCTGGCGCTCGTGACCGTGGCGCTGGTTGGCCTAACTGTCTCCTGCGGGGCAAACAGCGGCGGAAAGAGCGCCGCCGGTAAGGTCCGGGTCGTCACCAGCCTGGACCTCTTCGCCGATTTCATCCAGCATGTCGGCGGCGAGCGGGTTCAGGTCACGGCTCTGGTGCCCGCCGATGCGGACCCTCACACGTATGAGCCGGTGCCGTCTCAGGCCGCCAAGGTGGCGGACGCTGACCTGATAGTGATCAATGGAGTGGGGCTGGAACAAACGCTGCACAACCTCATCTACAACAACGTGCGCGGCGGCGTCCAGATCGCGCAGATGTCGGACGGCCTGCCGGTCGTCGCCGACAACCCCCACTTGTGGCTGAACGTCCAGTACGCGATGCATTACGTGGAGAGCGTGAGAGACGGACTCATCGCAGCCGACCCGGCAGGTGCCGACGTGTACCGCTCGAACGCCGCGGCCTACCTGACGGAGCTGGACACCCTGGACAAGCAGACTGCCGCTGCTATTGAGACGATACCGCCCGACCGGCGCAAGCTGATCACCTACCATGACGCCTTCCCCTACCTGGCGCAACGCTACGGTCTGGAGGTGGTCGGCGTGGTCGTGCAGTCGGAAGGCAGCGAGCCGAGTGCGCAGGACCTGGCCAGGCTGCTCGACGAGATCCGTGCCCAGCATATTCCGGTCGTGTTCGCTGGTCCCGAGTTCAATTCGCAGCTTCTCGATACGGTCGCGAGGGAGGCGGGCGCTCAGGTGAAGATGCTGCTCAGCGACACCTACGCCGACAACATCCATTCCTATGTTGGGCTGATCGGCTTCGACGCACAGCAACTCGTGGAAGGGCTGGGTTCGTCATGAGACTCCTCCCGGGAAAACGCAGTGAGCAGGTTCCCAGCGACGGGGCCGCCGTCGTCGTCGAAGACCTGTGGGCGGGCTACGGCGACCGCGCCGCGCTCCAGGGCATAGATTTCGAGGTGCCGCGGGCCAGCATCGTCGGCCTCGTCGGGCCCAACGGCTCCGGCAAGTCGACGCTGATAAAGGTGATCCTGGGCATGCACGATGCCTGGCGGGGCCGCGTCCGCGTCTTCGGGCGCGAATCACGGAGCGTTCGCCGCCTTATCGGCTACACGCCGCAGACGGAGATGGTCGACTGGGAGTTCCCCGTCACGGTGCATGAAGTCGTCACCATGGGGCGATTCGGCCGTCTCGGTCCCTTGCGCTGGCCGACGGCGGTGGACAGGCGCGTTGTCCAGGAGTCCATGGAGCGCATGCGCCTCTCCGACCTCGCGAACCGGCAGATCGGCGAGCTCTCCGGCGGCCAGCAACGACGCGTCCTGATCGCGCGGGCGCTGGCGCAGGAGCCGCAGGTCCTCCTCCTCGACGAGCCGATGGCCGGCCTCGACGCCACGATCCAGCACGAGCTGCTGTCCCTGTTCCAAGAGCTGCGCGACGAAGGGAAAACGCTGCTGGTGGCCACGCACGACCTCTCCTGCGTGAGCTGCTGCTTCGACTATGCGCTATTGATTAACCGTCGCAAGGTGGCATACGGTCGGCCGGATAAGGTGTTCACCATCGAGCTGCTGGACCAGGCGTTCGAGAGCCACCTGATAACGCTGCCGCTTGACGGAACATTCTACGTGGAGCATCACGGCCATGCATGACGCCTGGAACTGGCTGTCGGAACCGTTCCAGTACGTCTTCATGCAGCGGGCGCTGCTGGCGGTGGCGATGGTGAGCGCTGTGAGCGCCGTCATCGGTGCCTACGTTGTGCTCAAGGGGCTGGCGTTCATCGGCGATGCCCTGGCGCACGCCTCATTCGCGGGCGTTGCCGCGGCGTTCGTATTGGGCGGCAGCGTCTATCTCGGCGCCGTCATCGCCGCGATTGCTACAGCGATGGTGATCGGCTATGTGAGCCGACGGGCACGCCTCAGCCTGGACACGGCCATCGGCATAATCTTCGTCGGGGCGTTCGCTCTCGGCATCGTCATCATCAGCCGTCAGAGCAACTATACCGTGGACTTATTCAGCTTTGTCTTCGGCAACGTGCTTGGCGTAGGCTGGCGCGACCTGCTCGTGATCGGCGTGATGGCGGGAGTGATCATCGCGATTGTGGTCGTCTTCTACAAAGAACTGCTCTTCTACTCCTACGATCCCGACATGGCGGCCGCATCCGGCATCCCGGTGCGACTCCTGCACTACGGCCTACTGGCGTTGATTGCGATAGCGGCGGTAGTCGCCCTGAAGGCAGTGGGCATCGTGCTCGTCGTGGCGATGCTCGTGACCCCGGCCGCGACGGCCGCGCTCCTTGTGCGACGGCTTCACCTGATAATGATCGGGGGCGCCCTGATCGGGCTGGCGTCGTCTATTATCGGGCTGTACGTCTCCTACTACGCCTCCGTGGCCTCCGGCGCGGCGATAGTGCTGGTCGCGACGTTCCTCTTCACGCTGGCGCTTTTCTTCTCGCCCAAGCGCGGCCTGCTGGCGGCAATGCGCCGTCCCGCCGAGTTCTACGAGGTCGAGCGGCAATCCGCCAGGTCGCCGCCACCGGACCTCGTCTGAAACCTCGCGTTCGCTACTACGATGCCCGCCGTGATGGTATACTGAGAGCCGTTCGTGGACCCGGCAGGCCTGCGCCGGGAAGTCGTGTTCGAGGGGTTCGACGTGGCGTCGCGGAAACGCCTATTTCTTTTCGCAGCCGTCGGATTGGGCACCGTCTGGAGCTACTCCAGGCGCGCCGTCCGTCGCTGGGAGGACGTCGATCTGGCAGCCGCGACGCAGCCGGGTCAGAACGTCGAAGTTGACGGCGTTCGTCTCCACTACGTCGAAGCCGGCAGCGGTCCGCCGCTTCTGCTGCTGCACGGCCTTAACGGCTCCACCTTCGGATTCCGCCTGCTGATGCCCTGCTTGGCGACGCACTTCCGCACCATCGCGCTCGACCTCATGGGCTTCGGCTACTCCGAGAGGCCGCAGCACCGCGACTACTCGCTGGGGGCGCAGGCGCGCCTCGTCGCCGGCTTCCTCGATGCCCTCGGCATAGCGAAGGCGTCCGTCCTCGGCCATTCGCTCGGAGGAGCCGTCGCCATGCACCTGGCGCTGGAGTTCCCTGAGCGAGTCGACCGGCTCATCCTGGTGTCGAGCGCCAGCGACAGCGAGACCCGGCGCGGGCTGCGTAGCTCTCGATTGGTACGCCCGTTGTTGCCGGTCGTCGCGGCGTTTACCGTGCAGAACCAGCGGTTTCGACGCATGTCTCTGCGCAGCGCCTGCTACGACCCGGCATTCATCACGCCGGAGATTATCGAAGGCTACATGGCGCCGACGCGGGTGCGCGGCCATTTGCGTGCCCTCGGTTCGCTGATGGTCGACCGACGGAAGGACCCGCCGCTCGACCCAGCGGCGATAAGCCAGCCGGCGCTCATCATCTGGGGGGCCGCCGACCACTGGCTACCGGCGTCGCACGGCGAGAGGCTACAGGCGCTGATCCCAAACTCGCGAATGACGGTTATCGACAGGGCGGGGCACCTGGTCCTGGAGGAACAGCCGGAGGAGTCCGCACGCGTCTTGATCGATTTCCTGCAGGCTCCCATGCCTGCCGGCAGTGGAACGCAGGCGATTGCACAGACGGCCGATGGAACGGCTTGATCGTGTGACATGCGGGCCGCACACTAGATGACAGGGAGATAGCGAATGCCATCGCAAAGGCCGAAGAAAAGGCGGGCGCCGGCTCACAGACCGCGACCGTGGGTCCCCGTGGCTATCGTTGGGGTGGCGGCAGTTATCGCCGTGATCCTGATCATCGTTTTCAGCAACGTCGGCGGTTCAAGCTCTAATTCGGGGCCGGCCGCCACACCCGGCCCAACACATGCCGCGACGCAGAGCGGGGCGACGGTCGGCTCCGACAGCGCGCCGGTCACGATGGTCGAGTACTTCCGTTTCGATTGCCCGCATTGCGCTGACTTTGCTTTGGAGGTTGAGCCGCAGCTCGAGAAGGACTACATCGATACCGGCAAGCTCAGGATCGAATTCCGTCCACTGGCGCTGGAGGGCGACATCCTGAACGCATCTGAGGCTGCGCTCTGTGCCGGCGACCAGGGCCGCTTCTGGGAGTACTACGAGCTCGCTTTCGCCAACATCAACCGCGGCTTCAGCAAGGGAAACCTGAAGGAGTATGCGGCGGCCCTCGGCCTCGATACCAACGCTTTCAACAGTTGTCTCAACTCCGGCAAGTACAAGGACCAGGTCGTCAACGAGACGAACGAGACCGTGAAGGCCGGGATCCAGGCGACGCCCACCTTCTTCCTGGGCAAGACCAGCGACATGAACCGGCTGAGCGCGCCCTACTCCGGTCAGACCCGCATCTCCGGCGTGCAGGCCACGAGCCCCGCCGCGCCCTTCAAGGCGGCAATCGACCAGATACTCGCGACGGTGCAATGAGAGAGGTTGAGGTGGAGGCGGACAATGACGCCGGGCCGTACTCCGAAGGTCCGGCGCGTCTTCTGGCCGCTCTTCTGGGGGTCCTATCACTGGCCGGCATCGGCGTGGCCGGCTATCTGACGTACGTCCACTGGTTCGACAAGCCGATCGCGTGTGCCGGCTTCGGTTCGTGCGCCGCGGTGGCGCAGAGCGATTACGCGTGGATCGGGGGGATACCCGTCGCCTTCCTCGGGCTGCTCGGGTATGTCGCGCTGACGGCTATCTCCGCCCTCTGGCTGCGCGCTGGCAATCGCTTCGACGTCTGGCCGCTGCTGGCGATCTGGGGGATGAGCGTGGCCGGTGTCGCCTATTCCGCCTACCTCACGTACGTCGAGCTTTTCGTCATCGACGCCGTCTGCGTCTGGTGCATGACGTCGGCGGCCATCATGGCTGTGGTCTTCCTCGTCGCGACGGGCGGGTTGGTGACGCTTGGGCGCGATTCCGAGCTTCTTTCCGGCTAGGAGGCGCACAGGTCCCTGCGCCTGGTTCGCCGGTGCGTTCGCCTCTGGCGAACGCACGACACCGCGTCGGCACAAGAGACCGACGCGTCATGTTGCGTCGAATTTGCCATCGACCCTTCGCGACGGTGGTGCAGCGCGACGAACGTCATCGCAAGAAATTTTCTGCCGGACGCGTCCCGACGCTACCACCCGACTGGGCCTCGATAAGGTTGACGCGACTGCGCCAACGACGTCCGAAGACACGTCAGCGTCGCCGCCATCGTTCGAACGTTCATCGATTCTCCGTGCGCCGGCTAGTTCAAGCCGAGACTGGAAAGTCTCGGCTACGGGACCGAGAGGTTCACGCCGTCCCGCGCAGGCCGAGCTCGTCCGCGACCCCCTTAAGCGCCTCCGTGACCTCCGCGATGTGCTCGTTGAGGTCGACGCCCATGGCCTCGGCGCCCTTGACGATGTCTTCGCGGTTCACGGCGCGCGCGAACGCCTTATCCTTCATCTTCTTTCGCACCGACGAAGCTTCCACTTCGAGGATGCTCTTGCTCGGCCGCACCAGCGCGACCGCGATTACGAATCCGGATAGCTCGTCGACGGCGAACAGCGTCTTCTCCATCATCGAATCGCGCGACAGGTTTAGGTGCTCGGCGTGGCTGAGCGCCGCCCGGATGATGTCCTCCGGCACGCCGCGCTCGCGCAGGATCTTAGCGCCCTCTTGCGGGTGCTTGTCGAGCGTGGGGTGGATCTCGTAGTCGAAGTCGTGCAGCAGGCCGACGACGGCCCACTTCTCCTCGTCATCGCCGAACTTGCGGGCGTAGTGTCGCATCGCGGCCTCGACGGCGAGGGCGTGCTTTCGCAGACTATCGCTCTTCGTGTACTCGCACAGCAGATCCCACGCTTCTTCTCGGTTCATCGGGCTCCTCTCCTGGTTTCTAGGCCGATTCTTTTCCCGCTTCTTGGCGGTCAAGAGACGCCCAGGGTCCGACAATATGGCGGAAGGCTTTAGCCCTCCAAGTCTGCATATTCAGGTAAACACCGACGTGGAAGGCCAAAGCCTTCCGCTAGCTTTTCGAGATGAGCGCGTCCTATTGCCGTAGCGCCTGCGCGATATCCATGAGGTGCTGCGCCTCGTGGTCGCCGCAGGAGCCGGAGATCATCTCCAGCGCCGACGACATCCCGCCCTGAAACGGGTTCGGCATCTTGAACGTCAGCACCTCGTCCGGCGTCGCACCGATTGCTTCGATGCCCTTCTCGTGCCCCTGCCGGAACTCCGCCAGCAGCTCGAAAATCGACTTCTCTTTCCGTATCTCCACCTGCTGATTGTTGAAGGCATTCACGTCGAATCCGGCCGGCATCCCTCCTCCTCCGCCGCTACTCGACATCGCGCGCTGCGCCATGCCGATGAAGAACGCCGGCGATGCGCCCATCGACGCCAGGTGCGCGAAAATGTCCTTGACCGTCCACTCGGGTCCCTCTGCGCTGTAGACGGGCTTAGCGAGGTCGGCCTCGGTCAGGTTGGCCGCCATCTTCTCGGCGCGCTGCACGT
>Ga0315281_10009684_pt1 | contig 13347 bp, 20 predicted proteins | sample YL17G07_0_MG_FD_204540 | JGI IMG/M metagenome (GOLD analysis project Ga0315281, IMG submission 204540) | Sediment microbial communities from Yellowstone Lake, YNP, Wyoming, USA - YL17G07_0 | ecosystem: Environmental > Aquatic > Freshwater > Lake > Sediment | place: USA: Wyoming | collected... | reverse complement strand
CCGGGGGGCGGGGGGGGGGGGCGGGGGGGGGGGGGGGGGGGGGGGGGGGCGCGGCGGGGGTTCGCAAGCTCACCCCAGCCTACGGTTCGCGGGCTCACTCCTGCCTGCGCGATGTCCCGGAACAAGCAGCTTGCCATAGTGCAATAGTTGCACTACAATTTTTCCATGCCTACGCTACATCGTTTCGACAACTGCGTCATCCGCATGTATGCAAACGACCATTTGCCGCCCCATTTCCATATCGGCATGAACGACGGTCGCGAATGCCTGGTCGAAATCGGTTCGCTGGAAATGCTCGCTGGCCGGATCAACCGGCGGGAAATCGCCGAGCCGCTGGCGTGGGCAAAGGAAAATATCGCTGCTCTGCGCACCACCTGGAAGGATTTGAACCCATGAAAGCCGAATTCCCGCGTTCCCTGCACGTCGAAGCACTTGAGCCCTGCCGCCTGCGCATCCGCTGGGATACGGGCGAGACCCTCGATGTGGACCTCGCCGAAAAGCTCAAAGGCCCTGCGCTCGGCCACCTGCGCAAACCAGAACTGTTCGTCCAGGCACATGCAGCTTGTGGCGGCGCGTGCATAGAGTGGGAGGACAGCGAATTCGGTGCGGACAACGTCTATGCGTGGACACGCGAGCAGATGGGCGAGGCGTCGCACGAAATGTTCTTCGGCTGGATGCACCGGAACGGTCTTACCCTGGATGCAGCGGCCCAGGCTTTGGGTATGAGCCGCCGCATGATCGCCTACTACCGGACCGGCCGCAAACCGATTCCGCAATATGTATGGCTGGCTTGCATCGGGTGGGAGGCGTTGCGCGAGCAGCAGGCAGCCTGAACTGGTAGCGTAGACGGGTTGAGCGCAGCGATACCCATCTGCGGCCTGCCCTGCTCCAACATCCGCAGTTTCACCCCCGGAGTTCACCCTTGAAACAACTGACCGATTCCCTGCTGGATGCCCTCACCCTGCAGGCCCGGCAATCCCCGCGCCGACGCGCCAACCACAATCTGCACGAGAACCTGGGCGACCCGGTGCAGCGCCTCGCCATCGCCATGGAGCAGGACACCTGCGTCCGTCCGCACCGCCACCCGCATACCTGGGAAATGCTGTTTCCCCTGCGCGGCCGCTTTGTCGTGCTGCATTTCGACGACGCCGGCACGGTCATCCGCCGGGCGGTGCTCGGCGAAGACTGCTCGGTGCTGGAGAACCCGGCGGGTCAGTGGCATGCGGTGCTGTCGCTGGACAGCGGCGGCATCGTCTTCGAGGTGAAGCAGAGAGCGTATGCGCCCGTGGCCGAAGCCGATTACGCGCCGTGGCCGCCCGCAGGCGAGGGTGCGGCGGAGTTGATTGCCTGGTATGCCCGCGCGCGGGTTGGGGACAGGCTCACGCGCTAGCCGCCCGGCTGGCTACTCAAAGCTCCGCAGCTTCCAGGTCGAACAGCACAGCCTGCAAGCCTGCATTGGCGCATTTTTCGTCCGCCTCTCCGGTGGGTGCGCCGCTCACGCCGACCGCGCCGACGATGTTGCCGGCGGCCAAAATCGGTATGCCGCCTGCGGCAAACAGCAGCCCCGGCACCTTGCCGATCGAGAACGGTTTGGTGAAACGGTCTTCCAGCGTAGAGGTGGCTGCGTTGAACGACATGGCTGTGTAGGCCTTTTCACGGCTGATTGCGAGGGTGAGGTCGGGCGCCAGCGTGTCGCGCAGCACGACGACCGGATGGCCTCCACGGTCAACCACCGTAACGCCGGTTTGGGCGGCCAGCTTGCGGCACTCAAGCATCGCCGCCTGGGCAATCTTCTGTGCCGTTTCAACCGTGAGCCGGGGAATCTTGACGATGACGGGTTGCTCGGCGGCAGATGCCGTCGCCGCCACAAACGCGAACAAAAGCGGGGTGAGGGCTGACACTCGAATACGCATGATGTCTCCTTTCCGATGATTGCGGCTGGCAGGATTGCAGGTTACCCATACAGGATAGCAGCACCTCAGGCGGGACGACGGACAGCGCCAAAAGCCGGGATGCCGACTACTTCTTCAACAATTTGTCCAGCTGCACCTTGGCCGCCCGGTTGCCCTTGGCGGCGGATTTCTCGAAAAGCTCGCGGGCGACTGCCTTGTCCTGCGTGACGCCCTCGCCCAGCAAATACATCAAGCCGAGATGGAATTGCGCGCAATCGTCCGCTCCGGCGGCCAGTGGCTGCAAGACGGCGAGCGCCTTCTTGTAGTCACCCTCGGCACCCGCGGCTATCCCATCGTTGCAGTCGGCGGCGTGTGCCGCAGCCGCGAACGCAAAAGTGCAACAAACTACTCCGAACAATTTACGCATACGGTCTCTCCAAGTGGCTCCTGCTTGCATAGGCACAGCGGGCATCCTTCAAAAAAACGGCCATTCTTCCATGACGTTTGAATTCTGGCAACCTGATCCGCACTATCTTTTCTTCCGGCAAGGGAAGTTGTCGGACAGCACCTGGTGCAATACGGCAGGCGCCGGTTGCTTCAGGTACTCCGGATGCGCGTTCAGCCAGACCACCAGGACGGTGGGGATGCGCTCCTTGTCGGCGTCGCCCAGGCAGAAGGCGGGGCCGGTCCTGCCGCCGCTTTCGTAATAGGCGGCGGTGTCGATGAAACCGTTGAGGTAGCTCTGGCAAATGACGGAAAGAGCCTTGACCTGCGCGGCGCCCTGGCACGTCCTGAGCAGAACCGCGCCGTCGAGTCCCGCGCCGGAGGCGCCTGCGGGCAGGAAGCCGCACAGCCCGGCCGCGGCGAAAGCCAATGTCGTTCGGCTCGCTCGGGCCCAGGGACGGGCGTATTGATTGAAAGACATCGGATCCCCTCGGTGACTATCTTAAAGTCTAGCAGGGGACCGCGCGGAACAACAGGCTGATGCGGCGGCTGCCGTTACCCCGCACGCGACAGCTGGGGCTGGCCGCGCTCCAGGTCATCCCCGAAGAAGCGGTAGGCGTTGCGCCCCGCCTCCTTGGAGCGGTACATGGCGCTGTCCGCCTGCTTGATGAGTCCGTCGATATCGATGTTGTCTGCAGGATAGAGGGCGATGCCGATGCTGGTGGAAGCGTAGATTTCCTGTGTCCCGGCATGAAGCGGGTGGGCGGCGAAGGCGGCGAGCACTTTTTGCGCGACGACGGCGGCGTCATCGGCACTGGCGATGTCTTCCAGGATCAGCGTGAACTCGTCGCCGCCCAGGCGCGAGATCGTGGCGCAGAAGGCGTCGCGGGCATCGCGGCCCGGCCGGGAGATGGTGTCGCACTTGCGCAGTGTGCTCTGCAACAATTTGGCGACGTGCTGCAGCAAACGGTCGCCCGCCTCGTGGCCGAGCGTGTCGTTGATGGCCTTGAAGCGGTCGAGGTCGAGAAACATCAGCGCAATCAGCCGGCGGCTCCTGTCGGCCTTGGCCATGGCATGGGACAGGCGGTCACGGAACAGGCTTCTGTTGGGCAGGCCGGTCAGGTTGTCATAGTTGGCCAGGTAGGTGAGCTTTTCTTCGGCGCCCTTGCGCTCGGTGATGTCGCGCAGGATGGCGATATAACGCTTTTCGCCTGCGTGGCGCGCTTCGCCTATGGCCAATTCGACCGGAAACGCGGTGCCGTCGCGGCGTTTGCCGCTCACCTCCATCTGGCCGACGGTCAGTATCTGCGCGGTTTGCGCCTCGCCCCCGGCGCTCTGCGGCGAGATCAGGGTGCTGACGTTGGCGCCGACGATTTCCGCGGCGGCGTAGCCGAAAATGCGCTCGGCGGCAGGGTTGAAGCTCTCGACCACGCCGTGCGGGTCGAGCGTGACGATGCCATCCACCGCCTTGTCGATGACGATGCGCAGCCGCTCCTCGTTTTCCCGCAGCGTCTGTTTTTCCTGGTGCAGCGCGCCGAGTGCGCGGTTGAGGGCGCGCAGAGGCAATACGCGCAGGGTGACGAAAATCGCCATGCCGAGTGTGGCGGCGAGCAGTGCCACCAGCAGGGTCTCGCGCAAGATGGGCGCGAGCGAGCGGGCGATCTGCATATGCCCGGCGAGGTTTCCGTTGGCGTCAAAAAGCTCGGCGGAAGCGTCGAGCACCGGGGCATCCAGGCTGCCCGGGCTGCGGGCGAGCACCCGCCCCTGGGCGTCGGCCACGGAGCGCACCTCCGGCAACGTGTGGTGCGTGAGCTCCATTTCGATCAGGGTGCCGACCTCTTCGCGCCACGTGGCTGGGCTGCCGGCGATGACCTGGGTGACGAAAGCGGCGTGAAGCTTTGCTTCCATCGCCATTTCATTCTTCTGCGCTTCCCAGGAAAGCCAGAAGTAGCCCAGCGGCAAGGACACAGCCACCAGCAGGGCGATGGTGGCGGTGATCCAGCTGATAATGCGCGCCAGCTTGCGGTCTTCCTGTTCGGGGTTGTTCATTGGGTTCTGTCGCTAGCGGCCCACTACTCTCACGCTGTCGTCCACGCTGGAAGCCTTGATGTAGCCGATGGCGTTCCTGTTGGCGCTCACCAGCTTTTTCATCTCTGCATCGGGATTCACCAGCTTGGGCGGCAGGCCGCGGCCGGAGAAAATGTTTTGCGCCCAGATCGCCTTCATCGCGGCGGCGCTCTTGCCGATCACGTCCGCATAGAAGTCTGCCCGCACCGGACTGTCTTCCGCCTGATCCAGCACGAACGCCGGACTTCCGTCGGGCCAGCTGCGGGCGGCGCCGGTATAGAGCTTCACCACCAGGGCGCGATCCACCGCATTGGCATTGCTCTTGTGGACGATCACCGCGACTTCCTCGGCAGCCGCCGCAGTAGTGAGAGCGGCTGCCATCAGGAGAGCCGCCATGCCATGCAGCCACACAGATTTTGTCATTGAAATCGCTCCCGGTATTCGCGCTAGAAAATGAAATTGAAGCTGACGGCGGTCATGCTCCAGTTCGTCTCGCCGGCCCCGGCTTCCACTTCGCCGGAGGCGACCGGCAGCGCATAGCCGCGGTTGATGTGCGTTTCCACTTTCACGCCAACGTTGGGGGTGAATTTGTAGCCCAGACCCAGCACCGTTGAATGCTGGTAAAAAGAGGGATCGGCGCGGTTGTCGGCGTCCGTCACGATGACGTCGTAGCGCAGGTACGGCGTCCACTTGTCGTTGAACGTGTATGCGGCCTGGGCGTACCAGGTTTCAGCTATTTCACCGAAGGCTGTCTTGCGGCCGTATTCGGCTTTCAGGTCCAGATCGCCGCGCACATGGTCCAGGGACAGCACCGACACCCGCTTGTGGCCGGATTCGCCCGACTCCTTCAGTTCGAGCCCGCTGTCGTAGGCGGAGACCATGAGGGACAACCCCTCGATGGGCGTCCTGTAGACGGCGCGCAAGCCGGCCAACAGCTTGTGGCTGTGTTCGTGATCGTCTTCGAATTCCGCGATGCGCCCGCCGAAGACCGTCCACGACAGGCTGCCGCCGCCGAGATCGTGGTCGTATGCCAGGCTCAGGCCGCGATAGGCCTCGTCGGATATCTCCGCGGCGTCCTGGTAGAGAAACGGCCGCATGCTGGACGGGCGGATGAATTCGACATCGCGGATTTCGTTGTAAAGCCCGACGGGAAGCTTGATCTGGCCCAGTTGAACGGTCGGGCCGCGGGCAATCTGGTAGTCGACGAAAGCCCAGTCGAGCCGGACCCGGCCGTCGATGGCGTAGAGCTGCGCCCAGGCCTTGCTGCTGTCGCTGAGCGTGCCGGTAAACAGCAGCGCCAGGTCGCGGTACTGCCAGGTTCCCCCGGTGCCCGCCTTGAAGTAGCGGTTGGCGTCCGTCTTGAGGAACCCCAGATGCCCGTAACCGTGCAGCTCCACCGATTCGCCAAGCTCCACCGCGTGGGAAGGCGACGCCAGCAGCAGGGTGCAGAGCGCAGTGGCCGCGGTTGAAAAACGCTTCATGATGCTGGCTCCCGTCAGGTGGCAAGGCGCGCTTGCCGCAGTGCCAAGGCGGTTCGTTGTCCACGGCACTCAATGCCTTATTTTCGGCATCCCGACAGGATTCTTTAACATGAAACTCGCGAAGCGAGACCCCGTCCCTCTCGCCCGCTCGCGGGAGAGAAGGGCGGACATGGCGGGTTTCATCTTCGACGCTGGCAAAAGCCCGCCATGACCGCTAGGCGAACTGCCCCGCCACCCAGCCCGACGACCATGCCCACTGGAAGTTGTAGCCGCCCAGCCAGCCGGTGACGTCGACCACTTCGCCGATAAAGTAGAGTCCGGGCACTGCCTTGGCCTCCATGGTCCTGGACGACAGCTCGCCGGTGTCGACGCCGCCCAGCGTCACTTCCGCCTTGGCGTAACCCAGCGTGCCCGACGGCATCAGCGACCAGCCCTTGAGTGCCTGCGCTGCGGCATCGAGATCGCGCCTGGAGAGTTCGTTGATCGGCTTCACCCACCCGAACAGCATGCACCATTCCTGCGCGAAGCGGCGCGGCAGCCGCTCGGCCAGCAGATGGACCAGCGTCGCCTTGCTGCGGCTGTGTTCCGCGAGCCATGCCGCCGCGTCGAGGTCGGGCAGCAGGTCGATTTCTATGGGCTGTTTTTTGCCGCCGTATTCCTGGATCTGCCAGTAGCTGGAAACCTGCAGGATGGCTGGTCCGGAGAGGCCGCGATGGGTGATCAGCACGTTCTCGCGGAAGGCGCCGCCGTTGCAGCGCGTGCCCGCGTCCAGCGTCGAGCCGGCCAGCGGTTTCAGCGGCACCAGCGTTTCCGGCGCCAGCGCCAGCGGCACCAGCGCGGGTTTGGGCGGCACCACGGCCAGGCCGAACTGCTCCGCAAGCTTGTAGCCGAAAGGGCTGGCGCCGATCTGCGGAACGGCGAGGCCGCCGCTGGCGATCACCAGCGACTGGCAGCGGAAGGTGCCGTGCTCGGTGGCAACGGCGAAACGCATGCCGTCGCCCGCGTCGGTGCGCTTGATGCGCTCGACCTTGCACGGCTGCGCCCACTGCACGTCGCCCGCATCGCAGGCGGCCTTGAGCATGGCGATGATCTCCTGCGCCGAGTCATCACAAAAAAGCTGGCCGTGCTCGCGCTCGTGATACGGAATGCGGCGCCGCTCCACCATGGCGATGAAATCGCGCTGCGAGAAGCGGGTGAGCGCAGAGCGGCAAAAATGCGGGTTCTGCGACAGGTAGTTTTCGGCACCGACATTGCGGTTGGTGAAATTGCAGCGCCCGCCGCCGGAAATGCGGATGCGCTCCCCGACCTTGGCCGCATGGTCCACCAGCAGCACGCGCCGGCCGCGCCGGCCGGCCTCGGCGGCACACATCATGCCGGCGGCGCCGGCGCCGATCACGATGACATCGAAGTACATGGGGAAGATGGGCGAGGTAAAACGCGCATTCTACGGCAAGCTGGTTGCGTGGGCATCCGCCAAACGAAATTTGCGAGACCTGATAAGAGTGCTATTATTAGCACTTATCAGAGCATCGGAGGTCATCATGGCAAACGTAATTCTGGCGGAAACGACCGCCAGCGTTTCGGAATTGAAGAAGAACCCAATGGGAACCGTTGCCGCAGGTGACGGTTTTCCGGTAGCGATTCTCAACCGGAACCAGCCGGCTTTCTATTGCGTCCCGGCGAAAGCCTACGAGGCGCTTATGGACAGGCTGGAAGACACCGAACTGAATGCGATTGCCGATGCGCGTTCGGGTCAGGCAGAAATCAAGGTCGAGCTAAGTGAGCTATAGCCTCGCCTTCAAAGAGGAAGCCTTAAGGGAGTGGAGAAAACTCGACAGCAATGTGCGCGACCAGTTCAAGAAAAAGCTGGAAGAGCGCTTGCCGAATCCGCGTGTTCCAGCGTCGAAACTGTCAGGCCACAATGACAGATTCAAAATAAAACTCAGGAGTGTCGGTTATCGTCTGGTTTATGAGGTCCGCGATAGCGAATTGATCGTCGTCGTTGTCGCCATCGGGAAACGCGAGCGCAACGCCGTTTACAAAGCCGCCGCGAAGCGGTGAAGCCACGGCGGCCGGCAACTCGCGTAATGTCATGCCCGGCCCCGTAGTCCAGCCCCGTAGCCGACCCCGCACTCCGGCCTTACCCGCACCATTCCCCCCACCCTACGGAAGGCGTATCATCCTTCGCTATGAGTCCGACCGTATTTCGCGAGGGTGGTTTCCGGTTCTATTTCTTCTCTCGCGAAGAACCAAGGATGCATGTCCACGTCCATGGACCAGCCGGGGAAGCGAAATTTTGGATGGTTCCCAGGATCGGGTTGGCGCAAAACCATGGCCTCAGCGAGAAAGAACTAAACCACGCTTTGCGTTTGGTTCAGGAGCACGCACATGAAATCAGCGACGCTTGGAACACCCACTTCGGAAGTTGAAGTCACCAACATCTCAAAACATGGATTTTGGCTGCTGATCCATGATCAGGAAATATTCGTCCCCTTCGCCCAATTCCCCTGGTTCAAAGACGCCCCGGTCAGCAAGATCATCAATGTCGAGTTGCCAGCGGAGCACCACCTGTATTGGCCAGACCTGGATGTCGATTTGGCCGTGGAATCGCTGCGCCACCCGGAGGAATTCCCTCTGGTGAGTCACGCTTCCGTTGAGTAGGGAATCGAGTTGTGGGAAGTGGGGGGTGAACGAATGAAGCGGGACCATGGGGCGCGCGTATCTGTCATGTCAAGACCCGACCCCGGCTTCCCTGTTCTCAGGAGTGTCGGTTATCGTCCGGTTTATGAGGTCCGCGATAACGAATTGATCGTCGTCGTTGTCGCCATCGGGAAACGCGAGCGCAACGCCGTTTACAAAGCCGCCGCGAGGCGGTGAAGCCACGGCGGCGGGCAACTCGCGTAAGGCCTGTCCCCTTCGCGCACTACTGCCGCGCTTGCTGTCCGGGCAGGTGGAATTAGCTACTGACACCCCGCCCACAACGGCATAAAATGTGGACAGCCACTAACGTTTCCTGACCAATATGAACCCGATCAACGAACTACGCTTCGCCGTGAGCGACCGCATCAATGATGTGGAGGTCGGGCCAGCGCACGTCCCGTTGGCGCTGTTGGGCGAGTTTCAGAAGGATGTGAGCGAGTTTTTGAAAGGGGCAGGGCGCGATGTTGATCCTGCGCAGGTTCAGGTCTCGGTGGAAGATGGATCGCTGGCTTTCGTGGCTTATGGACTACTGATCGCGGCGACTTCCTTGTGGGTTGACCTGGAGCACCTGAAATCGCCCGATTCGCTCAGCTTGATTGATGCCAAGCGAGCTGCGGTTGTTGAACGCTGGCAGGCCAGTGCCAGGCAGAATCCGCACCGGCGCTACTCGGTTGCGGATTCTGCTGCTCAGGTGGTCTTCTCGGTAAATTCGGCATCCGACTACCGCAAGGTTGAACAGGTTTGGGTGCATGTCGAAAAATACCAGCACGGCAGGGTTGTCGATCTGGGCGGCAAGACCAAGGCCAATGTCCATCTTGAACTGGAGAGCGGAGAGACTTTGACGGTTGCGGCGAGCCAGGATTTGCTGGCGCAGGAGGAGCACAACCGCCTGTATCGTCCGGCACTGCTGCATGTCACGGCCGAAGAAAATCTGCTTACGGGCGCTTTGCGTAATTTGCGCTTGCTGGCTTTCGAGGCGCATCAGCCGAGCTATGACGAGGATGAGTTCAAGCGCATGGTCGAGCGGGGTACGCAGGCTTGGGCGGATGTGGCCGATGCTGCGGCCTGGGTGGAAACGCTGCGGGGCGGCAAGGGATGACGGCTGCCGTGTTGCTGGATACCAGTTTCCTGATTTCACTGGTTGACGGGAACCGCCCCAATCATTCCATCGCGGCGCAGTATTACCGGATGATGCTTGAACAGCAGTCCCCGATGTTTTTTTCCGCTATCGTCGCTGCCGAATTCGCAATCAAGCAGCCCATTACCGATCTTCCCCTGAAAAATTTCCGCTGTATCCCATTCAATATCCCGCACTCGACAGAGTCGGCGCGTCTGTGGAATTTGCTTGACCGCGACAGCGGCGATAGCCGTGCCGTGGTGCGCGATGACATAAAGCTGATGGCACAAGCAGCGCACGAGTCCATTCCCTTCATCCTTACGGAAGATGCATCCACCCTTTACAAATATTGTGAGCGTTTGCGCGATGTTGGCGTGTTGCGCGTCAGGGCCATCAAACTTGTGGATGGCTTTGATTCGTGCGCGTTGCGCGAAGACGGCCAGCGCGGGTTGAGTCTGGATCAGGCAAGCGCGGCGGTATCCGAGCAGTAACTGTAGGGTGAACGAATGAAGCGGAACCATCGGGCGCGCGTATCTGTCATGTCAAGACCCGCCCCCCGCGCTTGATTTCAACGCGGGTCAGGACGCCGAATTGGGGAGCAGGTGTCTGAGAGTAGGGCGTAAAACTCTCTCCCGATAGCAAAGTTGGATTGTGAAGGAGCAAAAGATGGGAGCTCAAGAATTTTCTGGCGGCCCAATCATACTAGTCATTTTCTACGTGCTCTTCATGATGCTGAAAGAGGAAGGGTTTGTTGCTACGCTTGGAGCAGTAGGCAAGGGCCTGTGGTTTCTGATTAAGATGTACCTCATCATTGTTCCCGTGTTTATCGTGTTGTATGTCCTTGCACAGGTTGGTTTTGCAAAAGAATTTCCCAGATTGTCCTGGATTATTTCGTGCTTGGCAGGCGGTGGGGCCTACATCTGGTTCATGGAACGAGGTGAAAAGACGGGGAAAAGCTCAGATGGGCACTGACGCCGCTATCTCCAGTGCCAATTATTTGTCGGGCGCCGCTATCGCAATCTCATTATTTAGCCTTGGCCTTGCTGCGTACCTAGCGTTCCGCGACCGATCTCACGTCAGTGCAGCAGCGTCTTACCTGAGTAGTTTTGAGCATATGGCTGATGCGGTCTATCTTCACGTAGTTAATGATGGTCGCCGCGCAATAACAATCAGGCGGTTGGTTATAGTGTCAGACACCGGTGCCCGGTTCGAGCATAAGTTTCAAAGAGAAGGGAGGGCTTTACGGCTAGTGGAGAGTGAGGATGTTGAAATCGCGCTGGATTCAAATAACTCCGAAATCGCAAAATGGCTGACCTCAAAGATGTCCAAGGCTCATATTGAAGATTCAACAGGGAAGCTATTTGTTGTTGACGACCTCGTAGAGATATTGAACGAACATTCGAAGACCCTACGAAACACAATCTAACCAACGCGCCTCGGTAGGGCGCCGATAAGCGAAGCGCATTGCGCCCCAGACGGCCGAGGCGGTGCGCTTCGCGCGGGCAGCATGGGTATCGCTGCGCTCAGCCCATCCTGCTTCAACTCGGCACAAGCGGCGAGCCCACTGCCACCGCGCACCACCGCTACGACCGGCTCTTGAGCTCCTCGATTTCCCGAACAAGTTCGGCGACCTGGCGCTCCAGTCGCTCCAGCCGTTCGCGATCCAGGTTGGCGAGCGGCACGCCGCGGTCCGACTCATCGGCCATCTCCATCGCTTCCACGTCACCGCTGAAGAGGTGCGCATAGCGCGACTCCCTTCTCCCCGGCTGCCGCGGCAGTCTCGCCACGAACGGCCCATCGCTGCGTTCCATCAGCCGCTCCAGAGTGGCCTCGACCTCCTGCACGTCGCTGAACTCGCACAGGCGGTTGGTATGGGTGCGCAGTTCTCCCGGCGTTTAGGGGCCCGCGCAGCAGCAGGACGCAAAGGATGCCGAGTTCGGTTTTGGCGAGCTTCAGCGTGCCGAATTCGGTATTGCAGAAGCGGTGCTGGTACTTGGAGACGCGGCTGCCGAACCCGCTTTGGGCGCTGACGAAGTGCTTCTTGGTGAGGGCGTCCAGCGTGTCTTGCACGGTCGCCTCATTCAGATCCAGCACCGGCTCGCGATTGCTCTTCTGGTTGCAGGCGTTGACCAACGCGCGTAAGCCGCACTCGGTAGGGCGCCAACAAGCGAAGCGCATCACCGTTAGGAACGGCTCTTGAGTTCTTCGATGTCCCGAACAAGTTCGGCGACCTGGCGCTCCAGTCGCTCCAGCCGTTCGCGATCCGAGTCGGGGAGCGGAGCCCCACTGTCAGAATCATCGGCCATCTCCATCGCTTCCACGTCGCCGCTGAAGAGGTGCGCATAGCGCGATTCCCTTCTCCCCGGCTGCCGCGGCAGTCTCGCCACGAACGGCCCGTCGCTGCGTTGCATCAGCCGCTCCAGCGTGGCCTCGACCTCCTGCACGTCGCTGAACTCGCACAGGCGGTTGGTATGGGTGCGCAGTTCTCCGGGCGTTTGCGGGCCGCGCAGCAGCAGGACGCAAAGGATGCCAAGTTCCGTTTTCGATAGCTTCAGCGTGCCGAATTCGGTGTTGCAGAAGCGGTGCTGGTACTTGGCGACGCGGCTGCCAAACCCGCTTTGGGCGCTCACGAAGTGCTTCTTGGTGAGGGCGTCCAGCGTGTCTTGCACGGTCGCCTCATTCAGATCCAGCACCGGCTCGCGATTGCTCTTCTGGTTGCAGGCGTTGACCAGTGCGTTGAGGGAGAGCGGGTATTGCTCGGGAGTGGTGATTTCCTTTTCGATCAGGCAGCCGATGACGCGGGCTTCGTAAGGCGTGAGGCTGATGTTCATGCTGCTTTCCCTTTGTTGAGTTCCAGATCGTCCGCGAACGGGGCGCCCGGGTACTGGAAGGCGACCGGGCCGTCCGGCTCGGCGTGGACGAACTGGTGAACGAACGCGTCCGCCGATTCCAGCATTTCGGCGGCGGGCCCCTCGGCCATGACCACCCCGTCGTGGATGAAGTAGGCGTAGTCGACCACCTTCAGGGATTCCGACACGTCGTAGGTCACCACGATCGAGGTCACGCCCAGGGCGTCGTTGAGGCGGCGGATGAGGTTGGCGATGGTGTTGAGCGAGATCGGGTCGAGGCCGGCGAAGGGCTCGTCGTACATGATCAGCATGGGGTCGAGCGCGGTCGCGCGCGCCAGCGCCACGCGGCGCTCCATGCCGCCGGAGAGCTCGCCAGGCATCAGCGCGTGGGCGCCGCGCAGACCCACGGCGTGGAGCTTCATCAATACCAGGTCGTGGATCAGGTCTTCCGGAATGTCCGTGTGCTCGCGCATGGGGAATGCGATGTTGTCGAACACCGACATGTCGGTGAACAGCCCGCTCACCTGGAACATCATGCCCATTTGCCGGCGCATGGCGTACAGGGCGTCGCTGTCGAGCTCGTGGATTACTTGGCCGGCGACCTTGACGCTGCCGCGCGCGGGCTTGAGCTGCCCGCCAAGGTGGCGCAGCAGCGTGGTCTTGCCGCAACCGCTCACGCCCAGGATGGCGACCAGCTTGCCGCGCGGAATCTTGAGGTTGATGCCTTTGAGGACTTGGCGCTTGCCGTAGGCGAAGTGGAGATCGCTGATCTCCACCAGGTTTTGCGCTGACTGATC
>Ga0315281_10009683_pt1 | contig 13348 bp, 10 predicted proteins | sample YL17G07_0_MG_FD_204540 | JGI IMG/M metagenome (GOLD analysis project Ga0315281, IMG submission 204540) | Sediment microbial communities from Yellowstone Lake, YNP, Wyoming, USA - YL17G07_0 | ecosystem: Environmental > Aquatic > Freshwater > Lake > Sediment | place: USA: Wyoming | collected... | reverse complement strand
TTCCCAGCGGGAGCTGGCGCAGCCGAAGTTCGCCGCGCACTCGCCGATAAAATCCCCGAAACACAATGTGCACCGCAATCACGTCCGCATCGGCGCAATTGATTCCGGGTGAATAAACCAGATCGGGGCGCACCCTTCCGGAACGGCGGTCGCGCCAGCGGTAAAAATGATTCGCGGCAAACCACCACAAGTAACCCAGCAGGTGCGGCCCGGGAATCGCCGGAATCTTGTGCCAGACGATTTGCCCCGGAGAAAAATCCCGGCCCACCCCCGCGACCTGCTCGACGCGCTGGGAATAGACGTGAATCTCCCATCCCGGCAGCCGGGCCAGCCGCTCGATCTGCTCGACGATGCAGCGTTCCGTGCCGTGGCTGCGATCGAGAAACGGCGAGACCACCGCGAGGCGCACGCTAAGTTCTCCGCTGCCCAGCCGCCTGCGCGGCGATTTGTGCGGCCGCGACCGCGGCTTGCTCGGCAAGGACGAAATCCGGCAACCGGAAAAGAATTCCCAGGAGCAGCCAGAGATAGGCGTTCAGGATAAAGTCCTGGTAAGCCACGAAGCTCACAAAAGACATGGGAATCAAGAGAAGAAACGCGTAAAAGAAGTTCATGAAGCCGAGGGGAAACCACGGCGTGCCCCGGAGCTTGAGCACCACGCGCCAGGCGGAAAGCGCAACCGCCACGGTCCACACCAGCCAGAGAAACAGGCCCACGATGCCCAGCTCAACGATCAGATTTCCGTAGCCGCTCTCCACCCCAATATTCATGTTGGGGATCTTCAAGATGCGGCTCACATACTGCAATCCGACGGAAGCGGTTCCGATTCCGTGCCCGTATGGCCAGCGCGGATACAGGAAGGCCTTCATGAGATTGTCCAGGGGATAGTAAAATGTGCGATGGGCCAGTTCGCTCGTCGGGCTATCCGGCATAAGCGTCTCCGAATAAATGGCAAAACGCGAACTCACCGCCTCCGGGTAAGCGACCGTGAGTCCGGCGACGGCCAGCACCACGACGAGCAGGACTCGCGGAATCGCGCGAATGATCTTTAGCGCTTCGCGCTGTCTCCACGGCGCACCCCACAGGAATGCCGCGGAGCCCACCATCAGACTTCCCCCGACCCACATGAAAGGCCCGCGTCCCGCGCTCATCACGGCGGCCAGGGCCAGCACGCCAAGCGTCGTGAAGGACAGCATTCGCCCTTTCCGATACCGCAGCAAAAGGTAGCCGGAAAATCCGAAAACAATGAGAGCATTGAGAAGCAGAAAATCCGCATAGCGCCCGGCGCCCACGAATATGGCATTGGCGCGATAGGCGGACACACCCGAAATCGGAGCGGTTCGATAGAGCGTGCTCAACCCCCGAATATCCTCCTGAAGAACCGCCGGGTTCAGGAAGGTCGGGCCGAGAATGGATTGAAAAATGCCCAGCCCTCCAATGGCCAGAGCCATAAGCGCATTGAACGAATAGAAACGCCGCAGATCGATTTCCGACTCAAAAAGCGCGTATCCCACGAAGAACATCGGGACGTAATAGAAATAGAGCTTCAATCCCAGCAAGCCGAACGCCACGCTCCCCGAGGCGAAATTAAAGACCTGCAGGACTCCAAACCACATGAACACCATCAGCGGCGTGAAAAAAGGCGGGCGAACAACACGCACTTCCCTGCGCCGCACCGCCGCCAGAAACGAGATGTACACCACCGCCGCCAGGAAGTCCTTGCCGAAATAGACCGCCATGTTGTTGCCAAGATATTTTCGGGCCAGGTCTTCGAACACCAGCCAGCCGAGGAACAGATAGACCCCTCTTCTCCAGTCTTTCAGAGTCACCAGGACGACCACCCCGGCGGCAGCGAGCAACCCCATGTACGCAAAAGGCGTGGAATCACCCGACAAAATCGTGGAAGCGGACCAGAAGGCCAGAACCAGAACGCCGAGAACCAGAAGCGGAGCCAGTAACTGCGCGACGCGCCGATTTCCTCCCGCGTGCATCCCTCCGAACCTCATGATGCCGCCTCGCCCGCGGACGCTCTCGCTCCATCCGGGCTATTTCCAGGCAGAGCCAGAATATGGCTGGTAAACTCCCACCGATTGATCCAGGTCACTGCATAACCCTCGGCCTGCAGCATCTCCGGAACGGGATTCCCGGAAACGTTGCCGTCAAAATGATGCAACTCAATCAAGAAAACAGGACGAAATCTCCTTATGGTCTCCATTCCTCCGCGTAACACGTCGCCTTCCGCTCCTTCCACGTCCATCTTGATGAAATCCACCCGTCTGCAGGATGGCGTCAAATATTCATCCAATGAAGTAGCCTGCACCCGGATGCGCGGCGTCCCGTAATCCTGATACAGCGAAATGCTGCCGGAATACGGTTCCCCTTCCGGCGCATTCGCTTCCATCTCGCCGCTGCGCGCTAGAACCGCCAGATTCACCGCGGTCACCTGCTCCAACTGATTGAGCCGCAGGTTTTCGACCAGCCGCGCATAATTGTTAGGCATGGGCTCGAAGGAAGTCACCTGTCCCCGGGGGCCGACTAGCCGCGCCAGCAACAGGCTAAAGAAGCCCACATGCGCTCCAATATCCAGCACATTCATTCCCGGCCGAATCTGTGCCTGGAGGGCCGCCGTCACTTCGGGTTCCCAGGTTCCATAGACGAAGCTGCGCTGCGTCTTCCAGTCTATGCGCATGCGCAAGCCTTCCAGGGGGCCACGGCAGGAGAGTACGGGAAATCGTTCGGCGGGCAGCCGGTTCAGCAATCTATGAAACGCGCCCGCCAGCCACGAAGGCTTGTCGGGACCGCCCAGCAGCGCGCGGCGCAACGCCGCCGGCATCGCACCCGCGATCCAAATCAAAATGCGGGCCATTCTTTTCACTCTTTTGCCGCTTTCAGAAGTCCCCGGTATACACTCGCGTGACTCTCTATCATACGGCGCAAATCGAAGAAATCCAGCACGCGCCGGCGGGCCCGCTGGCCCAGCGAGCCGGCCAGCGCGGGATTCTCCAGCAGCCGCGCCAGCACCTGCGCAAGCTCCTGCGCATCGCCCGCGCGAAACGTCACCCCGGTTTCTCCCAGCACCTCCACGAAGGCGCCCAGATCCGAAGCCACCACCGGCAGCCCCCGCAGCATGTTCTCCGCCACCACCAGGCCGAAGACTTCTCCTCCAAGCGAAGGGACAACGACCACGGCAGCCTCCGCCAGCGCGCCGTCCAACTCCTCCTCAGAGAGGGCCCCGTAAAACCGCACCCGTGGAGCAATCTTCCATTCCCCGGCGAGCGATTCCAACGATGCGCGTTCGGAACCGTCGCCGATGACATGCAGCGCGAACGGTATGGATTTCTCCTGCAGCCAACGCGCGGCTTCAAAGAGAATGCGGATACCTTTGGTCGTGACCAGGCGCCCCTGATAAGCGATGACAGGAGTGCCTGGCGGCGCGGGCCGTTCCGGAAAAATGCGTGAAGTATCCAGACCATGGGAAATAGCCTGCGTACGCGGCAATTGGAGAAGAGGCACAAGACATTGCACGGGAGTGATATTCGCCGCGACACGCCGGGCCAAGAATCGGCGCACAAACGTGAGCAGCCAAAGCTTACCGCTCGCCACCCATCCCTCAGCCGCATTGCAGCCCAGGCATTTCCGATGACGCCCCGCCATGAAGTGGCCGGGGCAAGGAGCCTGCGCGGGTTCGTAGAGAAGCTGGCCGTTGGGGCAGATAGCCTGAAAACCATGATGCTCAAGAACAATCGGCTTCCGCGCAAGCAGACCTAGTAATAAGGGAGCCAGCGCAGGCCCGGCAACATGCACCACGTCCGTCTCGCGAACCAAACGCCAAAGTTGCGTCAACCCCGGCCGCCGGACGATGCGAAACGCTTGCCCATGCTCGTCAAAGGAACCAGCGGGCGTTTGCGTGACCACCGTAACTTCAAATTCCGCTGCGCCTCCCGGCGCGCGCCATTCCGCGAGGCCGCGGGCCAGCGCAAGCGCTATCGTCTGCACCCCACCGATGTCCGGCGCAAAATAATGGGAATGAAGGAGCAGTTTCATCCGGGGCATTTCCGGCAGAATTTCCGGATTCCCTTCCAAACGGACGGAGTCGCCGGAGCAGATGGAAAGAGAGCAGTCATAGCGGGCGGGGCCAGTATAGCCGTTTGCGCGGAGAGATTCATGGCTTCTCGTGAGGGAAACTCCGCGCAGGATGAACCTTGCGAGACGGGTTCCTCCGAGACCATCCGCCAGCAGGAAGCGGCGATTTTAGCGAGAAAATCTCCACGAGAGACGGCCGGTGGTGTCAAGGAGTATTGCCGTTATCCTGCAGCGGCTAAAGCCCGCGCATTTCAATGCTCGTTTTACTCCCGGTTCTTCTGAAGGAACCCGACGCCGCGAAGGATGCGGGACTCTTTCGCGGCCACTTCGCGAGAAAATTCCGGAAACGCCGGATTCCACAGGGCATCATCGGAAAGCAGCAGACCGCCCGGCCGGAGAAACGGGTAGGCCGCTCGATATTCCCAAAGCATATGCTCGTAGGTGTGCAGGCTGTCGTGAATGAAAAAGTCGATTTGTCCCAATTCGGCCAGCAGGGACGGCAAAAGGTCATGGGAATCGCCCAAGTGGATCCGCCAGGCCGGGCGCAGCCATTCCGGCACAAGCCAGCCCGGATTCTTTCCTTCCGGCAGGTAGGCCGGGTCCGCAAGACCGACAGAGTGGAGAACGCCGCGGCCATTTTTTGCAGGGCGAGAAGCAGATAGGAGGAAGAGACCCCATTGGCCACGCCGGTTTCCACAATGCAGTCCGGAGCGAGCGCGCGCACAGCGGCATACTGATTGAGTATTTTTTTGGCGTACAGATCCGCGCTCTGTATGGAAAGAGCCCGGAATTGCCGCTCCGCTTCATGCAGAATCTGGGCGAAGGCGGGTGTCCCAATGGGTTCCTCAATGTATTTTCGTATTTGCCTTGCGGATACACCGCTCACGCGCGAGAGGAAGCGTTCGTCAGCGAAAGCAAGTTCACGAAAAACCGTCTTGATGGCGTAGAGCGGGTTGCGCAGGGCAAATCCCGCGCGCCCCCGGAAATTCTGTAACTGCCAATTCACAGATTGCCCTTTTCAACGGTGCCGGACTCTCGAATAGCTGATTCCATAAGTGCTTCTTCGCTCTTCCTCCCGGTCCCGCGGGAACGGGAAATAGATTTCTCAACCGCCTCGACCGTGGCGGCAATGTTTTCCGCCGGCGACCAGGTCCGCATGCGCTCGAACGATTGCCTGCCACGGCTTTCCAGTCGCACACGATCAGCGAGTGCGTCCTTCAGCAGAATCGCCAGGGCCTCCACATCCCCACAGGGAAAAATCCACTCCGGGCAGACGGGAGTCACAAGGTCGCGCGCCGCTCCCACGCGGTCACTGGCGATGACCGGACAGCCGCAACACATGGCTTCGTTCACCACCAGGCCGAACGGCTCGTATTCGGAAGGCAGCACCAGTAAATCCGCCGCGGTGTAGATCGCCGGGAGCTGCGATTGATTGGCAAAGCCGAGGAAGCGCACACGATCCTGGACTCCGAGCGCGAAGGCTTCCGCTTCCAGCTGCGGGCGCAGCGGTCCATCGCCGGCAAAAATAAGAAGACCATCGGCCATCTGGGCTTTGGCAAACGCGCGCAGCAGATCCAGCGGCCGCTTCCAGGGCTGAAGCTTGGCGCAGAAGAGCACCACCCGGTCGCCATCCGTTGCACCCCAGGAATTCCGCATGGCCTTGCGGTCCACGCGCGCGCTCCGTTCCACCCACCAATCATTGTCCACCACAAAATGCGTCAGCGCGATGCGCTCCCGCGGAATTCCCAGCGAGCGCATGAGATCAACCCCCGCGCTGGAAAAAGACAGAACCTGATCGGCCAGCCGGAACAGGAAGGGCCAAAAAATCTTTTTCACCATTCTCTTCCAGCCGCGGCCATCCCGCGCCTCCAGCGAAGTCGCGTCCGTTCCAAAAAGAAAGGCCGCACCAGAACTCTTCGCCGCCAAATACGCAATCCAGAAGCTGGCGCGGATGTAGCCGGTATAGCAGAGCACCGCGTCGAAGCGGCCCTCACGAATGAACTTCCACAGACAGGGATTGTTCATGCCGAAGAACGATTCCCCACCCGAACCGCGATTGGGCAGTTCGGTCCACTCATACCCATCGAGCAGCGGGATGTCCCACTTCACGGTCATGCCGAAGTCCGGGTCGTGCACTCCCTCGGCGCCGGACGGGATGCAGTAGACGACGTGGAAATCAAGCTGCGGATGCTTCGCAAGAAGACGGTAAAGCGGCGCCGCATATTGCACGGGATGCGTGGAAAGGGCCAGTACGCGATAACGCCGCACCGCGGCCGGCGGAGGAGAAACGGGAGAAACGGCGCTCTCGTATGAAATAGAAGCCATGAAATATGAAAAACAAAATAAAAAGAAACTATGAAGTACCGAGTATAACCGTTTGCGCGGGAAACTTCAGCATTTCTCCAGAAGCGGCTTTTCCCAGGAGATACTCCTAAAAAGAGGGTCGCCCACCGTGCTAAGCTGGCCAACGTCTGAATTGGAACTGGATTGTTTTTCCAATGACCAACGCTCTTCTCCCGGTGTTCTTCCGATGACTGAACCCTGCGTGGCGCTGCTCGGCCGGCGCGATGAACCAACCGACGGCGTCGAAGAGTATTGCCGCTATCTCGCCATGGCGCTTGCGCCCCGCGGCTTCGCCCTCGAACTGGTCCGCGTTCCCTGGAACGAACTCGGCTGGCGCGCCGCTCTGAAGCAACTCGAAGAACAGTCCCGCAACTGGCGCGGCCGCCGGGTCTTCCTGCAATACACCGCCCTGGCCTGGTCCCGCCGCGGCTTTCCCCTGGCGGTCCTGCGAGTCTTGAAACTTTTGCAGAAGAACGGCGTTCGCTGCTCCATCGTCTTTCACGACGCCGGCCCCTATACCGGCCAGCGCCTCATCGACCGCGTCCGCCGCTCCATCCAGCTTCATGTAATGCGCAAGGCCCTGCGTCTCGCCAAACTCGCCGTCCTCACCATCCCCGCGGAAAAAATCTCCTGGCTCCCCGCATCAGGTCATCGCTCCGTATTCATCCCCGTGGGCGCCAACCTGCCCGCACCCGAAACCGCATGGACCGGAAAAAAAGAGGAGAGTGGCGTGCCGCCGGCCGTGGCCATTTTTTCCGTGACCGGCGGAAGTTACGAGCAGACGGAAGTCGGGCACATCGTTGCCGCCGCTCGCCATGCCGCCGAACGCGCCGGCGCCTTTCGCCTGGTGGTCTTTGGCCGCAACGCGGAACATGCCGGACCCATGATTCAGGAAGGCTTGCGCGGAACTTCCGTCGAGGTTATCGTGCGCGGACTGCTCTCCGCCGAGGAGATCGTGCGGCAACTGGGCGCCTGCGCCGTTTCCCTCTTCCTGCGCGGCGGCATTTCCACCCGCCGCGGCAGCGCCATCGCCGGCATTGCCTGCGGCTTGCCGGTCATCGCCTGCGAAGACGCGGAAACCGGCGGTCCCATCCTGGAAGCGGGCTTGGTCCTCCTGCCGCCGGGCGCATACAACGAGTTCGGCCCGGCGCTGGCCCGCGTCCTGACCGATGCCACCTACCGCGCGGAGTTGTCCGCGCGCAGCCGCAAAGCACAGGAACTTTACTTTTCCTGGCAGGCCATCGCCGCGCGCTACGCGGAAGTTATGGAAAAATCTCAAAGTGACCGATAAATTCGAGGACAAAGACCAGTCCACGGAAGCATGCCAATCCCCGTAAATGATTGACCATGCAGCACTTACTTCCTCTTTCGCGAACACTGGATTCCGCGTATCGACGGGCGCTTCCTCCCTGTTCATGGGGTGACATTTTCACGTAGCCGTTAGGGGGTGACAGAATTATGGAGCTAAGACATTCATCTCCCTTGTAGTTCCCCGTATTTCCTCCCTGTGCTAAACTAACCGGGTTCAGCAGGGGTTTGCGACCGTCTCCGCACTGGCCAGGCGATATCCTTTGTCGGAATTGCCCAGCCACAGCGCCCTCCTAAACGCAGGAATCGGGCGCCGGTGCGCTCGAAACGTCTCCACACAAAAGAGGTTCCATCATGTCCGGGCATTCAAAATGGGCCACGATTAAACATAAAAAAGCGGCTACCGACGCCAAGCGCGGCCGCGTCTTCACGCGCCTCATCCGCGAAATCACCATCGCCGCCCGCATCGGCGGCGGCGACCCCATCACCAATCCGCGTCTGCGCACCGCCATCTCCGCCGCCAAGAACGAAAACATGCCCAGCGACAATATCGAGCGCGCCCTCCTGCGTGGCACCGGCCAGCTCGAAGGCGAGCAGTACGACGAAGTCACCTTCGAGGGCTACGGCCCCGGCGGCGTGGGCATGCTCATCCAGGTGGTCACCACCAACCGCAACCGCATCGTCAGCGAGATGCGCCACGCCATGGGCAAGAACGGCGGGAACATGGCCGAAGCCGGCGCCGTCGGATGGATGTTCCATCGCAAGGGCGAAGTGATCGTGCCCAAGGAACTGGCCGGCGAAGACAAGCTGATGGGCATCGTGCTGGAAGCCGGTGCCGACGACATGAAGGACGACGGCTCGAGCTGGTACATTGTGACGCCGCCGGACTCCTTCGAGGCGGTGAAGGAAGCGCTGGCCAAGGAAAATATCACCCCGGCCTCCGCCGAAATCGGCATGGTCCCGCAGAACTACGTGAAGCTCACCGGCGCGCAGGCCCAGCAGATGCTGCGCCTGATCGAGGCGCTCGAAGAGCACGACGACGTGCAGCACGTCTACGCCAACTTCGACATCGACGAATCGGAAATTCAGGCGGCTGTCGGCGCCAACTGACGGCCCGGCGCGGGATCATTCCTTTATGGGCAGATCCATAAATGCTGCTGCGCTGCCATGCATAATTGTCGTCAGTTTTCCTTCGAATGGTTCGAACAACAGAAGATAGCGCCCCATTTGAGATGTTTCCTCTGACTCGCCGGTCTCCATCCTGACGGTCCAGTAAAGATAAACCGAACTATCGCCACGGTCCTTGGGCAGTTCAGTGAAGTCCACTGATTTAATCTTGTCGTATTCAAGAAATTTTCCCAATCTTCCCAGCTGAATAGATTTTATAAATTCCGCCGGTTCCCTTCTGCCTTCTCTAGTTCCAGATTTTCAAGCGCAGCCAGAGTTTCCGCCCGCTGTTACAGCCATGATATAAAAGCTCCCGGACGAGAGACTCACGCAAGTCATCTGCCTTTACTCCACCTCGCACGCTCATTCGTCCCCAGGCACGGGGGAAGTTTCCTTTGATGAAACGAGATAAGAGCCCCAGACGAGTGAAGAGCATAACCCTGCAAGCCGCAGAGAAAGTTCCGCCGCACGTACTTCACCCCCGCTTCCACCTTGCCCTTGGTCTGCGCCCGGTAGGGCCGGCACAACCGCGGCGTGAAGCCCCAGTAGCGCGCGAAGTCCTGAAACACCGGGTGCCAGACGATCTCGCCGCGTTCGTCGGTTCCCAGCCACACCGTCTTCATGCGGTCGTAGAGAATCTCCTCGGGTACGCCGCCGATCTCCTGGAAGGCGGCTTCGTGCAGGCGCAGCAGCGTTCCCAGCTTCTGGTCCAGCGCCGCTTCGGCCACCAGCCTGCGGCTGTAGCCCAGCGTGAAGGTGAAGCCGTGCAACTGGCGCTCCTGGCCGGCCATCTCCAGCGTGCCCAGATGCCCCCAGTCCACTTGCGCCTGCTTGCCCGGCGCCGTCTCGAAGCGCCGCACCGCCACCACCCGGGCCCCGCGGCGCTGCGGCCGCAGCCAGTCGGTCAGAATCGTGTAGCCGCCCGGATAGTTCCGCTCGCGCAGTTCGCGCAGCAGCACTCGCGCATTCCACACGCCCGCGCGCAGCCGCTCCTCCAAATACGGCTTAAACGCGTCGAGCTTGCTGGGCGGCGCCGGGCGTGGGCCGTATTCCGGCGCCGCCCCCGGTGCCCGCAGGTACTTGCGTATGGTCTTGCGATCCCAGCCGGTCAGCTCGCTGATCGCCTGGATGCTCATCCCTTGCCGTTGTAGTTCGTTGAGTTCTTGCACGTCTCGCCCCCTTAACAAGTTTAGGAACCTCCTCCCGGTGAAGTGGAGTCGGTCCCGGTTTACCACACCAGGGGGTGGGGAATTTTCAATCGGCACTATGGGGATTTTTGCACCGGCGCTGACAGCAGCCGCACTTCCCCTGCACCCCAAGCCTATTTCTTGGTTCTATCTTCGTATAGAGAGGCATCGTTAAGGGAAATCAGGTCTCCTTTGAACCGATCAAAGGTCATTTCATAAATCACTATGGCGCCATTCGATTGACGGGCCTCCACCTTCACTTCCCATTTAGGCCAATCTCTGGCGTTAAACAAGTCCTCGCTCAGGGGAACAAAATCGACTGAGATCAACTTCAGTTTTCCCAAAAAAGGTTCAAGCTTGGCAAGCGGCAGATTCCTGATAAATTCTTTCTCATCCCCGGGACCGTACTTTGCTCCGGCCTTCTTCAGCGCAGTAACGAACTCTGGCACTGTCATCTTCGGATGATCGGCAGCGAGCTTATCGAGTTCTCTGGATTTTTCGACATTTCCGAGTCCGACACCATCAGACAGGACCCGCAGCAGTTTTCCGTTCTTAGCAAACAAAACGTCTACAGTCACAAATTGCTCAGCATAAACATCATATGACCCCATCGCGGCATATGGGGTTGGATTTCCATAGCAGGGTGGTGCCTGCGGTGTAGCTTTTTCTCCGTCGCCGGTCTTTGGGGAGGGTGGTGCTGGAAATTGATTCAGCGATTCGCCACTTTTCTGGAGAAAGAGACACCCAACCTTACGCTCCTTCACTGTTCCCAATGGGCCATTTCCCACATACATCTTGAAAGACCGCAAAAGCTCGTCTGGCTCGTCATACCGCGCACCTCCTTGGACCGTCACAAAATACTTCTTGCCACTCAGGTCCGGGTACATCGCCCGCATAAATTCGCGCGCCCAGGCAACGTAATTTCCGTTCCTTGGCCTCCGCTGCGACTGGGCGGCGCTAGGCTGGAACGCCAGCACCAGAGCCAAAACAACCATCACCGACCCGAAACGTCTTTTGGCTTTTCGATTCATGAGGTCACCTGCACTTCGTGCACCAATTGGCATTTCCAACGACTTTGAAGACTGCTTGGGGGTTAGGCCCAACTGGATCGCTTGAATAGTTTATTGTCGGATAAAATGTATTCAGCATTGAATTTACATCATCAACAGCTCCCTGAACTGTTCTATTATTCGACAAACTGCGAACAAACACTTTATAAGCTTCAACCGCCTGAACCAAGTCCACTAGGCCTTGCTTCTGCGGTAAAATATTTGCATTCACTGTAAGGGTGGCCATAGCGGCAATATCCGGCACAACCAGCGCCCGGCCTCCAGTCGGCGCACCAGGAGCTGTCAGTTCCAACCAGTTGAGTATTACATCTTCCACTTTGCAGGTACCCAAAAAAACAACTTTGGCGTTCACCGGCAAATTCTCGGTGTATATTGTATTGGGTGTATAGACCCCGTAGCAAAAGGCTCCTATCGGGATTGCAGCCCAACCGATTGGACATGGGGGCGGAACAGCCTGATAGCACACCTCATATGTTGGATTGTTGAGAGGCAGGACCTGTAAGACATAACCGTATGGACATAGACCCGGACTGGTTGGAGCCACCTGCACTCCAGTGTTTATTACTTGGTTGTAGCAAGGCATGTTCTGAATATCGCAATGAGGTGACCGGAGGAGCTTGGCATCTGTAAGTTCAATGCCAGCCGAATAGGAGCACCAATAATTTGCCAGAGTACTACAGCTTGCAAGAAATGAATGTCCTAGAAATCCAACTACATCTATCGTTGATTGATCCCCATGAAGCGCGCCTCGAAATGCCTGTGATGTAGCTAGATAGTTTCCAGTGTCGATAAAGTATTTTGAAACTACACCGAATCGGGAAATACTGTTATCGAGGTAGCTTGCGGAGTCTTGAGCAGAATCGTAATTTTTATCGCTTGATCCTGGCGCTGGCGCGGCAGGGATAAAAACTACTTGCGACAATTTCGCTGAAGCATTTTTGGGTGAGCCACTTCCACCCTCTTCAGGATAATCAGTGTCAGCAATTCCGACATTTGGCCCAACAAAAAACGATGGGTCCGCCGCCCACATTCCAAGGCCGACAGGACTAACCTGAGATTTTGGTCCCGTGCCGAGAACGGTTGCCGCTCCAAGTGCGTCCAGGGAAATAAGTCCCTGACTTGAGTCGTTGATGATTAAGCCTCCGTCTGCGGTCGCAACTATAAGAGTGTGCGTGGCGGGCGAGGGAGTCGAGTAACTCCACAGGGTTGCGCCGGTGGAAATATTGAAAGCCAACACAGTCGAGCAGTTATCCGCATAAGCCACACCGTTTTCTCCGAGTACCAGGGCAAGTTCGCACACGCCAGGGAACGGCAACGGGATCGTATAATCGGTTACTAGCCCGGCGCTCGAAATATCCGTTATGTGCGTCTGCTGGAGATAGATGTAAGGAATCAGAACTCCTCCCACACCATCAGGGATGGGCCGGAACACCCCAGGCATGTCCAAAGAAGACATGTCGCTGAAGAATGGGGTCATTGTGGTCGTTCCGTCGGGTGCAATCCGGACCAGAGAAACGGATCTATTCGAGACAGATTGGACTATGTAAGCACTGCTACAGTTCACATAGCCAGTTGTGTCTTCCCGGCCGACAATTACGTTGACCACGCTATCCGCCCCAATGCTTATCTCCTGGTACATGGTTCGGTATGTAGATGGAACACCTCCTGCACAAGACGACGTAACTGTTCGAGTGGAGATGGGAGCCATATATTCAAACACTTGGCTTCCCGTAACGCCATCCAAAGCAACCAGCCTGCCCACGCCCCAATAAGAATTGGTTTGGAATATTGTTCCATCTCCTCGAATTGCGCTATTCAACTCCGGCCCGTAGTAGCTGGATCCAAGAGGGTCAATCCCCACATCCAATTGAGTTGCGCCCGTCTGTCCATCGAGAACCACACGGTGAGGGCCAGACCAATGTATGGGATCACTGAGATACGCCATCAGACCACCTGTGCTATCCGGCATGATTCCAAGTACGTTGACTCCGGCAGAAAATTGTCTCGCCCACTTCTGCTGACCATTGGCAGTGAGGGCCCGTACCATGCGGATGCCGTTTGCATCTGTTTCTAGGGAGTAGAGATCCGGTGCTCCTTGCACTGGCTCGGCTTGTACAACTCGTAGGTTCATGAATCCCGCTGGCGGGGGCGTGGCCCAGAGAACAGTACCCATGGGCAGCGAACCGCCACTCA
>Ga0315281_10009682_pt1 | contig 13348 bp, 14 predicted proteins | sample YL17G07_0_MG_FD_204540 | JGI IMG/M metagenome (GOLD analysis project Ga0315281, IMG submission 204540) | Sediment microbial communities from Yellowstone Lake, YNP, Wyoming, USA - YL17G07_0 | ecosystem: Environmental > Aquatic > Freshwater > Lake > Sediment | place: USA: Wyoming | collected... | reverse complement strand
GGGCTTTTGAACGGAATGCTGGAATAGATCCCCAATGCATTACAGTGGAGGTAGACAATGGGAAGGTGGTCCTCTATGGTAATGTCCACTCTTGGCTAGAGCGAGCAGAGGCTGGACGGGTTGCCTGGTCGGCGCCCGGTGTGTCCGTTGTTGAGAATGACATTCGCGTTTCGTATGGCGGTACCAACCCGTCTCGTTTGGAATAAGCCTTGGAGGGAGGGGCTCATGGGAAAAGAGTATATTCGTAAATCAGAAAGGTCAGGTACAGGTCAGATGGTCTGAGGCGCTGCAACCTATTTCGGGCAAGGCGAAGTTCGATGTGAAGTATAGGATTTCAGAAGTCTTCTGAGAGGCCCCCAAGAGGAGAAGAACAGGAATGAATGTTAGATCTCAAGACCCCGTGTTACCGTTTATTTCCTTTTTTAATTTTCTCGGGAAATCAGCCATTGATCTGGCAAATAATCTCGGCGCGGCAACCATCTTTTTCAGCAAATCGTTCGTCATGATCTTTCGGCCCAAGCAGCTTCCAGAGATTCTCCAGCAGGTCTATACTATCGGCGCCAGATCTTCGAACATCGTGATGCTTGTCGGATTATTTACCGGAATGGTCCTGGGGCTGCAGCTTTACTACGTCTTTGCGAAACTTGGCTCTGAAGGTCTGCTCGGTTCTGTCATTGCCCCCGCCCTGATCAGGGAACTGGGGCCTGTGCTGGCAGCCATCATGATCACGGCCAGGGCAGGTTCCTCCATGGCTGCGGAGATCGGGATTCTGCGCATCTCGGAGCAGGTCGATGCCCTCTATACCATGAGGATCGACCCTATTGAGTATCTTATCAGCCCAAAGATCGCGGCCTCCATCATCAGTTTTCCTTTATTGACAGCCTTCTTTGACCTCATCGGGATACTAGGGGGATACCTCACGGGGGTCGTCCTCCTCGGAGCCAGTGGAGGAACCTACTTTAGTCGGGTTCAATCGTCCGTTGACTTCGTCGATATCAGGGGTGGGTTTATTAAGACCATCGTTTTTGCGGTCATTGTTTCAACCATCTGCTGCTTTCAAGGTTATTTCACCCATATGCGTTCAGACAGCCACGGGGCCAAAAGCGTCGGTTCTTCTACCACCTCGGCGGTCGTGCTTTCATGCGTGATGATTCTGATTGCAGATTATGTGGTGACCTCTTTCCTCATGTAGGGGTTGACTGTGGAAACTCCGCTTATCGAATTCAGAGAGGTAACCAAGCGGTTTGGCAGCCGGACTGTCCTTGACCAGGTCAGTCTGAAGATTTATGAGAATCAGATTACCACGATCATGGGTAAAAGCGGCACAGGCAAGAGTGTCCTGCTCAAACACATCATCGGCCTGCTTTCTCCTGACGCAGGGACGATCCTGTTTAGGGGAAAACCCGTTCACCAGATGAGGAAAGGGGAATGGGATCAATACAGGAGTCAGATCAGTTACCTGTTTCAGAACAATGCCCTTTTCGACTCCATGACCGTCTTCGATAATATCGCCATGCCCCTGAGGAAAACAACCGGCATGAATCCGAAGGAAATCAAGAACAAGGTGATGGCCCGAATCGAGCAGACCGAACTTACTGATGCAGTGGATAAATATCCGTCTGAGCTTTCAGGTGGGATGGAGAAACGCGTAGCCCTCGCACGGTCTCTTGTCACAGATCCAAGGATTGTGCTCTTCGATGAGCCGACCGCGGGGCAAGACCCAATCCGGGGGAATACAATCCTGAGCACCATCGCCCATTACCGAAAGAAGTTCGGCTTTACTGCAGTCCTCGTCAGTCATGATATACCCAACGTTTTCTTTATCTCCGACCGGATCATTTTCCTCTGGGAGGGGAAGGTGGCCTTCCAGGGATCCTATGAAGAATCAACCCGACTGAATCATCCCATGGTCAAGGAGTTTCTCGACAGCCTTGAAGGGTTCAAGGATGAGCTGACAGGGCTTTTTTCAAAGCAGATGTTCAGGAAAAGCTATGCCATGGCCTTGGACCAGGGACAGAGAGAAAAGACCATTACCGCTGTTCTCTTCAATGTGCAATGCGATCTCTTGTCTGAAACGCTCGGGCCGTTGGCCGTGACAGAGGTTCTCAAAGCCCTGGGAGAATACATCAATTCAAACCTGAGCACCCCAGGTGGATTCTCATTCAGGAATCAGTCCAGTGAAATTCTGGCTATACTCCCCGATACCGATTCTCAGGAGGCCAAGCGACTGGTTGAACATTTTGGCAAGGGACTCCAAAAGGAGAAATTGGCAAACATTCAAGGCCTTACCCACCTCAAAATGGATGGCAATGCCTGTTTCGAAATCTTCGTTCACGCCGGCATTGCGGAAGCCAGCTTCAACGAGGACATTGACATGATTATTGAGAAAGCAAGAAGAACCCAAGAAATCATCGCGACCTATCGATGCGATCCGAAGGGCGGGGAGATATGAAAAAATACTCTAAGGAAACAATCGTCGGGATCTTTGTTACCGCTGGTCTTGTCTGCGTGGGGTATATGGCCGTAAAGCTTGGCAATGTTTCATTCTTTAGAGAAGACCCCAATGTCCTCTATGCAAGATTTAGCTCTGTATCAGGGCTTAAAGTGGGAAGCCCTATTGAAATCTTCGGGATCCAGGTGGGAAATGTTCAAAAGATTGAAATGGATTCTGAAAAAGAGATGGCCTTAGTCCAAATAGGTATCAAAAAGGGAGTCAAGGTTTATGAAGATGCCATCGCGTCAATCAAAACGGCAGGTTTGATTGGCGACACATTTATCAAAGTTGACCCCGGAGGATCGGGGGATTTACTCAAGCCCGGAGGAATGATTACAGATACTTTGCCTGCGGTTGATCTTGGAGACCTGATTGGCAGATATGCATTCGGCGGGGTCAAAGAGGACTTTCAAGAGAAGAAAGAGAAGAAGAAATGATTTTCAGTCAGAGGCCGCTCTTCGACCGGCCTCCCTTGACCATTCTCTTTGCATTGGAGGTGATCGCCGGGGTCATCCTCCCGCTGATCCTGTTTTTGAAGAAGGAGATCAGGACCGATGACCGTCTGCAGCTGCGGGCTGTCGGCCTGGTCATCTTCGGCCTGGTATTATACCGCTTCAACATCTCCATCTTCGGGATGATTCAGAAAAACCAGCAAATCTATTATCCTTCCTTACTGGAGTCGGTCGTAACCATCGGGATCATCTCAGCCGAGGTGCTCTTCTTCCTGATTGCCAGGTACTTCCCGATCTTCGAGCATCATGCTGAAGCAGTCGATTGCCGCATCCCCGACGGGTTCCGCAGGATCAAGAAGCCTTTGACCCGTGAAAAGGCGGCGACTGGCGCATGATGTAACTCAGTCGCCACCCGAAGTGACGAAAGGGTCCTGTAAGCTCAGTCGTAAGAGGAGAGTTCGGCAAAGGGATATTAGAAGAAAGGACAAGTAATGGTTAAAAGGGCTTTAAGAGTCGGGCTGGTGATCCTATCACTCTTCGCAGAAACTGGGTATGCAACTGAGAAGTCAGGGCCCTTGCCTGCTCCGGTGCAAGGAGGACAACCATCTACACAGGAAGTAATTCTTGACGATCCCTTGGGTCGCAGCACGCCTCAGGGTACGGTCCTTGGCTTCATGAAGGCCGTTAACAGGGAAGACTACGAGCGCGCGGTGGAGTATCTCGACACCAAGCAGCCGACAAAACGTGCCCAGCAGCTCGCCCGCGATCTCCAGTTTATCCTGGACCGGGGATTATCTGCCAGCCTGCCCAATCTGAGCAAGAAACCGGAGGGGAGTCTTGATGACATGCTTCCTCCAAATCGTGAAAAGATTGGTGATGTCAAGACCAAGTCCGCTAGCTATGATATTATGCTCGACCGCGTGCAAAAGGGAGACAATCCGCCGATTTGGCTCTTCTCGTCTCAGACCCTCAGGCAGGTGCCCGAGATCTACGAGGAGCTTGGTGATTACCGGGCTGAACGGTATATCCCGGAACCACTGATCGAGACGCGGCTCCTCGGATACCCGGTCTGGCACTGGATTGCACTCATCCTGGGGCTTCCATTATCGCTGCTGGTCGCCTCGATCATATCCCGCGCCCTCCTTCCTTTAATTAGAATGCTCATTCGACGGTTTACTAAGCGAGACGCCGAACGGTTGGCCCCTCGAATGAAAAGCCCGATCCGAATCTTGGTTCTGGCATTGGCTTTCCATATCTATTCCCTTTTCTCGTACTCCCTGACGGATCGTCTGTTCTGGAGCACCGTAGCAGTAACACTTGCCACGATAGGCATTGCCTGGCTTTGTCTCCGTCTGATCGACGTGGTTGTCAGTCGGATGAAAGAACGTCGACAGGAGACTGTGCCGTCAGGTCGAATCGCCATGACGCGTCTCATTAGTAAGCTATCTAAGGGCCTGATCGTTGTTGTGACTGCTGTAATCGTCTTCTATAGTGCGGGCATCAACTTCACCGCAGTGCTCACCGGCCTTGGTATAGGCGGCATTGCCATTGCGTTTGCCGCTCAGAAGACTCTTGAGAACCTGTTTGGCGGAATCATGATCATTTCAGACCAGCCTATCCGCATTGGAGACTTCTGCCGGGTCGGTGATTACCAGGGTGTCGTCGAAGATATCGGTCTGCGATCGACACGACTTCGGACGCTCAACCGGACAGTCGTCTTCGTGCCCAACGGTCAACTTGCGACCATGAGCCTGGAGAACTTCACCATGCGGGACAAGATTTTACTCAATCACCGCATCCAATTAGGATCTGAAACATTGCCAGATCAGCTCCGGTACGTCATTGCAGAGATACGAAGAATGCTTTACGGACATCCCAAAGTGGAGACAAGGTCTGCCTGGGTCCGCTTCACGGGGCTCAAGGATTCATCGTTTGAGATTGAAGTGTTTGCCTACGTTTTAGAGAGCGTATTTGAGACCTTCCTCGAGGTTCAAGAAGACCTTTTGCTGCGCATTGTAGACATAGTGGAGGCAAGCGGGAGTCGTTTAGCCTTCCCCTCTCAAACGATGGATGTAAGCCGGGATACAGCGTTAGACAGGAAGAAAGGTCAGGAAGCGATGGAGGTCGTCAAGACGTGGCGGGAACAGGGTGAAATGCCTTTTCCTAACTTTGCTCCGGGAAAAATCGCAGAGATGGACAACAAGCTCGATTACCCGACGCCTGATTCTGCTCTCCGCAAAAGCAGGCAAACGGACCGACGCGACGATTAGGGCCCTCAGCAGGACTTTTTTAGAAGGACGGGGTAGAACCGCATTTCGTTCAAGGTTATTGAGGAACCTGACCTGCCCCAGGAGGTTTTCCATCCTTTCGCCTGAACCAATCCATATGCAGGAATTGATTTGCCCGATAGCGGGCTTAATCTGGAAGAACTGGAAAAACACCTTCTGACGAGGGCCATGGAGAAGAGTGGAGGAGTGATTGCCAGGGCTGCTCGCCTTCTCGGGCTTACCTATCGGACCCTCCAGTACCGACTGGACAAGTACAAACTCTCCGATCACACCAAAACGTAAAACCGAATACACCATTTCGTGTAATCTATTCACCCCGTATCAGCTCACCTCAAGCGAAGATTTTTGATAACCTAATTTATTCCTATACTTACCGATGTCTTCGCGAATTGGCACCGTTCTTGCGGCACTAACAGGTAGGTTTAACCGACAACACTAACTAATGAGGAGGGAATGATGAAAAAATTAATGCTGGTATTGGTTTCAGGGATCTTAGTTCTGACTTTTGGAATCATCTCAAACATCGCAGTGGCCCAGGAGATCTCCTGCATCAAGGCGGATGAGTTGAAGAAGATGATCGAAAGCAAGGCCAACATTCTAATCGTAGACACGCAGCCAAAGGGGGCCTATGAAATAGGGCATATCAAGGGGGCGGTCAATTTCCCTTGGGCTATGGAGATTAAAGACCCTAAGGAGCTTCCTAAGGACAAGCTGCTCGTACTTTATTGTGATTGTGGGCATGAGGAGGACTCAATCAGTGTGGCAACACAACTGATAACCAAGTGGGGATATAGCAACATCAAAGTCCTTGAAGGGGGTTGGTCCGGATGGGTGAAATTGGGCTATCCAATTGAAAAAAGCCAAAAAAAGTAAGGGGGGAGGTGACCATAGTGAGGAGAAAATTGTGGTTGATATTGTTTGCGGTTTTGTTGGTGGGGATAAATCTTACGGCCTGCAAAAAGGCTGCTGAGGAAAAGAAAACCCCGAAAGTGGGGCCTGTTAAGATGATCTTCCACCCATCCACCTTGGAGGGGAAGACGGTATTGCTCTACTGGAATGGGAAGCTCAACGGAGATAACTTTCTTAGCAGGGTTGGAGAACTTCTTACCGAACAGGTGAAAGGGATAAAGATTATCAAGATGTGGGAAACAGACAAAAGCACCGCCGTGATATCAGACAGTCTTGGAAAAAGTGAAGAAGTTACAGAGAAGATGAGCAAACTCAAGCCTGACATCGCAATTTCAGCCCAGGCGGACTGAGGGCATTGCACCACATGGCTGGTCGTGGACCAGCTCAATCTTGAAAAAAAGGGAATTCCAACCGTTACGATCACAACGACAGCCTTCGAGGAACTGGCAAAATCAACGATGAAGGAGCAGGGGGTTTCAGATATGGCTCTGGTCGTGGTGGAGCACCCTATTGCAGGGCACAATTTGAAGGATATCCGGAAAAAGGCTGATTTGGCCTTTCCCGACATTCTCAAGGCGGCCACTCAGTGGCAGCCAAAACAGAGTTAAAAAGAGGTGATTAATCTATGAATAAAGTGATAACGGGGCAAGACACAATTCCAACAGGAAACAGTGGTTGGCTCCAGGCACTCGAAAGAAACCGCTACGTTGTTCTAATTTTCAGATTGATCATAGCAGGGATCTTTCTCACTTCTGCCTACGGCAAGCTTGTGGACATTGAGCGCTATTCCGTAGATGCTGTCTACAACTTTGGCATTTTGCCAATGTTCTTGGCGCGCCCGTTTGGATTGGTCATGCCGTTTATTGAGCTCCTGTGTGCACTCGGGTTGCTCTTTGGGGTTTTAACGCGGTTGTCAGCGCTCGGTATTGCATTGATGAGCCTATCGTTTTTTATCGCCAAGGGCATCGTCCTTTCTCAAGGCCGCAGTATCGAATGTGGTTGTTTTGGGGCGGTCATTGATACATTGGCCTCGGTGACGATCTTCATGGATATCCCCGTGATGATCTTGGCTTTGGTCATTATGTTTTCAGCTCCTGAAGCCCGGCACTGGGTGGCTATTGGAAAGTTCTTGCCGCAGAAGTGGCAAGAGAAGTTGAGACTGATTTGGTAGAGGCGAGTTTGAACAAGCGTTGTGAAGGAAAGGAGGTGGATATTGGGGAGGATATCGAAAACATGCAATTCTTATAAGTTGAGGTAAGAAATTCAAAAGGAGGTATGAAAATGAAGCACAAGCGTATTCTAAATTTTCTGATGGCGATCGCCATCTCAATCGGACTATTGGCATTGCCGGTCGTCTCCTCAGCAAAGGAGGCGGTGCAGCAATGGGAGTTGATAAGTCCCGAGGGCGTGGTGAAGATCGAGCCGATGAAGGTCAACGCTCACCCGACAAGTCTCGAGGGGAAGACAATTCTCCTTCGCTGGAATGGGAAACATAATGGGGACAATTTTCTGAGCAGGGTTGGCGAGCTGCTCAAAGAGCAAGTAAAGGGTGTTAAGATCGTCAAATCCTGGGAAGTTGCTCCCTGGACGGCGACCATTGCCGGAAACCCGGATAAGAGCAAACAGATTGTCGATACCTTGGCTAAAGAGAAGCCAGATCTCGTGATTGCCTCCCAGTGTGACTGAGGGAGCTGCACCTCATGGCTGGTAGTTGACCAGCTCAATTTCGAAAAGATTGGAATCCCCACCGTCACAGTCGCTACATCAGAGTTCATTGGCATTGCCAAAGATACGGCAATTAGTCAGGGGGCAATGGATTTTTCCACTGTCGTTGTTCCCCATCCCATGGGAATGATCCCTCTTCCCGAAATCAGAAAGAAAGCTGAAAATGCCTTTCCGGAGATCCTCAAAGCAGCCACGCAGTGGCAGCCCACAGCGGATGCCGGCTTTGCGATGAAGCCTCCCTATCCGGCGGAAGTTATCAAGTTTACTGGAACCGAAAAGGATGTCAACGACCTCTTCTTCAAAAACGGTTGGTCTTTGGGCGTGCCCATCATTCCCCCAACTCCTGAGCGGGTGCAGGAGATGCTAAGAGGCACAAGCCACAAGCCCGATGAGGTAATAGGACTCATCACTCCTCGGATGGGTGTGGTAACCGTCGAAATGGTAGCCGTCCATGCCGTGATGGCAGGCTGTAAGCCCGAATATATGCCGGTGCTTCTTGCGATTACGGAGGGTCTCTGTAAGCCCGATTATCGTGGTCCGACAACAACGACGAACCCCACGGCTCCTTTTATCATCGTGAATGGTCCCATCCTCGATCAAATTGGCCTTGCCTACGGCCAGGGAGCAGGGGGACCAGAATGGTTGCCGAACGTGACCCTTGGCATTGCAGTCAATTCCATTGGCGACGTCATCGGTGGTTCCAAACCGCCTTCGCCGGACAAGACGACCTTAGGGTGGCCGGGGAACACGATCGCCCTGGTGGTCGGTGAGAATGAGAAGGCAAACCCCTGGGGACCCCTGCATGTCGAGAAGGGGTTCAAGAAAGACGAGAGCGTCGTCCACGTCATGTTGGGCGCCGAGATTCCATCAAACATCAATGATCATGACAGCGTGAAAGGCGAAGACCTGCTGAGAGTGATCGCCTACGACATGAGACGGGCTGGGCAGAATACCCGCTATTTCAGCGATAGTGACGTGATGGTCATCTTCTCGCCCGAACATGCGGTCACCGCCTTCAATGACGGATGGAAGAGCAAGGACCAGATCAGGAAGTATCTCTGGGAGAACGCGAGGAATCCTCTGAAAGGCTATCCGGGCGGAGGAAATTACGAGAAATACGGGGTCCAGAAGGCGACCGAACTTCTGGATCAGCCCGTAACCCTAGAAACCCTCATTCCGATGGTCAAGGATCCTGCCCGGATCCAGATTACTGTAAGTGGCGGGTCAGGGAAGCATTCCGTATACATTTCGTCCTTCGGCGAACAAACGCCACGCATCTACAGCATATCTGTAGATAAGTGGAGATAACTCAATACAGTCCCCTCCCCCTCGATGGGGGAGGGGCAGGTGAGGGGTAGTGATAACTTGATTATGGGGACAAGGAAGGAGTTGTGCAAGACGTTTAATAGAAGACAGTTTTTCAAAGGGTTGGCAGTCGGTGCTGCGACGACGGGTCTTGCGGGGCTTCCCTTGAATGCGAGCGCCAGGGATAAAGAAACCGTCTGGGTCTATAACCCTTCTGGGGTCCGGCACGAGGGGGTCTTCGTCGACGAGTATCTCAGAAAAACAATGGACGAACAAGGAAAGACAAGGCCGGCCCTCGCCGGTCAATTTCCGAAACTGAAGGTGGAAAGGATCGAGTCGGAGGATCCCTTCACAACCGTCAACAGCCTTTTTTATAAGCGAGGATGGACTGATGGGTTGCCTGTCATTCCTCCCACAGAGGACCGGGTCAAGGAGATGCTCAAGGGGACAGACCTGGCTCCCGAGGAGGTCGTGGCCACCCTCGATCCGATGAAGGGACAGGCCAGCGTTTCAAAAATCGCCGCCAATGCCGTGATGGCCGGATGCCGTCCAGAATACATGCCGATCCTGATTGCATCGGTTCAAATCATTGCCGATCCGAATTTCAATCTTCTCGGGGTGGCGACAACGACAAATCCGGATACGCCTCTCATCGTTATCAACGGCCCGATTGCGAAGCAGCTCCATATCAATTCCGGGGCAAATGCCATGGGCCGGGGATGGCAAGCCAATGCTACCATTGGAAGGGCACTCCATTTGGTCATTAACAACATCGGTGGAAGCTGGCCCGGCGTGACGGATATGTCCACTCTCGGTCATCCGGGAGAGTTCGCCAATTGCTTGGCGGAGAATGAGGAGAAGAACCCGTGGGAACCCTTGCATGTGGAACTCGGGTACGCCAGAGAAGCCAACGTGGTGACCGTCGTGGCTGCGGAGGGAATGCAGAGCATTCTCGGAAGCGGCTGGGATTCGGAAGGGTACCTCAGCCTGGTGTCGGATCACCTGGCGGCGCTGGATCGGTCTTACCGGCCTGTGGTTTTGCTGTTCGTCGCCCAGGATACGGCTGCCATGTTGAAGCGGGATGGTTTCACGAAAGAGAAGATCAGGAAATTCATCTATGAACATGGCCGGATTCCTTTTTCAAAGTACAAGAAACGGTTCATCGATACAAAGAAGGTACAGGGAGTGCCGGATTGGATTCTTAAGACCGAGGATCCCCATGCCCTGATCCCTGTTCCTCTCACGGACCACCTGTTGGTTATGGTCTCCGGTGGTACGGGAGAGAAGAGTATGCTGATCCCGGTGTGGGCGGCTTCGAGTAAGGTCATCAGCAAGGAGGTCCAGCTGCCTCCAAATTGGGAGGAGTTATTGGGAAAAGCGAGAATTGGAGGAGGCAAATGAGGAGACAATGTCGCCCAATTATTCTGTTGGCATGCGGAGTCTTTCTCCTGGTAATCCTGAGCATGCTCTTAACTAACCCAGGACTCCTCTATAAAGAATTAATCCAATGGACCCAGAAGATGGAAAGTTAATGGTGAGAAGGAAGTGAGAGCAATCAAAACGGTTGTAATAGGCTTTGTTGTCACAGGGTTCCTGTGCTTCCTAATTGGCGAATCACAAGTCGCGGCCGCTTGGCCGACTTAGAAGGACAGACTGCTGTCGATGCTGGACCTCCCAATTTTGAATGGTGTTGGATAGGAAACCTCTGAAGCTTTACGAAGGCCAACCCACGTGATTTCCTAATGTCAAGTCCTCGCTTACACCAAAACGTAAAACCGATTACACCATTTCGTTGATTTCTCTGATCTTGCATCGACTCACCGGATTAATAGATCACTTACAAACACAGGGAAATCAGTGCCTTAGCCGTTTCTCTGGTGGTTGGCACCGAACTTGCGATACAAGGTTATCAACCTTTTGAGAAGACTGGAAGATTGGTTTGAAATCTGACGAACGATTACAGCGAGATGTCTACGAAGAGTTGAAATGGGATCCAAGGGTTAATGAGGTCAACATAAAACTGTCTATTAAGGAGAGCCACGTCACTCTTAATGGACACGTTCCTACCTATGCCGAAAAGTTGGCTGCCAGGAGCGCAGCCAGGCGAGTAAAGGGGATCCTGGTACCCCAAATTAGACATTGGATGTCTGAAAAATGAAAAACCCCTCTTGGATTAAGAGGTTTCAGTGAAGTATAATCTTCACCGGCTAGGTGAAACGCTCTAAACCAAGGAGGGGTAAAGACATGATACGACAAACGGTGCTGCCGTTCAAGATGGAAAGGACAGAGGAGAAAGTCACAGCCGGGAGTGGACTTGCCCTCTATGCGGAATTCATGAAAGGGATGAAGCTGGAGGAGTTAGTGGATCGGCATATGCCTGGAGCTCGGTCAGGGAGAGGGTTTAGAGCGATCTCCTATATTGGGCCTCTTTCAATGATGTTGTACGGGGGCGGTGAGACGATTGAAGAGGTGCGTGAGATTCGAGAAGATCATCCGTTACGAGAAGCGATTCAGATGGAGGTGATTCCTTCCTGTTCGGCGATTGGAGACTGGCTGAGGCGGATGGGGGATCGGGGTGGGATCCAGGGGATGGAACGGGTCAACGAGGGAGTGGTGAAACAGGTTCTCAGTAGAGAGGAACGAAAGGGTTATACGTTGATGGCCGATCCAACGGTCATAGAGGCAGATAAGAGAGAAGCGCGGAGGACCTATCTGGGAGTGAAGGGATATCGGCCTGTGGTGGCGAGTTTGAAAGAGAACGGGTTGGCGCTGGCCTATGAATTTAGAGAGGGCAATGAGAGTGGGGGTGGGGTCAAGATATTGAAGAAGGCCTTTGGGAAGATGCGTCGGATAGGCCAGGGGAAAAAGATCGAAGAGGTGTTACTGGATGCGGAATATTACAGTCACGATGTGATGGACTATTTGGACGAAGAGAAGGTTCGGTGGGCGATCGTGGTGGACCAAGACGAAGCGGTCAAGAAACTGATCCAAGGGATTCCAGAAGAACAGTGGCAGCCCTACCAGACCGAGGACGAGATCACGACGGATCGGGAAATCGCCGAGACAGTTCATGCGATGAATCGGGGGAAAGCGGCATTTCGCGTGATCGTGTTGCGATGGAGGGAGAGGCAGGGGGGTCTGTTTGGGAATACGTATTATTATCATTGTATTGCGACGAGCATGGTTGAACCGACGGCCGAAGAGGTCGTATGGGAGTACAATGGGAGGGCACAGATCGAAAATCATATTAAAGAGATCAAGAATGGGTTTGGGATGGAGTGGATGCCCAGTGGAGACTTTGGGCCCAACGCGGTCTACTTTGGGATCGGGATTCTGACCTATAATTTGTTTGTTGCTCAAAAATTCTTGACGATGCCCGAGCCATGGAAGACCAAGACCATCAAGAGTATCCGATGGCTCTTGGTGGAGGTGGGGGGAAAGCTTGTCTCCCGCAGTAGAAGAATGATTCTTAGAGTCTCTACGAGTTTAGAAAAAGTAAGGATGTATCTTGAAATGAGGCGACGGACCTTTGAATTATTCCAGCAATGAAGGGGGTTTTCTTAAAGAGATAAAAATAGGGTAGACTACAGCGGACAAAGGACACGTGTTTCTTAAATTGTGAACTCTTTACTTTATAACAGATTGATCGAGCTTCTCAGAGAGTTGGGATAATTCATACAGAAGATTTTGCCGTTACAAAAACACTTGAAACGTTAAAATTGAAGACCTCTTCAAACCAATGTCTATTTTGGGGTGGTAACGACTGACAACATCGAAGTTAAGCTCTCCTTCACTCATGTTCGAAAAGATGAAGATATCGGAAGGGCTATCTTAAATGCGCTAACATGGAACGTCTGGGTACCCGACAGCGTCAAGGCAACAGTAGACAGGGGTTGGGTAACGCTTACGGGCGAAGTGGACTGGGGGTTCAAGAGAAAAGAAGCTGAAAACGTTGTGTCCCCGGTAGTGGGAGTGAGAGGAATAAGCAATCTCATTAGTGTCAAACCAAGAGATTCCGGGCGTGATGGGATAAAGCAAGCAATAGAGAGGGCTTTTGAACGGAATGCTGGAATAGATCCCCAATGCATTACAGTGGAGGTAGACAATGGGAAGGTGGTCCTCTATGGTAATGTCCACTCTTGGCTAGAGCGAGCAGAGGCTGGACGGGTTGCCTG
>Ga0315281_10009681_pt1 | contig 13349 bp, 13 predicted proteins | sample YL17G07_0_MG_FD_204540 | JGI IMG/M metagenome (GOLD analysis project Ga0315281, IMG submission 204540) | Sediment microbial communities from Yellowstone Lake, YNP, Wyoming, USA - YL17G07_0 | ecosystem: Environmental > Aquatic > Freshwater > Lake > Sediment | place: USA: Wyoming | collected... | reverse complement strand
TTGATAATCACGACGTTCCCCTTCGACTGCTCGAGGAACGGGACGGCAGCTTCGAAGCCGCGGACGGCGCCCATGATGTCCACTTCGAAGTGGGTCTGCCAGCCGGCCCGTCCGCCCGCGCCGCCGGCGCTCGTGTTGCTGACGAAGATGTCGAGCCCGCCGAGCTGCTCGGCCGCGCTCTTCACCCAGCTCTCGTACTCGTCCGTGTTGCCCACGGCGAGCACCGCACCGAAAACCTTCACGCCCTTCTTCTTCAGTGACTCGACGGCGGTGTTCACACCGTCGGCGCCGCGCGCGCAAATCGCGAGGTCAACGCCCTCGCTCGCGAGCGCTTCGGCGATGGCACGGCCAATTCCGCGGCTGCCACCGGTGACGATGGCCTTCTTCCCCTTCAGTCCAAGGTTCACGCTTGCTCCCTGTGTGGCCGTCCGGGCCAGTTTGCCCGCGCATCCTACCGTGAAAGGACGTTCAGCGTCCGCGCTGGCCCGGCCTTCGGTGCAGGTGCTTTGTGCCCGGCACCGAATCCGGTGTACATTCGCGCCGCGGGCGCGAGCAGGAGGGCCGCCGTAGCAGGCGCCAGCATGCAGGAGGACCGCATTGGACCCGAGCAAGGAGACCCTGTTCGACCTTCACCGCCGGATGGTCCGCATCCGCGTATTCGAGGAAGAAGCGGGCAAGTTGATGGAGACGGCCCGCATTCCGGGGGCGCTGCACCTCTACGTCGGGGAAGAGGCTGTGGCGGCCGGCGTCATGTGCAACCTGACGGACCAGGACCAGCTCACGAGCACACACCGTGGCCACGGCCACCTCGTGGCCAAGGGTGGCGACTTCAAGAAGATGTACGCGGAGCTCTTCGGCCGCGCCACCGGCTATTGCGGCGGCAAGGGCGGCAGCATGCACATCTGCGACATGGACCTCGGCATGCTGGGCGCCAACGGGATCGTCGGGGCGGGACCACCGATCGCCGTGGGCGCAGCCTTCTCGGACAAGTTCCGCGGCACGAAAAACGTGGCCGTTGCGTTCTTCGGAGACGGGGCAAGCAACGAGGGCAGCTTCCACGAGGCTGCGAACATGGCGGCCGTCTGGAAACTCCCCTGCATCTTCGTCTGCGAGAACAACGGCTACGGCGAATTCACGCCGCAGGCCCGCCACCAGGCCATTCGCGACGTCGCCGACCGCGCGGCGGGCTACGGCATGCCGGGCGTGATCGTGGACGGCATGGACGCCATGGCCGTCTACGAGGCCGCCTTCGAAGCTGTGGCCCGCGCCCGGCGAGGCGACGGCCCGACCCTGCTCGAGTGCAAGACCTACCGCTTCTACGACCATGTGGGCGTGCGCGGCATGGGAGTCTCGTACCGAACCGACGCAGAAGTGCTCGAATGGCGGAAGCGCGACCCGATCACTCTGCTCGAGAAACGGCTCGCGGACATGGGTTTGATGAGCCCGGAGCAGGCCCAGGCCGTACACGAGGGCGCCCGGGCAGAGGCCCTCGCCGCCATTGATTACGCCGAACAGAGTCCCTTCCCGGAGCCGGGCGACCTGCTCAAGGACGTCTACTCCGCCGCTGCTGGCCGCTGACTGGAGCACATCATGACTACCGCCCAAGCACCTGCGACCCGCCAACTCCCCTACGTCGCTGCCATCACGGACGGCCTGCGCTGTGTCCTTCGCGAGGACCCAACCGTCTTCATCGCCGGCGAGGACGTCGCCGGGTACGGTGGCGTGTTCGGCACCACACGCGGCCTCATGGCCGAATTCGGGGCCGAGCGCGTGATCGACACACCGATCTCCGAAGCCGGCATCGTCGGCCTCGGCGTAGGCGCGTCGGCAACCGGCTGCCGGCCGATCATCGACATCATGTTCATGGACTTCATGGGCGAGTGCGGCGACGAGATCCTGAACCAGATGGCGAAGATGCGATACATGTTCGGCGGCAAGGCGACGCTGCCCATGACCATCACGACCATGGCCGGGGCCGGCCTCAGCCTCGCAGCGCAACATTCGCAGAGCCTCGAAGCGTGGTTCTGCCACGTACCCGGGCTGAAGGTGGTCATGCCCTCGAGCCCGTACGACGCCAAGGGCCTGCTCATCGCCGCCGTGCGCGACGACAACCCGGTGATCGTGATCTTCAACAAGGCCTCGCTCGGCGTCATGGGCGAGGTGCCCGAAGAGGCCTACGCGATCGAGCTGGGCAAGGCCAACGTCGTCCGCGCCGGCACGAATTTCACCATCGTCGCCACCGGGCGGATGGTCCGCGAATCCGTCGCGGCGGCCGAGACCCTCGCGGCCGGCGGTATTGACGTGGAGGTCATCGACCCGCGCACGCTCCAGCCGTTCGACACGGAGACGGTCATCGCGTCGGTCAAGAAGACCCACCGCGCGATGGTGGTCCACGAAGCGGTGCGTTTCGGGGGCATCGGGGCCGAATACGCCGCGCAGATCCAGGAGCTCGCGTTCGACTACCTCGACGCTCCCGTTGGCCGCGTCGGCGCGCCGTTTGCGCCGGTGCCGTTTTCACCGGTGCTCGAAAAGCTCTACGTGCCGAACGCGGAGCAGATCGTAGCCGAGGTGAAGCGCCTCACGGGCAAGGCCTAGCTGGTGCCGGCGGGCCCGGTCGGGATCATCGCCAACCCCGCCTCGGGGAAGGACATTCGACGGCTGGTCGCGAGGGCGTCGGTCTTCGACAACCAGGAGAAGCGCGCGATCGTGCGCCGTGCCATCGCCGGGGCCGTCGCCGCCGGGGCGCGCCACTTCATGTACATGCCCGATGGATACGGCATCGTCGACGAGGCCATCTCGGAGAACCGGCACGACGCCTCCTTCGTAGCCGCGGAGTCGCCCGCGACAGACAGCGCGCTCGACACGATCCGCGTCGCGAGGCAGTTCTGCGCTGCTGGCTGCTCAGCCGTCATCACGCTCGGCGGCGACGGCACCAACCGTGCCGTGGCCCTGGGCTGGCGCGAGGTGCCGGTCGTGGCCATTTCGACGGGGACGAACAACGTCTTTCCGCAAATGATGGAGGCGACCGTTGCCGGGGCAGCAGCCGGGCTCGTGGGCTGCGGAGCGGTGGAACTGCACGAGGTTGCCCGGGCCGCGAAGATCGTCACCGTCGAAATCGAAGGCGAGCGTGACGACCTGGCACTGATCGACGCCGTGATGCTGGACGACCGGTTCGTGGGAGCGAAGGCGATCTGGGACGCGACGCGGCTGCGCCTGGCGCTGCTCACGCGCGCGGAACCGGCGTGTGTGGGCATCTCCTCTGTCGGCGGCCTGTTGCATCCGCTCAGCGACCGCGACGAGGGAGGGCTGCTCCTGGAGTTCGGTGACGGTGGGTACGTGCTGTCGGCGCCTATTGCCCCCGGGCTCTATCGCGACGTGGACGTGCGCAGCGTGCGGACCGTGGCGGCGGACGAGGCCGTCGCTGTCACCGGGCCAGGGGTGCTGGCGCTCGACGGCGAGCGGGAGCGCGTCCTCAAGCCAGGGCAGCGCGCCGTGCTGCGCATCGCGCGCGACGGCCCGCGTGTGATCGACGTGCGGCGCGCGCTGGAGCTGGCGGCCGAGCGCGGGCTTTTTCGCGTGACCAACTCCGGAGAAACCGATGCCAACTGAAGTGCTGATCCCGAAGCTCGGGATGACCATGACCGAGGGGACAGTGGCCGAGTGGCACATTCCCGACGGGGGCGAAGTTGCCCTCGGCGAGTCCGTCTACCGGCTCGAGACCGAGAAGATCGAGTTCGAAGTGGAGGCCGAGTCGGCAGGCATCGTGCGGCACCTGGTGCCGGAGGGAGCCGTGCTCGACTGCGGGGGAGTGGTCGCCTATATCCTCGCGCCGGGCGAGGCCATGCCCGCGAGCGCGTCACGGCCACCGGCGGCCGGCCTCGCTGCACCTGCCGCAGTTGCAGCGGCGACCCCGGGGGCAACTACGGCAGCCCCGGCTGCTGAAGGTGACGGCGGGCGCATCGCCGCCACGCCCGCCGCGCGCCGCCTCGCCCAGGAACTCGGCGTGGACCTGACCGCCGTCACGGGCACGGGCCCCGGCGCCCGCATCACGGAAGCGGACGTCCAGGGCTACCAGGCGGCCGCGAGCACTGCGCCCTCGGGCGCGGGACCTGCCTCGCCGCTGGCCCGGAAGCTGGCGGAGTCGCTCGGCGTCGACCTCGCGATGGTCCAGGGCACGGGTCCCGGCGGAAGGATCACCCGCGAGGACGTGGAGGCGGCTGCGAGCAAACCGGCTGCCAGTCCGCCCACCGCGCAACGGCCCGCCCCGGCGCCGGCAGGCGACGTGATACCCATCCGGGGGATGCGCAAGGTCATCTTCGAGCGCATGCACAGCAGCCTCCAGACCACTGCCCAACTCACGATGGGCATGGAGGTCTGGATGGACGAAGCGGTGAAGCTGCGGGCGCAGCTGGTGGAGGAGTGGGCGGCCGACGGGGTGAAGCCGTCCCACACCGACCTGGTCATCAAGGCTGTCGGGAAGGCGCTGCGGAAGCATCCGCGGCTGAACGCCGAGGTGCATGAAGACGGCATCCACCTGCTCCGGGAGGTGCACGTCGGCATGGCCGTGGCGCTCGAAGAGGGGCTCGTGGTGCCGGTCATCCGCGACGCCGATCGGATTTCGCTGAAGGAGATCGCGGCTGAGTCGTCACGCATGGCGGAAGCGGCGCGCACGGGCAAGCTCACCCTCGACGAGATGGCCGGCGGGACGTTCTCGGTGACCGCGCTGGGCATGCTCGGGGTGGACCTGTTCACGCCCATCATCAACACGCCGAACACCGCCATCCTGGGCGTGGGCCGCATCCACGACGGCGTTGCATGGGAGGGCGACCGTCCGGTGAAGCGCCAGCAAATGACCCTCAGCCTGACGTGGGACCACCGCGTCGTCGACGGCGCGCCAGCGGCAGAGTTCGTACGCACCGTCAAGGCGTTGCTCGAAGCACCCTACCGGCTGCTCGTGTAGGCGGGCCCTTTACCGCGCTGACGGAGCGGCGGCCGGCGGACGTATCCTTCGAGAGCGCAAGCGCGCCCGCCGCACAACATGGCGACAACGATCCAGGAGCAAGCGATGCCAGAAACCCAGTTCGACGTGATCGTCATAGGGGGCGGACCGGGCGGTTACGTGTGCGCCATTCGCGCCGCGCAGCTCGGCATGCGGACGGCCGTGGTCGAGCGCGAGGCATTGGGCGGCGTCTGCCTGAACTGGGGGTGCATCCCGACGAAGGCGCTGCTGCGCACGTCGGAGATCTACTCGACCCTGGCCACCCTCGAGAAGTTCGGCCTGAGCGCCAGTGACGCAGGATTCGACATCGCTTCCGTGGTGAAGCGCTCGCGCGACGTGGCCGGTCAGCTCAGCGGGGGCGTCAAGACGCTCATGCGCCGCAACAAGATCCAGGTGATCGAGGGCAGCGCGCGCATCGCAGGACGCGGCTCCGTCGCCGTCGAGAAGGACGGACAGGTGACCAGCTACGAAGCGGACCATGTCGTCCTAGCCACGGGTGCACGGCCGCGGGCCCTGCCGGGGCTGGAAGCTGACGGAAAGCTCGTCTGGACGTACCGCGAGGCGATGACGCCTTCCGCCATGCCGAAGTCCTTGCTGGTGATCGGCTCCGGGGCCATCGGAATCGAATTCGCCAGCTTCTACCGGGCGATGGGCGCGAGAGTGACCGTCGTGGAGGTCCTGCCCCGCGTCCTCCCGGTCGAAGACGAGGAAATCTCGGCGATGGCCCGGAAGGCGTTCGAGAAGCAGGGCATCGCGATCCACACGGGCGCGTCGGTGACGGCCCTGGCGCGGCACGCGGACAGCGTCACGGCCACGGTTACAGCGGACGGCACGACGTTCGAAGTGACGGCGGACCGCGCGATCTCCGCGGTGGGCGTGGTGGGCAACACCGAGGGCCTCGGCCTCGAGAACACGCGCGTTCAGATCGACCGCGGCTTCATCGTGACGGACGAATGGCAGGCGACCGCCGAGCCCGGCCTCTACGCCATCGGCGACGTCGCGGGGCCGCCGTGCCTGGCGCACAAGGCGATGCACGAAGGCGTGGTCTGCGTGGAGCGCATCGCCGGGCTCGAAACGGCCCGTCCCCTCAACAGGCGGCGCATCCCCGGCTGCACCTACTGCCACCCGCAGGTCGCGAGCGTGGGGCTCTCGGAGAAGGCCGCGCGCGACGCGGGGTTCGAAGTCAAAGTGGGCAAGTTCCCGTTCGTCGCCAATGGCAAGGCGATCGCGCTGGGAGACTCCGAGGGCATGATCAAGACGGTCTTCGACGCAGCGACCGGCGAACTGCTCGGCGCGCATCTGATCGGCCCGGAAGTCACTGAGCTGGTGCACACCTTCGCCCTGGCAATGACCCTCGAAACCACGGAAGAGGCGTTGATGGAGACAATCTTCCCGCACCCGACGCTGAGCGAGTCAATCCACGAGTCGGTGCTGGCCGCATACGGGAGAGCGATCCACATCTGAGGCGGCCCGGTGGTTCGTCAACCGGGGCGCACGCCCACGAACAGTTCGAGGTCGTAGGTGCCGTCTTCGTCGACGAGCCTTCGTTCCACCAGGGCTGGCTCGAAACCTGCTGCACGGAGCAACTCCAGCCATTGCGCGCGGGGAAAGACACCGCAGGTGTGGCGGTCGTATTCGACACGGGTGGCGCCGTCGGCCTCGCGCAGGACGATCGCGTAGTCGACGTCGTACGAGGTGTCGCCCGGCGCAGCGTCGTGCGTCCATTCGAGATAGCGGAGCGCACGGCCGTCCGGGTCGTCGTGTCCACCGTGGCGCGTCTCGGGGACGAGCGTCTCACGCGTGCAGTCCGGCGCAAACAGGGCGACGCCACCCGGCGTGAGGTGCTCGAAGGCCGTCTCCATTGCCGCGGCCAGGTCTTCCGGCGTCAGCATGTAGGCGACGGCGTCGTGGACGAAGACGGCGTCGAAGGTGCGGCCCAGGCGGACGGTGCGCATGTCGCCGCGGATGTGCTCGCACTCCGGGTTGATGGAGCGGCTGAGGGCCAGCATGTCTTCGGAGAGGTCTACGAGCGTCGCGCGCACGTGGTTCTTGTAATGGCTCGCGTTGTTCCCTCCGCCCGACCCGAGCTCGAGAAGCGTCTCCAGGGGGCGGCGGGCGTACTCCTGCATGACACCCAGGTAGATTTCCGCCTCGGGTTCGTAGCTCGCCGGGGAAGTGAGGAGGTGGAACCAGGGCGCGAGCCGCGAATACATCAGAGGCAGTTGAGACGAGGCCACGTCACGATCCCTCCAGTGATCGGCCAGACGGCCCTCTACGGGACGCTGGGGTCGAACTCCGTCGCGATGTGGCCGCCGGCGCGGAGGGCCGACAGCTCGTCGTCGCCCACCTTCAGGACCTCGCGGTACACGTAGTCATTGTGCTCTCCGAAGGCTACCGGCCCCTGGTAGAACTCCACGGGCGTGTCCGGGAACTTCCAGAGCGGCCCCACGAACTCGTAGCTGTTGCCATTCTCGACGCGCTGGCTCCGGAGGAAGCCGCGCGAACGGAGGTGTGGGTCGTCAAACATGCGGGAGGCTTCGAGCACGGGCGCGGCGGCCACGCCTGCCTGCTGGAGCGCGTGCATCACGTCGTAGTCCTCGCGCTCGGCCGTCCACGCGGCGATATGAGCGTCGAGTTCGCGGAAGTGCGCGGCGCGGCCTCCGTTCGTCGCGAAACGGGGGTCCAGGGCCCAGGCAGGGCTGCCCAGCACGCGCACCATCGCCTGCCACTGCTCGTCCGATTCGACGTGGATGGCGACCCAGTGGTCCTCCATCGAGGCGGAAGTCCCAGGCGACTTCGCCGGGTACACTCCGCACGGAAAATTGCCGAATGCGTCGCGGTTGCCGATCGCCTCCTGCACACGGCCGTTCAGGGTGTAGTCCATGATCGCCTGGGTGAACATGGCCGAGGCGTTCTCGGCCTGGCCGATCTCGATGAGCTGGCCGTGGCCGGTGCGCTGGCGATGCCAGAGCGCGGTCATGACGGCGAAGGCGCCCTGTGCCCCGGCCAGGTAGTCGCCAGAGAAGATCGCGGTGTTCATCGACGCGTCGGCGTCGTCGTACCCGCGCAGCAACGAGTGGCCCATCACGGCTTCGAGGTGGACTCCCAGCGCCCGGGCGGTGCGGTACGGGCCCGTATTGCCGTAGGCGGGCACGCGCACGTAGATGATGCCGGGGTTTGCCTCCTTCAGCCATTCGTAGGTGATGCCGAGCTTCTCCATGGTGCCCGTGGCGTTGTTTTCGTAGACAACGTCGCTGACGGCGACGAGGCGCCGGAGGATGTCCATGCCCTCCGGGCGGCGCAGGTCGACGGTGAAGCTCTTCTTGTTCCGGTAGAGGCTCACGAACGTGGGGTTGTAGTTCCACGGGTGGTCGCCGGGGACGTTGCCGGGATAGCCGCCACCCCAGGCGGTGGCGGCGCGGAGGACAAATTCTGGCGGACGCGCCATCGCCCCGCGCGTCATTGGCTGGAAGACGAAGGGGTTCTCGGGCTTGATGATCTCGGCACCGAGGTCGCCCATGAGCATGGTGGCGAATGGACCCGCCCAGACGACGCAGAGATCGACCACGCGGATACCTTCGAGAGGCTTGACAGGGCTCATCTAGCAACTCCGGCGGCGAGCACAGCCGCGATAGTCTCAGTGGACAGCCCGGCCTCGCGCAGCACCTCTTCGGTGTGTTGGCCGAGGAGCGGTGCGGGCCGCCGTAGTGCCCAGCCGCCCTCCTGCATGATGAACGGCCGGCCGGGGATTTCGATCTCGCCCATGACGGGATGGCCGACCTTCGTCCAGAAGCCACGGCCGCGGAAGTGCTCGTCCTTGAAGAGGTCCTGCATGGTGAAGAGTGGCCCGCACATCACCTTCGCGCGCCGCGCCTCGGTCCAGACCTCGCGCTTGGTGCGCTCCAGGCACCACATCAGGAAGTTAGCATTCCATTCCTCGAGCACGTCGGGCTGAAGCCGCAGCTGGGGGTCCGTATAGCGAGGGTCCTGCGCCCATTCGGGGCTCCCGAGCATGTCGTCCACGCGGTCGGGGCGGAGGCCCGCGTTCGTGAAGTCGACGTAGCCGTCGGCGCACGGGTAGATGCCCTGCGGCATGCCGCCGCCGGCGCCCGCTGCACGCAGCGTCTTGCGGCCGCTGAACTGGTAGGCGATGGCCGTTGCGTGGCGGCGGTCCACGCCGCCAAAGTGAGTCTCGGCGAGGGAGACGTCGACGTGTTGGCCCTTCCCATTGCGCGCCGAGGCCATGAGCGCGGCCATAAGGGCGGGTGCGACGGCCGCACCCGATTCGAAGAGGGCCGCCGTCCCGGCCATCTTCGTGGGCTCGCGGTCCGTCATGCCCATGGAGTACATCTCGCCTGCAAAGCCGTAGAGGACGAGCTCTGTGAGGCGGTAGTCGCGGTAGGGACCTGTGCTGCCGAAGTTGGAGACGGAGACCAGCGAGGCGCGTGCGTTGTGCTCCTGGAAGAACTCCCAGCCGACGCCCAGCCGGTCGAGCGTGCCCGGCGAGAAGTTCTCGACGACAAGGTCGGCTTTGCGCGCGAGGGCGGCGAGCGCCTCGCGCCCGGGCGCAGTGCGCAGGTCGAGCACGACGGAGCGCTTGTTGTTGTTAAGCGAGAGGAAGAGCCCGCTCTTCTCGATATGGGGCTCGTCGCCCTGGAAGGGCCCGAGGCGGCGAGCGACGTCGCCCCCCGGACGTTCGACCTTGATGACGTCGGCGCCGAAGTCGGCCATGAGCCGGGTGGCATACGGCCCGGCCACGTGATGGGTGAGGTCGAGGACGGTGACGTTGTCGAGTGCCTGCATAGAAGTCCCGCGAAAGCGAATTACGAGGGCGTCGATCCCGAGCGTCAGGCCAGCCTCCCACGAGCGGCTGAGGCGGCACTCTACCAGAGGGGCGCGGGGCGGGCTATGGGGGTAACTCAGCTCGCGAGGCGGATGTCGAAGCGGTAGCCAGACCCGCGCACGGTGCGCACCGAGCGGGCCGCCGGGGTGTGCTCCAGCTTCTGTCGGATGTTCGAGACGTGACGCCGGAGGATCTGGAGGTGGCGGCTGTCGGGCTCAGCGCCCCAGCCGCGCTCAATGATCTCGGTCGCGGTGACGGTGCGGTTGGGGCGGCCGAGCAGTATGGCCAGGATCTCGGCCTCGCGGTCGGTGAAGGACACTTCGACCTCCCGCAGCCGGAGACGGCCATGGACCGGGTCCAGTTCGTAAGGCCCTGCCACGAGCAGCTCAGCCTCGGCGGTGCCTTCGCGCGCCAATCCTTTGATGCGCCGCTGCACCTGGGGCGAGTCGAAGGCGCCGCGCACGAGACCGTCCATCTCGGGCCTGAAGCTGCCCGGGATGGCGATCCCTGTCGCGTCTTCGTTGACTACGTAGAGAACGGGCACCAGCCGCCAGCGCCGATGCTGCTGGAACTGGCTCGCCAGGGCTTGCTGGTCGTCGACGGAGGGACCGCCGAGCACGAGGAGGTCGTAGGCCTGGTTTGGGGCGTCCTGCAACGCAGTCCTGGGATCGGACCTCACTTCTATCGTGAGGCGGTCGCCAGCCGGGTGCCGCCCCTGGAGGGCAGCAGGCAGGCCGGGCACGATAGCAAGTACGCTCGGCATGACACTCTTCCTCCACCGCGGTCGTGATGGCCGCCACACATGGACCTCACCACATCTCGATGCTAGTGCGCGCGGCGGGAGGCGGGCATCGGGTGGAACCCCCAAATGGCCCCGTGGGTGCGCCGAAGCGGAGCGGAAGCCTCCTGCCTGAATTCGGGAAACCGGTTGACGCTCCGGTGCGGCGCCGTCGTCATTCGTCGGCCGTACGCCTACCCGAGGCGCTCGAAGGCGACGGCGGCCGCGCCGAGCAGACCGGCGTCTTCCCCCAGTTCGCTGGTGCGGACGAGCGTGCCGGCGGCAGGGCCGTAGGCGATGGAGTACATCGACTCGCGCATCGGCCCGAGGAACATGTCGCCCATGTGCAGCAGGCCTCCGCTGAGCGTGACCGCGTCCGGGTTGAGGACGTTCACGAGACCGCCCATGGCGAGCCCGAGCAGGTGGCCGCCGTGACGGATCTCCGCTTCGCACTGGCGGTCACCCGCTCGAGCCGCGGCGAAGAGGTCCGCCGCCGTTGGCTCGCGATAGCCCACGATCTCCCGGAGCACTGGCGAGCTGGCGTTCGCGAGCAGCTTGCGCGCGCGCCCGGCAAACGCGACACCACTCACCAGCGCCTCCAGGCAGCCGCGAGAGCCGCAATTACAGCGCGGCCCGGAGGCGTCGAGGATGACGTGACCGATCTCCCCGGCGAGCCCCTTGGCCCCCCGGTAGAGCCTGCCGTCGATGACGATGCCGCCACCGATGCCCGTCCCGAGCGTGGCGTGCAGCAGGTGGCGAGTGCCCCGGCCGGCGCCGAAGCGGAACTCGCCGAGGGCGGCGGCGCTGGCGTCGTTTTCGATGAACACGGGCAGGCCGAGTTGCGTGGAGATGGGCGTGGTCAGCACCAGATTGCGGAACCCCGGGATGTTCGGCGCGAGGACGACCTTGCCTTCGTCGGCGTTGATCAGGCCGGGTGTGCCGAGACAGGCAGCCGCCGGCGGCTCCGGTGCAAGCGCGGCAACCTGCCGCAGGAGCCCGGCGATCTCCTCGAGGATCGCCTGCGGGGTGGCCTTCGGGGGCGTCGGCTGGTCACGCCGGGCAGAAAGGTGACCCGCTTCGTCCACGAGCGCGGCGCGCAGATGGGTTCCGCCCAGGTCGGCGGCGACGACGGTTCTCGGCATGGGCCCACTTTACGCAAGGCACAGGAAGGAGGGCGAGTGACAGTCCGGGGGCGTGACCCGCGCGCCCGGCTGTGGCAGGCTGCGCGCATGTTTACCGAGTGGCAAACCGCGCTGCTGGAAGAGCAGCGCGTAGCGACGCTCGGCACCCTCACGGCAAGCGGGGCGCCGCACCTGGTCCCTGTCTGCTATGCGCTCGACGCTGGCGATATCGTGATCGCGCACGACGAGAAACCGAAAGCGCCCGGGCCATTGGCGCGCATCCGGAACGTGGAGCGCGACCCCCGGGCGACCTTGCTGGTGCAGCGCTACGACGACGACTGGACGCGGCTGGCGTGGGTCCGCCTCGTCGGCCGCGCGCACGTCGTGGAGGCAGGCAGGATGCGCCCGCCGGCGCTCACGGCGCTTCGCCGGCGTTACCCGCAGTATCGGGAGATGGACCTGGAGGGCCGGCCCCTGCTCGTGCTCGTCCCCGCGCGGCTGGTGGCGTGGCGCTGGCAGAACCTGGAGCCAGGTCAGAGCGTGTGATCTTCCCCTGGTCAGCATTCAGCCGATACCGGCGAAACAAACTCCCCCGGCGCAACCGCAGGGAGCGCTCGCCTTGCGGCGCAGGCCGCGGGCAGGCACGCTCTAGGGACCAGTTCCAGCCGCGAGGCCGCGGCCAGCGCCGTGTTGGGGGAATCCATGACAACGCACCTTCCGCTCGTGGCGGTCCTGATGGGGAGCGACTCCGACCTGCCGGTCATGCGCGCCGCGATCGACGCACTGGAGGAGTTCGGCGTGCCGTGCGAGGTGCGCGTCCTCTCCGCCCATCGCGCACCGCTGGCCACGCTGGATTACGCTCGTTCGGCCGCCGGGCGGGGGCTCCGGGTCATCATCGCGGGTGCGGGAGGGGCGGCACATCTTCCGGGTGTGGTTGCGGCGGCCACCACGTTGCCCGTCGTCGGCGTGCCGGTGGCGCTGCAGCACACTGGGGGGCTCGACTCACTGCTCTCGATCGTGCAGATGCCCTCCGGGATACCGGTCGCGACCGTCGGGATTGGCAACGCCCGGAACGCGGGATTGCTGGCGGTGCGGATCCTCGCCGTCTCGAACCCCGCGCTACGCGAGGCGATGGAGCGCTTCCAGCAAGGGCTGGAGCAGGCGGTCATGGAGAAAGATGCCGCGGTCCGGCAGGAATTCGACCGCCGCCTTTAGGCGTCGCGCGCGCGGCTGGCCGCCTTCGCGAATTCAAACGCGCAGGCCGGGCACATGCCGTGGGACACGGGCAACGTGCCCTCGTGGATGACCACACCACACCAGGCGCACACGAGCGCCGGGAACGCCGGTGGTGCCTTGACGCGAGCCATACGGCGAGCTTGCTCCCCCGGGCTGGCGTCGAACCATCGTCCCAACGTAAACCGGTTGCAAATTAGTGACGCTGACGCGCAAGCCCGGCGAGGCTAAAGCTCAACGATCTCAGTAGCGGCACGGCGCAAACGGTCCGCCACGGCCGCACCGAGCCCTTCTTCAGCGGGGCCGGCCGCCACGATGACGGTCACGCCCGCGGCGTCGAGTTCGCGCATCCCGGCAAAAAGCCGGCGCGCGGCG
>Ga0315281_10009680_pt1 | contig 13350 bp, 12 predicted proteins | sample YL17G07_0_MG_FD_204540 | JGI IMG/M metagenome (GOLD analysis project Ga0315281, IMG submission 204540) | Sediment microbial communities from Yellowstone Lake, YNP, Wyoming, USA - YL17G07_0 | ecosystem: Environmental > Aquatic > Freshwater > Lake > Sediment | place: USA: Wyoming | collected... | reverse complement strand
AGGACGCGCTTCTCGACCTGCACCTTCTGTCCGTCCTTCGTCTCGATCACCTGCTCGGTCGGCACGACGACGCGCCGAAACCGGGGCTGCTGATTCAACGAGACGATGCGGTGCTCGAGATTGGTCTTCACCTTGTTCTCGTGCCCCGAATACGTATTGATCACATACCAGTGGAACATGTCTACCTCACTGCCCCAGAAGGACGTCGCGAACGAAGGGGCGCAGCACCTGGTCGAGGCCCCAGAGGTAAGCACCGACGATGAGGCAGGCGATCAGCACGACGACCGTCCCCTGGATCGTCTGGGCGCGGGTCGGCCAATCGACCTTTTGCAGCTCGGCCCAGGACTCGCGAATGAAGCCGCCGCGGCGCCGGGTCTCGGTTGCACCGACCGCGACGGCAGCTGTGCCATCGGACGCCGGGACCGGTTGGCCCTTCTGATCGCGCGTGGCACCGTCGTCGGCGGCGCGACGCGCGTCACGTCGCTGCCTGCGAGTCTCGCCGGCCATCTAGCGGGTCTCCCGGTGGATCGTGTGCATGCCGCACCAGCGGCAGTACTTCTTGAACTCGACCCGGTCGGGTGAGTTCCGCTTCGACTTCTCCGTCTGGTAGTTCCGTCGCTTGCACTCCGTGCAGGCGAGCGTGATTGCGACTCGGACTCCGGTGGCCATCTCTTCTTCTCGTTAGGTCGTGTGGGAAAGGGCGCGCAAGGTAGCGGCGGTAGGACTCGAACCTACGACACGCGGATTATGATTCCGCTGCTCTAACCAGCTGAGCTACGCCGCCGAGCGGTCTTGCAGTGTAGCAAGGGCTCAGAGGCGCAAAACCGCCTGGCCGACGAGAGCCGGTGCCGGCCTTCGCAAGCCCTGGCACAGTACCCGAAACGCAGTTCCCGGGTCGCCCCCAGTCGTCCTCGGGGGCCGAACGATCGTCCGACCGACCAGCGTCCTCAGAGCGTCGGGGCGTCGGCAAGGGCAGCATCCAGAACGACGATCGTGCGTGCGCCTTCACCGCGCCGGAGACGGTCGAGAGCGTCGTTGATCCCGTCGAGGTTGGTCACGTGGGTGACCACCTCCGCGAGGTCGAGCTTGCCGGACACGGCGAGCTCGGCCAGGGCCGGCATGTCCGTGGCAGGGTCGCCCGAGCCGTAGTACGAGCCGCGGATCCCCTTGTCCGAGAGGAAGTCGATCGCGGGCAGCGCGACCTCGACGCCGACCGGGGCGAGGCCGACGATGACCGCCGTTGCGGCCGGCCGCAGCACCTCCCAGGCGAGCCGCATCGTCTCCGGGCGGCCGACCACCTCGAACGCATGATCGACGCCGCCGTCCGAGAGCTCACGCACCCTTGCCGACGGCTCCTCCGCCGAAGCATCCACCGTGGCGGTGGCGCCGCGGTGGCGCGCGATCTCCAGCTTGGCCGGGTCACGGTCGACGGCGATGATCGGGTCGGCGCCCGCGAGCGCGGAGGCGGCCACGACCTGGAGCCCGACACCGCCGCAGCCGATCACGGCGACGCTCTCCCCCGGCTGAACGTGCCCCACGTTCCTGACGGCACCGAAGCCGGTCATCACTCCGCAGCCGAGCAGCGCCGCCTGCCACAGCGGCAGCGCAGCCGGGAGCGGGACGGCGCCCCGTCCGTCGACGACCGTGTACTCGGCGAAGCAGGCCGTCATCAGCCCGTGCTGGAGCGGCGTGCCGTCGAGCAGGCGCAGCCGGGACGTCCCGTCCATCAGGGTGCCGCGAGCACCGTTCTCACCGGCCGGGACGCACATGTTGAAGCGCCCGGCGCGGCACGGCTGGCAGGTCCGGCACGACGGCACGAACGAGAAGCCGACGCGATCGCCCGGCGCGACGTGGGTCACGCCATCCCCCACCGACTCGACGATGCCGGCACCCTCGTGCCCCAGCACCATCGGCCAGCGGCCGATGCCCAGCGCACCGTCGGCGAGGTGGACGTCGGAGTGACACACGCCGGCCGTCACCACCTTGACGAGCACCTCGCCCGCCCTCGGCGCGTCGAGCTCGACCTCCTCGATCTCGATGTGCCGCTCCGGGTGGTGCAGAACGGCGGCCCGGATGATCATCAGCCGACCCTCCACCGCTCGAGCGCGTCGAGATCCGGCTCGACGCCGAAGCCCGGGCCGTCCGGCGGAGCGATCGTGCCGTCGGGCGCTATCACGATCGGTGTGGGCAGCAGCCAGTCACGCCGCTGCGCCGACCAGGCCGGCGGATCGAACGGCACCTCGACGTACGGCACCGTCGAGAAGGCGAGGGCGGCATGCAGGTTGACGAGCAGGCCGTACCCGTTCGACCAGGTGTGCGGCGACCACGCGCGGCCGGCAAGGTCGGCGAGCGCGGCGACGCGACGGCAACCGCCGATGCCGAGCGAGAGCACGACGTCGGTCTGCAGGACGTCCACCCCGCCCCGCAGCACGAGATCTCGCGCCTCCTGGGCCGACCGCACCATCTCTCCTGCAGCAAGCCGAAGGCTGGTCAGCCCCCGCAGCGCCCGGTAGCCGTCCAGGTCGCCGGTGCGCAACGGCTCTTCCAGCCAGTAGACGCCGAGAGGCTCGAGCGCGCGCGCGACCTGCGCAGCGGTCGCAACGTCCCAGCGCGGCTCCAGATCACCCGCCATCCGCCAGCCCTGGTTGGCGTCGACCATGAGTTCCACGTCCCGGCCCACAGCATCCCGCACGGCCTCCACGACGGCGATGTCCTCACGCCAGTCTGCATGGTGGAAGCGGATCTTCACCGCCCTCACGCCCGCGTCGCGCAGCGCGACGCAGCGGCGCGCCCGCTCGCCCGGCTCCACGAGCTCGCCGCTCGACACGTAGGCCAGCAGCCGGTCGGAACGGCCGCCGAGCAGCTTCCACACAGGCTGGCCGGTTGCCTTGCCGACCACGTCCCAGACGGCGGCCTCGACCGTCCACGGCCGTCCGCCGTGGAAGTCCACGGTCTCCTCGAGCTCGCGCACGATTTCCGTGCGAAACGGATCGAGACCGACGAGCAGGGACTCGATCTGCTCGCAGTCGGGTAGGTGGTCGCCGCTCGCCCACCCGGTGACGCCCTCGTCGGTGTGGACTCCGACGAGCGTGGCCTCCTGGTGGGTGCGCGGAACGGGGTCCCAGGCAGCGTGAAACGGCGGGTCGAAATCGACGCGGTAGCGCCGTGTCTCCACCGCCGTGATCCGCATCAGCTGCCGCCGTAGAACGGATTGGTGAGGGTTGCGCGGTCGGCCACGATGCGCGCTGCCGCATCCGGGTCGCGTCCCCACACGCACATCGTGACCGCCTTGCGCACAGCTGTGCGGTTCGCCTCGCGTACCGCCGTCTCGTCATGCGCGCCCGGGTCGACCCAGACGGCGACGAGCACGAGCACGTCGCCGGACGCCTCGAGCAGCCCGTCTGCGACCGAGTCGAGCACACCCTGTCCGATGCCGAGCTGAGCTGCCCCCCAGGTCATGGCCTGGTGGCGGTCCTCGACGGCGGTCGCCTTGTTCATCATCAGCGTGGGCGGCCAGATCGGCTCGTACTCCTGCGGGGTCGGCCCGACACAGCACAGCACCGGTGTGTGGCCCGGTGACGGATGCGCGAACATGCTCACCGCTGCGGCTGCCGTCGGGCTGCCGCGCCGCGCCAGCACCACGTTCACGTGGCTGCCGTTGGGTGCCTCCCCGCCCCAGCCCTCACCGACGCGGCCGTCCAGGTCTTCCAGGTTCATCGGTCTCCCCCTGTCGTGGTGAGGTCGAGCACGACGCGCAGCGCCTCGCCGGAGCGCATCAACTCGAAGCCCTGCTCGACCTCGTCGAGCGGTAGGCGGTGCGAGACGAGCCGGTCGAGCGGAAGGCGCCCCGTTCGATACAGGTCGAGGGTGAGCGGAAAGTCGCGCTCCGGCTTCGAAGAGCCGTAGATGGAGCCGAGCACGCGGCGCTCCAGGCGCGGGATCGAGAGCGCCGGCAGCGCCAGCACGGCGTCCTCGCGCGGGATCCCGATCAGCACCGCCGCGCCGCGCGCCCGCGTGGACAGGAACGCTGCGAGCATCGCCTCCGGGCGCCCTGTCGCCTCGATCGCGTAGTCGACGCCACCGCCCGAGGCCTCCTTGACGGCCTCGGCCGTCTCCTCCGGCGAGCCCGCCCACAGCACCCCGTGGGTGGCGCCGAACTCCTTCGCGGCATCGAGCTTCTGCGCGACGGTGTCGACTGCGATCACGGGCTCGGCGCCGACGGCCACTGCGGCCATCAGCGCCGAGAGCCCGACGCCGCCGCAGCCGATCACGGCGACGCGATCGCCCGGCCGCACTCCCGCCGTCCGCCATACCGCGCCGACCCCGGTCGTGACCGCGCAGCCGACGAGCCCCGCGACGTCGAACGGCACGTCCCTCGCGATCGGCACACACGACTTCTCGGGCACGACGCACGCCTCGGCGAACGTGGAGAGGAAGGAGTAGTGGTAGACAGGCTCACCGTCGCGCGAGAGCCGCGTGGTGCCGTCCATTAGGCCGCCGGTGCCCATCGCCGGCCACGCTGTCGAGCACAGCTGCGGCAGGTCGCGCAGGCACTCCGCGCAGGCACCGCAGGACGGCGACCAGGAGAGCGCGACGTGGTCACCGATCGCGACGCGGGAGACACCCGGCCCGACAGCCTCGACGACACCCGCGCCCTCGTGGCCGAGCACCGCGGGGCAGCGCGTCTCGGCTGTCCCGTCGATCGCGTTGAAGTCGGAATGGCACACCCCGCTCGCACCGAGACGCACCAGCACCTCGCCCACGGCCGGAGGCGCGAGGTCGATCTCCTGCACGGCGAGAGAGCCCCCCGTCTGCTCGAGCACCGCGGCGCGGATCTTCACAGCGGCGTGGCCGTGTCCGGCGCCGGCGCGCCGGCGGTCTGAAGGGTGCGCAACTCCTCGAGCGGGATGTGGCAGCGCATCAGATGATTCTTCTCGACCGCGACGAGCGGCGGCTCGGTCTCCTCGCACACTGCGCCGATCTTGCGCGGGCAACGCGTGTGAAAGACGCAGCCCGACGGCGGCGCAGCGGCGCTCGGGATGTCCCCCTCCAGCTTGATGCGATGGCGGCCGCCGCCGTCGATCGTCGGCACCGCCGACAGGAGCGCCTCGGCGTACGGGTGGTGAGGACCGTCGAAGACGACGTCGGCCGGCCCTAGCTCCATCAGACGTCCGAGGTAGAGAACGGCGATGCGGTCAGAGATATAGCGCACCACGCCGAGGTCGTGCGAGATGAAGAGATACGACACTCGCTGCTCGGCCTGGAGCTCGACGAGGAGGTTGAGGATCGCCGCCTGCACCGACACGTCGAGCGCCGAGGTCGGCTCGTCGCACACGACGAGCTTCGGGTCGCCGGCAAATGCGCGCGCGATGGCGACGCGCTGCTTGAGTCCGCCCGAAAGCTGGACGGGCTTCTGTGTGAGCGTCCGCTCGGAGAGCCGGACCCGCTCCGCGAGGTGCACCACGCGGGTTTCGGCCTCTGTTCCGCGGACACCTGCGAGCTTGTGCAGCGAGCGGAGGAGGATCCGACGTACCGAGTGCCGACGGTTGAGTGCGGAATCGGGGTTCTGGAACACCATCTGGAGCGCTCGGAGGTCAACGCGCGTGCGCTTCTGGAACACCGGCGCGAGCCGGCGGCCCTCGAGCTCGACGGCACCGGAGCTCGGGCCGACGATCCCTAGCACGGCTCGGGCGAGCGTCGTCTTGCCGCTGCCCGACTCGCCGACGAGGCCGAGCGTCTCGCCCGGCCAGATCGCGGCGCTGACGCCGACGAGCGCGTGGACGTCGTGACCACGCTGATGGAATACCTTGCCGAGATCGTCGAACCGGACGAGCGGCTCCGGCACGCGGTCGATCGGCGGCAACGCGATGTCCGCGACCTCGGCGCGCGGCAGGTCACGCGCGCGCTCGTGGTGAAAGCAGCGGGCGATATGGTCGGACGCGACCTCGATCACCTCCGGCGGCTCCGCATGACATCGCTCGTCGGCGAGGGCGCAACGGTCGGCGAACACGCAGCCGGGAATGTCCGCTCCGAGACTGGGAAGGAATCCGGGGATCGTGTCGAGCCGCCCGTGATCCTTACGAACGCCACCCCGCGGGATGCAGCGCAGCAGACCAACGGTGTACGGGTGGCGCGGGTCCTGAAGGACGACACCAACCGGCCCTTCCTCGACCAGCTTGCCGGCGTACAGCACCCCCACGCGGTCGCACATCTTGGAGATGACGCCGAGGTTGTGGCTGATAAAGAGAACGGCGGTGTGGAGCTCGGCCTGGAGCTGGGCGACGAGATCGAGCACCTCCGCTTCCACCGTGGCGTCGAGCCCAGTCGTCGGCTCGTCGAGGATCAGGAGCGCGGGGTCCTTGGCCAGCGCCATCGCGATCACGACGCGCTGCTGCATGCCACCCGAGAGCTGGTGCGGGTAGCGTCCCATCACGCTCGAGGGGTCTGCGATCTGCACCCTCGCGAGCGCCTCGCGAGCCCGGTCGGTCGCGTCCCGGCGAGAGACGCCGAGCACGGTGAACGCCTCGGCGACCTGCGCACCCACTCGGATCCCGGGGTTCAGCGCGGAGCCGGGGTTCTGGTAGACCATCGAGACCGCCCGCGCGTGGTACCCGCGCAGCTCCCGCGGTGAAAGCGCGAGGACATCCTGCCCGGCGACCGACACGGCCCCGCCGGAGATGCGACCGTTGCGTGGCAGGTACCGCACGATCCCGAGCGCGGCGGTGGACTTCCCGCAGCCGGATTCGCCGACGAGACCGTACGAGCGCCCGCGCTCGATCGAGAACGAGATCCCCCGAAGCACGGGCCGGTCGATCCCACGCACCCGATAGACCAGCTCGAGGTCCGAGACCTCGAGCGCGAGTGGAGCTTCGGCGCTCACCGCTCGTACACTTCGCGGACGCCGTCGGCGACGAGGTTCACGGCGACGACGAGGCTTGCAATTGCGAGCGCCGGGAAGAGCGTCATCCACCAGTAGGGGTCGATCAACGTCCAGTACTGGTTGATCTGCGCGGCCCAGTCGGGCGAGGGCGGGGCGACCCCGAAGCCGATGAACGTCAGCGAGGCGACGGTGAAGATCGCGTAGCCGAGACGCACGGTGAACTCCACCACCACCGGCGACATCACGTTCGGGAGGATTTCCGAGAACATGATGTAGGGGGCGCGCTCGCCGCGGAGGCGGGCCGCCTGCACGTAGTCCAGTTCGCCCTCGGTGAGCACGGCGGCGCGGACGGTCCGCGAGACCACGGGGCTGAAGATCAACCCGATGATGAGTACGACGACCCACGTGCCCGACTTCCCGATCGCGGTCACGATCAGGATCGCCGTGATGATCAACGGCAGCGACATGACCGCGTCGATCACGCGGCCGGCAGCGTCGTCCACCACGCCGCGGAAAAACCCCGTGATGAGCCCGAGGATCGTCCCGAGAACCGTGCCGATCAAGGTCGCCGCCGGTGCGATGAGGAGCACGTTCCGCGACCCGGCGAGGACACGCGACAGGATGTCACGACCGTTCGTGTCGGTGCCGAACAGGTGACCCCAGGTCGGCGAGAGGTTGGGAGTGAACTGATTGTCGAAGACGGGGTCGTGCGGCGTCACGAGGCCGGGGAAGACCGCGCAGAAGATCCACAACGCAATGACGATCAAACCGATAATCACGGTCCGCGAGCGGACGAGCAGCCGCAGCCGCTCCGAGCGCGCCGTCCTCGCCTCCGAGCGCGCCAGGGCCGCGGGTGCCGCCTCGAGCGAGGTCATTCGAGGCCTCCGAGCCGGATGCGCGGGTTGAGGACGGCGTAGAGGATGTCGGCGATCAGGGTGACCAGGAGATACGTGATCCCCACGACGAGGACGCCTGCCGTGAGGAGCGGGAGGTCCTTCTGGCGGGCGGCCTCGTAGATGAGGCTGCCGATCCCCTGGTAGTTGAAGAGCACCTCGACAACGACGAGCCCTCCCACGAGATACCCGACCTGGACGGCGACGACGGCGATTGTCGGCAGGAGCGCGTTGCGGAGCACATGCTTGCGGATTACCACGGAGGACGGGAGCCCTTTGAGATAGGCGGTGCGCGCGTAGTCGCTGTCGAGCGCCTCGATCATCCCGGCCCGCGTGATTCGGGCGATGTACCCGAACAGCACGAGCGTGAGCGTCATCGCCGGCAGCAGGAGGTACTTCACCTGCGTGAGCGGGCCTGCGCCCTCCTCCCATTGGGCGGTGACCGGCAGCCAATGGAGCCAGATCGCAAACGCGAGGATGAGGAAGATCCCCGACACGAACTCGGGCATCGCCGCGAACGACAGCCCCGCGATGGTGATGCCCTTGTCCGTCAGCCTGCCGTAGCGGAGCCCCGCCACGATTCCGCCCAGGATCGAGACGGGGACGCAGATCATGAAGGCGACGGCTGCGAGCTTGAACGAGTTCGAGAGCGCCGGGCCGAGCAGGTCCCACGCAGGGACCTGCTTCGAGAGCGACGTTCCGAGGTCACCGTGCAGAAGGCCGCCCGCCCATTCCGTGTACTGCGCGAGAAGCGACCGATTCGCCCCGAGCTGCTCGTTGAGCGCGTCGACCGACTCCTGCGTGGCGAACGGCCCGAGGACGGCGCGGCCTACATTACCGGGAAGCACCGAGGACACCGCGAAGACGATCACGCTGAGCAGGAACAGCGTGACCAGCGCGAGGCCGAGGCGCTTGAGCAGAAAGCGAGGCACCGATGCGTTGGATTGATCGAAGGCGGGCGGCGCGCCGAGGTGCGGCCGCCGCCCGCCCTTCGCGTTGCTCGCTAGGCCAGGCCGACCTTCGCCAGCCGGATGTGCGAAAGCCCCTCGGGGACGTAGTTCTTCACCTTCGAGGAGCTTGCCGTCACGTAGCTGATGAAGTAGTCGGTGATGACGGGTGTGTCGCGGAGCAGGAGGCCTGCCATCCGCTTAGTCGCGTTCCGCTGCGCTGCGATCTCAGCCGCGCCGAGATACGTCTTGGCGACCGAGTCGAACTCGGCGTTCTTGTAGTGCGACGCGTTCCAGTCACCCGTCGACATGTAGGCGCGGGTGAGGTAGATGTTCGGCACCCCGCGGGCCCCGTACTCCGTCAGCGTTGCAGTGCGGTTCAGCCACGGCGTCGTGGTGGCGTAGTCCGCCCCGGCCGGCTCCGAGTCGTAGTACTTGGAGACGTCCATGACCTCGATGCCGATCTCGATGCCCGCCTCGCGGGCGTAGGCCTGGATCGACGCCGCGTGGTCGGTGTGGTCGAGGAACTGCCACGTGGTGAGGTTGAACTTCAGGTTCGCCACCCCGGCCGCCTTCAGCAGTTCCTTCGCGAGCGCGATGTTCTGGGTGCGCTGCTTGATCGACGGGTCGGTCGAGGCGAAGCCGCGCCAGAAGGGGTTGTCGTTGCCGACCTGCGCCGCGCCGAGCATGACCTTCTCGACCTGCTGCGGCCGGTTGATGACGAGCGCGACCGCGCGACGCACCCGCGGGTCCTTGAGCACGCCCTCGTCCGTCCGCATGCAGAACTGACGGTGGGCTGCGGTGGGTAGTGCGTAGTAGGTGTACTTCGCGTTGTTCTTGAACGGCAAGCCCTCCTGCGGCGAGAGCTGCATCGCGAGGTCGATCTGCCCCGCCCGGAGCGCGAGCACCATCGGCGCGCTGCCCTGGTAGAACGTGATCTTGACACCGTCGAGCGGCGGGAGACCGCCCCAGTAGGCAGCGTTGCGCACGAGCTCGGCACTCTTCTTGTCGACGTACTTGGTGACCTTGAAGGCGCCGGTGCCGACCATCCCACTCGCGACCCAGCTCCCGGGCTTCGCCGCGAGCTCTGCCGGCTGGATGATCGCCTGGTACGTCGTCTGGCTGACGAGGTATGGGAACACGCCGATCGCGGACTTGAGCCGGAAGACCACCGTGTAATCGCCCTTCGCCGACACCCCCGACGCGTCGAAGAACGGCGTGAGGCCGGCGTTCGACCCCTTCGCTCCCACGTACTGCTTCATGCTGGCCACGACGTCCTTCGCGGTCAGCGTCATGCCGTTGTGGAACTTCACGCCCTTCCGGATCTGGAAGGTCCACACGGTCGCGTCCGCGTTCGGCTTCCAGCTCGTCGCGAGCCAGGGCACGATCTTTCCCTGCGCATTCGTGAACGTCAGGTATTCGCCGGGAATACCGGCGAACGCGAGCGACCCACCCTCGTTGAGCAGATACGGCTCGAGTGAGGCGCCGAAGGCAGATATGCCCACGCGGAGCGTGCCGCCGGCCTGGACGCGCGCGAGCTGCGCGGTCGACCCGGGAGCGGCGCCCGCCTCGCCGACGAACGCGAGCAGGCTACCCACGATGCCGGCCGAGACACCGAACATGGCGCCGCGGCGGAGGAACTCCGTGCGGTCCATCTCGCCGCCGACCAGCTCGTCGATCAGGTTGTTCTCGAGCGGTCCTGCCTCGTTGCGGCGGTAGTCCTCGATCCGCCTCGTCGTATCTCGATCCATCATTGCACTCCCTTCAAGAGTGGGGCTCGAAGCCTGTATGGCGTATGACGACAGCCGCGAGCGAAAGTTCTGATGTCGCGAGGACCGTTCCATGCGCGGAACGATGTGCCACTAGTTCGGGCACTTATCGCACAAATAGCCCGGTTCGTCAAGGATAGGACTCCGGATTCGGGCCGACGTCTCGACATCGGGCGGTGTGCGCACTATGGTTTGCGATATGACAACGCTCTCCGACGGCGCCCGAGAAGGCCAGCAGAGCGAGCCCGGCGGGTCCCGGGCGACCTCCGCGGGCGTCAACGCCGCACTCCGCCTCCTCGATCTCCTCGCGCACCGTGGTCCGATGCAGCTCTCCGAGATCGCGCGCGAGCTGAACGTGGCGAAGAGCACGATCCACCGGATTGCGGCAGTCCTGCTCGAGCGCGCCTGGGTGATCCGCGACAACGAGGGCAGGTACGACCTGGGGATCCGCGCGCTCCGCCTAGGCTCGGCCGCCGGCCAGCTGCCGATCGTGACGGCGTTCCGCTCCGTCGCCGCCGAGTTCCTCGACGAGCACGACGAGACGGTCGTCCTCGCCGTCATCGACGGGGACGAGTCGCTCTTCATCGCGATGGAGGAGACGTCGCAGCCGGTGCGCTATGTCACCCACGTCGGCTCGAAGACGCCCGCGTTCGCCTCGGCGAGCGGCCGGGTCGTGCTCGCGACCTATCCTCCCGCGATCGTGGAAGCACTGTGGGCGGGGCGGCCGCTGGTCACGCCGACGGGGCGCCGGCTGGACGGGATGGCGGAGCTCCAGCGGATCCTCGACGAGGTGCGGGCGCGGGGGCATGCCGAGAACGATGGAGAGACGGCTCACGGGCTGTACGCGGCGTCGGTCCCGATCATCAACAACTCGCAGACGGCTCTCGCGGCCTTCACCACGCTGATCCCCCTCTCGCGGGTGTCCGAGCCCGAGCGCCGCGAGGCGATTCTCGCAAGCCTTCACGACGTGGGGCGCCGGCTCTCGGACCTCGTCTCGTGGCTGCCCTCGTACAGCGCGAGGCGACCCTGACGACACGACGCGTCAGGGCCGCCGTCTGCCGCGCGTTCGGGCAGCCGCTCGTCGTCGAGGAGATCGAGATCGCGGCGCCGAAGGCAGGCGAGATCGGCGTGCGGCTGGCCGCCTGCGCCATCTGCCAGAGCGACATCCACTACGCCGACGGCGCCTGGGGCGGCGACCTGCCGGCCGTGTACGGTCATGAGGCTGCAGGCGTAGTCGAGGGGCTAGGCCCCGGTGTCGAGGGCTTCGCGGCCGGCGACCACGTCGTCGTCACGCTGATCCGCTCGTGCGGATCGTGCACGCCCTGCTCCAGAGGCGAGACCGTGCACTGCGCCGCGACGTTCGGTGGCGACAGGCCAGGGCCGCTCACGACACTCGACGGGCAGGCGATCGTCCAGGGCCTGCGCACCGGAGCCTTCGCCGAGCGCGTCGTCGTCGACCACTCGCAGGCCGTGGTGATTCCCACCGCGATCCCGCTCGACTCCGCTGCCCTACTCGCGTGCGGAGTCATCACGGGCTACGGCGCAGTCATCAACACGGCGCAGGTGGAGCCGGGCAGCTCTGTCGTCGTGATCGGAACCGGAGGCGTCGGGCTCAACGCCGTACAGGGGGCCGCTCTCGCAGGAGCCAGAACCATCATCGCGGTCGACCTGTCGGACGCCAAGCTCGAGGCGGCGAAGGCGCTCGGCGCGACGCACACAGTCAATCCCGAGCGCGAGGACGTGGTCGGCGTGGTGAGGGGTCTCACCGACGGGTGCGCGGCGGACTACGTGCTCGTCACCGTCGGGGCGAAGGCGGCCGTAGAGCAGGGGCCCGACCTGCTCCGACGCGGGGGCACGATGGTCATCGTCGGCATACCGGCCTCGGGGGTCCTGGCCACGATTGACCCAGGCGCCATCGCCAACGACGGGCAGAGGATCCTGGGCAGCAAGATGGGCTCGGCGCGGATCGCGGTCGACGTGCCGAGACTCGTGGAACTGTATGAGGAAGGCAGCCTGAAGCTCGACGAGCTGATCTCCGGGCGCTATGCCCTCGAAGAGATCAACGAGGCGATCGCATCGGCCAGGAGCGGCGAGGCCCTGCGCAACGTGATCGTGTTCTGACGAGCTCGCACCCACGCACCCGTCCCAGACAACCTCCCCGGAAGGAACAGCAGCCACCGATGAAGATCACCGAGCTCAAGACATTCGTCGTCGGGAATCCGCCGCCGCACTTCGGCGGGCGGTACTTCGTCTTCCTCAAGCTCGTCACGGACGACGGGCTCGAGGGTGTGGGCGAGGTCTACGCGGCGACGTTCGGTCCACACACGGTGGCACGGATGATCGAGGACGTCTGCGACCGCCACGTCATCGGCGCGGATCCGTTTCGGATCGAGCGACTCTGGCGCGACGTCTACGGCCGGGGGTACTCGCTGCGGCCCGACATCTCGCTCATCGGCGTGCTCAGCGGCATCGAGATGGCCTGCTGGGACCTCGTCGGCAAGGCGGTGGACAAGCCTGTGTACGAGCTGCTCGGCGGCCGCGTGCACGAGCGCCTGAGGGGGTACACCTACCTCTACGGGGAGGAAGGGGACGAGGTAGACGTCTACTACGATCCCGACCTCGCGGCCGAGCGGGCCGCCGAGTACATGGCACAGGGCTTCACCGCGCTGAAGTTCGACCCGGCAGCGCGGTACTCGACCTTCGATCCCCGCCAGCCGGGCCTCGAGGAGCTGGCGCGCTCGGAGCGCTACGTGCGGAACGTGCGCGAGGCCGTGGGCGATCGCTGCGACCTGCTCTTCGGCACGCACGGCCAGTTCACTCCCTCGGGTGCGATCCGGCTCGCGAAGCGGCTGGAGCAGTAC
>Ga0315281_10009679_pt1 | contig 13353 bp, 15 predicted proteins | sample YL17G07_0_MG_FD_204540 | JGI IMG/M metagenome (GOLD analysis project Ga0315281, IMG submission 204540) | Sediment microbial communities from Yellowstone Lake, YNP, Wyoming, USA - YL17G07_0 | ecosystem: Environmental > Aquatic > Freshwater > Lake > Sediment | place: USA: Wyoming | collected... | reverse complement strand
CTCCTTTCGTACGATGGCCACCGGAACAGCGGTCTCATTGTAAGAAAGGAGCTTTTCTTTTTCAAATACTACAGCATAGCTTTTTCTATTCTCCCCGGCGTAGCCGGGGGTTTAGCTTTGGAATTATAGGCATAAACTTTTTTTACCTTTCCAGCCTTGAAAGGTATAGCATATCGAACAATTATTTCATCTTTCAAGTATTTTAATTTCTGTTGGTTGCCGATTTTTTTAAAGCACGTATCCGTTATCCAGCATCCTATCCAGTCCTGCTCTTTTTCCATCCCAAATATCTCAATAAGCGGCTTACCAGTAATCATATCGTCACTTGCATAAAATTCGCCGCATGTGACTGCACCTCTGATTGGCAAAGCAAAACAAATAGAAGCCTCAAACATACCGCGACAGGCATGCATAATTGCTTTAAAACCTGTTTCAGATATTTCGTTTGTATAAATCAAAAATGTATCGGCGTAACTGTGTACCTTTAAGATCTCCTTCTGCAAGGCATAGTTCATCTGATTTTCAACATTCGTTGTTACCATGCGTTTCATGTTCTTTTGGTCTATAACAACTTTTTCGATGGTGTGCTCTTTTATCCATTGGCTGTAACCAAGAATATCAAAAAGGGCGATAAAACCTTGTGTCGTTTTTATGTCTTTGGGCGTCAGTTTTAAAAAATTACAGTTCATAATATGCCTTCTGAGGTACATTGGTAAGGGGTCAACGATATTTTAATGTCGCGCTTATTGTCCGATTGTTATTTTTGACGTATTATTATTTTCGCTCCTTAATAACTGTTCCCAATGCAGTATGTCTTATATGATATTTACCTTCAAAATCAGGGATTCTGGTTAATTCATTTCTTGCTATTACGAACCCAACGGTTGCCTCCTGTTTAAGAAAAACCGTTTCTCCAGCCTTGACATCAACGAATAGTTCGCTCCAATTTTCAGCTTTTGACATTATTGTGTGATTGCCTGGCTTTACGATAAAGTATATATATTGTGTGCCACGAGTGTAACCCATCTCAGAGCTATCTTCCTTGTCATCTACAAAAACATTGAAGCGGATTAATGATGCAGCCGAGGAAGGACGCACGACATATACTATGGCGTTACCCGCGTCTGCGGTTTTAGGTAGCTGAAAATCACGAACGTCCGCCTCCATTACTGCACGGCTTGGCAGTGATGCGCAACCTGATAACAACAAAAATGAAATAAGTGTGAGAAGACTTCCAAATACAATTAATTTTCTACCCATTTTCGCTCTCCTTTTAATATTACTCTAAGTTGTTTCTGTTCATAACTTACCTGGTCTGATTTTTCACTTCTTCTGCAGGCATGACGATTACTTTTTGTCCCCGTGAATCTGTCTTAATTTGACCTGACTTTTTTAGCATTTTACGAGTACCTGTACCCGTATTAATTGGAACTGCACCGGCGCTCGTCATTTTCTTTCCATTGAATATCCCCGTAGCAAATACGTTAAGATATAATATCCCTTCTGTATTCGGGATGACTGTCACAGTTTCAGAAAACGCTGAGTTACGTAGTTGGTTACCATAGGTTTTCAATAATTCACCCGAAGGCATTTGCAAATTTTCTCCTGCTATCAGCTTCAAACTCAAATTATCCACATCTGAAAGAGCTTTTACTGTTACTGTAATGTGAACATTATCACCGATAGCGACATTCGCGGGAACCGAATATGAAACAGATATTGGAGCCGTCGCCTTACCTGAACGTGGTAGTTCTTTTTTAATTATTTGACTTGACTCAGTGGCATAAGCAATTTGCCACGACAATAATATGAGACTAACCATCATTAAGATGGTGCGCAGTTCTCTTACATATATCTTTTGCATATAATTATCCTCCTTGATTGTTTAACACCATTTAATCTTTCGACGCACATCAATTGAGTGTTACGTCGAAACAAACTTCGCCTGTAGTAGCAGAACTTTCATTTACATGCCGATGATCATAAATCTCAGCATAATAAATGCCCGACGTGAAAGTGCCTGATGCAGACTGTATATTAGATACTGCATTATTTCTTTCGGCAATTACTTCTTGGCCGCTTTGACTTAAGACATAATTTGGAATTCCCCCAGCTGTTACCGGTGATATGCTTAGGGTGTAGTTTGCGGTCGAGGATATCTGAAACACTATGAATCTTCGATTCATCAATTTGTTATATATCCCGAACTGATCGTTGCCGCATACTTGCACCGTCGAAGAACCAGCGGTCACCAAAGCATAGACAGGTAGCGCTTTTGGATCACTACCATTATTTGTTTCTGTTTCACTACTATCCCATATATTTACAAATGCTGTCGAAATATTCTTTGCTGAAAGCAGGCTGTTTATTGTCGTCACCGCAGAGGGATTATTTGCCTTTAAATACGCGATAAAAGAATATATCGTTGTAAATGAGTTGGTAGTTTTTTCCTGATTTGTAAACACACTGTATAGTGGAGAAAATCCTAAATTGTTATAGAGCGCGTAGAGGATGTACTGTACTGAGTCTTCACTATACCAACCAACGGAGCTCGGGTCTCCATTGCTGTTAGACAAATCTAATGCGAGGTTGACAGTTGCCTGCGATGAACCACCCGTATCAACGTAATTAGGATCATCAGTGGCCATACCACTGAACGCATTGCCAAAGCCCTCGCCAAAAGCTATTCTTGGATCTAGCTTGTCTCCTGGACCATGACTCCCGCCTGGAGAATCCGACCGTGAAAAATTAGCTTCAAAATAGTGCCCCCATTCGTGAGCGATAATATGATCATCATACTCATCCGTGTCATTATCAGCTTTGCCAAGAATATACAGTTGTTTTGCGCTTGGGTCGTAATGTGACGTGCCGATTTGCCCTAATGTCTTGTCGCCGGACGTTCCTATATTGTTGATGCTCCAATTTATCAATAATTGTGTAAAATGTACCGTGTTGTCAGCTGTAGTAATTTTCGACCTTGCCTTATAGACTGTATCTAAGATGGCAAATGGCGCGGCAACTCTCGTTGAAGTATAAGACGACCCTCCCCAGCCAGACGGCAGGTTATAACTCTTGGAAAGATTACTTGTTCCTGAATCGAAAGATGTAGAATCAGCCACATATAATGACTGGCTATTCGTGTTGTCAACAACCTGGAAGTCCCAAGATGGGGTGCCCGTTATTAACATCTGTGCTTTAATCCTGATTTTTATATTTGTGTTGACAGGCACAGTAACACTATAGTTTCCTGAACCATCGGTGCTCGTAGTGGCAAGGATAGAAAAATCAGCGGCATTAATTGCCTCGATGACAATACCACGGGCAGGTTTTTGAATTGTATTTGCATAGACAAGACCGGATACTTTATCCGCAGGCACAGAGTCAAATGAGATAGCACCCGAGACCACAACAGTAGTTGGTTGCGCTGGTGGTGGCGTTGCATCACTGCTTCCACCTCCGTTACCGCAGCCTGCAATAACAGCAAGCACTATCAGAATAACCATAATCGATAATCCTATCTTCACCCTCATATGGCCTCCCTTTCGTAAAAAGACGCTAATCTTGGTTTAACTTATGTCGCAACATGAGTGTCATTAATCTATTCCCTCGGCGTTATATCCGCGCCCCGCCACGCAATATCAACCAATCACTTCTCGTTCGAGAAATCAGTAACACCAGATATCTGCACCCGGAGGCGATATTCTTTTCTCAAGATGCCATACTGCATATAATGTAGAATATTAGCACTTTATACTGCTTATAAAACGGGATATTATACATTAAATGTAGAAATGTCAAATATATTCTGCATTTCATGCCGTTCTCAAGACCTCCTGAATAACAGATTATTTGCGTACAGGACAGGAGGCGCGGCATGGATCCGAAAAAACAGCTTGGGGCAAGAATTAAAGAATTGCGGAAAACAAAGAAGTTGACACAGGAACGGCTTGCAGAAATGGTTGATGTAGACCCCAAGCATCTGAGTCGAATAGAAGTCGGCGGCAGCTATCCGTCAATCGACACGCTTGTAAAGCTCGCCGCTGCCTTAAAATATGAGGTTATGGATTTTTTTGATTATGAACATCGCGTAAAAGACAAAAAGCAACTTTTGGAGAGCATCGGCAAGTTGCTTAGGGAAACGCAGCAGGAGCAGCTCAGGGTAATCTTGAGAATGATTCGCGTGATCGTCAGATAGATTGGGGGGGGTAAGGCTTGCGACTTTATTCTTGTAGATCGATGCCGAGGGCGGATAAAACGGCATCGGCCAGTAACTGTAATGCCTTTTGACTGACCATGCCGTACTTCTTTATCAAACGGCTTTTGTCGATCGCCCGCAATTGGAAGCAAAGGGCAACGGAATCCTGCGATAGGCCGCCCTCGCCTTTCTTTATAAAACATGCGCCGGGGAAGGACATCCGTGAAAGATTTGTCGTAAGCGGAATGCAGAGATAAGTCGAGGTGAACCTGCTCAAGTCAGGATTCTGGAACACGATGACAGGCCGCTCCCTGCCTTGCTCAGAACCTTTCACCGGATCGAGATTCACGAGAAACACGTCGCCGGTTTTGGGATGAGGAACGGTCATTTCCTGGCGTCCTCATCATCAAGGATTTTCCCCCATGCATCCGTGCCTGCTTCGGCCATTTCCTTAAACCGTTGCATGTCCTCGACAGTTGCAACGGGCGCCGACGTGAGGACGTTCATGTCGATACTCAAAGCGGAGGCGACTTTTTGCAGCGTGGAGAGGGTCGGCATATGTGTGCCCTTTTCCAGACGGGCGATATTCGGACGCGCAATCCCAGCCTTAGCTGCCAAGTCCTCTTGTCTTAACCCCTGCCGTTCCCTGGCTTCCCGCACCCTCTGCGCAACAGACCAGGCGATGATCCTTTCAGGATCTTCTTCAAGCCGTATGCGGATTGGACCGACACGAGAAGAACTTCCGCATTTATATTTTCTGTCCAGTTCTGCCGCTCTTTTGACAGCGGTCTTGCTGAACTCGCTATAGAATATCACGCGGGCCGCGTCCTCAGACAGGCGCATGCATTGCTTTTGTTTTCTACTGATCTCTGCCACCACACTATTCATTTCGTCGCTCCAACCCTTGACACGTGCCGCTTCAAAATAGTCACCGGTTTGTCAGTTTTCTGCTTGTTGATTTTTTCCTGCGCTGCCATCAATTCCTTTAAGAGCTGATTATTCATCGAAACAAGCTCTTCGTTCGCCTGCTTCAATTCAAGGTACTTGTTGTAGACCTGCCGCTCACGCACCACCATGTTGCCGTAGTGCTTTTTTAGTTCTGAAGTGTAGGCCTTCAATGCCTCATGCTGCTCTTCAAGCGATTTCTTCGATGCCAACTGAACGATGTTGGTTATCAAACTCCCAAATGCAACAACGCCGAGAATGTCCTCGTCTGCGCCGGTTTTTTTGACTGTCTTTGTCCGCATATCCGCCTCCTGTTAGAGTCAATGTATCATCTTTGATACATTATTGTCAAGAGGCATTTTCGGGCCGTGCTCCTCATCCATGCACCGAACCTTCCCGTTGAATCCCGTCCAGCCACGCTGATAAATCGTCACGGCTCATGGCCAATTTATATCATGCCGCTTCTGCCGCGTCAAGGAAAAGACCTTGATCGCATGTGCAAATAAAAAGGCCCCGGCTCGCCCTGGGGCCATGCTGCATCTTTCTATTTTTTGCAACGGTCAAACTGTGCCCATTTTGTGCCCGTGAGCCTCGGAAACCACCTGACTGTAGCTGAATGATGCCAACTTGCATTATTGAGTTAACCCTTGATTAATTCAGGATTAACGTGTAATATAAAATAGTTGCGAAGTGGCGGTTCCGACGCTGAAATTGCTCTCAAAATCCTCCGGGGGCAACTCCATGACGGTTCGATTCCGTCCGCCGGCACCAAAAAAAAGATTGGATAAATTATCCAGTCTTTTTTGCTTTTCAGGGGGCGGAATCGAACCAGGGGGTATGGGGGAAGGATTCCCCTATACTGCAGGGGGAGCCCGCGAGGGGGCCGGTCCCCTCGTGAAGCAAAGCGCGTGAGCTTCCGTCCGCCGGCGCCATTCAAATTCAAGGTGTTATGCGCTGATTCGTTCGACGCTTCGACCGCAATATTTTCCGATGAAGAGGAAGTCACGTTAAAGCAATTCAAGAAGTACGGAACGAAAAGGATACTGCATCCGCTCAATCCCAAGTATCAGGACATTGAGCTGTCGGACAAGAAGCAGTATCGTATAGTGGGACGGATCATGGAGAAGACGATGCGGTATTGAACTCTCATTCAACGCCGAATACGCGGACACTGTCTTAAAAAGAGACATGGGATTTCAGATTGCAGGCGTTGCGGTTGAGAAGAAACAACGGCTATACACCCAACTTGCTCCGAAAATGCGCCTTCTCATGCGGTCTTCCTAATATTTATCCGCGAATTTTTTGTAGAAGGCGCACTCGTTTCTGCAGAACAATATCTTTTCTTCAAGGGTTGCTTTCTCGTATTTGCCCTTGTCGCACTTTGTCCCTGTTACCTTCCAGCATTTAAGCCCACCATCCGGATAGGCAGGACATTTTTTATGGGTCTCCTCCGGACACTTCTTAAATTCCCAGCAGTTCATAGTTACACCTCCTCCCTTTATTTCCCCTTTATATAAAGGGAGTCGTTTCCCCCCCCCTCAACTCCTGAACCTGTTGACTTCGCCGTCTAAAGTTTCCACTGCATCCCCGAGAACAGCTGATTCCTTTGCCATTTCCTTGGCAAGCCCGAGGTTGTTTTTTGCGATATCCGTTATAGCCTCCAAGCGCTTGGTTATGGCTATGCTTCCCGCCTTCATGTCCTCCATTGCCTTATTAATCAGGCCCACCTGTGAGAGTACGTCCTCGCCCGCCATTGCGATAAGGTCTGCGCCCTTAGACTGCTCTGCGGTGGAATTCTTAAGCCCTTGCGCGATCTCCTGCGCCTTTCCCACGCCCGAGACTATCATCTGGTTGCCGGTGCGCTGCTGTTCCGAGGCCTTTAGGATCTGTTCCATGCTGGAGGACAATCCTTCAATTGATGAGGCTATTTCCTTTATTGCCATTGCCTGTTCCGCGGTCGCTTTTTCTATAAAGGCGGTCTGAGTGGCTGATGCCGTGGAAGTTTCGAGGATTCCGTTAAATACAACACCCGCATCTGTTATTAATTCCAGCCCCTTTCCTATCAGGGTCTCGGTCTTTTCCTCGGCGATTGCGACATTGTTTATATAATCCTTAACCGCCGCTATTATAGCGGTGATTTCCTTTGTGCTCTGCGCGGTGCGCTCCGCAAGCCTTCCTATCTCATCGGCGACAACGCCAAAGCCCTTGCCGTGCTCTCCCGCCTGGGCCGACAGGATTGCGGCATTAAGGGCAAGGAGTTTTGTCTCATCAGCAACCTCGGTTATGACCCGCACAATTTTGTCTATCTTTTCAGATGATTTTCTCATACCTTCAACAATCCTGGCTGTGCCTTCAGCGGAATTCTTTATCTCGCTTATGCTTTTGACAGACTTATGGATGGAGGTTATCCCCTTCTCGCGTATGGTTGAGGTAACTTTGTTTGCAAGAAGCGAAGACTGTTTCGCGGAGTCCCTGACCTCATTAACGCTTGCGGTAATCTCCGTGGCGGAGGCCAGCGTACTGCTGACCGCTTTTCTTGAATGCTCAATGTTTTCATTTATCGCCTTGCTTAAGGCGAAACTCTCCTCCATGGAAGCTGAAGTTTCATCTATGAATGAGGCGAAGGAGGAGGAGTTTTCAGCCACCTCTTTTACTGACGCCTTCATCTCAAGGAGGGTTGTCAAGGTTTTTTCCGCGGATTCATGCAGATGTTGAACAGCCTCGGCAATCTCTCCGGTGGTCGTGTTTATCTCAAGGACAGAGTTGGTTATCCCGGCTGAGTCAACAACCTGCTTTTCCGAACCCTCCGTTAATTTGTTCATGCCTGTAACAAAACCGCTTACGGAAAGCGTCACTTTTTTAAGAGAAGCCCTGACCTCATGTATCAGCCCTACAAGTCCTTTCCGCATGGCCTCTATGGAGCTTACAAGCCGGCCCATCTCGTCCCTTGAGGGAGTTGTGACAACGCGGGTCAGATCTCCCTGGGAAATATCGGTCGTAACCGCAAGAACGGCCTCAATGGGTTTCACGACCGTTCTCCTCATGCTGAAAGGGATTACGATGAGGAGGCCCGCTATAACAAGCGCCGCCATAAGGATGACTCTTGTCAACATAGCGGATAATTTAGCCTCTGTTTTTGCAAGCGAGGTCTTAATAATGAGCGCGCCTCGATAAGGGGAGTCATTCTGGTGGCATCTCTGGCACGTTTCGAGGTTATGCAAAATCCGGAACTGTGTAAGTGACTTTTTACCTCCTGACCCCTCGTAAAGACTAATGCGCTGTCCTTTGGCTTTTATAAGGCGGTCTAGCATGTCAGGCTCAAGCAACTTGACGTGCGCCGGATCAAAGGTCCTTAATCCATTCATCGTTACAACCTCAACGGTTTCCACCTCTTCTATCTTCCTGCAGTCCGCAAGGATGCTGTTGGTATTCTCGGCCGCGTTTTCAGTCACAACCCTTACTGACGCGAAAGACGCCTCCGCATGCGCCGCCTTGAAAACCGTATCCATAAAAAGGTCCCACCGTTGCTCATTAAGGGCATAAACATCTTTTTGTGTGTTGTAAATTTCAACAACGATAAAAGGGACGGCCACGATAATAAGCGTGAGGAAAACAATGAATGATATCTTCCACCCCAATTTTTGCGTTAAAGAATTTTTAATAATATTCATGTTGGAAAGTCCCCTTTTTTATTTCCCTTAACAAATCCTCCGCGTCAGACGTGTTGGAAGGCGTTCAGAAAGTTCTCGCGGTCATGGTTGTCCTTGAAGACGGGTTCTTTTCGTTACCACGTGAAGTAATATGATATACGGCTCCTGGGTATTCTATACGAAGAGGGCGGGCCATGAAGCAAACATAACATAGGGAATAGCGAAATGCAAGAAAATAGACTTGATAAATAGACTTGATAATAAAGGTCCCGACCGGATTAATTCGTAAAACAACACACGTGAAAAAACACATAAAACTGTCCTTGACTTTGTGTCTACAATGTTTGTATACTCCATGGAAAAATTGATTGTATCCGACGATTGAACGCTATGGAATTGGAGTGACTGTATATCATGCAAGACAAAAGGCGATACAAGAGATTCCATGTGCATTTAGTAGAACTTAACGGCAAGATGAGCCTGGCCGACAAAGTGCAAATCCTTGACATTAGTCTCGGCGGAGTTTCCCTGAAAACTGACCGGAGACTGAATATCGGCAAAGAATATTTGCTCAAGCTGCAGAAAAAAGGAAAGACCCTTGAAGTGAAGGGCGCCGTTGTTCGCTCCGAATTAAGCGGCATTGAACAGAGGACTGACGGGCAGGGCGTCTCAATATTTACGGTAGGCATGATGTTTAAAGAAGGCTTTGCGGATAAATTGACCGATATGCTTAAACCCATTGATCAAACGAGGACAAAAGGAGAAGCGCCGTCCGCGGCTGATCGGAGATTCCATGTCAGGTTTAATATCACGACCCCCGAAGAGAATATTCTGAGCTATCCATTGCAGTTTACGGTGAAATCAATCAGCTTGAGCGGCATGCTCATCCAAACCGGGCAGCCCCTGGAAATAAACAGCACTATCCCCATGGAATTGTCATTGAATGCTGACAACGCGGTTAATTTTCTCGGACGGGTTGTCTCATGCGCCATGACAAAACATGCGGATCCGACAAACTATGACATCGGGGTGGAATTCACCTATCTGGCGGATAATAATACGGCGTTGCTTGAAACCTTCATGGACTATTTGGCGGGGCTTGGAGGGGAAGACAAAGGCAAAAAACAGGCGACTACATTATTGTAACGCTGTCATTACACTTCCCGCTGTTTGCCGCCCTGCTCTCAATGCCCGAGCGGTCCGCATCCCTCTTCTCGAAGAATAACCACACTGATTCAGCACCCCGTGACTAAACCGGACAAGCTTAATGTCAAAATCTTTTGCCGCGGATAATATTTTTCCTCTCTCCCGCCTCGAATATCTTCACCTTCCCAAACTCGCCATCATACCCCGGCGCGATATGGACGTTCCCCGCGCGCATGCGCGAAACCGCCTCGCGGATAAGCGCCGTGCCGGCGCTTTCGATGTCCTCGAGCGGCGCGTCCAGCAGTATCTTGAACTCGTTGCCGAGCCTTTCGAGCATGGGCAGATACAAGGCGTTCACCTTCTTCGTGTTCACCCCGCATTCCAAACCCTCGGCAATGAGCTCCGGCAAGGGGATGATGGAGGCAAAGGAAGGCGCGCCCGCAAGCCTGAAGCCTTCTTCCCGGTCCGCAAGCTTCTCAACCCGGTGCATCACGCCCACGGTCACCTTCTTCCCGCATGCCGGGCAGAGGTAATTATGGCGTATCGTCTCTTTCGGCGTAAGGCCCACGCCGCAGTCCCGGTGGCCGTCGTAATGATATTTCCCCTGCTCGGGAAAAAACTCGATGGTCCCGAGAAATCCTTTTCGCGTCTTGATGGCCCGCATCATTGCGGCATAGGTCCTGTCCGTTTCGAAAATGTTCGCCTCGCGCCCGATCTTTGACGCGGAGTGGGCGTCGGAGTTTGAGACGAGCGTAATCGCATCAAGCGCCGAGAGCCGCCAGTTCATGAGCGGGTCGGATGACAGCCCGGTCTCGATGGCGTGGATCTGCGGCGTCAGCTCTTCGTAACATTCCTGAAGGGAATCGAAGCCCGAAGCCGCGCCGAGGACGGAGAAGTGCGGCGTCCAGGCATGGGCGGGGATAAGCATGGCCTCTGGAGAGACGTCGAGGGTGATCTGGAGCAGCTTCTTTGCATCAAGCCCCAGGATCGGCCTGCCGTCGGACTTGAGGTTGCCGATCCTTGACAGGGCAAGATTCAATCGCTCTGCGCTCGCGAAGTCCGGCGCGAGAATGATGGAATGCACCTTCCGCGTCCTGCCGTTCTTGCTGTAGATGCTGCTGACCTCGGCCGACAGGATGAACGAGACGTCCGCCCCGCAGGATTCGGGAACGTCGTCGGTCCAATACTTTTTTTTGATCCCGAACAGCCCGTTGCCGAGAGGATCAAGCTTCTTCTTCAGTTCTTTGATCCACTCAGGATGGGTGAAGTCCCCGGCGCCGATGACCGTGATGCCCTTGAGCTGCGCCCATTTCCAGATGCCCTCCGGGCACATGTCCGGGCTCGTGGCGCGTGAATAGTGGGAATGGACGTGAAGGTCGGCGATGAATCGCATGGCGGGATTATAGCATGAAAATATTTTTTTCGCGGATTTGCACGGGCAAGGTCAGGCAACACTTTCTTTTTCCGCAGTATATCGATGAAAAGCCGCGCCCTTCTGCTTTTGGATCCGCATCACTATAATACTATGCACAGGTCACACCCATTGTTTTTTATGGCGCTTGACTTGCCCTCCGGATTCCGATAAAGTCCGGGGGAATTTCTCAATAAGTTTTCTATTAACCAGGGAAAAACATGACTGATCACAAACCCAACGATCCTCTTCACGGCATCACGCTGAAAATGATCCTTACCCAACTGGTGGAACACTACGGCTGGGAAGAAATGGGAAGAATCGTCAGGATCAAATGCTTTACCAATGATCCAAGCATCAAGTCCAGCCTACAGTTTTTGAGAAGAACGCCTTGGGCAAGAAGTAAAGTTGAAGCTCTCTATCTGAGATACAAACGGGAGAGCACGAAGAAACCGAAGAGGACGTGAGCAGTCGATGAACGACCGTTCCTCCGTCACTTTTCACCCTTCGATTCTTTGGTTCTATTCCACCGCAATACTGAACTTCTTCTTGAAATCCGCGGGGCTCATCTTTGCCGTTTCCGCGAGCGAGGCGAGGTTCTCCCCTTCCATGTCTTCCTTCTCGAGACGGATCATATACCGCCGCGCCATGTGGTAGTCATCGGCAGTGGTGTCCACCACGCGAATGCGGGTCTTGCCGGTCTTGGGATCGATGAGGTCCGCGAATTTGATCGGATGACACACTCCATCCTCCAGCATGATCATGGCGCCCGTGCCGCCTGATACCAGGAACTTCACGGCGCTGTAGCCCAGATAGCGCGTGTACTCGCGGTCAAAGGAGATGGGCGGCTGGCAGCGAAGTTCATAGCCAATGTCCTTTGCGATGATGGTGGTCTTGAGGCCGAGGGCGTCGAGCTCGTTCTTTACCCGCTGCTTCAGCAGATCTCCGAGCGGGACTTCGGCCAGCCGGATGTTGCCGTGTTCATCCCGCGGCACGTCCTTCATGATCGTCAGCTCTTCGGGATCGAACCTGATCGCGACGCCCTCAGCGACCACGGCAACGCCATAGTTCCTGCCCGTGGCCATGCGCTTGATGATGGCCCCGGTGAGGATGGCGATGACCTTGTTCAGGGAGATCTTGTTCCCAAGCTCCTCGGGAATGAGTGTCAGCGTTGCGCCGGCGCTCATGCCCATGCCGAGCGCCAAATGGCCTGCCGACCGGCCCATGGCTACGACAAAGTACCAGCGAAATGCCGTTTTTGCATCTTCCATCAGGTTTTCCACGAGTTGCCCGCCTAATTGCCGAGCTGTTTCGAACCCGAAGGTCGGGACGCCATGCGGAAGCGGCAGATCATTGTCGATGGTCTTCGGCACATGGCAGACAGCGATCTTACCGCCAGCCGCCTTCTCCACCTGGGTGGAGGTAAAGGCCGTATCATCACCGCCGATGGTGACGAGGTACTTGACGCCCAGTTCGTTCAGCGTCTTGACCACGTTCGCCATCTTGGCGGGGTCCTTGGTGGGATTGTCGCGCGACGTGCGAATCATCGACCCGCCTCGCGTGTGGATGCGGGAGAGCTCCTCAGGGATAAGCTTTCTAATACGCGACGTGTCCCCCTGGGAGATCCATTTGAAGCCATCGAAAATGCCGAGCACCTCCAGTCCCTGTTTCACCGCTTCGAACGTGACCGCGCTGATCACCCCGTTGATTCCCGGGGCGGGTCCCCCGCCGATGACTATTGCAAGCTTTTCCCCCATGATCGCCTCCTGATCGCTCCATTCTGACGTCTTCGTTTGCTTCCGGTCCTTCGGTTTCATGTCCCGTGTCCCGCGCAAATGTAGCAAAACAGGGAGCACTTGTCAACCCTGAAACAATTGATGCAGGAATTCCGCAATACGATAAAAGAATTCAAGCAATGCGGCATAATACTGTATATTTGCAGTTAAAGCATATTCGCATACTTTATTTGTGGCGGATTTTATCGGTAAGATTTACAAAAACTGGCT
>Ga0315281_10009676_pt1 | contig 13354 bp, 9 predicted proteins | sample YL17G07_0_MG_FD_204540 | JGI IMG/M metagenome (GOLD analysis project Ga0315281, IMG submission 204540) | Sediment microbial communities from Yellowstone Lake, YNP, Wyoming, USA - YL17G07_0 | ecosystem: Environmental > Aquatic > Freshwater > Lake > Sediment | place: USA: Wyoming | collected... | reverse complement strand
GTCACGCTCGCCGTCGCTGCGACCGCCGAAGATCTCGCCACGGTGCCATTCGGAAAGAAGGGGCGCTCGATCTCGCTCATCAACGAGGGACCGGGCGACGTCGCGCTCAAGTTCGACGGCGTGGCCACCGAGGCCGACGTGCTCATCAAGGAGGCCGAGGGCTACTCAGAGGCGAACCTCGAGATCGCGGCGAACGTCTCGTTCATCAACGTGACGCCCGCACAGACTCCACGAGTGCGCGGGGTGCTCTGGAGCGGCGCGATCTCCTGATCGACCTATGGCGTTCATATTCGGGGCTCACGGCTTCAACTTCAACTGGCAGGGGCAGTGGCTGACGGGGTCGCTCTACTTCGTGGGGGACGCCGTCTTCAGCGCCGGTTCTTCCTACGTGTGCGTCCAGTCGCACGCTGCGTCGCCCGGCAACGCGCCGCCGTCCGCTTCGTTCTGGTCCGCGCTCGTCGCGCAGGGACCGACGGGACCGATGCCGCCCGTCGTGCAGGCTCCCGCGGACATCACCAACTCGACGGTCACCCTCGCAGACGCCACGGGGCTCGCGTTCCCGGTAGCGTCGAGCAATGACTACTACTTCGAGTTCGCGGTCACGTTCAGGTCGGCCGCGCTCAACACCGGCATAACCCTGGCGGTGAACGGCCCGGCGGCCCCGACGTCGATCGTGACCATGACCGATATCTCGACGTCTCTCGCCGCACGCGTGCTCGGGGCAGCGCGCGCCTACAACGGCACGGTGGGGTCGACTGTCATCGACACGGCGAACGCCGACACGATGGCCTTCGTGTCGGGAGTCCTCCGCAACGGAGCGACGGCCGGGGCGCTCGTCCTGCGCTTCGCGTCGTCGCGCGGTGGGACCCTCGTCACGGTCAGGGCGGGGTCTGTCGTCCGGTACCACCAGTTGAACTAGGCGTGAGGTTTCATCGCGATGCGCGGCCGCCGTATGATCCTGATAGGTTTCCCGGGGCCTGTCCCCGGCGCCACGATCTCACCGAATAACGCGGGAGGCCCGTAGAATGTCCATCGTTGCGTCTGAACTCATCGCGTACGCGGCCGCGAATATGCCGACGGACGAGTCGTCGACTGTCGGTGGGGCGATCGACCCGCTGCGCCGCGTGACGTTCACGGACATCGCGGCGACCGACACCGTCCAGGCGCTCTCTGACTCGGCGTCAGACACGGCCGGTCCGACGGTCACGGTGACGGGCCGCAACGCGGGCGGCGCGACGGTGTCTGAGACGAAGGCGCTGACCGGCACGTCGGCCATCACGTTCAGCACGATGGGGGCCGTCGAGCGCGTCCAGATCGTGGAGCTGAGCGCGACCTGCGTCGGGAACATCACCGTCAGGCGGACGACGGGCGCGACGCTCATCGGGACGGTCCCGATCGGCGAGCGCGGCTTCAGGCGCATGTTCATCAACGCGTTCTCGGACGTCGGCTCGAAGAACTACTACGAGAAGTTCTTCTGGAAGAACACCAACGGGTCGCTGGCGCTCCTGAACGCGCTCGTCCAGCAGAACTCAGACCCGACGGGCAAGGTCACGCACCTCATCGCGGCGGCCGTGGGGGACACGGCGACCTCGGCGAACAGGCTCACGGCCCCGTCGGCGGCCAACACGCTCGACCCGGACACCTTCGACGACGTCGACAAGGCCGTGCCCGGCACGGACCTCGCGTCGGCCGCGGCGATCGGCGTGTGGCTCAAGCTGGCGCTGGGAGCGGCGGATTCTCCGATCAAGAGCTCGTATACGAGTCAGCTCAGCGGGCAGTCAGTTTGAGAGGTCAAAGGGTCTGCTTACATGCACAGAAACGGGCCCGCAGTTGCGGGCCCATTCGTTAGGAAGATCTCAACTCTCTGGGCAATCAGTTTATCCAACCAATTATCTAGTCTCTTTTGACTCTTTCATTGTACAATCTAGTACATGGCAGTCATCTACGCGCTCATCCAGCCGAAGACCGAGGAGATTAGGTACATCGGCAAGACAGAACATGACCAATGGAAGCGATACGGACAGCACATCGCTGGTGCCACGGCCGAGAAGGCAAGATCGCGCCGCCTGACGGCGTGGATCAAGTCTGTCCGTCCCGACCTTCCCGGTCTCATCGTCCTCGAGACCGATCCCGATGGCCTGAACGAAGCGGAGAAGCGATGGATCGCTTGGGCGCGTGCTAACGGGTATCGCCTCGTCAACATGACAGACGGCGGCGACGGCCAGTCGAGGAGCTACGTCCCGTCAGCGGAAGCGCGCGCCAAAGTATCGGCTTCGCTCAAGGGCCGCGTGAAGACCGACCTCGAGAGGCAGCACATCTCCGAGGCGCTCAAAGGTCATCCGGTCTCTGATGAGACCAAAGCCAAGATAGCCGCTGGACACAAAGGCAAACCTCTGTCTGACGAACACAAACAGGCGATCGGCCGCGGCGTCACCGGTGAGAAAAACGGGTTCTACGGGAAGATGCACACTGAAGAAGTCAAGGCTAGGATAAGTCGCCTCGGCTGGCATCATTCAGATGAGACCAAATCTCAGCTTTCTGTCACCAATAGGCAATACCGGCATTCGCCCGAGGCCAGGGAGAAGATGCGCCAAGCCGCCCTCGCGCGAGAAGCCGCCAAGAAGGCCCTGACCCAGGTTTCTGCGACCGACACGTAGGCGCGACGATTGTCCCATGGACGCCTCTGCTGCGAAGGAGCACTCGCCCGCCCTCGTCCTGCAGCGCGAGGGGCGCGCGGCCGTCCACGGCGCGCACCGCGTCGGGAGGCTCAACGCTCGGCTCGCGGTCGCGGTCACGCGGCGCGTGGGCTCGATGTGGGCGGCGTACGCGTTCGCGCTCCTCGCCCTGATCTCCCTGCCCGCGGCGATCGCGACCGGCGAGCCGATCGTCATAGTCGCCTGGATCGCGCAGACCTTCCTGCAGCTGGTGCTGCTGCCGATCGTCATCGTGGGGCAGAACGTCCAGGCGGCCGCGAGCGACGCGAGGGCGACGGCCGACCACGCGACCCTGAACGCGGTGCACGCGCTGACGGCCGACGTGCACACGATCAACGAGCGGCAGAGCGAGATCCTGGAGCGCCTCGACGCGCAGACGGGCGGGTGAGGCCGGTGGACGTCGGGCAGGCGAAAGAGCACAGCCCGGCCGCGGTGCGCCGCAGGGACGTGTACGTCGCGGTGCACGGCAACCACCACGTCGGCCAGTTCAACGCGCGCGTCGCGGTGGCGATCAGCAGGGCCGTCGGCTCGATGTGGTGCGCGTACGCCGTCGCGCTCTGTTCGGTCCCGCTCGTCGCGCTGGCGCTGAAGACGGGAGACGCGCTCACCGTCGCGTGGTTCTCGGTCGGCGCGATCGACCTCGCGCTCCTGCCGATCCTCCTGGTGGGGCAGAACGTCGAGGCGGCGGCCCACGACGCCCGCGCCGAGGCCGACCACCTCACGCTCATGGCGCTCCACAGGCTGACGGCGAACGTCCACGAGATCAACGAGCTGCAGACGAAGATCCTCGAGCAGCAGAGCGAGATACTGGCGCGCCTCGACGCCGGCGCGTAGGTTTACTAGCGGCGTAGGTTAGACCATGATGGGCGCATGGCGACTCGCGCCGGCGCGGCCAACCCATTCTACGGCAGGCACCACACCGTCGAGGCGCGCGAGCGCATCGCCGTCGCGCGGCGCGGGCGCGCGCACGACCCCGAGGTGAGGGCCAGGATCTCGGCGTCGGTGAGGCTCGCCATCGAGTCGCGCCGCGCTGTCAGGAGCGGACCGCTGTGACGGCGTTCTACGTGAGGAAGACCGGGGTCAACACGAACGGCGGGACGTCTCCGACGGTCCGCTCGACGGGCACCGACGGGCACTCTAACAGCAACACGACGTTCACAGCGGCGTCGGCTTCATGGACGTCGGCCGACATCGGGCACTACATCCAGGTCAACACCACGACCGTCTCGATCAGGAAGATCGTGGCCGTGCCAGACGGACAGACGTTGACGCTCGACTCTGCGCTCGGCACCACTCAGACGGGTAGGACGTGGACCGTCGGCGGGGCCTTCCTGACGCTGCAGAAAGCCGTGTTCGACCTGAAGACGGTCAACGGCGCGCCCGCGTCAGCGCAGGGCGACGTCGTGTACGTCGGTCCCGGCGACTATCGGTCTGACGCGTTCGTCGTGGGTTCTTCGCCCGGTCAGACGGGCCTAGTCCTGATCCAGGGCGACTACGAGGGCGACGAGACCGGAGACGCGCCGGGAGAGATCCAGCTCAGCAACGCGGATCTTCAAAATGCCACCGCTCTGGAAATCAGAAACGTGTCTTTTTACGGCAGCGGCGTGAACATCCGAATAGGCAACGCCGCCGCCGGCAACGTGTTCAGGTTCATAGACTGCGCGTTCATATCGGCGGTCGGCGCCACCACTGGATTCCCCAACAGCAGCATAGGGCTCTTCAACGTCTTGCTCGGCGTAGCAGCCCAATCTATGGGAGAGATCCTCATCGACCGCTGTTATTTCAGCAGCATAAGCGCGAGAGGCGGATCGGCAAACCCGTCGATCTACATAGGGTACAACGTGTCCGGCACGACGACCGAATTCTCGTTGGCCATGACCGTTCGAAACACGATGATCCTCCATCTTCGCAACGCATCCCCTATACAGATAGCCTCTAGCAACGGCGCGACTGGCGCGGACAGCGCCATAAAGCTGTCGGATCTCACGGTGACTCATTGCACGTTCATCACCAGCGCTTCAGACACTGGCGTCGCCGGTGTCCTTCAACTTCTTTCGACGAGCGGCAAGGTCACGGGCGTGCCGACCAGGAACTGGAAGTTCTTCTACAACGTCGGGATAGTGGCTGGAGCCGGAGGCGAAGTCTACGGCAACATCACCACCGGACAGATCACGGAGAACAACAACGTGTGGGCCGCGAACAAGGGCGCGGCGCCGGTCATAGGCGCGAACGTGACTGCCGGCGGCAACACGTCGCTATTGGCCACCACGGCGACGAACTACCCGTGGTTTCTATTCGGTCAGGAGAGGACTTACGGACAGTCGCCCAAGCCGTTCGGCACTCCGGTGCTTGGGATCTCGACGGCCATCGGGCTCGCCGCCGAGAGCACCGTGGCGTCTGCCGCTGAGGACGCGACGAGGGCGTCGAGGCCGTCGTCGGCGAAGGTCGCGATCACGTCTGGGGCTCTCGAGATCCCGATCGCGGCGCGTGAGACCTCGACGGTCCGCACGGGGGCGAACGCGCTCAGATTAGACCAGAGCGGTTCACAAGAGTTCTTGCTGCCGGTGAACGCCGGTCAGACGACGATCAGCGTGTACGCCAGGTACGACTCGAACTACGCGGCGTTCAAGTTCGGCAATCAAGTGGCCCCACCGCAGGTCGTCCAGGCGTCGGCGCCGACGAACATCGCCGTGCACCCGACGGGCAGATGGATCGCGATCGTGGGCGGGACCAACAACATCCTGGTCTACGCCCTCGATCCGTCCACGGGCGCGATCGACGCGCGACGCGCGAGCCCGGCCACGATGCCGGCCGGCGGCGCGACCCACGCACAGTGGAACCCCGCCGGGACATACCTCGCGGTGGCGAGCACCAGCAGCCCGTTCATCGAGGTGTACCCGTTCGACCCCGCGACGGGAGCGATCAGCGACAAGGTCGCCAACCCGGGCACGCTCCCGACGGGTGCCGGGCACTCGGTCGCGTGGAGCCCCGACGGCGCGTACGTCGCCGTCACCCACACGACCAGCCCATTCATCAGCGCATACCCGTTCTCGACTTCATTCGGAACGAAGGTGGCAGACCCCGGCACGCTCCCCGCCGGCATCGGCCGCCAGGTGGCCTGGAACCCAGCCGGAACGTGCGTAGCGGTCGCCCACGACACGAGCCCGTTCGTCACCGCCTGGCCGTGGAGCGCGGGGTTCGGGACGAAGGTGGCGGATCCCGGCACGCTGCCGTCGGCGGCCCGGACGGCGATCGCGTGGAGCCCCGACGGATCGTACGTCGGCGTGGTCGGGGGGACGACTCCGTTCATCGAGGTGTACCCGTTCACCACGGGCTTCGGCGCGAAGGTGGCGGACCCAGGCACGCTGCCGTCTGGGTCTTCCACCGAGGCGGGCGGCATCCAGTGGACGGCCAGCGGCAACTACGTCGTCAGGACGAGCAACAGCAGCGCTTTCGTTGAGATCTGGCCGTGGAGCGCGGGGTTCGGGACGAAGGTGGCGGATCCCGGGACGGTGCTCGGCGGCTTAGCCGGCGGTCTCGGCATCGTCGGCAAGGGCAAGTTCATCTTCAGCCAGAACGAGTCGGCCGCCGCAACCGCCTATTCGACGTTCGGATACCGGTTCAACCACGCCCCCACGATGTCGGTCAAGGACGGGCTCGAGATCGGAGTGGCCGACGCAGAGACTCAGATGGTCGGCGCGGCGAACCAGTGGGAGCAGCTCTCTCTCGTGTTCACCGCAACGGCGGCGGGGTTCGTCACCGTCAGGTTGGCCGCCCCCGGGTCTCCGGGCAGCACGACTGGGAAGGCGTTCTTCGACGACTTCGCGGCCGCGTAGGCGGCTGTGACAGACACGAAGGGCTTCGACTTCTTCAGGGTCGGTGAACCGTACCCGGCGCTCGGCAGCCTGGGAGCCATCGGCTTTGACCTGTGGCGCGTCGGCGAGCCGCTCTCCGATTTCGTCTCGGCGCTGATCAACGTCAGCGGCTCGGCTGCGATCAACGTCGAGGCGAGCGGCAACAGCGTCAGCAGCGCGGCGGTCGTCCCCATCGAGCAGGGGGCGACGGTCCATTCCACGGCCCTGACTCCCGTCGAATGGGATCGCGCTGTCGCCGAGGCGGGCGCGTCGCCGATCGAGGCAAAGATCGAAGTGTCCGGTCAGAGAGCGCCGCTGATCGAGGCCGCCGACCGCGTCGCCGGGCTGTCTGTGACAGAGATCGAGGCGACCGGATATTCCGCCAGTGATGGACAGATCAACCTCGAGACCGCGCTCTTTGGGCTCGCAGCGCTCCGCGTCGAAGCGACCGGATATACAAAGAGCGACGGACCGATCAACTTCGAAGCGCGCCGGTCAGAAGCGGCGACAGCAGAGATCGAAGTCGAGTCTCTCAGGCGATTCAGCGTCATCGTCGACGTCGTGGCGACGGCCGAGATCGGCGTCGAGTCCAGCAAGAAGATCGCGCCGAGCGCGGCGGGCATCCGCGTCGAGGCGAAGAAGACCGTCGGGCCGCAAGTTTCCATCGTCAGGCTCGAGTTCGGATCGGCCTTGACATTCCTGCACGTCCAGCAGACCGTCCGCTTCGAGCACCTCACCGCGCCGGGGGCGGTCGTCCGGACCGCTAGGGCCAGCTTCGAAGCGAACGCGGCGATGGACCCGCCCGGCGCTGCGGAGGTGAGCCTCGAGATCGTGAACGCGATGAACCAAGCGCTCATCGCGACAGAGAGCGCCGCGGTCGTGACCCAACAGCTGAGCGTTCAGATCGAGAGCCTCCCGAGCAACATCGCGCAGCCTAGCGAGATCGCCGTAGAACAGCTCGAACTGGTGCTCGGCGTGGCCGTCGAGCAGATCGAAGCGGTCAACCTCACGCCGCTCGCTACGGAACTCGCCGAGATCAACGTCGAGTCGTTCAGGCGGGCCGGGACGGCGTCGGCTGCGCTCCCGATCGAGAGCCACGCGACCGTCACGCGGGTCGCTGGCGTCAACATCGAAGCGATCCTCGCGCGCGCCGGCGAGACAGAGATCGAATCGCTCGCAGCCATCGCGGTCGCGAGGGCGACAGCGTTCGAGGAGACGACGGCCGCGGCCCAGTCGGCCGCTGTCGGAGTCGAGTCGTGGGGGCCACCGATCGACCAGCAGGCCGGCGTCCGGTTCGAGGTCCTCGGGCCCGAGATCCGTGGTCTGAGGAAGATCCCGATCGAGAGCCGCAGGTGGTCGATCCAGATCGAGTGGATGGAGGTCGTCACCGGCCTGGCGCTGGTCCCTATCGAATCCAAGGCGGTCCAAGGAACGACCGCCGAAGTGCCCATCGAGTGGCTGCACGCGGGCAACGTCTCGGAGACGCATGACCTGCAGTTCGAAGAGACTCTGGGAGCGTCTGAATCGAACGACGCTCCGCTTGAATCTACGGGGTACGTCGCCAGCGCTCTCGCCGAGCAGGTCGAATCGGTCGAGACGATCGACGCCGCGCGGGAGTCAGCGTTCGAAGAGACGACGGCCGCTGCCGTGGCGTCTGAGGCGCTCGTCGAGTCGCTCGTTCAAGTGGACGGCGTTGAGTTCGTTCCGATCGAGAGCGTCGAGCTGCTGGGCGTTGCCGTCCAGATTGCGGTCGAGTCAGAGACCGAAGTCGCGACCGACGTAGACGAGCAGTTCGAGCAGTTCATCGCCGCCGTCGGGACGAACGAAGTCGAGATCGAGCAGCTCATCGACATCAGGGCGATGGACGTGTCGATCCCAATTGAGTCAAAGAGAGCGCTCGCCGTCGCTGGGGCCGCCGCGCTCGAAGAGACGCTCGCCGTCGCGCTCGCGCTCGACGCGCAGGTCGAAGCGAACGTCGCGGCCGATTCGATCTCCGAGATCGGCGTCGAGGCGTCTCCCGGACTCGTCTCTTCGACGTCTGACGTCAACATCGAGTCTTTCGGACCGCTCGCGGCCGCGACCGTCGCCCCGCTCGAGTGGGACACCGGTCGCAGCATGCTCAGGCGTCCACCGATAGAGTGGCTCGCCGAGGTCTCTGCTCGGTCGGACATGCTCATCGAAGCGCGGGGGGTCGTCTCCGGAGCCGGCGGCGTCCAGCTCGAGGGAGAGCTCGCCGTCGCGCGACAGAGCCAGATCGGACTCGAAGAGACGCTCGGCGCTTCTCGAGCGGCGGCCGCACCGTTCGAAGAAGAGGCCTCTGTCAAGAGAGCTCCCGTCGCGCCGATCGAGGCGCTCTCTCTGCGGACATTCATCGCGGCCGACCCGATCGAGGCTCTGGGACTCGCCGCGGGCGTCTCTGACACCGCGATCGAATGGCGACACGTGGTCGTCACAGTCGCGCAGCAGGGCACGGTCAACGTCGAGTGGGTCGCCCCCATATCGGACGCGCGAGCCGCCGATCTCGAAGCGCTCAAGGCCGTGCGCGGGCGCGCCGTCGAACACATCGAGTCGCGCGCTCCGGTGTCTGTCGCGGTCACCGAGCCAATCGAATCGACCGCCGCAGCAGCGCGACTGGCAGCGATCGTGATCGAATGGCGCACCGTCGGCGTCAGAGCGACCGCGCGCGCTCAGTTCGAGGTCGTGAGGGGACCGCGCGGGACCGCCGCGATCGGGCTTGAGTGGACGCGTCCCGGGTCGCAAACGCGCCAGTCTCCGCTCGAATGGACGATCGCAGCGACGGCCGCGCCCGCAGCGAAGATCGAATCAGCGACGCCGTCGGTGGGACGGCGGGAGATCGACTGGGAATCGGGAGACGCTTCTGGACAGTTCGCCGTCAGGCAGGCTGAGCCGACGACGGTCGGCGAACTCATCGTGGACAGGCTCGTTCTCGGTGAACTGGAGATCACGGTCGTCACGGTCGGCCAGCTCACCGTCAAAGCTTTCGACGAGGAGGCGACATGACGATCGCGTTCCGTGTCGCCTTGGGGTCGTCTGTCAGCTCGGGTTCGCCCGTGACGCTCGTGGTAACGGTGCCCGCCGGCGTCCAGAACAACGACGTCATGGTGATGGGAGTGACCGTCTATAACGGGTCGAACAGGTCTGTCTCGACCCCCAGCGGGTGGACGCTGCTCTCGAGGTTCAATCAGGGGGCGTTCGTCGCGCAGGTTCTCTTCTGGCGCAGGGCGAGCAGCGAGCCAGCGTCCTATAGCATCTCTATCGCCGGTTCGGGGACGACCTTCGCCGCTTCGGCGATCATCATCGCGCTGTCGGGAGCAGACACGTCTGCCCCGACGTCGGCCCAGTACGGCGGACAGGCCGGGCACGACAGCTCGAACACGATCTCGGCTGGGTCGATCGGCGCGTTCGCCGTGAGGAACGGCCTGAGCCTCTTCTTCGCCTCAGCGGAGGTGGCTTCGGCGCGCACGCCGGTCCCGCCGACGGGATACACCCAGCCCGCGGGCGGGAACGTCTTCGTAGCGCTCGCACAGACAGAGGTCGCGTACAAGGCGCTCTCGGCCGTGACGAGCGTCGGCGCACTGTCTGAGACGTGGGCGGGCACCACGTTCTCAAGCGTCGGCGGTCAGGTATTCATATTCGAGCCGCCCAATCCGATCGGCAATTCTGCGACGATCGGCGTCGAAGCGCGCGGGTTCGTGACGGCGGACGCCGCCGTCCCGATCGAATCGAGAGAGGGCGCGGCCATCGTCCCCGCGATCGTGAACTTCGAGTCGCTCGCTTCCACAGTCGCGCAGACGGCGCTCGCCGGGCTCGAGTCTCTCGCTCGCGCGCGTGACCAGAGAGCGCCGCCGATCGAAGCCATGGCTGTCGCGCGCCGCGCCGCGAGCGTCCTCATTGAATCGAAAGCGGGCGCGACCGTCTCCGCTCAGGCGAGGGCGAACTTCGAGTCGCTCGCCACGACGGTCGCGCGGACGGCGCTCGTCCCGTTCGAGTCGCGCCGGAGCGCGCGTCGCTCCGCGCTCTTGCCGCTCGAGGCCACTGGCTATTCGGTCAGAGACGCTCTGGAGAACGTCGAAGTTGTCGGTCCGGCCTCTAGCCCGATCTCGGTGGACGCGAAGTCTGCGCTGGAGGCGAACACCGTCGTCCGCACGGCGCTGACTGTGGTGCTGGAGGTCAAGCGCGAGACGCGCGCCGTGGCCGGCGACCAGATCGAAGTCGTGCGCGTCGTCGGCTCGCTGCTCAACGTCGTCCAGTCGGGCATACACAACGTTGAGGCGACGCGTCGACCCGCGCCAGACGGCGCGATCAAGATCGAGGCGCAGTCTCGACTGGCGACGATCCCGGCGTCGCGTCCATTCCCGATCGAATGGATCAGGCGGGACGCCGTCCATCCCGACGCGCCGCTAGAGTGGTTCTTTGCCGGGATCGCGCCGGAGGCAGAGATCTCTGTCGAATCGGAGACGAGGGTCTCCCGAGCGGACGGGCGCGCTTTCGAATCGCTGGTCTCCGTCTCCGCCTCGGCGAAGATCCCATGGTCGCGCGACACGACGCAGCCGATCCCACCGACGCGCCTCGTCGCGGCGTCGACTATCGAGATAGACAGGTCGAACGCCGGCCGAGACCTGGGCGTCGTCGACCGTCCCTAGGTTTCTGGACGGACCGTCTGGAGGTAGGTTCTGAACTATGCCAAGTGAACGTTTCCCCGAGGGAACTACTGCGAGGTTCCTCTACACGCTTCGAGACAAGCAGCGTCGCGTGATCGACCTGACGGGGGCCCAACTGACGTACGCCGTATACGCGGAGGATGCGGCTGTGACCGGTTCAGTGCCGCCCGCGTTCACTCCCAAAGAAGTGGGATCGGGAGTCGCTCTCGTCAACGCGGCCGGCGGAGTGATCAGGATCGACTGGGACCCGGCCGAGAGCGTCGATCGGGCGGGCATATACGATTGGGAACTGCAGCTGCTCGAGTCGAACGGCGACAAGTGGCTCGCCGGTGAGGGGAAGGTCGTCATCAGGCCGGCGCGCCGCCTGGACACGGCGTAGATGCCCCGCCTCGAGAGCTCGAGCAGTCTAAGCGGCACGTCGACGCTCTTGGTGTCGTCGCCGATCGCCGGTTCGGGACGCGCGCTGATCGTCACGGTCTCTTGTCCGTCGTTCGCGCTTGGGTCGACGCGTTTTGTGTCGGCGATGGACCGCGGAGGAGTCCCGCTCACGCTGATCGCGATCAGGGACGCCAGCGGGCCGTCCGCGAAGGCTCACGTCGAGATATGGGGGCTCAACAACCCGACTGCGGGCGCGGCGACGCTCACGATCACGCTCGCGGGGACGAGCGCCGCGTCGGTGACGGCGGTCACCTCTGTCTGGACCGGAGTCGATCCGTCGACGCCGTGGGCCGATCCCGAGACGTACGCCACGACCGGACCCGGCGCCGGAACGACCGTTGCGACGTCGCAGGGCGACGTGGTGATCCACGCTAAGTCGCAGGGAGTGCCGAGCCTGACCTTCCCCGAGAGAGCGATCGACAGCGGCGCGTACGTGTCGATGCGCGGGGCCGACGCCACAGACGCGAGCACGACAGTGCTGGGGAATGCCGGGACGTCGTACACGGCCGGCGCCGCGATCGCTCTGAAGGCGGCCCCGGGGACGGGACTGACGCCGCTCCTCGTGGGCGCGACGTCGCACGTGGAGACGAGCGCGACGTCGGCCTCTGTCGCCGCCCCCTTGGGGATCCCAGACGGCGCTCTGGTCGTCTTGGTCGCTGCGCTGTCCCCGGCGACGGGATCTGAGGCGATCGGCCCTCCAGTCGGGTTCTCGCTCGTGATCGACCAGCTCAGCCCGGGTAGCCTGAGCGTCCAGCGGCTCGTCGTCTACACCAAGACCGCGTTCGGCGAAGCTGGGACGTACGCCGTCGGCGTGAGCGCCGCGAGGAACATCACGCTCGCGTGCATGGCGTTCGCCGACTGCAACAGCGTCAACGCGATCGCGTTCGGGAGCAGCTATTTCACGTCTCTGGCGAACACGAACGCGAGCCTGCTCAACAGCTTTCAAGACGATTACCTCCTCAGCGTCGCGGCGAGGTTCGCGGGTTCCGCATCGGCGCAGGAGCTCACGCTGCCGGCCGGGTGGAAGCAGCTCTTTGACGCGCAGAGCGCGGCGAACGGACAGGGCCTCGAAGCGTGGGGAGCCCAGCTCTGTACGACCCGCGTCGGGAACAGTTGGGCGTACGTGCCCGGGAGCGGGACGGTCCCGTACAGCGTCGCGTGGTTCGCGCTCTGTCTGTCGACGGGACCGACGCTCAACCCGGCCGTCGTGGCAGAGATCGGGTCGGCATCGGATCCCGATCTCATCGCATACCCATTCGCGGGCGGGACGCTCGGGGCGACGTATCGCAGCTCGGCGGCGTTCATCGCGAATGCGCTGGTGGCCCGGTTCTCCCCGGATGGCCGATGGGTCGCGATTGGGTCACTCACTGCTCCCTATCTCAGGATCTATCCGTGGAACAATGGTCTCGGCGACAATCTGGTCTCCCCCAGCGCATCGTTAGGTGGTACGGTCCTTGATATAGCGTGGTCGCCTGACGGAAAGTTTATCGTGGCGATCGTCGGTGGCGCGATCAAGGGTTGGGTATGGACTGGATTCGAGTTCGGCGCGCAGCTCGCAGATCCCCCCGGCACGATCTTCGGCTGCAACTCATTGGCGTTCTCTCATGACGGACAGGCGCTCGCTGTGTTGGGTAACGCGTCCCCATTCATCCATGCGTGGCATTTC
>Ga0315281_10009673_pt1 | contig 13358 bp, 9 predicted proteins | sample YL17G07_0_MG_FD_204540 | JGI IMG/M metagenome (GOLD analysis project Ga0315281, IMG submission 204540) | Sediment microbial communities from Yellowstone Lake, YNP, Wyoming, USA - YL17G07_0 | ecosystem: Environmental > Aquatic > Freshwater > Lake > Sediment | place: USA: Wyoming | collected... | reverse complement strand
ATCGGAGCGGAGGCGGCGAATGTGCGGCCGGACATCCCTCTCGTGGGCAGCGACATCGACGACACGCTCTATCGGAACTATATCGATGCGCGCTATCCCGACGACACGGTTTACCCGGGCGTCGTCGCCTTCTATCGCGCCCTCGGAAAATATACGATGAACGACTGGGAGCGGCGCGGACCGACCTTCATTTCCGCCCGGCCGAGGGAGCGGATCGGCATCGTGGAGGACGTGACGGTGGAGAGCATCCGCAGCCGCACGGGTTTTCGCTATCCGACCGTGCTGTTGGCGGGAGTTCTTACGTTGATCGGATCGGGCATGGCGCGTTCCAAATTCGAGAACTTCGTCTCCTATCACAACCTCTTTCCGGAGTTTTCAAAAATCCTCTTCGGGGACAACGGCCAGCAGGATCCGGAATTCTGCCGGGACGTCGTCACGGCGTATGCCGAGGCCGTGGCCGCCGCCTTCATCCACAATGTGACCGGGGAAGAGGTCGAGCGTCTGATGGGCTACACATTCGAGGTCATCGAGCCTCCCGCCGGAGCCAGGCGGATCTTTTATTTCGACACCTACATCGGTGCTGCGCTTGCAGCCTTCGAAATGGATCGCCCGCTGATTTCCCTAGCCGATCTCCAGGAAGTTGTTCGGGAGGCCCAGAACGATGTCGACTGGATCGAGTTTGAGTCCCCCAGCCAAGAAGGCGTCGCTCGCTCCCTCTTGGACCGCGATCGGCAGATCGTCGAGCGCAAGTACGGCAAAGTAGATATTTAAGCCGAGTCAGTCCGCTGATAGACTTGCAGAAGTTTTTTCCGAACCACATCGGCGGAAAATAATTTGGCTCTGGCATAGCCCATGCTTCTGAGGCTCTCCCGGAGCGTCTGATTTTCAAGAAGAGCTTCCAGATTCCCGGCGATCTCTTCAACATTGTTTGGATTCACCAAAAGCGCCGCGTTCCCCGCCGTCTCCTGGCTGCCTGAATTCCTCGATCCCATCACGGGGCATCCTGAGAGCATGGATTCGATAATGGGAATCCCAAATCCTTCGGCCAGCGTGACAAAAAATAAACAGGAGCTGATCGAGTAAAGGCGAGCCAAATTTTCATTGGTCACATTGGGGATCACGTGAATCCGATCTTCCAATCCAAAGTGTCTGACGGCGAACTTCACTTCATGACCGCCCGGCCCGATTGGGTCGGTCACGAGGATATAGTCCACGTCCGGTTTTTTCCGGGCCAGATGAGAGAAGGCCATGATCATTCTCAAGAGATTTTTTCTTTCCCAGATGGAGGCGACCGTCAGGACATATTTCTTTTGACGTGAGAGTTGAGGGTATTTTTCGAAAAGAGGATTCGTGTCCGTTCGGGGCCGGAAAGTTTTTTCGTCAACATAGGGCGGTACAACGGATATCTTTTGATCGTCCACGCCGAAATCGAGGAGTTCCCGCCGTGAATAATCCGAGACCGCGATGACTTCATCGACCGTTCTCAAATCAGAAAGATGAAGCCGCAAAGGGTCCGAATAACGATCTTCAATAAACGCCCTGGCCACCGTCAGCGGAAAGAGGTCGTGACCTGTCATGACGATCTTGCCTTGAGCAATATCTTGAATGCGCGGCGCCAAAAATTGGCTTGTGAGATGCCAGATGGGGTTATTATTTTTAGACGGAAGAACCTGACCGCTTTCCATGGAACTGGAAAATGTATCGAAGGTCACGAAACCGGAAAGAAGCGCCGCCAACCCGTCCATATAAATCCGGTGGCTCTTGACGTCCTCGCTGATTCCAACAAGATTGACGTGCATTCATTTTCCGTCGAAAACCGAATATGACATTGATCCGGAAGACTATTTTTTCTTGTGCCTGGGCGTATACCAATGGTCGTACCAGAGGACGAAACCTAAGGCGAGAAGGCAAAAAGTTCCGACGACATAATAGCCTGTTAACATTAATTTTCCCTTTTAATAATCATCCCTATAATTGAAGGTATCATGGCAATTATGGTGCCAGCAACGCTCATTTTTAGAGAACCTTTTTCTTGAAAGGCCGGCAACACGAGCGCCGATAGAAGAACCGTCTTGCTGAGATCATAGAAGTATTTCGAGAGTTCGTTTCTATTTCTATCGAAAAAGTTCATGAAATCAAATTCCTGTCCAGACTCCGGTATTGAATCGCCTCCGCCAGGTGTTTCGGCTGGATGTCGGCGGCTCCCTCCAAATCACTAATTGTTCTCGCGACCTTGAGTATTCGATCGTAGGCCCTCGCCGACAGGGCGAGTTTGGCGACCGCCTTTTCCAGCAGCTCGGCTCCCTTGCCCTCCAGCGCGCAATGCCGCCGCAGGACGCGGCCGTTCATCTGGCTGTTGGCGTGGATCTTCGACCCTTTGAAACGTTCCTCCTGAATGCGGCGGGCGCGTAAGACCCGATCGCGGATCCGCGCCGAGGATTCGCCCTCGTGTTGCGAAGCGAGATCCCCGTAGGGGACCGGAGGAACCTCGATCTGGATGTCGATGCGGTCCAACAAAGGCCCCGAGAGTTTCGAGCGATAGGACTGCAGGGATTTTTCGCTGCAATAGCAGTCCCGGAGCTGGCTGCCGCGAAAGCCGCACTTGCAAGGATTCATGGACGCGACGAGTTGGGTGCGGGCCGGGACGGTGATGGTTGAGAGGGCGCGCGCGATCGTCACGTGGCCGGATTCGAGCGGCTGTCTCAAGACTTCGAGGACGTTTCTGGGAAATTCCGGAAACTCGTCGAGAAACAAGACGCCGTTGTGCGCGAGGCTCAACTCTCCGGGACGTGGGTGGCTTCCGCCGCCGGCGAGGCCGGCCGTCGAGATCGTGTGGTGAGGGGCGCGGAAGGGACGGCGCGTGACCAGCGGGCCGTTGCCGTTGTCGGCGAGAAGTCCGACCACGCTGTAGATCTTCGAGGTTTCCAAGGACTCGTCGAAACTCATGTCGGGAAGAATCGTCGGCAGACGTTGGGCGAGCATGGTTTTTCCCGAACCGGGAGGCCCGATCAGAAGCAGATTGTGCTGTCCCGCCGCGGCGACCTCGAGGGCCCGCTTCGCCTGCGTCTGTCCCTTGATTTCGGAAAAGTCGATTCCTTCGTGGGAGGCGACGGTAAAGAAATCGGAAAAAAGCTTGAGAGGCGCCGGTTGCAGCGGTTTTTCCCCCGTCAGGTGTTGGACGACTTCCGAAAGATGACCGACGCCGCAGATCTCGACGCCGCCGACCACGGAGACCTCGGAGACGTTCATCGCGGGTAGAATGAGACGATGGATTTTCTTTTTTCGGCACAAGAGGGCGATGGGGAGGGCTCCATGGATCGGCTTGATCTCTCCGTGGAGCGAAAGTTCACCCAGGATCAGTTGATCTTTCAGGGAGTCGCCGGGCAGAAGTTCGGAAGAGGCCAGAAGGCCGATGGCGATCGGGAGGTCGAAGCCCGTGCCTTCCTTCTTGATGTCCGCCGGCGCGAGGTTGATGGTGATGCGTTTGCGCTCAAAGCTGTAACCCGAATTTTTGATCGCCGCGATGACCCGGTCGCGGCTCTCGCGGACGCTGGATTCCGGCAGTCCCACCGTGTTCCAATTCGCGAGACCCAAAGCGATGTCGACCTCGACGTCGACCAAGAATCCTTCGATGCCGTGGAGGCCGGCGCTCAGCACGCGGGAAAGCATGTCTGCTTAGAAGCAAATGGGATGCCAGATTACTTGGCCTTGCGCGTTTCGGCGACGCCGTCTTTCGTCCGGACTCCGGACTCATCGCGTCCGGTTTTGCGACTTTTCTTCGCGCGCGGCGGGTTGAGAAGGAATTGGAGTTCGTTTTCGCGGTTCAGCAACAGAGCCGGCTGGCTGGGATCGAAACCGGCTCTTTCAAATGAATAGGCGAATATTTGATAGATCTCGTTCCAATTCATTTCCTGTCCATCGGCCTGAAAGAGCTCGACAAGTTGAATGGCGTTGTTCATGGCATGGATTCTGGTGTCGGATATTCCAAATTTCGCCGGGGGTAATTGTGAAAAACGAATCCCGGCGATTTCTTGTCTCATTTCGTTTTTCAGGGGAAGGGTGAAGGGATTCACCCCGCCTTTGAGAAATTCGGGATGGGCCGCGGCCATCGCGGTGACGCTCTGATAGACTTCCTGCTGCCGGGCCGGGTCAAAATAGAGATGAGCGATCGTCGTGGGGGCTCCCGAGGTCCCCGCCTTCGGCATTCTCATCTGAAACGGAGGCGGTTCGATGGCGAAGAGTCTTTCCGATAAATAGTCCCACAGCGGTTGTTCCTGGGCGGTGTCCACCACGAGGTCCATCCGGGCCGTAAATGGCGCGGCCGGATAGAGATCTCCGACGTAACGCCAATTCCGATCATCATGCTCCAACATCTGAGGTTCGTTGGGATCCGTCATGGTGAGGCCGACGTAACCCTGTTTTTCTCCCTCCCAACTATCGATCAGGGCCTTGAGGGCCGTGAAGTCCCGTTGCTTCTTGCCGTCCTGCCGCAGGCCGGCCAAAGTGAGCTTGAGGGCCTGGCTGACGCGCGCTTCTTTCCATGGTTGGCTGAAGAAATCTTCGACGGAGATGTGCATTTTCTCCAAGTCCGAATGTGCGCGCTCGCTGAGGCGGGCCGACGCTATTTCGCGAATTTTGGCGCGAAGACCGAAGTCGGCCGGAATGTCGCCGTAAGCGTCACGATCTCCGTCGGCGAAGGTGCGGACGGCTTTGATGAGCGGAGTCACTTTGGGGACCGGTGAAAGGCGAAGGGCCGTGAGAACATCCTCGATGGTCTTGGCGTTTTGAATCGCGAGGGCCAGCCCCTGGTATTGCGTGAGGAACATGGCTTGGGGCAGCGTGCCGGCATACCGGCGATGGAGTTCGGCCAAGGGGCGTTCCAGATCGTGAAAATCGCGTTCAGCGACCAACTGCTTGACGCGTCTCCCCAGCCCCCCCGTTTCTGGAATTTGCCCGAGACCCACTCCATTTTCGACAAACATTTCGACGGACGATGCCAGGTCATCGCGATTTTGCGAACGAAGCAGTTCGATCAAAGCCTCGAACGTCGGCGCCGCTGCAATCTGGGCCCGGCAACGCTCGAGAGGGTCTCGATCTTGAAAGGTGATGATCAGGAGTTCCGGATCTTGGCCGACTTCAAGTTTAAAGCCGATCTCGGCTTCTTCCTCAAGTTCGTACCATTTCAACGGCTTCAGACTCTGTCCATTGAGAAGCGTGCCGATTTCAGATTCCAGATCGCGAATCCAATAACGTCCGTTGGTGGTAAAGCGAATTTCAAAGTGTTTCGGGGCGACGAGATCGCCTTTGAGCTCACTGGTAGCCCCCTGTTCGTTGGAAGATCCAACGATGGCCGTCCCGTCGGGTCGAAGCATGATTGGGTATTCGTAGCCATCTCCCTGTTCCGACTTCCATCGCGCCGTGATCATTTGGGCCCAATCGGGGACTCGGGAAGGGACTGACGTCGCCGTTCTGCCTAAAAGGCCGCCGGTGAATGGGCGCGTTTCACCGACGATGGAGCGATACGCGCGGACATCCTCCTCCCTGAAAAGTGAGGAGAGTCCGTTTCGAAGCGCGTGAGTGTAACCTTGCAGCCGCGTCAGATGCTGGGTCATGCGGGCGGCTGTGATCGAGGGAAAATCCGTTTCCAGATTCAGCCCGATCTCCTCCAGTTCGCCTTGAGGAAGGGCATCATCAACGGGGAGAAGCGCGTTATAGGCGCTTCGTACCTCAGGAAGCGAAACGCCGACGCCTAACCGCAGGGTGTCCTGAAGGGAGGAGAGTTCGGACACGGCCATGTCGAGCCGTGGAAGGATCGGCATCATAACGGAGGCCGAAGCCACGAGAGGGCACCCAAAAGATGGGGAGACGGATGTGAGGGCTGTCAGCGCCATGGGACGAGCTTCTCCTGTAGACGCCACCGTATCGAGGATTTGCATGAAAAGTTGTGCCATAACCGGACTCTTGGCATGAATCGTCGTGAGACCTTCTTTTGGGTGGGTGACGCCGCGTGTCAAGGCGGGAGAAACGATTTGAAATCTTTCCACTCCTTGCTATGGACCGTTCATGTCAAGGCGACTTCCTCTTTTCGTGAAACAGGACCTGGACGGCTTCTTCGGCCTCGCCATCGACAACCTGATCCAACTCCTATTGATCCAGACGCTATTGACCGGGCTCTGTCACTTTCCGCCCGAGCTCGTTTACGGCCGCATCCTTCCTGGGGCGGCGTTCTCGGTCCTCTTCGGGAATCTCTATTATTCGTGGCAGGCCCGAGTCTTGGCGAAGAAAGAAGGCCGTAGCGACGTCTGCGCCTTGCCCTATGGCATTAATACGGTCAGCCTCTTCGGCTTCGTCTTTTTCGTCATTCTGCCCGTCACTCAGCAGACTCAAGATCCCGAACTTGCCTGGAAGGTGGGATTGCTCGCGTGTTTCTTGAGCGCGATTCTCGAAATCATCGTGAGTTTCTTCGGGGCCTGGATTCGAAAGGTCACGCCGCGGGCGGCTCTCCTCTCAGCCCTGGCGGGCATCGCGATCACGTTCATCTCGATGGACTTCGCATTCAAGACGTTTGCGAGTCCTTTGCTCGCGATGGTTCCGTTGGCCGTCGTTCTCATCACTTATTTTTCGGGACGCCGGCTCCCGTTCGGAATTCCGGGAGGACTCTACGCCGTCCTACTCGGGTCGGCGATCGCTTGGGCCGGAGGGTGGATGCCGAAGGAAAGGGTCTTCGAGGCCTTGGGGCAGATTCATTTTCATGCTCCGCAGTCTTCGGTCCGGGAGCTTTGGGACATCCTCCGCGGTCCGCATCTCTTCTCCCATCTCTCCATCATCATCCCGATGGCCCTGTTTAACGTGGTCGGCTCTCTTCAAAACATCGAGTCCGCCGAGGCGGCCGGAGATAGTTATCCGACGCGGCGATGTCTCATCGCCAACGGCGTCGGTTCCATCGTGGCGGCGGCCTTCGGGAGCTGTTTTCCCACCACGATCTACATCGGACATCCCGGGTGGAAGGGGATGGGCGCGCGGGCGGGGTACTCGGTGATGAACGGGATGTTCATCACGATGATTTGTCTCTGGGGCGCCGTTAATCTTGTCTCGGCCCTGATGCCTCTCGAGGCTGGGATCGCCATCGTCTTATGGGTCGGGATCATCATCATGGCCCAGGCCTTTCAAGCGACTCCGGCTAGGCACGCGCCGGCCGTCGCGGTCGGTTTGATCCCCGCTCTGGCGGCGTGGGCGTTATTGATCGTCCAAGGATCGCTGGCCGCCGGGCATTCGAATTTGGCGGCCCTGGGAGAGAACGCCATGATTCAGAGCTATTCCGTAACGGGAATGATCGCTCTCAACCAGGGCTTCATCGTGACCTCAATGATTTGGTCGGCCATCTCGGTCTTCTTGATCGAAGGGGCCTTCTTGAATGCGGTCTGGTGGGCCCTCGCGGGCTCATGCCTGTCGTTCTTCGGAGCGATCCACGCCTATCAAATCGTCTCGAACGACGTCCTCAATCGCTTTGGGTGGGCCGTGGGGTGGCCGTACGCGGCGGCTTACCTCGCCGCCGCGGGCCTCTTTTTATCAGCCCGGTGGCTTCGTCCGAAAGTCCAAGCCTGAGCGGCGGCGCTCTTGTATCGGAAATAAAAATGAATGCTTATCCGAAAAGCATACCAACGCGATCCCTTCTGGCTGGCCCATCGGAGCAAGTGAAGTCAGTGGCCTAGGGATTCTAGATATTTCTCACAATCAATCGCCGCCTGGCAGCCCGAACCTGCGGCCGTGATAGCCTGTCGGTAGACGTGATCTTGGACATCGCCGCAGGCGAAGACGCCGGGGACGTTGGTCTTCATTCCATCACGGGTGGTGATATAACCGTTCTGATCCATCTCGATCTGGTCCTTGAAGAGCTGCGTGTTCGGGTCGTGACCGATGGCCACGAAAAGTCCGGCGGCTTTGAACGTCGAGGTCTCGCCGGTCTTGACGTTCTTCAACTTCAGACCTTCGACTTCTTTTTCCCCGAGAACGTCCTCGACAACCGTGTCCCAAATAAAGGCGATCTTCTTATTTGCGTGCGCGCGATCCTGCATGATTTTTGAGGCGCGGAGCGCATCGCGACGATGAATGACGGTGACCTTCGAGCAGAATCGGGTCAGAAACGTCGCTTCTTCAATGGCGGAATCGCCTCCACCTACGACCGCTACGTCCATGTTGCGGAAGAAGGCCCCGTCGCAGGTGGCGCAGGTGGTGACGCCCTTGCCCATCAACCGTCTCTCATTCGGAAGTCCGATCAGGCGGGCCGAGGCACCCGTCGAGATGATGATGGAATTGGCCTCGAATTTTTCGTCGCCCACGTGAACCACGTGTACGGGCGGGGTGACCCCGCCCCTACAAAAATCGACCTTGGTCACGTCCTTCGTCAGAAAACGCGTTCCGAAGCGCTCAGCCTGTTTGCGTATATCCGCCATCATCTCAGGTCCCATGATGCCGTTCGGATATCCCGGGAAGTTTTCGACTTCAGACGTGAGCATGAGCTGGCCGCCGGCCTGATAGCCCTCGATCATGAAAGGGGTTAAGTCCGCGCGCGCCGCGTAGATGGCGGCTGTCAGGCCCGCGGGGCCCGAACCGATGATGATGACATTTTCAGTGGCCATGAAGTCTCCTTGGTTACGGGAGGGTGGGGGTATCACGAAGCGATTTTCGCCCGCAACTCCTTTCCCGATTGAGCGATGGAGCTGACATCGTGCATTCATTGTCATTCCCGCTGTTTCAACAGGTCTTGGGGGCCGCCGACCCATTGCGGTCAGCGCCGTTGTTGTCCCTTGCCGCGGGGGTCTTGGACTCACGTCTGGGTTTCGAGACCGAGACCGCCTATTTGAGGGGGGTGGCTCAGGCTGGCAACGAGGCGTTATGCGACGCAGCCCTTCGTTTCTTGGAGAGGCCCGTTATTCGGGCGGCCCTGCTTCCGCATGCCGAGGCCCTTGCGGAATCGATCGGTCTCAAGATATCCGCCGACGCGCTCCGAGATTTGACCCTGCCGGTGACCGTTCCCCCCGTGCCGTGGTGGTTTGAGGCCAAGCACTCTCCAAAGGCCTTTCGGGGTTATGTTCCCATGTCTCAGGGGGCCCTGGCGGTCGGTCATGACAAGGCGCTCGATTGGCTCTTGGCCGTACGAAACAAGGCCATTCAGCGTGAAATGCCAAAAGGTTTCTCTGCGGCGCCTCATCTGATTTGGATCCCGGACGATGTGTCGCAGGCGATCGCCCTGAACGTTTTGGGCGGGATTTTTCGTGACGGCGGAGAGCGGTTTGAGGCGGTCAATGAGGCGGGAAGGACGCGTATTCGCGCGTTGTTTCCCTTTCCGAAACCCCAAGATGAAGAATATTTTCTGATGGATCGAGGCCTCAAGGGGCTTTGCAGGCTCAAGACCCTCTGCGAGGAGGAAAAATATTCGTGGAAAATTCTTCACGAGAGGGTCGTGTCCATGGCGCGCCGCGTGCCGCGGGTGCGTGAGATTCAAAGCGATCGAACGGAAGGCCGCGTTCGACGGACCATCGTCGTCAAAACGGGGCTTCGGGTGCCTCTGGCGCCTTCGGTGGTGCCTTACCCGTTGCATCGCGGAGAACCGACATTGCCGGAGTTGGCTCTGAGAACCTTTGAGAATCAGTTTTGGACCGATTCTCCCGAGCAAATGGCGGAAAAATTGGGTGAGGAGGGCATGCGACTCCTGCCGGACCGGCTGATGGTCAGTCAATATCAATACCTGCATCCTCAGGCCTTGATTATGCCGGGTTACGGCGTAGCCCTTCTGGGCCGGCCGAACGCAAGAATTTTTCTGATCCAGGGAACGAAGGCCTGGGTGGCGCAGCCGACGTCAGGCGGCATTCGGAATTCAGAGACCGATGAATCGCTTGTTGCCTACCTTCGGTCGCTCACAGGGATTCCCTATTTGATGAAGCCCAGGAGGGCGGTGCCGCCCATGGATGGTGCGCCTCAGGGGGAGCAACCCGAAGAAAATGCGGGGCCTCATATTCTCAGCACCAGCCTCAAGAGGGACGCTGCGTTAGATCCTACGGAGCCTATGGATCCCGACGTGATGGAACGTCTACGGGAAGAGGCTCGGACCAGGGAACGGGAGAGCCTGGCTTATGACGCAACGAGTCCAGAGGGGGCCCGCGTCATAGCGTCCGGCCTTCCTCGCAGTTGGTTTGAGAGAATGAAGGCTCTTTTTTCTCGCAAAAGACCTCAATAGCCGATAAAACCCGACAACTTTTTTTCTTTTTGGACGATCGCACGTGGGGAGATCATGACGGGCGCTCTTTTTCCATCCTATCAACCCGCGCAAGCCCAACTTCTTTCAGGGCTCCTCCAGAGTCTGGCCCCCGATCAAGACACGCAACTCTTTCAAAGGACATTGGAGACTTTCGACCTTCCGCGTTCCGGGTTGGACTATGAGCATCAGGTCTTGAACGAAGCGCTCGCCGCTCCCGCGGCCGACCGTCAAGAGGCCGTCCGGCGAGCGAGGGATCTCTATATGAAGCCGGGGCGTTTGTTCTTCGCCTTGGCGCCGCATGCCGACAGGCTGAGGGCCTCGTTGGGGGTCGGGAAGCTCGAGGTTGCGGCGCCTGCTGAAAGACGAGAAGATCTCTCTGCATCCTTGGCCTGGTGGCGCCTGGCGCAAGGAGCGACGACCTTGATCGGCATGCCGGTCCTCTTCGATCCGATAGGGGATCTTTCGAGCCTCATCGCTTATCTCGATCATCGGGGTTTGGCCGCACACTGGGAGAACCAAAAGAGGACGGGAGACCCAAACTGGATTCCGCCGCCGGCCTATGCCTTTCTCGCCCGTGAGACGCCCGAAAGGTTGGAGCGTTACAACCGCGGTAAGACCGACCGCGTGGGCGATACCGCCTTCGATTTTCCTCCGGAGCTTCAAACGGTCCTTCCTCCGCGCGTTTATGCGGAACTGCTGCGGTCCCAGGCCGGCCTGCAGTTCGTGATTCCGGCGTCCCATGTGCTCGACTCTTATTTTACGAAGGAATGGGCCCGGTCGTTGCCGACGAACGCGGTCGTCGTGATCGGTCAGAAGGGATTATGCGAAGGCATGACGGCGCGGGAGTACGCCGATTCTATTTTTGGAAAGGTCGGGCGCTCCAGTTCTCCGGTCGGCATTTACGGATACATGCCGGCGACCCGGTGGCTCCAGGAACAGCGCGGGGAGCGGCCTAAGAGCGACAGTTGGAATATCCTTTTGACGGATCCCTCCATGGTGAACGGAATGAATCTCGCCCAGCGCTTTGCCGGCCCCGGTGCGATGATGAGGCAGGAGAATATTCAGGGCATCCCCGTCATCGTTTTGGAGAATCCGGCTTTCGATCCCCCGCTCCGCATCACGGTCCTCGCGGACCATCAAGTGATCCGCGCCAATGAGCTGGCCTCCGTTTACAAGAATCTTCAGGCTCTCCACTTGGGGCGGTCGTTGTTCGAGAGGATGATGGACATGGCGAAGAAAGGCGAGCGTTGGAGCATCGCTTTGGGCGCTCAGTTCAAGTCCTATTATCAGGGCATGATGAATCAGGCGAAGAAGGACATCTTGGAGGCCCTTGAGCTGGAGGGAATTCCCGAGCACAAACGCGTCCTCATGCCCGACGTCGAGGACGACATGTACGGAAGCTGGGGGACGGATCAGTTCCAGGAAATGTACCGCCTCGTCTGGCAGATCTTTCACGAGCATTCGACGGTGCAAAATTGGCAGGAAGGCATGGTCCTCCTGAAGCTGAAGATCCGCGACTACTATTCGGTGAGGAACCCTTGTTACGGCTTCTGTTTGGCTGCGGACGAGGCGGCCGTCATCGCCCAGAGGTGGATGAGCCGCAAAGACGTCGAAGAGACGGTGAATCGTCTCCGGGCGCGCGGGCTCCTCGTCGATGGGAAGGGGCGCCCACTGTCCGACGACGAGGTACAGACGAAGTTGGAGCTCAAGGTCCGGACGGAGGCTCATTATTTCTTCAGCATGATTCCGGCAGAGCTTCTCCCGGAGGCGCTGCAGATAGCCGAACAGTTACCGGTCCGTTTCGGAAAATCTTCCATGGCGCGATTAGCGGAAAGCTTCAAACGGGCGCATCTGGCCGTCGAACGGATCCAGCACAAAGTCCTTTTCGATTCGAAAATCTACCGCCAGATCGTGGATTTGACGGAGACCTTGGCCCATGTCTTTGTGGGATCGCCCGATACGGATCGGGGCCGTTACGGCCGGTTGCTGGGTCGATTGTTGAATCTCTTCCGGGCGGCCCTCAAGAGCGCCGAGGCCAATGAAAAGGCCTTGGGTAACCGCCGCGAGACGACGGTCATCCTGCGCCGTTTGGTGCGAAATCTGGAGCCCTTCGTGCAAAGGGTGGCGACGACCCCTCAGTTAACGGTCGATCATATCGCATGGATGAACCACGCCGTGATCGAGGCCCTGACGGCCGCGAATCTCTTCTACATCTTGCCGCCTGAGGAACGTCAACGCGAAGCCAAATACCTCTTGGAACGCGTCACACGTCTCAGGAGCTTCGTGAACCCGCGAGGCGGAGCGATGGAGTTTGACGAACTCTTTCCGGCGGGGTCGCATGAGGGGCTCCTGCCGCCCACGATCGCCGCTCAACTCTCCGCGATGAGGGAGAGACTTTATGAGGAAATAGGGGCCGGACTGATCGAGCTCACCTATCAGATGAACGTCAAGCTCCACCAGGAGGATCGGGCCATCGTCAAAAAGGACATCGTCAAGTCCGTCGAACAGATCCAGCAGGCCGTCGTGAGCGCGAGCGAGAAAATGAAAGACAACGACGCCGTCGCTTTCTTCGCGAGCGGGCTGACGACGATGTTGGAAAACATTCGAAAGGGCGTCGATTCGCGAAAGCTGTCCCCGCGCGATCGCCTCTTGATCTTTCAGGCTTTGATCGAGTCGTTGATTCACACGCGGCGTTTTTTGGTGTTTCCGGCCGACAGGGCCCAGATCGAATTGGGCTATTCGATGAGGCGCTTCGCAAAGATCGCCAGTTTCCTCGAAGGAAGCGTCAAGAGCCCCCTCTGGCATTTCGGAAACGGCTCTTCCGAACCGCCGACCCCCGCTTAAAAAACCTCCTCTGCAAACCCCTGCTGCACCTGCTTTCCGTGGCGCTTTCTGAAATGTTAATAAAAATTAACTAAAAAAATATGAAATAATATAGAAACATTCCCGGCGGCCCCGCCGATAACTCACACAGTCATCATAACCTAATAACCTAAAGGGGGGATTCATTATGGGAAAGCTCAACTTTCATCTCAAGCCGAATGTTCCTGACTCGAGCATCGCGCCCGATGACTTCAAAATCTCGGATCATCTTGATCAA
>Ga0315281_10009671_pt1 | contig 13359 bp, 8 predicted proteins | sample YL17G07_0_MG_FD_204540 | JGI IMG/M metagenome (GOLD analysis project Ga0315281, IMG submission 204540) | Sediment microbial communities from Yellowstone Lake, YNP, Wyoming, USA - YL17G07_0 | ecosystem: Environmental > Aquatic > Freshwater > Lake > Sediment | place: USA: Wyoming | collected... | reverse complement strand
CGATCTGCTTCGATGGCATCATCGATCTGCACTCGCAGCAAACGCCGAACCGCTGGGTCCATGGTCGTCTCCCACAACTGCGCCGGGTTCATTTCACCCAGCCCCTTGTAGCGCTGCCGTGCCACAGCAGACTCGGCTTGGTGAATCAACCATGCCATTGCCTGACGGAAATCGCCGACTCGCGCTTCCTTCTGGCGCTCACCCTCGCCGCGCCGGACCACGGCATCGGCGCCGACCAGGCCCTTGAACGTCTTGCCGGCGCTGCTCAAGGCTTCATAGTCCGCACCGTGCAGAAAATCGGCGTTGATCACGCTGCTCTTCGCATTGCCATGGAGCATGCGATGAATTTTCAGAACGTACTTGTCGGTGCGCACATCAAACTCAGCGGTCACTTCAGCATCGTGAAGCGCCAACCGCAGCGCCAACGCCGACTCCTGCGCAGCGGCCAGCGTATCCAAGTCCAGTTCCAGCCCGTTCGCCATAGCGCGCAGGGCCTCGACGTCCATCCAACTCGACAGTCGCTGGGCCACGTTGTTCGCGAGGACATACTGTCTGGCCAGCGCTTCGAGCGTTTCGCCTTGAAGCGCCACCGCACCCGGCACGCCGGTGTCGAGCCGCGCGTCCTTGAGCGCAACCCGTAGCAGGTACGCGTCGAGTTCGAGTCCGTCCTTCAAATAGGTTTCGTCCTTCCCGTATTTCACTTTGTATAGGGGTGGCTGGGCGATATAGATGTGGCCGCGCTCCACCAACACGGGCATTTGCCGAAACAGGAACGTAAGCAGCAGCGTTCGGATGTGGGCGCCGTCGACGTCGGCGTCGGTCATGATGATGATTCGGTGGTAGCGAAGCTTGTCCACATTGAAATCATCACCACCCATGCCAGACCCAATGCCAGTTCCGAGAGCCGTAATGAGTGTCAGAATTTCATTGCTTGTCAGCAGCTTCTCGTAGCGAGCTTTTTCGACGTTGAGAATCTTTCCCCGCAACGGCAAGATCGCCTGGAACTTGCGGTCTCGCCCCTGCTTGGCCGAGCCACCCGCTGAATCGCCCTCGACGATGTAGATCTCGCAAAGTGCTGGGTCCTTTTCCTGACAGTCCGCCAGCTTTCCCGGCAAGCCCATTCCGTCAAGGACGCCCTTGCGCCGCGTCATTTCCCGTGCCTTGCGCGCAGCTTCGCGCGCACGAGCGGCGTCGACGATCTTTCCGCAGATGATTTTTGCGTCCGTGGGATTCTCTTGGAGGTAGTCGGACAGCGCCTTGCTCACGACATCTTCGACCGGACCCCGAACCTCGCTGCTGACCAGCTTGTCTTTCGTTTGACTCGAAAACTTCGGCTCTGGTACCTTCACCGATAGGACGCAACACAAACCCTCTCGCAAGTCATCGCCCGCGACCTCCACCTTGGCCTTCTTGGCCAACTCGTTGTCCTCGATGTACTTGTTCATGACGCGTGTCATCGCCGCACGCAAACCGGTCAAATGCGTCCCACCGTCGCGCTGTGGGATGTTGTTGGTGAAGCACAGCACGTTCTCCGAATAGCCATCGTTCCACTGCATCGCAACTTCGCATCCGATGCAAGATCCTTGATCGGTATTCTTCTCACCGCTCGCGTAGAAGATGTTCGGGTGCAGGATCTTCTTGCCGCCATTGATGAACTCAACGAAGCCTTTCACACCTCCTGAGTACGCGAAGGTGTCTTCCTTGTTCTGGCGTTCATCGAGCAGCCGAATTCGCACCCCGTTGTTCAGAAAGCTCAACTCCCTCAGTCGCTTCGACAAGATCTCATAGTGAAAGTCAATGTTTGCAAAGATTTCCCCGTCAGGCAGGAAGTGCACCTCGGTGCCGCGCTTCTCGGTCGTCCCGATGACCTTCATCGGCGATATAGCGAATCCGTCGCGCTGGGCCAATTGCCGCTCTTGAGGAATGCCTTGCCTGAACTCCTGGAAGTGAACCTTTCCATCACGTCGGATTGTCAGCCTCAGCCACTTGCTAAGTCCGTTCACGCAACTCACCCCGACACCGTGCAACCCACCCGAGACCTTGTAGCTGTTCTGATTGAACTTTCCGCCCGCATGGAGTTCAGTCAGGGCAATCTCCGCCGCGGAACGTTTGGGCTCATGCTTGTCGTCCATCTTGACACCCGTGGGGATTCCGCGGCCGTTGTCAATGACGCTCACCGAATTGTCGGAATGAATCGTTACCACGATGTCGTCACAAAAGCCGGCGAGTGCTTCGTCGATGGAGTTGTCGACAACCTCGAACACCAAGTGGTGAAGCCCCGTTCCATCCGATGTATCACCGATGTACATTCCTGGCCGCTTACGAACTGCCTCGAGCCCCTCGAGGATTTGTATGCTGCCTTCGCCATAGGCAGCATTCATGAGAGCGGCAGCACGCACGTCCTCCGTTAGGCCATCGTCGCCGTTGGGCATTTCAGTCGCTGTCATTCCGTCTCGAAAGTCATTGTTTGATTTGAATAGCTGGCAAGCCAAGCCCCGGTCTTTGACTCCTGCGTGACTCTTTCCATTCCGGCGTCACTGCATTGGCATGGCCTGTTGCCTCAGATGCGCATGGGCATCACGACATATTTGAAGCCTGCCTTGTCCGGCAGCGTCAACAGAGCACTCGAGTTGCTGTCCTGCAGTTCGACCTTGAACACTGGACAGTCGCTCATATTGGTCAGCACATCGATGAGGTAGGTCACATTGAAACCAATTTCGATGTTGTCTCCAGCATAGTCGATCTCCAACTCCTCGGTCGCTTCCTCCTGCTCCGCATTGCTCGAAGCGATCCGCAACAGACCCGGTTCGAGATTGACACGAACACCCTTGAACTTTTCGCTCGTCAAGATCGCTGTTCGCTGCAGGCTCGCGAGGAACGTTGCGCTGTCAATGCTGAAGTGATTCTTGTGTTGGCGCGGAATGACACGGTTGTAGTCTGGAAACTTTCCCTCAACGAGTTTGCTTACAAACTCCATACCATTGAAGGTGAACTTCGCCTGATTGCTTGCGAAGCGCATTTCGATCGGCTTGTTTTCGTCGTCCTTGTCATCGCGCAGCAGCCGCTGCAACTCAAGCACCGTTTTGCGCGGCAAGATGACCTCCTGCCTCGGAATCTCGGCTTCGAGAGTGGCCTGCGCGTGAGCCAGCCGGTTTCCATCTGTTGCCACGAGCACGAGGCTTCTTCCTTCGGCAATGAACAAGACTCCGTTCAGGTAATAGCGGATGTCGTGCACCGCCATAGCAAAATGGACTTGCCCAATCAGGCTCTTCAGGGTCGACTGCGGCACGTTAAAGGTAGGCCCGAAATCCGGCGCTTCCTGGACCAGGGGAAAGTCATCGCTGGGAAGTGTCTGCAACGTGAACCGGCTTCTTCCACCTTGCAGGGTCAACTTGTTTTGGAAACTTGACACTGAAACGACCTGATCTTGCGGCAACGAACGCAATACATCGATCAGCTTTCGCGCGCCCACCGTTGTCGCAAAGTTTCCTGCGTCACCATTGAATGATCCACTTGTTCGAATCTGGACCTCGAGGTCGCTCGCGGTGAACTCAACGCGATCGCCGGTCTTGCGAATGAGGACATTCGCCAACACTGGCAAGGTATGGCGTCGCTCCACGATTCCTGCAACGGCTTGCAATGCATGCAGCACCTTTTCCTGTGTGGCCCTAATAACAATCATGTCAACCTCTCAGGGTAGTCGTAGTCATAGAGTGAGGCTTCAGTGGTGGACAAGCCAAAATATTCGCGGCAGATCAAAAGCTTAGGTCGAGAGCAAACATGTGACCCGACACGCCGATTGCATGCTGCCGGAACTCAACAACTTTTCAATTTCCACCGCTGACGTGTCTTTGTGTGGGTTTGTTCGAAGTTTGTCCCCAACCCAAATACCGGGATTGAGGGAGCCAGTCTCACCCTTTGAGTGTCTGCTCAAGCACGTGCAACTGCTGATTCAGCTCGGCGTTCTTCTGCCGCTCCGCGGCGATCTTGCGCACCGCGTGCAGGACAGTCGTATGGTCGCGGCCGCCAAAGGAATCGCCGATTTCTGGCAGACTCTTTTGCGTCATCTCCTTGGCGAGATACATGGCGATCTGGCGCGGACGGGCAATACTTGCCGGGCGCTTCTTGCTGTACATGTCAGCGATCCTGATCTTGTAGAAATCAGCGACCGTCTTCTGAATGTTCTCCAGACCGATCTGGCGATTCTGAATCGATAGCAAGTCCTTCAGGGCTTCGCGAGCCAGTTGAATGTTGACCTCCTTCTGACTGAACCGTGAATACGCCAAAATTTTGCGAAGCGCACCTTCGAGCTCGCGCACATTCGCGCGCACGTTTTTGGCCACGAAGAACGCCACGTCCTCGGGCATGGGAGTGGACTCAAGTTCGGCCTTGCGCATCAGGATCGCAACCCGCATTTCCAATTCGGGGGGTTCAATCGCTACGGTCAAGCCAGCATCGAACCTTGACGTCAACCGTTCATCGATGTCGACCAACCCTTTTGGATAGGTGTCGCTGGTCATGATGATGTGAGCCCGCTTTGCCAGTAGCGCCTCGAACGCGTTGAAAAACTCCTCTTGCGTGCGCTCCTTTCCGGCAAAGAACTGAACGTCGTCAATCAACAGAAGGTCCAGCGAGTGGTACTTGGCCTTTAGCTCGTCAAAAGTCTTGCGCTGATAGTTCTTGACAACGTCGGTGATGAACTGCTCGGCATGCAGATAGAGCACACGTGCATCAGGCCGGTTCGCCAACAAGGCATTTCCAATGGCGTGGACGAGATGCGTCTTGCCCAGCCCCACTCCACCGTAGACGAACAAGGGGTTGTACATCACTCCCGGCGCCCCAGCGACGTGCAGACCCGCGGTCCGCGCCATTTGATTCGCCCGCCCAGGGACGAGGTTCTCGAAGGTCAGGCTGGTATTGAGTCTCGTCCGGTTGTACGCAGGAGATTCGGACGACAGGTCGGCGGGTGTCGCAGCAATGCGCCGCCCCGTGGTCGCTGCACCATCGGCGATGCTTTGCTCCCGCGTCTGTCGAATCAACGACGCGGCCCCGTTCAGCGCCTCGTGGCTGGGAGCCCAGACTCCCCCAAGATCACGCTGAGCCAATGTCATGTTCAAGCGAACCGGCCGACCGGCGAGTTCACTCAGCACGGCTTCTATCCGACCAGCATACTGATTGCGAATCCAATCAAGCTTGAATCGATTGGCGACACGAACCGTGACCACAGTACCAGTGTCCACGTGCTCCGTAAGGTCCGCCGCGGGCAGCGGGCGGATCCAAGTATTGAATTGTTGTTCAGGCAATTCAGCGGCCAGCCGCTCGCAGCCGCGTTGCCAGAGGTCAGCCACCATGTTGTGGAGAACGCATCGATTGGGAGCCCGGATTGTACGTCTGCAAGACGATGCCAACGCTGTTATCCACAGTTGTAGGCTGAACTTGCATGTCGAACCGAGGGCGATCAACCAGCGGCGCCTGGCAATGGCCGGCGTTGACCGGCGCTGCAGATTCTGCTGTAATCCTTGGCTTTTCCGCGTGCGAGCCGGTCGACAAGGCGCGCTACCGGTCACCGGTCTTCCGACGGGAAACTCAATCAGATCAGCGCAGCAGGCCGCGCCGCACCCATCATGAAACGCACCTATCAAGCTTCCAAAATTCGCCGCGCGCGAGTGCATGGCTTTCGCGCCCGTATGAAGACCCGCGGGGGACGTGCCGTCATCAATGCGCGTCGGGCCAAAGGCCGCAAGCGCCTTTCGGTCTGACTCCAGTCCAGTCTCCCGACGGCTGGTCTAGCCTGTCCTGCGGCCGTGACCCCTGTCGTGGTGGGCCGGTTGCGGCAGTCGAGCGACTTTGTTCGGGTGCTTGCTCAACCGGCAGCGGTCGCGAATCGATACTTCGCCCTGCATGGCCTGGAGGTTCAGCCGCGGACTCATGTCAAGGCAGGTACTGTCGCGAGCAACTTATCAACAAGCAACGCACAGCTTTCAACGGTTCCTGTGAATAAAGCATCTATTGTCAAAGCGCAGGCTGTCGACGGCGATCAACTTTGGCTGGGCGTAATTGTCCCGAAACGCTTCGCGCGCAGAGCCGTGACCCGAACCTTGGTGAAGCGGCTGATCAGATACGGGATAGGTCGTTACGCGCACACCCTCCCGCCCGGCATGTGGGTTGTTCGCCTGCGCGCGGGCTTCGACCAAACCGGCTTCGCGTCAGCAGCCTCTCAGGCACTGCGAGCGGCTGTGCGAAAAGAGGTTGAGCACCTGCTGCTTTCGGTGGCCCGTGCGACGCTGCTGAGCACTGGCGTTGCTGCGTCGTGAATGCATCTTCTGCCTGGCCGGCCAGGGTCCTGATCTCGATGGTTAGGGCCTATCGCATGTTCCTCAGCCCTTGGCTCGGGAGTGCCTGCCGATTCACCCCTACCTGTTCCGCATATTCTTTGGGCGCGCTCCAAGCCCATGGCGCCGTGGGTGGCGTGTATCTTTCGCTTGCTCGACTGGCCCGATGCCACCCGTGGTGCCACGGAGGCGACGACCCGGTTCCGGAGCGTCTGCCAAAGGTACTCGATGGCGCCTTAACATTTCTTTCGCGCGGCGCAGACAGCCATGATGGCCGCGCCCCAAGGGGCCCATCCTCATGAACGACACGCGCCGCACCATTCTCTGGGTGGTGTTCTCGTTTTCGCTGTTCCTGATATGGGATGCCTGGAACAAGCACACCGGTCAGCCATCCGTCTTCAGCCCACCTGCGGCGACGAAAGCCACTCCGGCTGCAACGGGAGCTGCGCCAGCGGCAAGCGCGTTGCCACCCGTCACTTCTCAGCCGTCAGCGGCAAGTCTGCCAACGGTGCCTACAGTTGCCGCAGCGACCAGCAGCGAACGGGTTGAGGTAATCACCGATGTATTGAAAACGACGCTCGATACCCGTGGCGGCTCGCTGGTGCGGGTCGAACTCTTGGGCCAGGTCGATCCCCTCGATCGAACGAAGAACATGGTCTTGCTTGACCAGTCGGCGCAACGACTCTATGTCGCGCAAACCGGCCTCGTGCCACCGGCCGGAGGCGCAGGATTGCCGAACCACCACGCCGCAATGAAAGTCGTCCCCGGTGAGCGTGTATTGAAGGAAGGAACCAACACGATTCAAGTCAGGTTCGAGTCGGATGACATCGGGGGGGTCAAACTGGTCAAGACCTACACCTTCGAAAGATCGAATTACGTCATCCGCGTTGCCCACGATGTGATCAACACCACGACTTCGCCAATCGCGCCGCGGTTGTACCTACAACTGGTTCGCGACGGCAATCCTCCAGCGGGAGAGTCGAGCTTCTACTTCACGTTTACCGGGCCGGCGATCTATACCGACGCGGCCAAATTCTCGAAGATCGACTTCAAGGACATCGAAAAGCGCAAGCCTGGCGAGAGACCCGAACATGCCCTCGAAGCCGACAATGGCTGGGTCGCCATGGTGCAGCACTATTTTGCGAGCGCTTGGCTCGTTGACAAGTCCGGCGCCCCGAAACAACCGCGCGAGTTCTATACCGGCAAAGTTGCGGCAAACACGTATTCCGTGGGCATGATCATGCCGGTCGGTGAAGTCGCCGTCGGCGCCAGCGCGACTCTCGAAGCGAGGCTTCTTGTCGGGCCCCAGGAAGAAGACAAGCTGGCCGCGCTCGCGCCGGGCCTGGAACTCGTCAAGGACTATGGCTGGTTCACGATTCTCGCCAAGCCGTTGTTTTGGTTGCTGACCCAGCTGCACAAACTCATCGGCAACTGGGGCTGGGCGATCGTCGGCTTGGTGGTCCTGCTCAAGATCGCGTTCTATTGGCTCAACGCAACAGCCTATCGGTCGATGGCCAAGATGAAGGCGATCAACCCGAAGGTCATGGCTCTGCGCGAGCGGCTCAAGGAAAAGCCGCAGGAAATGCAGCAGGAAATGATGCGCATCTATCGCGAAGAGAAGGTCAATCCGCTGGGCGGCTGTCTGCCCATCGTCGTGCAAATGCCGTTCTTCATTGCGCTGTATTGGGTCTTGCTGTCCAGCGTCGAGATGCGAAACGCGCCGTGGATTGCCTGGATTCACGACCTCTCCGCGGCTGATCCGTACTTCATCTTGCCCCTGCTGATGACCGGGACCACGATGTTTCAAACTTGGCTGAACCCCACGCCGCCGGATCCTGTGCAAGCGAAGATGATGTGGATCATGCCTCTCGTGTTTTCGGCGATGTTCTTCGTGTTTCCGGCCGGTCTGGTGCTGTACTGGCTCACCAACAACATTCTGTCGATCGCCCAACAGTACCTCATCAACAAACAGCTTGGTGTATTGGGAAAGTAGTGCGGTTTGTTTCGCCCCGGCGGCACGCGGCACGAACTGGCCGCGATGCAGGAGTTGCCTGAATGCTGCCTCGGCTGGATGACACGATTCTCGCGATCGCCACGGCGCCGGGTCGCGGTGCCATCGGCATCGTGCGCGCATCGGGCCCGCGGCTCGAGCCGCTGGTGGTTGCGATCTGTGGCAGGGCACTCGTTGCTCGTCGTGCGCACTACCTTCCCTTGCTTGCCAGCGATGGCCAGGTGATCGACGCAGGCCTGGCACTTTTCTTTCCAGCGCCGAACTCCTACACAGGACAAGATGTGCTCGAGCTTCAGGCCCACGGTGGGCCAGTGGTGCTGCAGCTGTTGCTGGCACGGTGCCTTGAAGCCGGCGTTGATCTCGGTGCGCGCGTCGCGCATCCCGGCGAATTTACGCAGCGCGCATTCCTGAATGGCAAACTCGACTTGGCGCAGGCCGAGGCGGTGTGCGATCTGATCGAAGCCAGCACCGAAGCTGCGGCGCGTTGCGCGGCGCAATCGCTCAGTGGCAGTTTCTCGAGTCAGATCGAATCGCTTGCCAAGCGGCTCGTCGAGTTGCGGGCCTTGGTTGAGGCGACGCTCGATTTTCCCGAGGAGGAGATCGACTTCCTCAAGAGTGCCGACGCGCATGGCCGTCTTGCCCGAATCGCGACTGAACTGGACGAAGTCTTGCTGCGAGCACGCCAGGGGGTGCTACTTCGTGACGGTGTGAGGGTGGTCCTGGCGGGCCAGCCCAACGTGGGCAAGAGTTCGCTGCTCAACGCCCTGGCCGGCGAGGAGTTGGCCATCGTGACACCAGTGCCAGGCACGACGCGCGACAAGGTCAGCGAAACGATTCAAATGGAAGGTGTTCCGATTCATGTGATCGATACCGCCGGACTGCGCGATTCGACCGACGCAGTCGAGCAGATCGGAATTGCGCGAACCTGGGGCGAAATTGCAGGCGCCGACCTCGTGTTGTTCCTGCACGATCTGACGCGCTCAACCCACGCCGAATATGTTCGGGCCGAGGCGCGCCTCGCCGAACGGCTGGTCCCGGCCCTGGCGCAAGGCGCGCGCCTGATCCACGTGTACAACAAAGTCGATGCGTTGCCGGCTGCGCTGGAGGTTGAAGGCCTTGCGGTCTCGGCGCTTACTGGCCAGGGGCTGGAAGGGCTGCGCCGGTCGGTGCTCGAGGCGGTGGGTTGGGAGTGGCCTCAGGAAGGGGTGTTCATGGCCCGGGCACGTCATGTGTTCGCGCTGCGCAGCGCAGCGGATCACGTCGCCAGCGCCGGTGCGCACGCAGCCCAGGCAAATGCAGCACTTGAATTGCTCGCCGAAGAACTGCGCCTGGCGCATCGGGCGCTTGAGGAAATCACGGGTGCCTTTTCGTCCGAAGACTTGCTGGGCCAAATATTCGGGCGATTTTGCATCGGCAAGTAAATCAAAACCGGGCATGCGTGACGAGTTACAGGGCGGTGCCGGAAGAGATCGCGCAACCCGCCCCGGCGCTGGCACTGGAAGCCGTTCGCGCCGTTGACGCGGTCATGTTGGCGCGCGTACGGGCCAATCTGGCAGGCAAGACCTCGTTCGCTTCACCGCTTCACGACCGCGCACGGGGTGCACTGCATTGGGCTATCCGGTCAGGAGCGGCCAAGCAACTTGCTTTCGGCCAGCGCCAAGGGTTCGGGAAGGCCCGAAAGCACCAAGGTATCACCGGCCGATAGCAGCGTATTGTCTTCGGGTTTGGCGACCGTCCCGGTGGCGCGCCGCAGTGATACGGCGCTGACGCCCACCGCGTGCAGGGCCTGCGCGGCAAGGGTCTGGCCGACGCAGCGCGCAGCCGCTGGCAAGGTGACGGAAAGCAATCGTGCATGGTGCAGCTCGTCGACGGTATCGTCGTCGGCACCGTGAAAGTAACCTCGCAACAGGCCGTAACGCGCGTCACGCTGGTCCTGCACCACACGAATCACGCGTCGTATCGGAACACCGACCAGGGCCAGCGCGTGGCTGGCGAGCATCAGCGAACCCTCGATCGCTTCCGGAACGACTTCGGCGGCCCCCGCAGCTTGCAGACGCTCGAGGTCGCTGTCATCAAGCGTACGCACCACGACCGGAACCTTGGGCGCGTGCGACTGCACGAGGCGCAAGATCTTCAGGGCCGACGGCGTATCGTGATAGGTCACAACGACAGCACTGGCGCGCGCCAAGCCGGCAGCCATGAGGCTTTGCAAACGGGCCGCGTCGCCGAATACGACGCTTTGGCCGGCGGCAGCTGCTTGCCGCACCCGATCCGGGTCGAGGTCAAGAGCCATGTAGGCGATGCCCTCGCCTTCAAGCAAGCGCGCCAGATTCTGCCCGCTGCGCCCGTAGCCGGCGATGATCACATGCGCTTCGGCATTGATCGCGCGCTTCGCAATCGTCGTCATCGCCACCGATTGCATCAACCAGTCGCTCGAACTCAGGCGCAGCACGATGCGGTCGCTGTAGAGAATCAAGAGGGGGGTTGCCAGCATGCTCAGCACCATGCTGGCCAAAACCGGGTTCAACCACTGCGGTTCGATGAGCTGATTCTCTGCGCCGAGGGTCAGCAGCACGAAACCGAATTCGCCGGCCTGCGCAAGGTACAAGCCGGTACGCAGCGCCACGCCCGGCGCCGCGCCGAACAGACGCGCCAGCAGCGCCACCAGGACGAACTTTGCGGCCACGGGAGCCAACGTCAGCAGCAGCACCAGCAGCCACTGATTCAACACCGCATGCCAATCCAGTTTCATGCCGATCGTGATGAAGAACAGACCGAGCAACACATCGTGGAAGGGTCGGATGTCGGTCTCGACCTGGTGCTTGTACTCCGTCTCGGCGATCAGCATACCCGCCACGAAGGCCCCAAGCGCGAGCGACAGCCCGGCCAGTTCCGTGAGCCAAGCCAGGCCCAAGGTGACCAGCAGCAGGTTCAGGACGAACAGTTCTTCGCTCTTGCGCCGCGCCACCCGGGTCAGCCACCAACGCATGACTCGCTGACCGCCCACCAGCAGCAGCGTGAGCAATGCAGCGGCCTTCAACGTCGCCCAACCCAGGGCCGTGGCCAGATCGGCAGCGCTCGAATTCAGCGCGGGAATCAGCACCAGCATCGGAACGACGGCAAGATCCTGGAACAGCAGCGTGCCCATGACGCGCTGTCCATGTTCACTCTCAAGTTCGAGGCGTTCGGCCATCAACTTGCCGACGATCGCCGTGCTCGACATAGCCATGGCACCGGCAAGCACGATCGCACCTTGCCAGGGAAGAAGCCAAGGACGATGCGTGAACGAGAACAACCAGCCGAGCAGGAAATGCCCCAACACGGTGCCGATCACCGTGAACACCACCTGCGCCAGACCCAGGCCGAACACCAGGCCACGCATGCTCTTCAACTTGGGCAGGTTGAACTCCAGGCCGATGACGAACATCAGCAGCACGACACCGAACTCGGCAAAGGTCCGCACCCCCGCCGAGTCTTTCGCCAAGGCCATCGCGTTCGGACCGATCAGCACGCCGACGATCAGATAGCCCAGCATCGGTGGCAAGCGCGCAAGCCGGCAGACGACGACGCCGGCCACGGCGGCGACCAGGTACAACAGAATCACTTCGAGCGTACTGGCCATCGGGTCTCGGGTGAGCGGATGCTGCAGGGCCTGGCCGAGCCAGGCTGCACCAACCCCTAGAATCGCGCCATCGTAATGGACGCTCGTGCGCGCGGGCGCACCCGGTGCAAGCCCCAGCAGAATCGAAAGCCGCCTTTGACGCACAACGCGCGTTGCAATTGGCGCGCGAGACCTTCGACATCGAGGCCAACGCCCTGCTCGGCCTGAAAGCCCGGCAGGGTGGGAGTTTTGCGCGTGCAGCGCAGGCCATGCTGGAATGCCGCGGTCGGGTCGTCGTCATGGGCATGGGCAAGAGCGGACACGTCGGCCGCAAGATCGCCGCCACGTTGGCCTCAACCGGCACACCGGCGATGTTCGTGCACGCGGCGGAAGCGAGCCACGGCGACCTGGGCATGGTGACGCAAAGCGACGTTGTTCTGGCGATCTCAAACTCCGGCGAGAACGACGAACTGACGGCACTTGTCCCCGCACTCAAGCGCCTCGGGGTCATGCTCGTGCTCATGACCGGACGGTCGGAGAGCCGGCTTGCCCAGCATGCCGACCTGGTGATCTCGAGTGCTGTTGATCAGGAGGCCTGCCCGATGAACCTCGCTCCGACGGCGAGCACCACGGCGCAAATGGCGCTCGGCGACGCGCTCGCGGTCGCGGTGCTCGACGCGCGCGGCTTTCGCGAAGAGGACTTCGCACGCTCACATCCCGGCGGAGCCCTCGGACGCAAGCTGTTGATCCATGTGCGTGACCTGATGCGCAGCGGCGACGCCGTGCCATGCGTGCGGCCCGACACCGCTTTCACGGCGATGCTGCGCGAGATGACGGGCAAAGGACTGGGCTTCACCGCCGTCGTCGACGCCGATCGGGGCGTGTGCGGCATCTTCACCGACGGCGACTTGCGCCGCCTGATCGAACGCGGCGTTGACTTGCGGCCGCTGCACGCGCATCACGTGATGCACCCGAACCCGAAGCTGGTTCGCGCTGACTCCCTCGCCGTCGAAGCTGCGGCGGTAATGGAACAGCACCGCATCACGAGCGTGTTGGTGATCGACGCACAAGGAGCGCTGGTGGGCGCGCTCAATTCGAACGACTTGATGCGCGCGAAGGTCATCTGATGCTTTCACCGGCGCTGCACTTCGCACCCGATCTGTTGTTGCGGGCCCAAGCCGTGCGCGCCGCGATCTTCGATGTCGACGGTGTGTTGACCGACGGTCGCATCTACCTGAGCGAACGAGGCGAGGAGTTCAAGGCGTTTTCGACGCTCGATGGCCACGGTCTCAAGTTGCTGGCACGTGCCGGCATCATGCCCATCATCATCAGCGGCCGCGACTCGGCGGCGCTTCGCAAACGCGTCGCTGATCTGGGAATCACGCATGCCAGCTACGGTGCGCAGGACAAGCTGG
>Ga0315281_10009670_pt1 | contig 13360 bp, 10 predicted proteins | sample YL17G07_0_MG_FD_204540 | JGI IMG/M metagenome (GOLD analysis project Ga0315281, IMG submission 204540) | Sediment microbial communities from Yellowstone Lake, YNP, Wyoming, USA - YL17G07_0 | ecosystem: Environmental > Aquatic > Freshwater > Lake > Sediment | place: USA: Wyoming | collected... | reverse complement strand
CGCCGGGTCGCCGGGCGGGACGGCGACGGCCGCGTCCGGCGCCCATTCCGCGATGTGACCGACCGAAGAGCCCACCGTAGGCACGCCGGCGATGGCCGCCTCGAGCATCACCATCGGGTCGGCTTCGTGGTGAGACGATACCACCAGCAAGTCGGCCCGGTCCATGAGGGAACGCAGTGCTGGACGCCGAAGCTGTCCGTGCCACCGGATGGTGGTGCCAAGCCGCAACGCCGTTTTCGAACGCTGGAGCGTGCCGTCCATCGTATCGGCGCCGGCCATGTCGAGCTCGAGACTCAATCCGCTGTCGCGCAGCAGGCACACCGCAGCGAGGAGCGTGTCTTGACCCTTCACGGGCCGAAGGTCACCGACGTGCAGCAGGTGAACGGGGAGTGACGGGTCGTGCGCGCGCGGTGCGCTGGGCGGCCATTCATCGAGAGCGACCCCAACCGGCAACACGCATGTCCTGACTCCGAGAGAAGCAGCCAGCGACTGCATGTATCGCGAGGGGACGGTGACCTGGCGCGCCGTGGCCGTCGCAACGCGCAGGGCGATACGGCCAAGGATCGACGTGCGCATGCCGTAATACAGGTCTTTCCGCGCGACAAACTCTCCGCCCGATGCGTGAAAGAGCAGCGGCACACGATGCCGAAGCGACACAAACGATCCATACACGCCAGCCCATCCGATAACGGCGTGGATGATGTCGAACGCGCCGACTCGGTGTTCGGAACTGAACTGGGAAAGCAAACGCCTCGCCGTACCCCGCGCGGTACCGACGTTGTGGATGCGGGCGCCGCGAAGATTCCATTCTGATGGGGCGTGCTCCTGTCGCAGCGCAAATACGTGCACGTCGTGGCGCCGAGCGAGGCGTTCGATGAGCGACAGGTACGCCGGCACGATCCGGTCAACACCGCCACGGTCGACGCCGCCGGAGACAATCAGCGCGATCTTCATTGAACCGCGCACAGCGAGCGATATGTGGTACACAGTGCGCGGCCGATCACGTCGAACGTCAGCGCCTGTTCGAACCGCTGGCGCGCAATACGGCGTTGCTCGAGCCGGTTCCCTCCGGCGCATGCGATCATCGCTGCCGCGAGCGCGGACGCGTCCCCAACCGGAGTCAGCGAGCCGGCATCGCCGACTATGCGGCGGGCCGCCGGGATGTCGGCGACCAGCGGCATAGTGCCGCACGCCAGCGTCTCGATCAGCGAGAACCCCGACGCCTCGCGGTGACTCGTTTGCATAAAGAAATCAGCGGCACGATAGCGTGCTTCCATTTCGTCGTGTGGGCGCCGGCCGACCAGGAACACCCGCTCTCGCAGCAGCGCCGAGTTGGCGATGCGCCGGCGGACAGCGTCGATCATCGGCGCGCTGCCGTAGCAGCAGTGCAAGCGGGCGTCCGGAAGCACGGCGGCGGTCCGTTCGAATGCGGCCAGCGCCGTCAACGGGTCCTTGTTGGAGTTGAGATGACTTGCCATGAGAATGCACGGGTCGCCGGTCATGCCGGTTGTGCGGCGGCTCGCGTCACGGTCGCCAGGTGTGAATGTGCTCGATCCTCCGATGATGTCGAATACCGGGATGCCGCGACGGAAGACGCCTGATCCGATAAACGGATCGGCCTGTTCGCGTCCGGTAAACGCCACACCGGCGATGTTCCGGTATGTCAATCGGAATAGCAGTCGACGCCACCCGTGAGGGTGCACGTTACCGTGATCCTGCACGAGCACCGGTACGCCGCGCAGGGCGCCGGACAACCGGCGCACCGCCATCGGGTAATTGAATCCATGGACATGAACGACATCCGGAGCAAGTGATCGTATCATGTCGATGATCGTTCCCGCCGTGCGCCATCGCCTGACGCGGGCGATCCGGGCCGCGGCGGCGCGCGGCGGAGCGACGAAATGGTAGGTCACTCCATCGCGGGCGATCACCTGCGGGTACGCAGCGGGCAGCACGACGTCCAGGCGGACGCCAGCGCGGGCGACGGCCGATGCAACCGCGGGGAGCGTCGGCCAGGCGGCTAGCAGCTCCTCAGGGGTGCGCCCTTGCACGTCCTCGTGGAACAGCACCTGCACGACACGCAGGGGAGCGTCGGCGTCGGCCACGCGCGTCAGGGTTCGACCGACCTGACGTGTGCTACCGACGCGTCGGCGCCGACCCATCGTGTCACGCCGAATCGCGCTGCGTTGTGACCCCGACTGGCTGCCGTTCCAAGTGCAGACACGAGCGTCGGATCGAGTACGCGGAGCTGGCCGTCCACCATCACCAGCGCAACGTCGGCGACGGTCGCCTCGAACGGCGGAGCGCGGAAAATGGCCACATCAGCGGGCGCCCCGACCTCGAGCGAGGGAACTGGCAGTCCCAACCTTCGCGCGGCCACACGGCCAACCGCATCGAGAAGCCGTGCATCGGAAGCACGTTGCTGAGCGCGGGCGCAACGCAGTTCGTCGAGCAGCGTCGGTGAGCCGGTCAGGAGCGAATCCGTTCCGAGCAGCACGTCGATGCCGTCGGCGAGCAGCGTCTCGGGTGCCGTCTCGCCGAACAGGAAGAGGTTGGACGCCGGACACCAGACGATGGCCGCGCCGGCAGCGCGAAGGAGGGCAACGCCATCAGCGTCGGCGCCAACGACGTGCACGGCCAGCAGGTCGGGGCCCACCAGGCCGCGTCGCGCAAGTTCACGAATCTCGTCGCTTGCCGCAGCGTTCGTCCCCTCGGCGAGATGCACGGCAAATGGCCCCGGCGGCGGCGACCACGCCTCCGCGGATGTTGCAAGGCGCAATGAATGGATCGAGTGCATACGCACAACGCGAATCGGGAAAGCGCGTTCGAAATCGCTCTCCCAGGAATCGTGGTGGACGACGGTCGTCACGCCCGCAAACAGGTTCTTCCACGCGCCCTCGAGTAACGCGCTCCGGCGTGGCCGCGCGCGCCCGGCGGCGATGGCGGCGGCATCGGTCGCCTGAATGTCACGACCCCAGGCGTAGGCATCCTCATACGGGGGGCGCCCAAGCCGGCCGAAGTGATTGCGATGCAGGTGGTCATGGCTGTTGATCAACCCCGGGTGCAGGTCTCCGTCGGGCACCCGAATGACGACGTCAAACGGCGCGTCCGATGCAACGATGCGCCCGCGGTGCACTCCGATCGTCGCGTTGCGCGCCTCGATACGCAGGCGCATCACGTCTTCCGGTAGCAGTGCACGATGACCAACCGCAGCCCGAGTTGCGCTTCGTAGGTGGCGAGTTTGCCGGCGTCATCATAGAACGCCCGAATGGTCGGGTCGACGCAGCCCTCGTGGCGTGCAGTTGGCTGAAGGTGGACATGCCTCGCGGCGGCGCTGTGCGCCTGCGCATCGTGCACGTAATGCTCAACGTCGCGGACGGTGCCTGCCGAGTCACGAAACGTCCTTCGATGGCCGGCGGCGACCGCGTCCGGATGAAAATCGGTGACCACGAGCGACCCACCCGGCCGGCAGACGCGCGAAAGTTCGGCGTAGGCAGGTGCGATGTTTGCCAGATGACCAATGACCAGCCGGCACCACACCACGTCAAATGTGTCATCGGCGAACGGAACGATTCGAATGTCGGCGGCGGCCAGCAGCTGGCGTCCATCCGACCGGGCGAGCATCTCCGGTGTGACGTCAACGCCAACCGCGAGCGCTGCCTCGACGCCACGCAGCCGGCGGCCCGTGCCGCATCCGGCGTCGAGGACCGCGAGCCCGGACGTCGGTGCGCCCCATTCGCGAACGAGCAGATCTTCGAGAAAGGTGACCGCCGTTTCGCGTTCGTACGTCGGCGCCCAGAGACGATACGCCTCTCGCGCGGGAATCGCCGTCATCGTGCCGCCGTTGGATGACGCTCACCGGAACGGGCCGTCGGCGGACGCAAGTGGCCGTACTGCTGTGCGTCGTCCGGCTCACGTGCGGAGAGCCGTCGGATGGCCCGAAGCGCGCGCGGGTTGGCGTAGTCGGCGCGCGCCCAGCGGCCGTGCGCGAGCACGCGGCCGAGCGCTTTCCCCCAGGGCGCGGTGCGATGGTCATGGAGCGAGGGGAAACGGCTCTTGAGCACGAGTTCAAAGTCCAGTACCCGTGACTTGAGTCGCTGGTCGAGCCACGGCACGCTGGGATCCTGATGGGTCATCCACGCGAGCCAACTCGGTTCGCACCATTCCTCCAGTGTCGCGGGCGTCCCCGAGAGGGCGTCCACGTCGCCGTAGGTCTTCGCCCGCTGAGGGGTCGGCGTGTAGAAATACGATATCAGCTCCATCGCCGGGTTGATGGCCTTCAGCTCCCTGATGAAGGCGAGCGTATCGGTGATCTCTCGCTCCGGCTCGACCGGTCCCCCGAAGACGAACGAAAACTCCGGGGTGATCCCGTGCATGGCCGACCGGGCGGCCACCTCGCGGATCTGCGCGACGTTGGTGCCCTTGTTCATCCTGTCGAGCACGGCGTCCGACCCGGCTTCCGCGCCGCAGAACACCATCTCAAGCCCAGCTCGTTTCAGCAGGCGCCACGTGTCGTCGGAATAGCGACTGAGCGTATCGACGCGCGCCTCGCACCACCAGCGAAGGCCAAGCGGGGTGATGCGTTGCGCGAACTCACGCGCGTGTTCCTCGCCCACGAGGAAGTTGTTGTCGTAGAAGTGGACGGCGTCCATGCCGTGCTCGCGCTTGAGAAACGCGAGGTGCGCCACCGTTCGCTCGGGCGCTTCCTGTCGCTGACGGCGGCCGAACACCGAGATGACCCCGCAGAAGGAGCAGCCGTGCGGGCATCCGATCGATGCCTGGTAGACTCCCGAACGGCGCCCGAGATGGCTTGGCGGGAGGTACTGTGCCACGTCGATCTTGTGATACGGCGGCGCGGGCAGTTCGTCGGGCCCTTTCCACGGCCGTTCCTTGCCCAGGACGTGCGTCCCGCCGGAGTCCGTGAAACAGAGACCGGCAACCGTCGTCGGGTCGCGCCGTCCCGCGATGACGTCAAGCAGCTCGACGAGCGTGTCCTCGCCCTGACCGCGCACGACCCAGTCGACGTATGGCGCGTTGAGCACGGCATGCGGATACAGGCTGGGAAAATTGCCACCCCAGGCGATCGGCACTCCCGGACAGCGGGCGCGCAGCGCTCGAGTGAGCGGCACGGCGCTCAGCAGCTGAGGACCTGGCATCACGGTGAAGGCAACGAGGTCGACCGGGTCGGCGGTGCCCGCGCGGGCGTCAATGTGCGACACCAATGCGTCGAGGACGTCGATGTGCGGCATGTTGCCGTCAACGATTTCCCAGCTGACCGCGGGCGGAAGGGCCGCGCCCAGGGCCATGAGCGAGAGCGGAAACCGTCGGTTCGCCGGGCGCGTGGCGCGAGGGTTGACGAACAGGATCATTGGCTCGAACGCTCAAAACGGTAGAGGACGTGGTCGCCCAGCGGTGCGAGTGGCCGCGAGACGAGTTGATCCAGTCGTTCGAGCAGCGCGAGCACGCGCGGATATGACGAAATCCAAGGTTCGGCGGCACTGGGCGGCACGAACAGTCCGACGCCACGCGTTGCAGTGAGACGAAACCAGGGCGCGAGCGCGGCGGTAATGGCGCGTCGCCGATGGTAGCGGACGACGAACGGCTTTCCGCTGAGCCTCGCGGAAACGTCGCCGCGATGCAATCGACGAAAGGCGTTCTTCGGGCGACCTCGCACGCATTCCAGCAACCATTCGCCCGGTGACCACGTCCCAAAGACAACCAGAGCCAGCTGGCCGCCAGGCCGTACCAGGCGCGCGAGGGCCGCGCCCACTGGCGCCAGGTCAATGACGCAGTTGAGCGCCGCGAAGTTCGAGAACGCGCCGTCAAAGAGGGCCGAGCCGGCGCGTTCCCGCTCCTCCGCGAGCGTCGCAAGATTCTCGGCGGCGAGAACTTGTGCAGCCGGGCCACCGAGTCGCTCCAGCCGAGCCGAGGCCAGGCGCACCATGGTCGCGGAGGCATCGGTGAGCAGAACGTCACGACCGCGCCGGGACAGCCACGCGGCATCGTCTCCGGTTCCGCCGCCGATTTCCAGAACGCGCGCGCCGCTCGGGAACGCCTGCAACAGCTCTGCGCGAACCGCACGGCGTTGTGCCGCGACACTGAGCCAACCGCCGAAACGCGCATCGAACTGTTCAGCGACCGCGTCGAAGGCCTCGGCCGCCGCGGAGAAGGCTGCCACCGGCACCGGTCAGCTGCCGGCTGCGGTGAGCGGATCGCCGGTACGGCAAGCGGACTCGTCGCGTTCGAGCGCTGCCCACCGTTCGTGATCCGGTCGGCCGCGCCGAACCTCATCATGGAGGACGTCGCGGACGCGCCCGTAGAAGCCTGTCGTGTACGTGCCGCGGAACAGCATCGCCAGTTCACCGCTGTCGTCCCAGTTGTGTTTGGCGCCAAGCTCGGCGCGCACCCGCGCGTGAAACGGCGTACCGGGAAGCGGATACGAAACAGATACGCCGATGTCGTCAGGCCGTTCGTTGCGAACGAGATCGCGCGTCAACAGCAGGTCGTCCCATCGTTCGGAGGGATAGCCAAGCTGAAGGAACCAGCCGACCTTGATACCGGCCCCCCTGAGTGTCCGCGTCGCAGCGCGGACCTCATCGACCGTGGTGCCCTTGTCCATGGCGTCGAGGATGGACTGCGACCCCGACTCGACCCCGATCCAGACTTCGTCGGCGCCTGCGGAGGCCAGCGCGGCGACGACCGGCGGCCGAAGAAGGTCCGCGCGACACTGAATCATGAACGGCGTTTGCGCCTGGCGTTCGGCAACCGCGGTGGCGAACGCGTCAATCCACGACGCGCTGAGCCCGAAAATATCGTCGGCAAACCAGACATGGTCCGGGTGCACGTCGCGCTTAAGCGCGCGAAGCTCTTCGGCGACGCCCTCCGGCGATCGCTGGGTGTACCGCCGGCCGAAGATTGGCTTTGCGCACCAGTTGCACCCGAACGGACATCCACGCGACGTGACCATGTTCCACGAGAAATGTCCGTGCGCATCGGTCCAGGCGCGGCGGTACCTGGCGACGTCGATGAGGTCCCACGCGGGCAGGGGCAGCGCGTCGAGATCACTCGGACTGAGCGCCGAGGCGGTGTAGGTCACCGTTCCATGCGTGTCGCGGAGGGCGAGCCCCGGGATGCCGGTCAGCACGGCGTCATGCGAGTCACGCCATGCCGCGGCCAACGCGGGAAAGCTGACGTCTGCTTCCCGCGGCAGGACCGCGTCGGCGCCGGCGTCGAAATAGTGCGCGGGGAGGTCGGTCGCATCGGATCCGTTGACGGCAACGCGACACCCCTGGCGCCGCGCGGCAGCGACCATCGCGAGCGTGGCTTCGCGCGATCGCACGGTGCACATCTTGGTGAGATAGTTGAAGTTGTCTTCGAGTATCCCCACCACCGAGGGGCGTACCGTCTGCAGCATGGCGACGAACTCGTCAACTCCGGACGCGAGCGTTGCGTCGAAGAGTGCGACGTCGTGGCCACGTTCCCGCAACGCGGCGGCAATGAGCAGCGTGGCAAGCGGAGGATAGGGCTTCATCCGCTCGAACTGTTTCGGATCGTTGCGGAGAAAGAAGGAACTCGCCAGCAGGATCATGTGGCCCGCATCTCGGGCGGCCGGTCGTGAGTGGAGCCGGCGCGTCGCTCGTCCGGTGCGCCGAGCGAAAGCGATCCGGCGCGTATCCTGCGGAGCCGCCTGCGCCACCCCGACGCGAACTCGCCCGGGCGAAGCACCGGCGCAGGCCAGAAGTTCCGGACGAGTCGATGCACGACGGCGACCGGTCCGCGGGTCCACATCATCTGGCGCAGAGCCCCTCGCCGATCAGGCGATCCCCCCGCCGGAACCAGGCGTGCCACCGTGTGCCGCGCCGCCCACGTGGACGCCTGGCGTCCCAATGCGAGGACGCGCTCGTCCACCGTCCCGGGTGCGAGATCCTCGGCGAGCGCAAGCGCGGGGTAGCAATAGCGCGCCGCGTCGGTGCGCCGAAGCGCGGCAATGCACTCGTCCCAATCCAGGCGTCCCGACGCCCGATCGGCTCGAATGACGCGCACGATCTCCAGCACACGCAGGAGGCGGCTCGAGTCGAGCTCCTGGGAGCAGTGACAAGCCAGTGCGAGCACGAGGAGCGGCGATCGGAGCACAGGAAGCGTGCGTCCGTCGATCTGCATCGTCTCAAGGCACGTTGACTCGCGGTCGAGATGCGCCACGGCACCGGGGTGAAACACACGGTCGAGCGAACAATGAAGCTCCAGATTCCACGGGCTCCGCTCATCGTCGTGTTCGAACGAGTAGATCGCCCGGCTCGCTGTCGGCCCGATCCAGTCGCGCTTGTGCAACCGAACGTGCCGCGACGCGGGACGAAACCCCGCGGCGTGCAATCCGGCTTCGGCCTGCGCGATGAGCTCGGGCGGCACCAGGACGTCGACGTCGGCCATGCGTCGAACGCCCGGTTCGTCGAAGTACACGCGAGAGGTGTGAAAGCCACGCAGCACGACCGGCGTCGTCGCATGCACGGCAATGGCGTCAAGTGCCGGGCCAACCTCGTGCGAAATCCGGGTGGTGCGCAGGCGCGAATGGGCCAGTTGTTCGGAAAACCCGTGACTGGCGGCCGTGCCGGCTTCGACGACCCCGTCGGCAATCCACCGTCCAAGCAGCGGGCCGACACCGGACGTGTGACCCGCGATGTGCAACGCATAGGGTGTGTGCGCGTTGGCCGGATCGAGGCGCACGTCGCGCGCGCTGGCGAGCACCGCACGGGTCACACGCTCGATCTCGCCGAGTGCGACAATTCGGTCGTGCTCAGAGAGTCCGGGCCACAGCGTTGACGGATCACCGGTACGGTTGAACGCTGCCAGCCGCCGCGAAAGCTCCTCATCGCCGCCGCGCACGTCCAGGTCACCGGTGCGTCGTTCGTTCTCAGGCGTTGGATTCACGGCGGTCTGAATAGCGTCGTCGGTGGGGGAAGTCGTCGGTATTCCGGCAATTCTGTATACCCTGTCGTTCCACGAACCGTTACACGGGGTCGCGCACCGTACGTCAGCGTCACCACTCGAATATGCAACTGCGGGCAATTCGCTGCCAGACAACGATGACGCCGAGTTCGAGTGACGCCCCATCCCCCACGTGAGGTAGTGCCTACCGACGGTGACCCGCACGTTTCCCGCCCGAAATCGCCCCACCAGCGTCTGCCACGACACCGTCGGTTCATTCAGGACCGACGGCTCGGTGCTGGCGCGGACTGGTGGACGCGCCTCGATGGCGACATGTACACCGGATCTGAGCCAGGCGTGTGCCTCCATGGCGATCGACGAACCGCGAAGCGCATCACGTCCCTGCCGCGGGCCACCCGAATGCCCGCGTTGCGTGCGCGCGCCGGATTGGCCCCGTGCGCAAGCCGCAGCACCGTGAGGCGTGGCTCGGCGAGACGGTCGAGTAATTCGGCGGTGTCATCGGTCGAGCCGTCGTCCACCACGATGAGTTCCCAATCCGTGAACGTCTGTGCCCGCACGGATGCCACCGCGTGCGCGAGCAGCACGGCGCGGTTCCATGTGGGTACGACGACGGACACGGCGGGCGCGTGCATGGGCCGGATGATCGCACGGTGGGTGGGGCGGCGCAAACGACATCCAGCGGGCGCTCGTCGTCAGCGCAGCGGCCAGTGCAGAACCGCGGCGGCCATCCCCGATGTTCGTGCCGGACCCTCGCTGAACGCGAATTGCGCCACGCGCTCCAGCCCTCCCTGCAGTTCAAACCACGCTCGTGCCCCGGCGGACTGTCGCCGCCACGACAGCACAGCGCGCGTGCGCCGTTCCTGCGGCCGGGAACCGGTTCGCCGGATCACGAACGGATCCTGCGACGCGATCACATACTGGTCGGCGCGGTACGCCTCCGCGGCAACTGCGACCGACACGTGCGTACGCGGTCCCGGATCCAGGTCGACGAACGCGTAGGCACCGTCGGCGTCCGGCCCCAGTGGATCGCCGAGCAGGCGTCCGTCGCGGGTGGCGCCGGACTGGAACTGGAGATGGCGGCCGAATCGAGTTCCGGTGTGGTGAATCTCGGCCGTCACGCCGACGCGCCCGTCGGGCGTGATCGCGGGCACGCGCACACCGACGAGCTGCGCCGCGTCGTCACGCCAGAGTACGCCATCGAGCCGCCGCACGTCGAAGTCGTCGAGGTTCATTTCCCAGTACACGGTCGCTCCGCGCCGGCCCGCCATCCGGTATCGCAAGTCGATGCCGGCCATCTGGTTCGAGAACTGGAACCCCTTGAGTGGCAGCACGGGAAAGGCCAGGAAGTGCTCCACCCGCTTGAGGGCCGTGGCCCGCGGCGCGCCCTCCCCGCCGGTGAAGTCCAGCACGCTGACGCCAAGCTCGAGGCGTGGCGCGGGTGCGACGCTCACCTTGTAGCCAAGCAACATCGAATGCGGGAAGAACTGCCGGGCACCGAGGTCGGAGCCGAACACGATCGCCCGGGTGGGGCCGAGCCGCCCGAGCGGTCCCGGAAGTGAGAACGGGCGGTCACTGGCGATCGAGATGAGATCGAGCGGCGGCGCGTTGTCGGAAAGGAAGAGTCCGCCGTGACGCGCCGTCCCCCATGTGAGGTACTCCCTACCGATGGAGAACACCACGTTGCCCGCCTGGAATCGCCCCACGAGGCTTTGCCACGATACCGTCGGTTCGCGCAGCACCGACGCCTCGGTGCCGGCGCGGAATCGTGGACGCGCCTCGACCGCGAGATGGGAGCCCATCCTGAACCAGATGCCGGCCTCGATGCCGATCGAAGATCCGCGAAGCTCGTCACGTCCCTGCCGGCCGGTGAGCGTCAACGGGTCGATCGTGGCGTCCACGCCGCCGAGTCCGGTGTCCGCAGGCACCATGCGCGGTGCGCTGCCGCTGTGCGCGAGCGTGAGGTCCACTCCGTCGACGCCGGCGTCGATGGGTCGCGCGCTCCGTTCGGCGGCGAGGTCGCGGTGAACCCGCGCTTCCATCCGTTCGAGCGCTTCGGCGGTGGCGGCATTCACGCCGCGCGGGCCAGGCCGCGCGGCGCGCGCGCGGGCACGGGCGACGAGCAGCGCCACTTCGTTGCGCGAGAGCCCACGCTGTCCGGCGATTGCGCTGTCGATCAGGCCGGCGGCCGCGAGACGATCGAGGTCCGCGTACGCGGCGTCGGTTGGCGCCAACCGAAACGGCGCCTGCGCGCGCACCGGCGCTGCTACTGCGGCCAGGGCTGCGACCGCCACGGTGCTCGCAATCAGCAGTCTCACGGTCAACGGCGCGCGCGTCACCGCCGCCCGGTGCGCGCCCGCGGGACCCGCGATGACGGCCGCGGGGCAGCTTGCCCGTCGGGCGAAAGCCGGCGAGATTCTCTGCTGTGTCAACCGTGCTCCAGGCCTGAGATTCCCCGACTGCGAGTGGGATGATGGGGGTATCAGAACTCGCTTGGCAAGCGCCCGCGCTCACGAGCCATCAGGCGCTCGGCAAACGCGTCTTCGACGTCGCGGTCGCTTCCATCGCGCTCGTGGCGCTTGCGCCGTTTCTCGCCATCCTGGCCATCCTGGTCAAGCTCGACTCGCGCGGCCCGATCCTGTTCGTCCATAAGCGCGTCGGCCTCAACGGCCGTCCATTTCACCTGCTCAAGTTCCGGACCATGCGCGAGGGTGCGCGCGAAGAACAGGCATCGGTCGCCTATCTGAATTCGTCCGACGACGCCCGGCTCTTCAAGATTCCCGACGACCCGCGCGTGACGCGGTTTGGGCGGATCGTGAGGCGTTGGAGCCTGGATGAACTGCCGCAGCTTGTCAACGTGGTCATCGGCGACATGTCGCTCGTGGGTCCGCGACCGTTTTTCGAGTCGGACCTCGAGGACTACGAGGCCCACCACTTCCAGCGGCTGACGGTCATGCCGGGCCTGACCGGATTGTGGCAGGTGAGCGGGCGGAGCGAGATCGTGGACTTCGAGGAGGTCGTGCGGCTCGACCGGTACTACATCGAGCACTGGTCGTTCCTGTTCGACCTCGAGATCGTCGCCCGAACGGTTCCAGCGGTGATGCGGCGGCGGGGGGCGTATTAGTCGCTCGCTGCACATCGGGATGTTCGGGTTGCGCGGGCTTCATCCTGACCTCGAGATCTCGGGCTTCGAAACGGCATTCGGCGAGATCGCTCCACGCCTCGTCGCGCGCGGCCATCGGGTGACCATCTACTGCCGTGCCGCGACACACTCTCCGGCGCGGCGCATTCCGACGGAGCGCGGCGTGGAGCTCATCTACGTTCCGTCACCGGGCGGGAAGAACTTCTCCGCCGTCACGTCCACCTTCCTGGCCGTGCTTCACGCGTTGTTCGTTCGCCGGTTCGACCTCTGGTTCTTCGTCAACGTCGGCATGGGCCACCACGCGGCGCTGGCGCGGCTCTCGGGGCGTCCGGTGGTCATGAACGTGGATGGCCTCGACTGGACGCGCGACAAGTGGGGCCCTGTCGCGCGCGCCTATTTCCGCAGCGCTGCCCGCTCGGCGGTGCGCTTCGCCACGCGCCTCGTGACCGACGCCGAGGCCATGCGGGCGTACTATCTCGATCGATTCAACACAGACTCGGCCATGATCGCCTATGGCGCCGACATCGTGACGCCGGAGCGGCCCACGCTCCTGGCGCCCCTCGGCCTCACGCCGCGAAGTTACTACCTGATCGTGAGCCGGCTCGTCCCGGAGAACTCGCTCGACGTGCTCCTCGAGGGGTTTCGGCGCTCGGCGACAAGCCGGCAGCTGGTGGTCGTTGGTGGCGCAACGTATCACGACGTGTTTCACGAGCGCATCCGGTCCCTTGCTGCCGCCGATCCACGCATCCGCCTCGTCGGCCACGTGGATGACCAGGCGCTGCTGAACGAACTCTGGTGCAACTGTCACGCCTACCTGCACGGACATAGCGTCGGGGGCACCAATCCCGCGCTGCTGCGCGCCATGGGCTGCGCTGCCGCCGTGATCGCGCGCGACACGGTGTTCAACCGCGAAGTGCTTGGTGACGGCGGCCTCTTCTTTTCCGCCGACCCGGCCTCGGTGCTCGCGGCGCTGGACGCCATTGACGGCAACGAGCCCGCGGTCGCCGCGCTCCGTGCCAGCGGCCCTGCCCGCGTACGCGCGCAATACAACTGGCCGCAGGTGACCGACGAATACGAGCGATTGTTCGCGTCGCTCGTGCCCGGTTCGGGCTAGCCGGGCGTCGATTGGCCGCGTCGCGGCGCGGCGCGCTGCGAGGCGCTCGGCGCGGCGCGCGGCGGCTCGATCGCGTGCCGGCCGCCGGTGACGGCGTGCACGGTCCCGCGGAGTACCGCGACGCACGCGGCCACGTCGCCGTGCCGAAGGACGGAAATGGCATG
>Ga0315281_10009669_pt1 | contig 13361 bp, 5 predicted proteins | sample YL17G07_0_MG_FD_204540 | JGI IMG/M metagenome (GOLD analysis project Ga0315281, IMG submission 204540) | Sediment microbial communities from Yellowstone Lake, YNP, Wyoming, USA - YL17G07_0 | ecosystem: Environmental > Aquatic > Freshwater > Lake > Sediment | place: USA: Wyoming | collected... | reverse complement strand
TTTTGCACCTTACTGGGGTGCAACAGATGTAAATTCTGTTGCTGATATTTCTGGCCCTAATGGAATACCGGATAAAAATGTTGACTATTGGGACTTAAGTGCTTTTGGTGATGATTATCTTAGGGATATTAATGAGCCGGGTACTTGGTGATTAAAGAAACAACAAATAAATGTTTATAAACAACAATCTTTTAATTTATATATGAAAAAAAGAGCATTTGGTTTATTAATATTAGTTATTTTTTTATTTGTTTTTATTAATTTAAATTTTGTTTCAGCAGAATATTTTAGAGTTAAATGCAGTTCTGGAATTGGTTCTCCTTCAATACGCTTTGGATATGTTGATGGAGCAACAGAAGGAGCTGATGGCAATTATGATGCTCTTTATCCACCCAGCCCTGTTACACCAAGAATTGATTTTTACTTGCAAAATTCTGGAAATGATTATATGGTAGATGCAAGAGGTGGTGACAGCATAAGTGATTTTTATGCAAGGATTGATGGTGTTAGTATAACAGGAACTGTTAATGCAGATTTAAGTTTTTCACTTTATGATAATGGACAGGGCAATTTTGAAGGAAAAGATTTTAATGTTGAATTATATAATGCAAGTGATTATACTAATCCTAATAATCTTATTGCTTCTTATGATATTTATGATTTGATAAATGGTTATAATAGTTTCCCTGAATTAAATATAACTACTGGGTTGTCTTATCAATTAGTAATAGATGCTAGCTTGGTTCCTGAAACAGAAATTTCTTCTGGTGGAGGGGGTGGCATTGAAGAAAAATTAGCAAGTATAAAAAATCTTGTTATTACACAAAAAATCCTGAATATTCCTATAATCATAAACAAAGTAAAAACAGAAAAAATTGAATTATACAATAATGGTAGTTCTGTTATTAATGTTAGTATAGGTGTTGAAGGACTAGAAGATATTTTAATTATTAAAAAAAAGGATAGATCATTTAAATTAAATGCTGGCGAAAGAAAAGAAATTGAAATTAAAATAGCTGCTCCTTCTGCTCCAGGAATTTACACAGGTAAACTTATTATTAATGGGCAAGAAGTTTTAATTACCTTGAATGTTAATACAAAGGAATTATTATTTGATGCAAAGATTATAATTCCAGATGAACTTAAAATTATAAATAAAGGAGATAAACTAAAAACTAAGATTACTTTAATTCCTCTGGGTGAAGCAGGATTAGATGTTACTCTTAAATATATAATAAGTGATTTTTCTGGAAAAATTTTTTTAACTGAAAGTGAAACTATTAAAGTTAATGAAAATCTTACATTTACAAAAGAATTTGCAACAAATAACCTTCCTACTGGGGATTATATTTTTGGTTTAGAAGTGTTATATGAAAAAAATGTTGCAACCACATCAGCAAATTTTAAAGTAATTGAAAAAGGGTTATTCTCATTAACTAATTATAAATTTGTTTTACTTATTGCAGGGATTTTTATATTAATCTTAATTATTTTAATTGTTCTAACACAACGTAAAAGACATAGAAATATTAAGAAACATAGAAGACACAAAAGACAATTTTAAGTCTTTATTTATAAAACTTATTCTTAATCTAATAATAAATAAATCTATATGCTTTAGAATGTATTTTTTGGTAATATATAAATCTGATATGCTTGTAAAAAAATTGAGCTATGTTATAACTAGCTAATAAAATATTAGAAAAATTAATATATTTATGTAAAATATGTTAATAATGGATTCTTTACTTTTTCACTACATTTAAAATAATCTCTTTATTATTAAAATAATTGCAAACTTTTATAAATCTTAAATTATTGTCTTTATTATAAAAAGGGCGTAAAATATAGTTACACTACACTATTTTATTTATATAAATGGTTTATAAGAGGTATATTAAAAAAAGAGGAAAGGTTTATGGTCCTTATATTTATGAAAGCAAAAGAATTGGAAATAAAGTTATAAGTACTTATATTGGAGAGCCTAAAAAATTAAATAAAAATAAAATTATCATTTTTATTATTGGTTTTTCTTTTATTTTTTTAAGCATCTTATTGCTATATTTTTTACAATCCCCCCTAACAGGAAAGTTTACACTACAAATTTCTCCATCTTATAAAGCAGGCGAAAATATAAAAGGCTTATTTAAAATAGGTTTAAAAAAAGGCGAGCTTATTCCTATAGACTCAAAAATTATAATAGAACAACAAGGAACAAGAAAAGAAATTCTTTTAAGTCAAGTTGTTAATGCTAATTCTAATGGAACTTTTTATGTGGAAAATACAGAAATATCTGGTGAGGGGCAAGGATATGGATTTTCTGGAGAAAAAACAATATACCCTGATGTTTTTTTTAAATTAGAAATATATTCTGAAAAAGAAGAAGTAACAGAAACTCCTACTCCAACAACTCCAGAAACAACTGCTTCAACTACTCCAACTGAAGCTACTCCAATTGAAACTACTCTAACTATTCCAGAAACAAATACTGAAATACCCACAGAAGAAACTGCAAATCCTGAAATTCAAGTTCAGGAAACTCCTGCAACAGAAACAACAACAGAAACTCCTGCAACAGAAACCACAGAATCAAGCACACCAGAAACTCCTACAGGGGGATTAATAACAGGCGCTGTGATTAAAGAATTAGAACAAGAAATTCAAGGAAGTTGTTCTAAAGATAATCCATTTACTTATCAACTTGAACAAGGAAAAACTGCAAAAATAAAGCAAGGAAGTTTAGAAATAGAAACAATAGAAAATAAAGAGACAAAAAGAGTGGGAATAGAAGATAATACACTAAACTTGCGAGTTGTTGATAATAAAGTAGAAGTTACAACTGCTTATTCTATAACAGAAAAAAACTTTGGTTCTGCTTTCTTGCAGGATGAAACAAATTATTTAGAAATTAATTTAGAAAATTTAGATATAGAGGCAAAACAAGGCAATTTAAAAATAAGTTTAGTTTATCAAGATAAAGTTTTAGCAGAAATAAGTAAAGAAATTAATGTAGAACCAACACCCCCAGAGAAAAACATAACTGAAGAAGAAAAAATAACAGGAATAGAGAATATAACTAACATAACTGAAATTAATATAACAGTGATGGACTTAACCTTGATTAGAAATATCCCAGATTTAACACTGCAGAAAAATTCTAATTATATTTTAAATTTAGAAGAATATTTCATAAATGCTGATTCTTATTTTATAGATAAAATAGAAAATATAACAGTTAACCTGCAACAAAATCTTTTAACAATTACTCCTGATACTAACTTTACAGGAGAAAGACAGGCAAAAATTATTGCTTTAAAAGAAAATAAAACAATTGAAAGTAATTTGTTTAATATAAATGTAAGTGAGAGCATAACAAAAACAAATATAACTTTTAATGTAACAAATATTTCAATAGCCACAATTCAAGAACAAGCTGTAATCGGCAAGCCAGTTAAGTGGAAAAAGCAAGTTTTATTAGAAAAACCAGAAGAAATAACAATAAAATTGCCAGCAGAAGCAGAAAATATAACAGTTAAAAAAATAATCAGAGAAAAACAAAGTAAAGAGATAGGAGGAACAGGAGAAATAGAAAAAACAGGAGAAGATATATCTTCTACTATATTAACAGGAAAAATAACAGCTGAATTAAAACTAGAAAGAAAAGGCGTGCTTATTAGAATATGGAAAAATTTAATAAAAAATATAAGGGCAATTACAGGATTTGTTGTAAAAAATCAAACTATAAGTGGTGTAGCAGAAGAGACTAACAATGAGATAGAATTAATTTTAGAGAAAAATACAACAGAATATGAAATATCTTATGAAACAGAAGCACCTCAAGCATTTGAACAAGAAATAGAAAAAGGAAAAAGAATAACAATAACAGGCCCTGACAATTTAGATTATGAAAATGTTCTTGCTTTTACTGAATTGCCAAAAGAAGTTCCTGCTGAAGTTGTTAAACTTTATCATATAATTAATAAAACAATTAATGGAACAGAAATAATTTCAAGAGAAGAAGTGAATATAACAAAATATGATACAAATAATAATTCTTTGGTTGATTATATTGAATGGGTTGTTCCACATTTATCAAATCAAACATATGAACTAGAAATTAATATTATAAATATTAAAAGTTATCCTCAAGTTGGAAAAAATTGGATTGTAATGTTTAATACTACAGGAAAAGCAAATTTAAAAATAACTGCTTTTAATACTACAAACTGGTCAAATGTTAATGAAGAGCATGATTTGAAATTCCTTGAAGTTAGATGCGGAGATAAAGTTCTTGAATATGAATGGATTGATAATGGGCCATATAATAGTTCAGTATTTATTCAAGATTATGAATGTAATGAAACAGGTTTTGAAATTTCAAAAGTTTTAACAACTGGTTTTCATAACTTAGAATTTGATTTTGGAGGAATAAAAGCTTATGCTTATAATACAGCTGGAACTTTAAATTTACAAATTTATGGAGCACTTAATATTAATTATAATACAAGTATGTATTTAAAAGTTCTTTCACAAGCTAATTCAGGATTTGATGTTTATGATATGGAAGTAATTAATCCTCCAAATAATTATTCTGAGTTTTATTCAAATATTTCCTCTGGAGGATTAGAATATCATTTAGCTATTGATTCTTGGAATGATACATCAAATCCAAGAACACTTTATTTGATTTATAATTTTGATGCTATAGCAGGAGCTCAAACAGGAACAATTACTTTTGTATGGGATGGTCTTACAGATGCTAATTTTACAGGAAATTTTACTTATTATGGGAATAATTCAAATTATACAATTCCTGTTAATAGTGTTGATATGAGAGGAACTGCTTCTTATTCTGCTTCTATAACATCTCAATCAAATCTTTATGTTAAAGCAGTTATTAAAGGATATATCAGCCCTACACTTAATATAACCTATCCTATAAATACAACTTATAATACAATAACTCATACTTTGAATTATACTTTTAATGCATCTAATCCAGATAAGTGTTGGTGGAGTAATAGTAGTGGGGTATGGAATTCAACTCCTGTAACTTGTGGAATTAATTGGACGGGTTTAACTGCTATTGAAGGCTCTAACACTTGGACAGTTTATATTAATGATACATCAGGAATTCAAAATTCCTCAAGTGTTACTTTTAGTGTTGATTCAACTGCCCCAATTGTAACAATACTCAGTCCAACAAATATTACTTACGCTACCTCATCAATACAATTTAATTTCAGCTTAAATGAAGCTGGAAGCTGTATGTATAGTTTAAATGCTGGTCAAAATAATTACACAATGACTGCAAATGCTTCAAACACAGGATTTAATGCTACTTCTTACAAAGGTATTGCAGATGGAAGTTATATTGTAAGAGCTTATTGCAATGATACAGCTGGAAATAAAAATTATACAACAACAGTAACATTCAGCAAAGATACAACTGCTCCAATAATAACAATAATTTCTCCTGTAAATAACTCTAACATTAATACAGCTGTAACTTTCAATGTAAGTTTAAATGAAGCTGGAAGTTGGTGTGGTTTAAGCATTTCAGGAACAGCAAATGTGACAATGACTTTAAATTCAAGCTCAACAGGAGCTAACTATACTAATTCTTCAATTGCAGATGGAAGTTATACTTTTATTATTTCTTGTAATGATACTGTTAATAATTTTGGGTATTCTTCAACTTATAATTTCTATGTTGATACTGTTTATCCTCAAATAAACTTCACTTCTCCAACTCCTTATGGAACAATTAATTATAATAGTATTTTTGTAAATGTAACTGCAAATGATAGTGCTTCAAATATTTCAACATTTATTAATTTTGATAATTCGCTTGTTGCGTGGTGGAGAATGGATGATACAAATGGAAGTGCAAATAGTGTTGTTGATTATATGGGAATAAATAATGGGACAGCACAAGGAAATGCTGTTCAGACAGCTGGAAAAATGGGGAAGGGGTTTAGTTTTGGTGGGAGCAGTGATTACATCAGCACTTCTCTTGTCCTCAGTGAAAACTCATCTACTTTCGGAGGCTGGATTAAATGGGCTAAAATGGGGGGGGCAAATGACTATCCTATTTCTGATGGCGACACTGGCGATTATGTAATAGCCAGAGTTTCCTCCTATGTGCTATGTGCTGATACCCAAACTGAAACTGATTATTATACAGTTTCTGTAAATACCTGGTATCAAGTATTCTGCGTCCATAATAGCACTGATTTAACCCTGTATGTTAATGGAATAAACAGAAGCACAGTTGCTTCCACTCAGACTCCATCAGCAAACACTTGGGTTATAGGGGGGGTGGGCTCGTTCAATGGTACAATTGATGATGTTTTAATTTTCAACAGAAGCTTGTCAGCTTCTGAAATTTCAGCATTATACAATGCAACTGCAAGCCAGTATTCTAATAATTTTACAGGGCTTGCAGATGGTAGCCATACATTTACAGGTTATGCAGTTGATTTAGGAGGGAATGTGAATACTACTGGAGTGAGAAGCGTGACTGTACAGAGTGATGCAACATATCCTATATTTTCAAATTATTATGATAATAATGCCACATTAGTTGGAAGCGGGACAGCGTGGTTTAATGTAACTGTTGCGAATACTAACGGGACAGTTGGCTTGACATTTAATGAAACTAATTATACTGCTTCAAACTTAACCTCAAATGTTTATAATGTTTCAATTAGCTTGAGCACAAATGGAACATATAATTATACCTGGTTTGCTTATGGAAATGGGACTAATCATCTTTACAATAACTCACAAACATTTAGCTATAGTGTTTTGGTTGACACTAACATTTCATCGTGCGGAAATTTAGATACAGCAGGAAGAACTTACACTTTGGCAGCTAACTTAATTCCAACTGGAAGCATAGCTTCCTGCCTGAATATAACTGCACAAAACATAACTTTGGATTGTGCAGGGTTCTGGATAAGCAATACAACTCTTGCTGTATCTGGGATTTATTCTAATCAGATAAATACTACGATAAGGAACTGTAATGTGACTATGGGAAGCGGGTCTGGGGGAATCGGGGTTTATCTTGTGGGTGCGAATAATTCTTATGTGTATAATTGTAATTTAAATGGACAAAGGCGTGGAATTTATTTATTATCAACTGGAAATATAATCTTAGACAAAATAATTACAAATTCAAATACTTTGGATGGAATTATTCTTGTGTCAAGTTTAGGAAATACTTTAACAAATATAACTGCAAATTTAAACCCAACAGGAATTAAGATTAGTACCAGTTCAAATAACAACACTTTAACAAATATAACAGCAAATTCAAATGCTTATGGAATTGAATTTTCTTTAAATTCAAATAATAATAGTTTAAATTCAATCACTGCAAACTCAAATACACAAAACGGCATCATTATGGGTACAGATTCTAATAACATTATAAAAAACAGTAATTTTTCTTTAAATACTAATACTGACGTTTATTTAGGTCTAACATCATCAAATAACACTTTCCTTAATTGCTCTTATGATTCTGAATATGTGGCTTCAGGAAGCCAGTTAATAAGAAAATGGTATTATCAAGCATATGTGAGTGACACAAAAGCAAGAGTTATCCTGAATGCAAATATAACTGCATTCAACAGAACAGGGGGATATGAGGTTAATCTTAGCACAAATGAACTTGGATTAACTGGCTTGGGAGCAATGACTGAGTATGTGAATAATGGCACAAGAAATTATTATTCAAATTATACCATTTATGCTGGAAAATCTGGCTACTTTAGCGCTAATCATAGCTTTAACTTAACTGGAAATACTTTTAGGGATGAATTTAGCTTATTGATAACTGACACAACTTTCCCTCTTATTGAATGGGCAGAAGGAACAGCTGTAGATTATGCAAATGTTTCAAGAAATTGGATTTATGCTAATATAAGCTTTAGCGAACTGAACTTTGAAAATATTAGTTTTACTCTTTATAATTCAAGTGGGACAGTAAACTCTACAATATTTACAACAGCAACTTATAATATTAACTGGACTAATCTTTCAGAAGGAAACTACACTTATATAGTTAATATAACTGACATTGGAAATAATCAGAACTCTACTAGTTTAAGGCATATTACTTTGGATAGGACTGCTCCAAATGTAAGCTTTTCCTGTTCACCTTCATCTGTTTCTATAGGAGGAGTTGTGACTTGCAGTTGTGCTGCTGTGGATAATCTTGGAACTGTTTTGTCCTATGTTTCTAATCCTCCAACTGTTTCTGCTGGAAGTTTTACTGCAACATGCACTGCTAGCGATGCTGCTGGTAATTCTAATTCTGCAAACTCTGCCTATAGTGTGGAAGGAGCAGGTTCTGGACCAGGCGGAGGCGGAACTGGAGGAGCTGGAGGAACAGGGGAGAGAATTAATGTTAGTGTAGTTGCTAATGGAAGTTGTTTAGAGCATTGGGAATGCACTTGGAGCGAGTGCAATAGCTTTAATATTTCATCTCCTCTTGTTTGCCGGGATTTGAATAATTGCGGCACGAACAGGAGTTATCCTGGTTCTAAAATATGCGGTGAACTAACTCCTCTAGAAATGAATTATTCTTCATGGACTTGCGGGGAGTGGGGAGAATGTCAAATGGACTATTCCTTGAGCACTTTGACAGGAAGCACACAGATAGAAAAAAAGCAAATTAGGGAATGCACTGAAATTGGAGGTCAGAAAAAAGAAATTATCAAGAGGGATTGTTATTTGTTCAAATCTGCGAGTATTAAAAAAGCAACCTGGTGCGAGGAAAGATATATTGAAATTTATGATAATTCTTCAGGGCAGCTTGTGGGGATGATAAAAGAGACTAGCTCAGATAAGAAAAATGTGGATATTTCGTTTGTGTTTACAAATGCTACAAGATATTGCGCATACTGTTTTGATGGGATAAAAGATTATGATGAAACTGGATTAGACTGCGGGGGAGTTCATTGCCCGGTGTGCTTTGAAACTCCTAAAAAGAGCTGGTTTAATTATAGAATCGCTGTTGCAATATTATGGGCTGGACTTTTATTACTGCTGGCTTATCTTGCGAGCTATTTTGCAAGAACTGTGCAAGTTACATATTCAGCATGGAGAAGAAAAAAGAGAAGTTGAGTTTATTTTTTCTTCATAGGTGTTATTTCTTTAAAACCAGTGTATTTCCAGAGAGCTTTTGGAATCTTAATTGAGCCGTCTTTTTTCTGATTATTTTCTATTAAAGCTACAAGAATCCTTGAAGTTGCCAGGGCTGTGTCATTTAGAGTGTGCAAAACTCTTTTTCCCAGTTTGTCAGAACATTTGATGTCGAGCTTTCTTGCTTGGTAATCTGTGCAGTTTGTAAGAGACATTACCTCGCCATATTCTTTGGTTGTGGGACGATAGACTTCAAAGTCAGCTGAACGATATTTCCAGTCACCAATGTCTCCAGAACATATTTCTATTGCGCGATATGGCAATTCCAGGGCTTCTAGAATTTCTTTTGAATTATTGAAAAGTTCTTCGTATAGTTTTATTGAATCTTCAGGTCTGCAGAATATGAACTGTTCTATTTTATTAAACTGGTGGGTTCTCCATAAACCTTTCTCGTTAATTCCGTGAGCTCCAATTTCTTTTCTAAAGCACATTGAGTAAGAGAAATATTTTTTAGGAAGTTCTGATTCTGCAATGGTCTGGCCTGAATGCATGGCAAGAAGAGATTGCTCTGCTGTTCCAATAAGGTGCAGGTCTTCATCTTTAATTGAGTATACCGAGTTCTCTATTGCTGCCTTGTCCATAGAAGCAAAAATAGATTTTTCATTAAGCATTAAAGGAGTTTCTATATATTCATATCCTTTTTCTCTCATGAAATCTATTGCAAATCTTATTAGAGCCTGATTGAGAAAAGCAAGCTCATTTTTCAGATAGTAAAATCCTGTTCCTGAAACTCTGGCAGAGGAGTCAAAGTCAGCTAAATTCAATTTTTCCAGGAGTTCCACGTGAGTCTTGACTGGGAAATCAAATTTTTGTATTTTCCCGCCTTTTAGTATTTCAGGATTTTCGCTTGAATCCTTGCCCTTGGGAGTTTCTTTTGACAGGATGTTTGGAATTTGGAGCATAATCTTCCTTATATCCTCTTCCATCGCAGCAGTGTTTTCCTCAATTTCAATTATTTTCTTTGGAATTTCCTTTGCTTTTTTTAGGATTGAATCTATTGACTTTTTTTCTTTTTTAGCTTTATTTATATCCTCAGAAATCTTGTTTCTCTCATGGCGAAGTTCATCTGCTTCTCCTTTTAACTTTCTCCATTCTTCATCCAGCTTCCTGACTTTGTCTACAAGAGGAAGCTTTCCATTCTGGAACTTTTTCTTTAGGTTTTCCTTTACTAGTTCTGGACTTTCCCGGATTAACTTAATATCTATCACTTGAAAATAACCTGCGGTTTTTTTATTTCTTTAGAGGATAATTTATTTTAATATTAAAGAAGATAAAGTTATTTAAAGTTATTGCTAAAGGGGTTTTTGAGTAATTTTTCAGAAACTGATTTTGCTCTTAAATTAACTGATGGAATATCTCTAGCTGTAGTAATTGTAATCTTTGTAATACCCCCTAAGCCAAAAAATATTTTATAAAACGAACTCTTTTAAACGAAAGGTTTAAAAGCACGATATCTCGATATATAGGTTAAAGAATATAGAACCTCGAATGAGGAGCTTATCTTGACTAATGAGGGGTATAATAAAATACCTAAAACAAACATGAAAGACAATTTTGACATCTTTTTTAGGAGAAAGCCCGCTTTGATGCTAATTGCATTGAAGAGAATTTCTAGGGCTAGATATGGCAGTATTCTGGCGAAGGAAGTTGACTGCACTTATAGCCACGCAGTAAAAATTCTGCAGACTTTGGAGAAGCTTAGCTTAGTGACTTTTGAGAAGAAAGGAAGAATAAAGCTGATAAAGCTTACAAAGAAAGGCGAAGAGATTGCAGAAAACATTGAAAGCATAAGAAAATTAGTTGTATAGGCTACGCATTAAGTTCAGTAAGGTTTTATGCGCATCCTATCTAGTAAACGCATACAAACATTAAATGCCTTTACTATATAAGCCAGAATTTTTCTAGACAGGGGTGAAGCCTAGGGGCAACTATATTTTTTCTTTTCAATACAAAAATATCTTCATGAAAAATCAGCGTACTTTTAGAAGATGTTCGAGTTTTTCTATGTTTTTTTCGCGGCTTGTTTTTACATAGCGCTCGGTTTCTTCTTGGTTAAGTTCTCTGAGATTTCGGATTCTTTCTTTTAACTCGTTCTTTGACACCATCTTTTTGCTTGTTTATTCAAGAATTGAGAGAATTTAAACATTTCGGGTATTTGATTATACGAACTTTAAAGATTTAGGAAAAACTAAGGGTTTTTGGAGATTCTTACGTAGACTTCATCATTCTCCCTGCAGAGAGGAAGTTTGATTGCAACATCCTGGCCTTTTTCTGCTTTTTGTATTTCCTTGTGGTTGATTTGCATGCTTTTTACTTTGGCTTCTTGATAGGTATTTTTTCCAACTATCAATAAATCGTCATTTTGTTTGATTTCTGCAGAAACCTTAATTGCTGCGACTCCAATTTCTTTCCAGTAGTGAGAGACTTTGCCAACATATTTTTTCGTCTTTTTTGCATTTCCATTTTCACTTGAAGTGAAATCATCTGGAGTTGGAGACTTGATAAAATAGCCAGATGAAAAATCTCGGTTGTACACTTGTTTTAACTCTTCCATTGAATTGGCTATTTCTTTTTTTGAAAATTTATTATCAAGGGCTTTTCTGTAAATTTTTGTGATTGTGTAGACATATTCAGGTTCTCTGCCTCTGCCCTCTATCTTAAAAGATATTGCTCCTGACTTCTTTATTTTTTCAAAGAAAGGCAGGGTGCATAGGTCTTTTGCTGACATAACATTATGGTTCTCTAGTTTCAATTCATTTCCTTCATCATCTATAATCTTGTAAGTTTTTCTGCAGGGATGCTGGCATTGTCCGCGATTTGCACTTTTGCAGTGCAGAAACTGGGAAGTAAAGCATCTTCCGCTTTCAGCCACGCACATTGCTCCATGAATGAAAATTTCCACTGGGAGAATTTTAGATATTTGTTTTATTTGGTTTAAATTTAATTCTCGGGCTAGGATGATTCTGCTTGCTCCAAGTTTTTTGTAGAATTTGGCTGCTTCTTTGTTTGAGACAGAGGCTTGAGTAGAAATGAAAAAAGGTATTTTGTATTTTTTGCATAGATTAATTACAGAAATGTCCCAGCAGATTATTGCGTCAACCTTTCCTTTTACCTGCTTTATTACTTTTTCTATTTGCAGGAGTTCATTATTGTAGATGATTGTGTTTAGTGTCAGATATTTCTTGATATTCTTGCCGCACATCTTATTTATTTCTTTCAGATCTTTTATTCTGAAGTTCTGGGCTGAATCTCTCATATTAAAATCTTTTAATCCAAAATAAACTGCATCTGCTCCTGCTTTTATGGCGGCTGCCAGGGATTTGAAGTTTCCTGCTGGAGCAAGGAGTTCGGGTTTTTTCTTTGATTTCATTCTAGTCAATTATCTCCAAAAATTGCGAGGGTTCAAGCTCTTTCCAGTTGTTAAAATGAGAATAGGTGAGGGTTAAATAATCCTTTGCTCTTGAGATTGCTACATAGAACAGGCGAAGTTCGCTGTCATGGCTGAGATTTGTGAGCTCGTCTTTGTAATATGGCAGGATTTTTTCATTGCATGCAGCTACAAAAACATGTTTCCATTCAAGGCCCTTGGCAGAGTGGATTGTTGACAGAGTAATCTTGTCTTTTTCTTTTTCTTTTTTTTCTGTGTCAAGCAGACTGTCCAGGAAATTTTTTATTCCTTCTTGGGTGTTATCATGGTCTTTGAATAATTCTTTTATGACTTCAATGTTTTCTGTCTTGTCATCTATTTTATCTGGCTCATCCGGATATTTGGCTTGAAGCATTTCTTCATAGTTAAAAAAATGCATGAATTGGGCTATTGGAGTTTGAGAATCATCTGACAGAAGCCGGCTTAGTTTTGTTAAATTTAATTTTATACTTTCATCTATTCTTATTTCACCTAGATAATTAAAAGAATCTATCAAAGAGCAAGACTTGTTTGATGCTAACTTTTCAAAAATTTTTACTTTTACTTTCCCTATTCCTTCAATTAGGAGAAGAACACGCTCAAAGTCAAAAATGGAGTGGGGGTTTACTTTCAGCTTTAGGAAAGAAAGTAAATCCCTGATTTCTTCTCTCTCAAAAAAATTCTTAGCTCTTGTAAGCTGGCATGGAATATTATGCTTGCGAAATTCTCTTTCTATCTG